>Ga0193752_1000255_pt1 | contig 58514 bp, 44 predicted proteins | sample H1c1metaG_FD_144924 | JGI IMG/M metagenome (GOLD analysis project Ga0193752, IMG submission 144924) | Soil microbial communities from a riparian zone of the East river system, Colorado, United States - H1c1 | ecosystem: Environmental > Terrestrial > Soil > Riparian zone | place: USA: East River...
TCTCGCCGTGAGCGCCCGGGCTTAGAATAAGAAAATGCCGTAAAAATGCGCTCCCGATTGCTATCGGGACCGTGTCAAAAAGCAAAGTGAGACACTACCGGGAATTGTTGCTGATCATCGACCAATGTCTCTTACCGCACAAAGCACATCCACGACCAACCGGTTGCAGAGTCGTACGTTCCTTCTATTTCCAGGCGCGCGTCTTCGGCTGTCGACTCAACCGCCACGGGATAATGTGCGGCAGTCATTCCAACCGGACCGCCCCAATGCGGAATGCTTGCTGCATCGCACGCAGCATTTACCACATCCTGCGGAAAGGCACCGAAAGTGGATACGTTGAGGTGCCCGGTGGTCATGATATCGTTCACATAATATTCACCTACGTCGCTCAGATCAACAGACACAAGCAGACGGTTACCGGCCATCACTGAGATTTCCGTCAGCGCTTCGTTGTTTTGCGGATCATCTCCATTCGGCACATAACCGTTCTGCAGCTGTGAAGTGTGACACATACCACACGGTGTTACGCAGCCACTATAATCGTACGTTCCGAAGTACCAGAGCGTGTTCCAGTTGTGTCCGCCGACATAGCGCGCAGATACATTTGCTGCACCGGGAGTCGCGGGTGAATGTGGTACCGTTTTCTCGCAGGATGCAATTACAATTGCGGCAACTACAAGTACTGTTGCCAGTGGAATGAAGGCTGTTCGTTTCATAGGTTTGAGTTTTGATGAGTTAAAATTGTTGTCAACGCGTTGTAAAAACAAACTTCGCTCGCGTGCGGTAAAAAAACTGCGCGGATTTGTAGATTTCCAGAATTGATTTGCAGAATTGCAGACTTGATTTGTGGAGCGCAAACTTCAATGTGTACGCTGATTTTTCATTGCATGGATTTAACAATTCAGTAAAGCAACTGTACAATTGAACGTCCGTCTACGCAATCCTGCCGGAATAAATAAAGCCCCGACCTTCTTTCGAAGATCAGGGCTTATTTATTGGGGATAAGTTATCTATTCAATCAGCAGTTCTGCATCTTTCTGCTCACCGCAATTAGTAATGCGCAGGAGATAAATACCCGGCGCAAGCTGCACGGATGGCGTATACGTGTAAACGGTTCCGCTGAATGTGAACGCGTCTACACGCTCTCCAAGCACGTTGATGATTTCTACCTGTGCGTTCTCAACCGGAGTTGGGTACTGGATAGTAAATGTTCCGCTGGTCGGATTCGGGAATACGTTGAAGGAATTTCCGATTGTTTCCGGCGCCTGCTCACGATTCGGATTTGGTCCGCCATGGCAGCATTCATCCGGACGGCAGCACTGACGCAGTGAGAAATCGTCCATCGCAAAATCGTTGCCATAACCGGCTGTCGCGAGGTTTACCATATACACCGTTACGCTCGTGTTCTGTCCTGCATTCCAGCACGGAACAATATGCTCATCCCATTGCCACTGGCCTGTCCACGCAATTCCGTTTTGAGTGGAAACGACTACGTCACCCGTTACGTTGCCCACAAAATGGATCTCGTACTTCGGCTGAACCACGTCTGCTCTCGTTGCCCAGAACGAGTAACGATACGTCTGGAACGGAGTTACCCCAACCGTTTGCTGCCACAGTACAATTGGAGACGGAGCGCCGTCAACAGCCATGTACATATTGTCAGACGTGCCGGTGTGGTCAGGTGTGTTCGGGTCGTAGGTATTACTGAACCAACCCGGCCCTACGTAGTAGTTACCCGGATTATACCAGGTGGTATAGGTGTAAGCGCTGAAAAATCCGGTGTTGCCTCCGCTGAAATCCCAGTTCGAAAACAGGTTCGGCCCCATTGAAGGAACAGGTACCGACACAACGAATTGTGAACAGCAACACTCACGGAATGAAAAATCATCCATGGCGAAATCATTGCCATAACCATTTCCTTCGTTGTTACGTACCTCTATTGTGACCGTGCTGTTGTTCTGCGAGTTCCAGCAGTCCACCCCGATTGAATCCCACGCCCATACTCCGGTACCAAGAGCTCCTGTCTGAGTCAATACCGTTGCAGAACCCGTTACGTCACCAATGAAAGTAACCTCGAAAATCGGTGGGTTCACGTTACACATCGTGTGATGAAACGAGAATTTATAGTCAACGAATGCTGCAACACTGATTGTTTGTGACCAGATCAGCGTACCTGCCGCACCACCGTCCACAGACATGAACATGTTATCCGTGGTACCTGTGTGATCCGGGTACGTACCTGGATTATACGCCGGGCTGAACCAATCGGGCCCCACGTAATAGTTTCCCGGATTGTACCATGTTGTGTACGTTTGGCCGCTGGAGAATCCGGTGTTGCCTGCACTGAAATCTCCGTTAGTCACAAGTTCCGCTCCAATGGAGGTGCAGGCTGTTACCGTATAGCTGCCGGGTGTCGTAGTGGTTGGATTGGCAATGTTCGGGTTACTTACTGATCCGGCCGGAGTCCATTGATAGGATGAAAAACCCGGCGTGGCATTCAGGTAAGTAGTTCCATTTCTGCAATCCTGGTAGGGATTGGCAATAACCTGGCAGGGAGATTTGTCCTGCGCAAACGCGCCAATGCCGGAGCCGGCAAGGGAGAGAATGAGAAATAGTTTTTTCATGGGTTTAGATTTTAAAAGGGTTTGTTTGATTAATGATTTTCGAAAATCTAATCCGAAAATAGACCGTGCAGTATTGTAAAGTCGGGGCAGTTTGCAGTATGCCGGACCTGGTTTGTGGAATGCAGGTTTGAGTTTTTAGTGCATGAGTTTCGGCTGAGCCATGGATACAGCTATAAACCTGAGCCGATAAAATCAATGGACATTATTGAAACCGGAATGCACATTGTTGGTTGGGCCTTTGGCCCTTTTGCCACAGATGCGCAGATTGCGCAGATTTTAAAAATTAATGCTTAATTAATTCATTGGTCAATAATCGTGGGGAATTGAAAAGAATCAATCCTAAAATCTGCGTAATCTGCGCATCTGTGGCGACACGCCGGAGGCGTTACACTACTAGGCCTTGCATTGTCCTGCTAACCTATATTCTTCAATCTTTCCAGGAACTGCTCCTTATTCTTTCGCGCAATTTCAGCTGCAGATCCATCGATCATCTGTGCAAAAAGACCATCGTGGCTCACAAATTTTGTCACCTTCTTCAGGTTCACGAGATGTGAATTGTGACACCGGTAAAAAACGGAAGGGTCGAGTTGCGCTTCGTATTCCTTAAGACTTTTCGAAGCCATTTGTTTGACCTTATTCTCGAGATAAAAAACAGTGTAACTGCCGGAAGCTTCCAATCGGATAATATCAGAATTCCGGATAAAGATGATTCCGTCTTTTACGGATAATCCAATGGTATTGGAGAAGGTTGTTTTGCCTTGCCGGAGCACTCTTTCCCTTTCGGAAATGATTTTCCGGACGCAGCTTTTCAATTCATCAATATCAATGGGCTTTAATAAATAATCAAAAGCGTGATGCTTGATGGCCTGGATAGCGTACTCCTGGTGTGCCGTGGTAAAGACGAGGTTAAAGTTGCGGTACTCCAGTTGCTCCAAAAGATCAAACCCGGTCAGGTCAGGCATACTGATATCCAGGAAAACAATTTCGGGTCGGTAATCTTCGATCAATGCAATGCCCTCCTGCGCTTTGGTTGTTGTGGCAACAATTTTTACGCCGTCAATATGTTTCTCGATCAGTAGTTGCAGGGCATTTATACCCGATCGTTCATCGTCAATAATAATAGCTCTTATCATCGCTTAGTTTTTTAGAATAGGAATCATGATTACGACACGCGTACCGGCGCTTGTACCCTGCTCGCCCACTTTGTCAATGATTTCAACTCCATATTGACCGCCTAACTCTTTGCGCATCAGTGCCAGTCGTTGGGAGGTAAAGTGAACACCCAGTGATTTTTGCTTGGGAACAGTTCCTGCCACTTTCTCCGCATTGCGGCCCGCACCATTGTCATCAATGGTACAGCACAACGACGCCTGGTTTACGTACTCAAAAGCGATCTTCAGGTTCTTGCTGTTTTCTTTCATCAGCAGGCCATGCCAGATTGCATTTTCCACGAAAGGCTGAATGAGCATGTGCGGGATCCGTGTTTCCGACCTGCTCAGTTTATCGTCTACCGTTATTTCATAACTGAAAGCACGTTCAAAACGCAACGATTCAATTTCAATGTACTTGTTGAGAATGTCGACTTCATTTTCCAGGCTGATATTCTCGTCGGTGCTGCTTTCCAGAATTTTTCGCAGCAGCTTGGCAAACTTCACGAGGTACGTATTGGCATTTTCGTTATCATTTGCCAGGATGAACTGCTGTATGGAATTCATGGAGTTGAAAATAAAATGCGGGTTCATCTGCGCCTTGAGTACCCGTGTCTCCATTTCATATCCTTGTCGCTGGATCCTGTTCTTTTCTTTTTCTTTTTCCAGCGCCTTCCTGAACTTACGAACGATCAGTAAGATGGCCAGGGCCATTCCTGTCACTGATACGACGATAATTATGGCCATGTCGCGATACCTGTTCGGATCGCCTTCGTCGTACAGTTCTGAAATGGCCTCCGCTGAAAGCACTTTGTTATAAATGCTGATATCATCAACATAACCTGCAAAAGAACGTACGTTCTTTTTGTTAGCCGTTGTGCCCACTACAACTGAATCGCCGGCTAAAAACGTCGACCTGAAATTTTTCTTACTAATGCTTTCAAGATTGCCATCAATGTAGAGGCACAATGCGGTATCACTGTATGTCATTACCAGGTGATGCCATTCATCCAGCGTTAAAGGTTCGTCTGCCGCTGCTATACTAACGGCCGTAGATGATGTCGACGCGCATGCTCCGACTTTCCGGTTGGCCAGGTCATATCCTAAATAATACGCCTCGTAGTAATCGTCACCCGGGTAATTTTTGGTAAGGATGATCGGATTACCCCACGCGCCCTGGCCTGCAGTAACTTGCCTTGTCATCTTCACCCAGATGGATACAGTTCCTTCCGCAGGTTTCAGATTGGAACCTGTACCGAGGTTTAAATAACTCTCGGGGGTGCCATTCAGAAAACAGGCCGACCGCGGATTCCCAAAACGGTCATCGCCATAAGTTACGCCAACCGCTTTTGCAGGAGAACCGCCAGCATCATCGTTCGCGTTGGCGTTATTGAAAGTGTAGTTGACCACCAATCCATCCGCTTGCTGCGCAAATGAAAAAGAGGACAACCCAAATGAAGAAACAATACATACAAAACCGGCCAGTCGCATTTTTCTACTGCAGCATATATCGGATTTGGGCTGGGGTCAGCAGCACAAAAACTAAGCCTGGGTTTTAGTACGTAAAAAATCGGCGGAAGTTCCGATTAACCGATGAATTTTAACGACCAATGATCCATATGACCCGTTTACGGTTGGTTAATGCGTTGAAAGAAACCCATTTGCAGAAAGCCCGTTTTTTCAAAAAAACCTTATGTTTGTGCCCATACTTGAACTAAACAAAACATGGCACACCAGGAAGATTCTCACGGGCACGATAACGATCACGACAACACAGAAGGCAACCGTCAATATTATCCACAGGGGTGGTATTTTCCGCTGGTAGGATTACTTGCACTTGCGATTTGCTTCGCACTCGGGGCAGGTTCGCTGCTTGGAATTTCCGGAACAGATAAGTGGGGCAAGAGCAGTGATGAAGGACATGGTCATGAAACACACCAGACCGATGATCATCACGGAACTGGCGACGCAGACCATCACGAATCAGATCATAAAGAACCTGCAACCAATCACGTTGCTGATTCAACTCCGGTAAGTGATTCGGCACCTAAAACGGATTCCGCTCCGAAGGCTGACGATCACAACGCGCACGACGGACACGGGCACTAAAAAGTTCTGAGTTAAAAAAGTTTCGGGTTTCGTGTTCGCGCGGGACCCGAAACTTTTTTAACCCGAAACTAATTCACCTTCGCGACGGATATCGACCACACCCGTGGTTTCAATTTCTGCAGCGCCGGGTTGTTACTCATCACCGGAACATCGCCCAGCACCTGGTTAGTTTCATCCTGCGAAAGCTCTGCGGAAGTTCCTTCGGAAAGTTGAACTGCAATTCCTTTTTTATCGAGCGTTCCGTTTTCCCAGCTCATCACTCCTCCACCGTAATCCCAGCCAAAACCGCTGAACTTAAACGGACGGCCATTTAATTTTTGCAGGTCATCGGTACTCATGCCAAGCGAAACGCCAGTCCTGCTTTTCCATGTTCCCGGATCAAGCGTCTCGGCATAGTAATCCATATTGCTGACCAACGTTGCCGAAATCAGTCCCTTGCGCGAAGCAGAATCAGACCAGAGTATTTCGATACGCGAATATTCGTCGGTAATCAGGTACGTGCCCATTGTAAAAAAACCTTCGGCGCCCCAGATGGTATCATACGAAACACTTCCTTCACCGTACTTGCGGATCAGGTCAGCTTCGCTGTTCAACTCCAGAACATTCTCCACGTACGGAAGCGCCGCAAGACTATCGGCCATTAACGCACTGTCGGCGTAACGCTTCGCTTCATCACTCATGCCGGAATTGCCCATGCACGAAGCCAGGCTGAGCGTACACGCGATACACGCGGAGAATATCAGATTTTTCATAGAGAAATTGAATATTGTTCCAAAGTAGAAATACAATACCTAACCGGCAAGGAATCCGCACCGAAATTCCGTAATTTAGAGCCGTGCCCGACTCCTACCCTGGGCTTATCAAGGAGCCGGACAACCTGCACACACAACAGTACATTAATACACACCGTTAAAATTATGAGCAACGTGGCGGAGAAAATGAATCCTGCTTCCAAAGAAAAATGGGAAGAGTACAGGAACATTGTGCTATCGGATTTCCGGTTAGTGAGCGAAAGCCGTGAAGCCAGTTTGACCGGCCGAAAGGAAGTGCTTACGGGAAAAGCAAAATTTGGAATTTTCGGCGACGGAAAAGAAGTGGCGCAGGTAGCCATGGCCAAAGTTTTTCGCGAAGGCGATTTCCGTTCGGGATATTACCGCGACCAAACGTTCATGTTTGCAACCGGCACATTGAATTTACGTCAGTGGTTTGCGGGATTGTACGCACATACCGATATCGAGCAGGAACCGATGAGCGCCGGTCGCCAGATGGGCGGACATTTTGCAACACGCAGTCTGAACGACGATGGCTCGTGGAAAGATCTCACGCAGATTAAAAATTCATCATCCGATATTTCTCCGACCGGTTCGCAGATGCCGCGCCTGCTTGGACTTGCACTCGCATCCAAACATTACCGCAAAAATACTGACCTGCAAAGCGCGCGTTTTGAAAAATTCAGCCGGCAGGGAAATGAAATTGCTTTCGGAACAATCGGAGATGCTTCAACATCCGAAGGATTGTTCTGGGAAACCATGAATGCCGCCGGTGTAATGCAGGTTCCTATGCTCGTTTCCGTGTGGGACGATGGTTACGGAATTTCTGTTCCCAAACAGTACCAGACCACCAAGGAAAGTATTTCCGAAGCGCTTGCCGGTTTCCAGCGCACAGCAGAGAAAAAAGGATTTCAGATCCTGAAAACACGTGGATGGGATTATCCGCACCTCATCGAAACATACGAGAAAGCTGCAAAGATCTGCCGCGAAGAACATGTTCCCGTGCTTGTACACGTGGAAGAAGTCAACCAGCCGCAGGGACATTCTACATCCGGTTCACACGAGCGTTACAAAAGTGCTGAACGTTTGCAGTGGGAACACGATTTCGATTGCATACGTAAGTTCCGCGGATGGGTTGAAGCAGCAGGTTTAGCGACCGCCGAAGAACTTGATGCGATCGAGAAAGACGCGAAAGAAAAAGTGCGTACTGAACGTCGCGTTGCGTGGGATGCTTATCTCGCCCCAATCAAAACGGAGCTGACTGAAGCGTGTACGTTGCTTGACAAACTGGCCGGAGAAAGTGCAAACGGTGCATTCATCACCAAAGTGAAGAATGATCTCGTTGCAAAAATGGATCCGATCCGCAAAGACATTCACAGCGCTGTGCGTCTTGCTTTACGTTATACACGCAGCGAAAGTATTCCTGCGAAACAGGAAGCCATCCGGTGGGTACAGCTCAACACCATTGCCAATTTCAACCGGTACAGTTCAACACTGCACTCAGGAACTGCATTGCAGGTAAAACCTGTTGCGGCTGAATACGCGGAAGAAAAACAATGCGACGGACGCGAAGTGCTGCGCGATAATTTCGACGCCATTCTCTCGAAGTATCCTGAGGTGATGGTGTTCGGTGAAGACTCCGGTTTCATTGGCGGTGTAAACCAGGGACTCGAAGGTCTCCAGAAAAAATACGGAGAGATCCGCGTGTTCGATACCGGTATTCGTGAAGCCACCATTGTTGGACAAGCGATTGGTGTTGCGATGCGCGGTTTACGTCCGATTGCGGAAATTCAATATCTCGATTATTTGCTTTACGCCATCCAGGTACTCAGCGATGATGTATCCACCTTGCAATGGAGAACCATGGGCGGACAAAAAGCACCGATCATTATCCGCACGCGTGGTCACCGTCTCGAAGGCGTATGGCATTCCGGTTCACCGATGGGCATGATCATCAATTCACTTCGCGGCATGTACGTATGCGTTCCGCGCAACATGACCAAGGCCGCAGGATTTTACAACACGCTTTTGAAAGCCGATGAACCGGCAATCGTGATTGAACCGCTGAACAGCTACCGTCTCAAAGAAGCCACTCCGTCGAACTGGGGTGAGTTCTGTGAGCCGCTCGGTATGCCTGAAGTAATCCGCGAAGGAAACGACATCACGATTGTGAGTTACGGACCAACTTTGCGTTTGTGCATGGATGCTGCGAAGCAACTCGAAGAACTGGGTATCTCCGCGGAGGTGGTCGATATACAAACACTGTTGCCATTCGATCTCAATCACTCGATTGTAAATTCGGTGAAGAAAACGAATCGCCTGCTGGTAGTAGACGAAGATGTACCGGGCGGAGCAAGTGCATATATTCTCCAGCAGATTATAGAAATACAAGGCGGTTATCATCATCTCGACTGTGAACCGAAAACGCTTGCTGCAAAAGAACATCGTCCGGCTTACGGATCAGATGGCGATTACTTCAGCAAACCCGGCACGGAAGATATTTTCGAAGCGGTGTATGCGATGATGAGTGAATCGAATCCGAAGCAGTTTCCCCCAATATACTAGACGGCTAACCCCGTTTTCGTTTGATTTAGCCTAATCCGGGCTGTCGTGCCTGATTTAACTTGCATTGAACGAAATAAAGACCTCAGGTGTAGAGAACGCCAATCAACACTGGCTACAGTACTTTTTAACAACTGCTTACTCTAACTTAGCCTGCACAAACCTCCACCATGAAAAAAATAACGTCCTTTTTATTGCTGGCTTTGTCCACCTTCTTCATGCACAATTCTGCAGAAGCGCAGGGCTCACAAGTTTACGTTCAGCTCGACAGCATCACAGATGGCAGACTTAATGTAGTGATACGCGATACCGCCACCGGAAATTTTATCGGCTTCACCGACAACAGCAGTCAATCGAACAGTAACCAGATGCTGATGCTCGATTCGATCGGAAATGTAATCTGGAGTAAAGACGTACACGGCAACATAGGTGTCAGTGAAATTGTTCGCGCCTCAGACGGCAATTACATTGCGGGTGGGACACACCAGTACAGTTCTTACAACCGTGTATTCGCATGGAAGATCACACCGCAGGGAAATTCGGTGTGGTTCCGCGACATGAGCGAAGGATCAGCAGGCTCTTTCGCTGGCCTGGCCGCTACCAGTGACGGGGGATGTGTCATCACCGGAACAAGCACATACACCAAATCATTCTGGATCCGGTTAACCGGATCCGGTGCAACTGCAGTGCAACGCGAAATAGACATCACCGTTGGTAACACGAACCAGTGCGTTGGTGTTGTGCATACAGCAGACAATTGTTTTGTCGGAGCGCTGAACGTTAACTACGGCGCCTTTGATTCCGACACATGGATCTATAAGATGGACACCTCCGGCACGCTGGTGTGGCTGCGTTCGTTCGATGCGCCGAACCAGAATACGCCGAAAAAAATCATACAGGCTTCCGATGGTGGATTCATCATTCTCTCCCACTCCAGCGCCACCGAAACGAACAATATGAACACGAACAGCACGATCTTTCGGACGGACACTGCCGGTCATCTGCTCTGGGCAAAGTCTTATATCCATGCAACATTTGTAAGCACTACTTTTCCGTTGGCTATCACAGAAACTCCGGATCATGGCATACTTGTTTTTTCCAGTAGCAGCTCAGAGTGCTTCATGCTGAGACTGGATTCTGCAGGCACAAAACTGTGGTGTAAATCATTGGAAAACAATTTTTCTACTGCTTCTGTTTACGTTACCCCGTGGGATGCCGTGTGCCTGGCGGGACGCTTTCACTACAACGCAGGTAACATAAACAAAGCCGCATTTCTCCGCCTGGAAGATGATTCTGCGTTGATCTGCACGATGACTGCATACGTCTGGACCGAAGTTGCTTTTACCCCTGTCGAAGCAAGTCCGGTGATTGCAACACCCACACCGTCATTCGGCAACAGCCCGTACACTGCTATCATCACCACCACAGTTATCACTCCTGTGCGGACATTGATCTGCTCTGATCTTTCAACGGAAATTCCCGAAGAAGACCCATCCGCAGGCACAACTGCATACCCTAATCCGGCAACAACAACCGTAACTATACAACTCAATTTCATAACGGCAGGCTTAAAGCTTTTAGTCGTCGATGGACAGGGACGGGTGATCGATGCGCAATATGCTATTGGTGACAATCAGATTAACCTTGATCTTTCAGGCTGGTCGAGCGGAATTTATTTCTACTCAGCGACTAACGAAGGCGGAAAAGTGCAGAACGGAAAATTCGTTGTCGAATAAACCCGGAACCGAAAATATTTTCGAAGCGGTATATGCGATGATGAGTGAAAGTGATCAGGAGAAGTGGCCATCGATTTATTGAAACAGATTTTGTTTTTTATAAAATTGATTGGCGGCATCACAGGGAATCAGACGTCTCCGTCCAGTTATCAATTGATTTGATGACTATTTTATAACTTTCTTTACGAGACGATACTTTTCCTTAAACGTGCTGTCGTAACGCACAATGGTGGTCTGCAAAGGATACAGCGTAAAGCACGGAGCGGAAAATCTTTCCGCCAGCGGTCCGGCACATCCAGCCGATATCTTACAGATGCTGGTAGTGGTTACATAGTTCTGCTGAGTGAACGGATCGAACAAACGTTGCCTGAGAACCAGGGTTCGTGAAAATCGATCTACGCTCTCTTCGCAAACGTACTGCCATCCCTTCCACCGGTGCTTTTCCGCCAGTCGGGTAACAGCATCAGTATACATTTTCATACTGTCAGCAGGAAAAGGTATAACGCTTCGCGGAAAATAGTTTTTCCACCAATGGGGAGAAATAAGGCGAGGCACGTCACCCGCTAGAACAAACTCCCCACCTGTTTTTTCAGGATTGATCTTAAAAAAGAATACACAGGTCTCACCCCTTTGGAATACACGATAAAGAGAATTCCATTTCGCTTTATAAACTACCGTCATCACCCGATTTTCTTTTGCGTCAAAATAGATAGTGGTATTCCGCATGGAGAAAGACGGTTTTTGCCACGTCACCGAATCCGGGGATACATACACACGGCTAAAGCAGATCAGGGGGGCAATGGAAAGTCGCAAAGCATCGGTATCATTCACCCGGGGTCCGGCAGAATCACAACGCAGAACTGTTCCCACCACAACCATGTCACGGATCCCAAAGAGACTATCCATCCGGGAATTTTCTTCCGGCTCAATCGAACTCAGTGCACGAACGGAGAAACAGTAAAGCATCAAAGCTGCCAACAAAATTTTTCTTGCCGCTGAACCTGACATATTATAAGATGTTGAAGGCTGCACGCAACTGTACTTTTGATCCATCTTACCATAAGTCTCTCTAACACCCGATAAGTTGCCTCTACCCGGCAAACTTTATCCGTCGATTGATTGAGAACCCTGTTTAAGTGGCTTTCCATTCATCTTTCCTGGATAACCACTGGAAAGACCGGCTTCCTACGGTTATACCCGTTAATACAACAGCGGTTCAGAATTTCCCGACTGATACAACAACGGTGCGTCAATCAAATAGGAAGTGCTTAAGTTTGCCCAACCTTATTTGAATGAGCATGAAGTCACTATTCTGCACCGGAGCTCTTTTTGTATTGATCTCCATTTTCGGAATTTCCTTCGCGGCACACAGTCCGTTATCTTCCGGACATACTGATCAGGTACAAATCACCACTTCTCCCGAAGCTGCTTCAATCACAAGTGAACCACCCATCTGTAAGCTGCCGTTTGGTCCGCCGATACGCAATATCGACAGCCTGAGCTACCAGGAGTATGGATTCGGCTTTTCGCTGATCGGAACTAATCTTTACGACAATCCGCAGCTATCTCCCAGCTATAAACTTCCGGAAATTAAAACAGTAAAGTATACCGTAGTCGATACCTCCATGGAAAATTATTGCAGTAAGTTCAATAGCAATGCCGACAGCTTTTTCGTACCGCAATACTATAAATGCAGACTTCCTGATTTCAAGTCGTTCTCTGTTTATTACATCAGCGACTGGCGACGCGGCTCTCCTGATTCTGTGCAGGGATTCCGGAAATACTGCAGCAGTTTCTCGTATGAGTATTACGGCTACCTCGGTCTTTATGAGCCGTTGACTCAGCAAATGAGCCTGATCCGCATTTTCCACGACCGGTATATTGACAGCCAGCAACAGCGATTTTTCTACATCAACAGCAAGTACAACATATTTCTTACTGAAGTAGAATGGGCGGAAGCCGAATGTGGCGCGGAGAGAATGAATGGGTACCGCTATGAAATTACGATCAACGACGACGCGAGCCTCAACATTTTGAGAAAACCGCCACTCAAAATTGAACCGGCGATCCGCCAGCTGCCTTTTGGTCCGGCCTTCAGCAATACGAAGAAACTTTGCAACGCTTCCGGTGTTTTTTATTCATCGATGATCGGAACCAACCTGGGGAATGAGGCCCAGTATACCTGTGATTATTATTTACCGGAGATCACTTCTGTGAAATACACTGTTGTAGACAGTATGAAGGAAGGTCGATTCTGCGCAGGCGAACAAAGCATAGATAGTTTCTTTATGCCAACCACCTCCAAATGCCGGTTGCCGGATTTCAAATCTTTCCAGGTGTATTACATAAGCAATGGCCAATATGCGCCGGGTGATTTTTATACTCCCGACTTTGTGTCGTACTGTGATGAATTTGCTTATGATTATTACGGATACCTGGGTGTGTACGATACTTTGACCCGGCAACTGCATGTTATTCCGATCTATTACGAACGATATCGCGACAGCCAGCAACAGCGGTCTTTCTATATCGATAAGAATTACAAAATTTTCATTTGCGATACCGGCTATGCAGAAGGCGAAGAGGGAGCTGAGCGAATGGAAGATCAGCATTTTGAAATTACCATCAACGACGATGCGGGCTTTACTATTCTGAGAAAGCAGTGAACGCTGTTCGCTTCACTTATCTTTTTGGGTTCTTCTGAATTTGCGTTCGGGTTTGCGTTGGTACCACCGGTTTGCCCGTTTAATCCGGGCACTTTCCCAATCGGCCGGAGTAATATCGGGTGTGCGGAATTCTATTTTTGCTCCGTCTGTTCTAAATACACCGGGCTTGAAGTCGATGCTGATCCTACATCCCATGGAACTGATGCCGTTGAAAAGAATGATCATTTTTTCCTTACCGGTCCGGGACGTGAGAACCAGCTTATAGTCAGTTACCATATCCATGCTCAAAAACAAGCCGTCCCAGCTTGAACAAATCAGGGAAGAGCACGTTCTGTATCTCTTATGGTTCAACGACTCGTAACAACTGATGCTGATCGTATTCAGGGAGTCATTTTTCTGCGTAACAACTGTAGCCGGAACAACTTCCGAAGGACAAAACTTTAACTCCTCTCCTTTATTGAAAACTTTAATCCTGAGCCATCCTCCATTGGGTTGTGCAGACAAAAAATGTGCTTTCAATACAAACGAAAGCAACCAAAAAACGACAAGAATATTTTTTTTCATGGAGTTCGTTTGATTGCCGCGTTAATCGCGTTCAATCTTTTTAGGCAACAAAGGTTTGCCACAGGTCCGGTTTGAATAGTTCATACACCTCAAACAAAATTTGGTTCATTCATTCGGGATATCCAACAGACGCAAAGCCGCAGAGATCGCAAAGGTTTCGGGAAGCCTATTATTAAGTCCCAACTTTGCGCCTTACTTCGCGAACTCTGCGGCTTTGCGTCTATTCATCACTCCCACACCTGATTTTCCACGCAAAACCAATCTTTTCCCCACGTAAAACCAAGCCTCCGTTTCCTTATTTTTGCTTTCAAACTTCCCAAAAATCATGAAAAAACAAGTACTCTTTTTATCCGCTGTTGTTCTGGCCGGTGCATTATCCGCACAGGTGACCATTACTACAGCTGATCAGCCTGCAGTGGGTGATGTGTATACCCGCGCACGCGATACAACGATGACCCAGTCGCCCGGCAATTCTGGCTCAAGCCAGACGTATGCTTTTGGCGCATTGCTCAACCAGTCGGTAGACAGCGTAACATTTACATTACCACAATGGACACCGTTCGGGGCAAGCTATCCGAATTCGAATATTTCGGTCATGGTCAATCAAGGTGATGCATACATCTTCGGTGATATGACGCCTACCCAGTTTTCCGTACAGGGACAAGCTGCCGATCCGTTCGGAAGTGGTGCAATTCCGTTGACGTTTTCGAACCCGGAAACACAAATGCTTTATCCTGCTGCATACGGTGGGTCATTTGCAGACACTGCTTACGGTCTTAACCAGTTTTACTTCGGAATTGATCCGGGCATCGGGTTTGTCATTGATTCTGTACGCGTTCACTCGTGGATCTACAAAGATTCGGAATACGACGGATGGGGATCATGCGAAACTCCGCTCGATACGTTCAACGTACTTCGCCAGAACACGTACCGCAAGCAGATCGACACCGTAGATATTTACGCATTTGGTAGCTGGGCGCCTGCGTTCATCACACAAGTCGACTCCACACGTACTTACCAGTACTGGGCCAATGGAATCGGGTTCCCGGTTGTTGAATTAACGGACCAGGATGATCTCGGACAAATTTCGAATGCAATCTGGTTGGTGATCCTTCCTACACTTACCGGTATTCCTGCCGCAGAGCACTCCACAGGAATTCCCGCGTACCCGAATCCTTCTTTTGACGTGTGGACTTTCGACACACCTGCAGCAGAAGGAACGCTTGAGATCACAGACATGACCGGCCGCGTAGTACGCACGGTAAACATCACCCGTTCACAGACACATGTGAGTGTTGTTGGTCTCGCAGCGGGAATGTATTCGTACAGTGTGAACGGACAAGCTATGGGCAAAGTACAGGTAGCGAGATAAATCTTTTCCGGATTTTAAAAGTAAGGGTCCCGGATTTTTCCGGGACTTTTCTTTTTTCATCGTGTTTTATTTTTTTTTACCGCGGTATGTATTTCACCACGGGATATATTTCACCACGGCGGCACGGCGAAAGTTCGCTACGCTCAAAAAAAATAACCACTGAGATTCACCGAGGTATCGCACAGAGGTTCACTGAGCCGTACGTTCATAAGCACTCAGTGAACCTCTGTGAAAACCACTCGGTGCGCTCTGTGGTAAAAAACAAAACACAATCGCGAAGCGATTTACCCTGCGCCATGACGCTGTGTCGCCGTGGTAAAAAAATAACCATGCGATCGCGAAGCGATCCCTATAAGCTCTTTGCGTTTTTTCTTTGCGCGCTTTGCGGCTTTGCGTCTATTTCTTCACCGCCCAGCGCAGCTTCGCCGACTTCGCCCTCGGGTTCGCAAAACATTCTTCCGCCGATGCACGTACCGGTTCGGCAGTGATCTCGCTGAAAATTTCCGCACGAAGAAAATACTGGAATGCTTTTTTCACGCGACGGTCTTCTCCCGAATGAAAAGTAAGAATAGCAACACGTCCACCCGGAGCGAGGGCATCCGGAAGTTTGTCGAGGAATTTCTCCAGCATTTCGAATTCGTTGTTCACCGCAATGCGCAGGGCCTGGAAACAACGCTGGCAGGCTTTCTTCACTTGCTCCTTCCGTTCCTGCGGAGGAATAAATGAAAGCGCCTCCCCGATGATTTGCTGAAGATCAGCTGTGGTTTCAATACGCAAGCCAGCCGATCTTTTTTTCACGATCAGTTTCGAGATGGGTTCTGCGTATTGTTCATCGGAATATTCGAAGAGCAATTCCTGCAATTCACCCTGCGTAATTTCTTCCAGGATAGTTGCTGCCGTGATCTTTCCTTTCGGGTTCAACCGCAGATCGAGTGGTCCTTCCACTTTGTATGAAAAACCTCTGTCGGGATTATCGATCTGCATGGAAGACACACCGAGATCGGCGAGTACGAAATTCAACGGTCCGGCTTCCGCCGCGATGACATCAATGCCGGCGAAATTCATTTTTCGTGGAAAGAAAATTTCTTCTCCGTACCCGAGCGCGCGCAAACGTTCCGTTGTTTTAGGCAACTCGATGGAATCAACGTCCGTCGCGAAGAGTTTTCCTTTGCCCTTCAGTGCTTTTAAAATCTCAGCGCTGTGTCCGCCGTAACCGAGTGTAGCGTCCATGCCTACTTGCCCGGGCTTGATATTCAGAAATGCCATGATCTCATCCACGCAGATGGGACGATGCATTCCCGCAGGAGTTTTCCCCTGCTGAATGATCTTCGCTACATCATCGCCGTACTTCTCCGGGTTCTGCTCCTTGTATTTTTCCTTGAAGGATTTCGGATGCGTGCCGGAGTAGCGGATACGGCGTTTGGGTTTTTCGTCCATGACTACGAAGATAGACACTGCAACTTTATCACGGAGGCGGACACAGCGCTTTTGCATTACGAACGGAGCCATTTGTGTCTACCCTTGAGATTTTAGTCTTTTTGCTGCCTTCCCAAATTTACTGTGCGATGTGCATCTCCAGTTGTCCCAATTTTAGGGAGCGGAGCCGAGGGCGACAAAGGCGTTTTCCGCATTCCGCTTTCTTCCGTAAATTTAGCTCATGCAAAAACTCACCGAGTCCTCTTCTTCCTACAACGATCTCGAAAAAATGTCCGTGCGCGAATTACTCACGAACATTAACAAAGAAGATCAGTCGGTGCCGTTGGTGATTGAGAAGATCATTCCGCAGATTGAAAAACTCGTGGAGGTGATTGTTTCTCAAATGAAAAACGGAGGACGATTGTTTTACATGGGCGCAGGCACGAGCGGAAGATTAGGAATTGTGGATGCATCTGAATGTCCGCCAACGTACGGCGTACCGCACGGCATGGTGGTCGGAATTATTGCAGGAGGCGATGCCGCAATCCGCAAAGCGGTGGAGTTTGCAGAAGACAGCAAAGAACAGGGTTGGAAAGATCTGCAGGAACACGCCATCGGGAAAGAAGATGTGGTGATTGGCATCGCAGCTTCCGGAACAACTCCATACGTGATTGGTGCTTTGGAAAAATGCAACGAAGCCGGAATTGCAACGGGATGCATTGTGTGTAATCCCGGAAGTCCTGTGGCAATGACTGCAAAGTACCCGGTGGTTGCAGCAGTTGGTCCCGAATTTGTAACCGGAAGCACACGCATGAAAAGCGGAACCGCACAGAAATTAATTCTGAATATGATTTCCACGAGCGTGATGATCCGCCTCGGCCGCGTGAAGGGAAACAGGATGGTAGACATGCAACTGAGCAATAACAAACTCATTGACCGCGGCACGAAGATGGTGATGGAGGCGACGGGGCTCGGCTACGAAGACGCGAACCGGTTACTCGAGAAGCATGGCTCTGTCCGAAAAGCGATATCAATGTGCTAATATGGAAATTTGCTAATATGCTAATGCCCGCGAAAAGCCATCGCACCGGTCACTGATGAAGCAACAACTTTTTAGGTAACAAGAATCAATCTATTAGCTCTCTGTCTGCGACAATCTCATTAGCAAATCAGCATATTAATAATTAGCACATTGAACATAACTCATCTGTAAGCTTCAGTATCTATGCACTCGATAGAGCCATACTTCGCCTGGCGCGATCTCTACACCGCAGAAGAAGACGACCGTTCTCCTTTCTACGGACGCGAGTACAGCGAATTTGAGTTTACGAATACGATCTACAATTACCTGCTCCACCCGCAATGGGATGATATCGGATCAACAACACTCTACATCAAAATCCTGTATGCCGATTACGAGCAGAAGTTTGTGATCATCGAACTCATCGGCGAATGGAACGATGCATTGTACAACGACATCATGACGCTTAAGCGCGACATTGCCGATCACCTCATCAACGAAGGAATTGTGCATTTCATACTCATCGGTGAAAATGTGCTGAACTTCCACTACAGCGACGACAGCTATTACGAAGAATGGTTCGAAGATGTGGAAGATGGATGGATTGCGATGATCAACTTCCAACCACACGTGCTCGCCGAAATGAAACGTGCACGGATCGACTGGTACGCGCATTGGGGAGCGGAGCTGGATGAGTTGCCGTGGAGGACGTATAAACCGCCGCAGCTTTTTGAGAAGATCGATGGAATTATCCGGAAAAGGATTGGGTGAAAAAAGTTCAATAGTTTCGGATGAAAAAGTTTAAATAGTTTCGGGTGAAAAAAGTTCTGAGTTAAGCGCCTGCGGCAGCAAGGATTTTTTTGTGATGTCCCTTGAACGAAGTGAAAGGAAAAAAAATTCCTTGCTGCCGCAGGCGCGTACTGAACTAATCGAAGGGCAAATCAGGAAAAGCGATTGTGGGTTAATTCGTTCCGGGTTCATCTGTTCCGGGTTCGGTATCCAGCGATTCGGAATCATCTTCTTCGTATTCAGAATCGTCTTCCTGTTCAGCGGGCGCGTCGCGTTGCCGCTTTTTCCGGATGATGATGAAAAGAACTGCACTCGCCGCAAAAAGAAGTGCCGGCATAATCCAGAGATGTTGACTCACCCGGATGTAACCATTCATCGCGAGAGATTGGGCAATAGCAAATCCATACGTGTATGCCGGAAAAAAAACCACGTAGACAGCCATCAGTACAACTCCAAGATGCGCTTTTCGCGTGAAGGGTCCAGCCATTTTTCCGAGCAAAACAAGAAGCATGAGAAGAAGCGGATACATCCACATCTTTTTTACTTCGTATGAACACCGGGCCATCACACCAAAATGTGTTTGGATAATGTCAGCCGAAACTCTAAGCTGTGTCAGTTGTGCCTGGTATGGACGCGCCATATACGCTGAAACATATGACCGGTCAAAATCTGTTCTGTGAATAAACACGATGTCGGACTCGGGCTCCTGCAGAAGCGAATCCAATTGCGCGATAGGAGAATGTTCCAGCAACTCCTTGATCAGTTTCTCTCTTTCACGTTCAATCTCCTGGAACTTTGTATCTCTTTCCGTTTCCAGTTCATCCAGGGTCATCAAAGTATAACCGGTCATCAGCGAATCGCTTTTTCCAATATCTTCTGAAGGAACATTTTGCCGGATGTCGTACAAAAGCGATGTTAGTTTTTTGTTGAGGTGCGGATTTTGATACGCGCTCCACCAGAATCCCGCGATACCCACAACAATCACGAATGCCACGAAGTATTTTCCCATCCGTCCCGGTTCCGTTTCGGAAACACGCGAATAGGTTAGCGCAATAACCAGCGCCGCTATCGGAAATGCGAAGAAGGCTACGGTGAGCGAGGCTACACCCAAAACCCGCAGGAGCACATCAAACCCGTAACCGGAAGAGAAAATTTCCTCGCCCCATTTCAGGCAAAACACAAGCAGGAAATAACAAACGATCAGGATGAGCGTAACCATTCCCCAAAGCAAGGATTGAAGAAATGGTTTTATAGCTGGCATGGGAATTTTTAACCCGGAACTTAACCCGAAACCCGGAACGATTTAGTGAATTGTTTCCACAAGATACACGGTTCCGTTCATCTCCACCTTCCCCCCCGGTTTCTGCCCGCACAATTTCAACCCAAGCGGCGATTGTGCAGAAAGACACATCACGAAAATTTCTTTGACTGCAATTCTTCCCAGCGGAATACTGATGTACAACCACCCCTGGTCTGTTTTCACGAGACTTCCGTTGGCAACAAGATCGGTGGCGTGTTCAATATCGATGCGTGCAAGCACTTGCTGCTGCGAGAGTAATTGATTGAGCTGGCCCGTGAGTTTTTCCTGTTCGATCTGCATCATGGCGCGTGCCGTTTCGTGCTTATCGCCTGCCGTGCTTTTCGAATCGTTCTTGGCCCCTTCGATTAACTCGCTGAGCTGTTGCTTCAGGGATTGAATCCGCTCTGCGAGTATTTTACCGCACTCCGTATGGACCTGGGCCTTCACTGGTTTGAAAATTTAGTGCTGCAAGTTAGAAGAAAAAAACTCAAAGCTTTTCGATCAGTTCCATGAATTTTGCTTTGGTCACTGGCTTCACTACATATTCGGTGACCAGCGGAATTGCTTTCGCACGATGCACATCAATCGGATCGATGGACGATGAAACCACAAAAACCGGAATTTTCTTCTCCAGTTTTCCCTGCAAACCAGAAAAGCGATGGAGAAATTCCCAACCATCCATCACCGGCATAGCCAGGTCGAGCAGGATCAGATCAGGTAAATGTTCAGGACGCGTGAGTTCTTCGTTCAGAAAAGTCCATGCGTCAAGTCCATTGGAAAACACCTGTATCTCACCAACGAGTTCAGTCTGTGCAATGGCTTTTTGGGTAAGAAATTGGAATATATCATCGTCATCGACAAGGTACATCCGGTTAATTGCTTGCATAGGGAGAAAATTGATTACGGCCCGCCGGTTTAATGGTCAGGTCATAACATAAGACCGGAATTTGCCAGCTTCCGGCATCACTGCATACTGATAAATAACACTTAATATTCCCTTTCATTCATTGGTAAAAACAACTCCCCTCATCCACTGCCCAGCAGATGCCAACGGGAACAGTCGGCAAATCCGGGGTTATTTTCGTTGCGGCTCCAGAAGAGGCACGTTCGGTTATACGTGAACTATTTCAGATAGTTCCATCCAGCGGAGTGTTTTCGCCTCGAGAATATGTTCAATCTCTGCAAAGCGTGCAGACATTTTGGCCAGGTCGGCATGATCACTTGTCGTTGAAAGTTTAGCCGTGATCGCTTCTTTTTCGTTTTCCAGCGAAGGAATTTCTTTTTCCAGCTGTTCGAATTCGAATTTTTCTTTGAAGGACGGTTTACGCTTCGCTGTTTCAGGTTCCGGGTTCCGGGTTGAAGAACTAACCGTGTTCATAACGGTTTTTTCTGCGGGGATCTGACTACTTACCTGGCTCACCGCCTCCGAACCCGGAGCCGTGTACCCCGAACGTTGAAACTGTTCACGCCATTGCGTGTAATTCCCCGGGAAATCCTGGATCACTCCATCGCCGTGAAAAACAAAAAGGTGGTCAACCAGTTTGTCCATGAAATAACGGTCGTGGGAAACAATGATCACGCAACCGGGAAATTCGAGAAGAAAATCTTCAAGCACCGAAAGTGTGAGAATATCAAGATCGTTCGTGGGCTCATCGAGAATTAAAAAATTCGGATTCTTCATGAGCAGTGTGCAGAGGTAAAGTCTCCTGCGCTCACCACCACTCAATGATCCCACAAGGCTATACTGCATCTGGGATGTAAAAAGAAAACGCTCGAGAATCTGGCTCGCAGAAATTTTCACGCCATCGGCCATTGGAAAAAACTCCGCAATTTCCTTCATCACTTCAATCACACGGTAATCGTCTTTCAGCTTCATTCCGCCTTGCGAATAATATCCGAACACAACCGTTTCGCCGGTTTGAATTCTTCCCGAATCGCAAGGTTCTAATCCCAAAAGAATATTGAGCAGTGTTGATTTTCCCGAGCCATTCTTTCCTGAAATACCAATCTTCTCCCCCTTCTTGAATGTATAATCAAATCCGTCGAGAATTATTTTCTCAACTTCTTTTCCTTCTTCATTTCGCGAAGTGTACTTCTTTTTAATGTTCACCATCTCCAGGATTTTTCCTCCCAGGCGAGTCATTTTCACTTCCAGTTTCAGGTCTTCCCGCTTCTCCGGACCTTTTGCGCGTTCGGCCACACCTTTGAACGCATCGGTACGCGCTTTCTGTTTTGTACCGCGTGCACGTGGACTTTTCCGCACCCATTCCAGTTCGCGGCGATAAAGATTTTTTGCTTTTTCAGTTTCAGAAGCCTGTTGTTCCTCGCGCTCTGCTTTCTTCTCCATGTAGTAACTGAAATCGCCGTCGTAACGAAACAGTTTTCCATCTTCGAGTTCAACAATGCGATCACTCACCGCATCTAAAAAATACCGGTCGTGCGTCACCAGCAACAAAGTCATATCGCGACCCGTGAGATAACTCTCCAGCCATTCGATCATATCAATGTCGAGATGGTTTGTAGGTTCATCAAGCACCAGAAGATCGGGTTCATCTACAAGGACCTGCGCCAATGCAAGACGTTTGATTTGTCCGCCGGAAAGTGTCGACACTTTATGCGTGAAATGATCGAATCCAAGTTTTCCAAGGATCGTACTCACACGTTGTTCAAGATCCCAGCCCTGCAACAGATCCATCTTGTTGTTCAGGTCCTGCATCCGCTCCTGGTTCTTTTCACTGGGATCAGCAGTCAACTCCTCGATGCACTCTTCGTATTCACGCACAGTGCGCATCAGTTCCGATCCGGACGACAATACTGCCTCCAGAATATTCAGTTTCGGATCAAACTGCGGATCCTGGTGAAGAAAAGAAGTTTTGATGTCTTTGCGCATGGAGACAGTCCCGCTATCTGCATTGTCCTCACCTGAAATAATGCGCAGCAATGATGATTTTCCTGCACCGTTCCGTGCAACCAACCCTACTTTCTCGCCCTGGGAAAGTCCGAACGTAACCCCGGAAAACAGCACTTTAAGACCATACGACTTGGAAACGTTTTCGACTGATAAAATATTCATGCCGCGAAGGTAACTAATGTGGTGATTACTGATATGCTAATGTGCTGATGGATTCCGCTCACTGGGACGTTTCCGTCGTTGAATGATGATTGCCCGTCGAATTCTGAGCACCTGCCTTCGAAGAATATGCTGATCTCCCTGCTCACCACGGTCTGACAAGCGGTTTCACTACTGGATTTCGTAAACGCGTAATTGCTGATCTCGCTAAACGACTCGCTGGGCGAAGCCTACTTGTCAGACCGAGCGGAGCCGAGGGCTGACGGTGCGGAGCCGAGGGCTGACGGTGTGAAGGCACGCGCGCATCTGCACATTTGCACATCATTTTTTAATCTGCACATCGTTTTCTTTGTACTCATAGTTGATCCTGATCGCCTCCGAAGAATTTACGTCCGGTTTCGTCTCCGGTTTCTTTTCGAGTTCCGCAAGCTGTTCAGGAGTAAGCAACATCTTTTCTTCTTCCGTCAAACTGCTTTCGAGCGATTCAATTTCCTCTTCGTCTGCCCAGTAGTTTATTGGCTGCGGTCCCTGCCTGCGCAAAACGTATGCGAAAATCAATCCGGAAATAGCGCCGTATAAATGGGCTTCCCACGAAACCTGTGGATCGAACGGGAAAACTCCCCAAACCATACTTCCGTACAGAAATACAATCAGGAACGAAAGCATGGTGAGCCGTGGAATTTTCCGGATGAATCCGCTGAAGAATAAAAAGAAAGCGAGTCCGTAAACCACGCCGCTGGCCCCGAGATGAAACGCGTCGCGCGCAAACAACCAGAGCACAATTCCATTCGTGAGATAGACCATCCAGAAAAGCTTTCCGGCAATTTCTTTGTAGTTCGAAAACAGCAGCATCCCCAGAACAATGAGCGGAACTGAATTGCCGATGAGGTGCGAAAAGTTGGCGTGCAGCAACGGTGCCGTTATAATTCCCGCGAGTCCGTGCAGCGTACGCGGATACAATGAATAATCGGCAAACGATGTGCCCATGAATTCCTGGAGAAGATGGATCAGCCAGAGCACCACCACGAACGTGAAAGGAAATAACTCCTTCAAAAGAATAAGATGACGTTTCCAGCCGGCCATAACTTCGTTTGTCAAAGGTAGTGCCATGCCACTTTTTGTGCCGTATTGGCAGAAACATGCTTACCACCCATCATTTTCAGTCGTATTTTTGCCAATTCTCGCGTATATTTGTAAGAATGCGTCCCCGCCGAGTGCCCCTATTTTCTGAACGATTGAAAAGAATAGCCGCCATACTGCTCCTGTGTGTTTTCGCCTTTAACCTGGTGGGCTTTTTGGTGGTTTTTAAAATTCAGCAACGCCAGGTCAGAAAAGAAATAAAAGAGCAGATCCGCCAGGGTGTGCCTGAGGGCGAATTGGCCGTCATTACTGTTACGCCTGAAACTGAAACCCTGCTCGAGTGGGAACACAGCAAGGAGTTTAAGTACAAGGGCATGATGTATGACATTGTAAGAAAAGTAATCATTGATGAATCTACCATCGTTTATTATTGCGTGAGTGATACCCAGGAAACAGAACTCTTTGCCAGCCTCGATGAGCTGATCAAGAAAAATATGAACCGCAAAAATGACGGAAACAATCCGGCAAAAGATCTGTTCAAACTCTTGTCCCACGTATATTCCCAGCCTGAAAAACACGATTACGCGGTATTCGAAACCACCACAGCATTTACCTGCGAATATCCGCAGCATTACTCTTCACCGGTGCTTGCCATAACAAGCCCTCCACCAAAAACGGTTTAACCGTTTAGCAAAAACTTTTTTTGCTCGTTCGCGACAGCATAGTTTCTATGCCTGTCCTGAATTGCGTTTACAACTATTCTAAAAAAATTACCAGTGAAAAAGATCATTTTGCTCATCACGGGCATCGTGTGTACGTGCGTGGCATTCTCACAGACCATTACGGTTGTGGATAATGTCACCCAGCAGACCATGCCCGGCGTAGTGGTGTATTCCAACAACCCGAACGTGTCGGCTGTTACCAATGGAAAAGGACAGATCGATGGTTCCGTTTTCAAGACAGCCGACAGTATTTTCTTCAAGTACCTGGGGTACGAATTAACTGCTTACAGTTACCAGCAGGTAGAGGCCATGAAATTCAAAGTGGGCCTGAAGGAAAACAATATTTCAATGGGTGAAGTGGTGATCTCCTCCAACCGTTGGGAAGAATCAAAAATTGAAACTCCCAATCGTATTGAGAAGATAAACATGAAGGATGCTGCCTTTCAGAATCCGCAGACAACGGCGGACCTGTTGGGAACAAGTGGGTATGCCTACATCCAGAAAAGTCAACTGGGTGGCGGTTCACCGATGCTGCGTGGCATGGCTACCAACAGGGTGTTGCTGGTGGTCGATGGTGTGCGCATGAACACTGCAGTCTTTCGCGCAGGAAATGTGCAGAATGTTATTTCACTGGATGCAAACGCGCTGGAAAGTACAGAAATTCTTTTCGGCCCGGGATCCGTTATGTATGGCAGTGATGCCATTGGCGGAGTAATGAATTTTCAAACGGTCCAACCGAGGTTTTCGGATTCCACGAATAAGATCCTGTTTTCCGGAAATGCACTGATGCGTACATCTACTGCGAATTCGGAAAACACCGGACACATCGATTTGAATATCGGGTATAAGAAGATCGCATTCGTAACGAGTTTCACCCGGTCCGACTATGGCGATTTACGCTCGGGATCTGTTGGTGGTGATCCTTCCTTCTACCGGCCATCCTATGTGCAGATCATCGCGAACAAGGATTACATGGTAGGCAACAACGATTCGACGTTGCAGGTTGGTTCGAAATACGACCAGATCAATTTCATGCAGAAGATCGCATACAAGCCCAATGAATCGTGGCAGTTCGATTATGCATTTCATTTTTCTGAGACGTCGCCGTACAACCGGTACGACAGGCTGTACATCATCCAGACAGCAGGGCCTTACAAAAACAAGCTCCGATGGGCGGAATGGTATTATGGTCCGCAGAAGTGGAACATGCATCGTTTCGGGATCACGCATACGAAAGCGAACAAGGTTTACGACCAGTTGCAACTCACCGGTGCCATTCAATATTTTGAAGAGAGCCGCTACGACCGCGAATTTATGGTCAGGGAGTTGCGCATGCAAAAGGAAACCGTGAAAGCGCTTTCGGTGAACCTCGACCTGGATAAAAGCCTGGGTGAGCGCGCAACGTTACACTATGGCGTTGAAGTGGTGCATAACACCATCGGTTCTTTTGCAACGCTGACGCATGTGATCACGCACGAAGTGGATTCAACGGTAACGCGTTACCCGAACGGATCAACCTGGCTGGCGTACGGAGCTTACGTAAGCCTGAAGTACAGGCTGACCAAAAAGTTCATCCTCAATGGCGGCGTGCGCTACAGCGCATACAGGATCGAAGCCGATTTCGACACCACGTTTTTTCCGTTCCCATATTCACATGCGGAAATGAAGAACGGAACGTTGAACGGCAGCTTAGGTCTTGTGTACATCGCCGATGAATCGTGGCAGATCTACATCAACGGAGCAAGTGGTTTCAGGGCGCCCAATATCGACGACATGGGCAAAGTGTTTGAATCCACACCCGGCTACCTTGTGGTTCCGAATCCTTCGCTTAAACCGGAACGTGTATACAATGCAGAGATCGGAACGGTGAAGACGTTTGGCAATTTTCTGAAAGTTGATTTCTCAGGATACTACACGTTTTTGTACGACGCCATGGTGCGGAAAGATTTTGTGTTCAATGGGCTGACCCAAATTAATTTTTTGGGAAACCCCAGCAGGATACAAGCCATCCAGAATGTCACCGAAATACAAGTATACGGTGTGCAGGCTGGACTGGAATTTTTCTACAAAGGATTTGGGCTGAACAGCATGATCTCTTACCAGAACGGGAAAGAGCAAGCGCCGGACAGCCTGATATTTTATCCGTTGAGACATGCCGCGCCGTTGTTTGGCAGCACCCATTTAACCTACGAGCATAAAAAACTCAGGTTAGATTTCTATGTCGTGTATAATGCGAGAATGGATTATGAAGACCTGGCATTGACAGAACGCATCAGCTATTCCTACGCAAAAGATGAGAACGGACACAATTATTCTTCCGGTTGGTACACGTTGAATTTCAAAGCAGCTTTCTACGTGAGCCAGTATGTGGCGATAACCGCAGGCGTCGAGAATATCACCGACCTGATGTATCGTCCGTATTCATCCGGCATCAATGCTCCGGGAAGAAATCTGATCGTGTCGTTGAGAGGAAGATTTTAATGACCAGGTCACGTTAAAAAAAGCGCGTTTTTATTAAACAGAAAACGTCCCAATTGTAACACAACGTAAAAAACAATACTGAAATGAAAACAAAGTTCAACATACTAATTCTGGCAGCATCGCTTACGTGCATGAGTTGGTGCGCGGTGGCCGATGCCCAGACCATTGAAGCCGGAGGATGGCATTCTCTTGTGGTGTGCAGCGACAGTACCGTAAAAGCATTTGGAGAAAATGCAACCGGCGAGCTGGGCGATGGCACTACAACAGACAGCAACGTTCCTGTTACAGCCATCGGGCTAAGCAGCATCGTGAGTGTTTCCTGCGGTGGTGACCAGCTTGAGGCGCATTCACTCGCGCTGAAAAGCGACGGCACTGTTTGGTCGTGGGGAAGTAATATTTACGGCGGGCTTGGAAACGGTACCACAACAAACACCATGGTGCCCGGACAAGTGCTGGTGATGACAGGCGCCATTGCAATTTCTGCCGGCGGATGGCATTCTGCTGCACTGAAGAGCGACAGCACCGTGTGGAGCTGGGGATGGAACACCGATGGCCAGATTGGCGACGGTACCACCACAGACAGAGTTGTTCCTGTGATAGTGCCCGGTCTTACCGGCGTCAAAGCAATCTCAGCAGGAACATACCACACGCTCGCTTTGAAAAGCGATGGAACCGTTTGGGCCTGGGGAGATAATGTCAGCGGCCAGATCGGTGATGGATCCACCACAGACCGGACGTCTCCGGTGCAGGTGAGCGGACTCACCAATGTTGTTTCCATTTCAGGAGGACGTTTCTTTTCGCTTGCGGTAAAAAGCGACGGCACCGTGTGGGCATGGGGAGAAAATCTCTATGGCCAGCTCGGCGACGGCTCCACCACAGACCGCCACACACCCGTGCAGGTAAGTGGACTTACCGGAATTATACCGGAATCTATCAGCGCAGGAGCATTCCATTGCATGGTCGCAAAAACAGACAGCACGCTTTGGTCCTGGGGCAGAAACACGTACGGAAATCTCAGCGATGGCACTACGGTGAATCGTTCGACTCCTGTACTGGTTTCCGGCGGCACAACAGCTGCAGGCACAAGCGGAGGAACAAATTTTACGTTGCTCTACAAAAGTGATGGTACGTTCTGGGGTTGCGGAAGAAACTTAAGTGGTCAATTGGGCGACGGAACATTTCTTCAAAGAAATACCCTCGTACAATCAACCGGTGTTTGTTCCATCATGCAACCGGTTGGAATACCAACGTTCGATCCTTCTTATTCCAATTCCATTACCGCGTATCCGAATCCATCATCCACCGGAATTTTCACCATTGAATTGCAAAATGAAAATGGCCAGCTGGCCGGTGGCACAATCGAAGTGTACAACATGCTCGGAGAAATCGCATACCAGTCTGCAATCGATCTGCAAACAGGCAATGCAAACATGACGGTTGACCTCTCCAATCAACCCAACGGAATTTATTTCCTCGCCGTAACTGCAGGAGGACATACTTCTTATCAGAAGTTAGTTAAACACTAATTTTTAACGCTGAATTCAAACAAATTAAATCGACCTAAACAATGAAAACATATACAACGAGTAACCACGCCGGAACAAGATCGGCTCCATTGCAATTTAAGGCCATCTTTTTCCTGCTGGTTTTCTGCTGCTGTTCACCGGCTTTCTCGCAGAGCATTTCTGCCGGATGGTCGCACTCACTTTACCTGTGCGGTAACGGTACCACCGCCAATGCATGGGGAGCAAATGCCTATGGACAATTGGGCAATGGCGCTACAACAGATGTCAATTTGCCTGTGGTTGTAAATAACCTCACGCATACACAATCCATTGCTGCAGGTTACCAGCACACACTTGCATTGAATACCGATCAAACAGTTTGGGCATGGGGAGATAATACCGACGGACAACTGGGCGATGGCACGAACACCAATTCAAGCACGCTGGTACAAGTTTCCGGATTGGTAAGTATTATTGCGATCTCCGGCGGAACAGCGGGTTATCATTCGCTTGCTTTGAGATCTGACGGCACCGTTTGGGCCTGGGGCAGAAATACTGACGGGCAACTTGGTGACGGAACAAACACCAGCAGCAACGTTCCTGTACAGGTAAGCGGCCTTTCCGGTATTGTTGCAATCAGCGGTGGAGAATATCATTCAATCGCAGTGAAAAATGATGGCACTGTTTGGACATGGGGCAGAAACAACAAAGGACAACTCGGCAACGGAACAACTACCGCGAGCAACGTTCCTGTTCAGGTAACAGGGATTACAACTGCCAGTGCAATTGCAGCCGGCCGGTATTTCTCTATTGTTTTGAAAACTGACAACACGGTTTGGACCTTCGGAGAAAACCTGTACGGTCAATTAGGAGATGGTACAACCGTCGACAGCAATGTTCCTGTACAGGTTATTGGATTAACTAATGCAACCGCAATTGCCGGTGGAGCATTTCATGCGCTGGTTATTACAAGCACAGGCACTATGGTGTCGTGGGGACGTAACAGTTACGGAAACCTTGGAGATGGTTCTACAACCAACAGCTCAGTTCCTGTTGCAGTAAGCAATCTGACAAACGTTGTTGCTATTGCAGGCGGAACAAACTATTCGGTGGCTATGAAAGCCAATGACTCTTTGTTTGCATTCGGAAGAAACACAAACGGACAACTTGGCGACGGAACAAACACAGACCGGTATGTTGCGACTGCGGTATTGTCGTTGTGTCCAGTGCAAACAACAACCATGACTGATCAGACAATTTCTGCCGGATGGTCGCATTCACTTTATGTGTGTGCGTACGATTCAGCTGCTAATGCCTGGGGTGCTAATGCCTATGGACAATTAGGAAATGGCGCAACTACCGATGTGAATTTACCTGTAGGTGTAAATAACCTGACCGGTATCCAGGCTATTGCTGCGGGTTACCAGCACACACTTGCGTTGAAAACCGATCAGACCGTATGGTCATGGGGAGACAATACAGACGGACAATTGGGTGATGGCACGAACACAAGTTCAAGCACGCTCGTTGCGGTTTCCGGATTATCGAATGTGATTGCGATCTCCGGTGGAACAGCAGGATATCACTCGCTGGCTTTGAAATCTGACGGCACTGTTTGGGCATGGGGCAGAAACTCCGATGGCCAGCTTGGTGATGGCACAAATACAAATAGCAACGTTCCAGTACAAGTAAGCGGACTCACCGACATTATTGCAATCAGCGGTGGCGAATACCATTCCATTGCCATCAAGAATGACGGTACAGTTTGGACCTGGGGCAGAAACAACAAAGGACAATTGGGTAACGGCACAAACGTTGCGAGCAACGTTCCTGTTCAGGTGATGAACCTCACAGGAATTACTGCTGTTGCATCTGGACGCTATTTTTCCATTGCACTGAAAAACGACAGCACGGTGTGGACCTGGGGAGAAAATCTTTATGGTCAGTTAGGAAATGGCACAACCGTTGACAGCAATATTCCTGTACAAGTTTCCGGACTTAATGATGCGACCGAAGTTGCCGGTGCAGCGTTTCACGTTCTTGTGATCAAAGCCGACAGCACCATGGTATCGTGGGGACGTAACACCTACGGAAATCTTGGTGATGGCTCCACAACCAACAGCTCTGTTCCTATTGCAGTAAGCAACATGACCAGCGTGGTTGAGATTGCCGGTGGTACAAACTACTCGCTTGCGATGAAAGCGAATGACTCTCTGTTTGCATTCGGCAGAAACACAAACGGACAGATTGGTGACGGAACAAACACCGACAGGTATGTTCCAACAGCCGTGTTGGCATTGTGTTCAATTACATTGGATGTTAACGAAAATCCTTCATCCAATATCACGGTGTTCCCTAACCCGTCTTCCAGCGGACAGTTCCAGGTCGTGTATACAAACACCACCGTTGAGTCTGTTGAAGTGTACAACATGCTTGGAGAAAAAATACTCCGCGTGGAAAACGAAAACCTGAACAACGGAATCATTGATCTTTCCAATGAACCAAGTGGTGTTTACATGATGGTTGTACAATCAGGAGATCAGACATTCTCCCACAAACTGGTGAAAGAGTAACCGTATTTTTTTATCCGCATAATGGTTCGTTGCTGCGAACCGATTCATTGATCAGCCCTCTCCGCTTTGGAGAGGGCTTTATTTAACGGGACGCATATTTTTCCCGGTGAAGTAGAAGCTCGCTGACGATCCACACTTACTCTAAAAACGGGCACGTGAATACACCACCCAAAACAAATAACCGGCACAGGCAAGCAAAGATCCTGCGCATTTTCAGAAAAATTCACCGCACAACGGGCGCCTGTCTCTTCGTGTTTTTCTTTTTTGTTTCCATAACCGGTTTATTACTCGGATGGAAAAAACACAGTGCCGGAACCATTCTGCCCAAATCGTATACCGGCACGTCCACCGATCTCAAAGACTGGCTTCCGCTCGACAGCCTGCATAAAAATGCGTGCAGAATTCTGCATGATTCCGTTTCCAAAGATCTTTCGCTGGAGCTGGAACGCATCGACGTTCGCAACGACAAGGGCATGGTGAAATTTGTTTTCATCGATCATTACTGGGGAATACAACTGGATGGTGCAACGGGCAAACTGCTGCACATCGAAAGAAGACGTTCCGATTTTATTGAAAACATACACGACGGTTCCATCCTCGACTATTATTTCGGGACGAGTAAAGAGCAGATCAAGCTCGTGTATACGTCCATCATGGGATTGGCTCTGCTCACGTTTACGATTACCGGTTTCTGGTTGTGGCTGGGGCCGAAGCGTATGCGGAGAAAAACGGCACAGCGGGAGGCCCAGTAATTTTACCACGGTATTATTTTTACCACGGCGACATAGCGCCACGGCGAAATCGCTCCGCGATTTAAAATATTTTTTTCACCGCGGAGACGCTGAGGCGCAGAGGTTTTACAAGGAATCGCTGCGCGATTTGCATGATTGATTTTACCGCAAGAACGCAAGAGACGCAGAGAATCGCTGCGCGATTGTGTTACTTAAGCGTTACTCAATTGCGCAGCGATTCTCTGCGATCTTTGGCTTCCTCGAACTTTACACTTTCCTCTGCGTCTCGGCGCCTCTGCGGTGAAATTTAAATATCACGGAGACCCAAAAGGCTAAACCTTGCGCTCCTTGCGCCCTTGCGGTAATTAAAAAACCTACACCCGGGTACGCTAACCATGAAGTTCCCTTAACGCTCCGGTAATACCTTCCACCTAGTTTTGTATGAAACAGAATGAATATGGAAATGACCTTACCAATGTCTGGCGGCGAACTCGCCCAGATTTTTCTCAAGAACGGACAAAAATTCTTTGGTGTGTTACTGAACGATCTTGACGCACCCGAAAGCTTTGATCACGAAGTGCGTTACATAAAGCCATCGAACCTCAGCAACTGGCTGGAAACATCAGACGAAGGTTTGGTGGAAGTTGTGGATGCGGATCATGTGGATGGGATTGACTTGTATTTGAAATAAACCCTTTGAGGGTTTAGTGGTTCAGACAATCCCCCGCTGTTTCTTCACATTCTCCCACGCATCCTGCACCTTCTGAAATCTTTCCTTGGCCGCCTTCTGCGCATCTTCGCCGAGATCGGCAACTTTATCCGGGTGAAATTTCACCGCCATTTTCCGGTAAGCCTTTTTCAGTTCTTCATCGCTCGCTGATGCATCGACTTCGAGGATTTTATAATCCGAATCCACATCGCGGTAATGCATCGCTTTGATCGATTCGTAATCGGCGCGGTCGATACCGAGATAGTCGGAAATCGTCTGGATGATGATTATTTCGCGCGGGTGAACATCTCCGTCCGCTGCTGAAATTCCGAAAAGATACTGCAGCAACTGGATCCGCTGTGCTTCGGGCATGAATTGTCTGACCTGCAGACATACATCACGCAAAGGAATTTCTTTCGTGAGCAATTCTTTCAATACCGGAAGCAAACGTTGTGTATTGGCTTCTCCGAAATTGCCCACCAGGAAATTCTTCACGTAATCCAGTTCCGATTTCAGGACTTTTCCATCGCCTTTCATCACCGCAGCTGTAAGAACGAGAAGGCTCACGGCAAAATCGTTCTGCGCGGTAGCCGCACTGTAACCCATGCGCGGTTCTGCACCCGGCTGCTGCACGATACCGGCCACACCAATCTCATCAATCATTGATCCGAGCGCAAACCCGATCAGGCCGCCAATCGGTCCACCGAATGCCCAACCCAGGCCGCCCACTACCCATTTTCCAAACTTCGCCATACTGAATTCCTTTTGGTTTCTATCCCTTAAAACTTTAAAATTTAATTAACCACAACGACACGGCGACACAGCGCCTAATATTTGATAACCAATACCGCGTCGGTACGGCGTTGGTAAATATCACTTCGTGATATCACTGCGCAAACACTTTTTGAGGTAACACATTAAATCGCGAAGCGATTATTCCGCCGCCGTGCCGACGCGGGAAACAATAAGCAATACGCTGTGTCGCCGTGCCGCCGTGGTTATTTTTTTGGATGATACATCCCTGCCTCACTTTTTCTCGAAGTACACCACCACCTTATTAAAATCCGCAGACGCGTTGATCACATTCCGGAAATCGTTGTAAAAAGAAATCGGGTAATGCGTTTGCCGGTAGCTTTCTTCCACCACAACATTCACCTTGTTTCCATCCTGTTTGTAATAGCTGTGAAACATCATGGTATGGCCCGTGCTGTCGCTGTCCGTAATGTTGATGTTGATCGCATCAAGGTTCGTTACGCGGTATCCTTCCGGAACTTCGAACGAAATTGAACGGTAGAATCCATGCGGGTAACCCAGCACCATGTCTGTTCGGCGTGTTTCCTTCTGGTACATTTCAACCTGGCTTCCGATCACTTCACCCACTTTGAAAATATATTTGTCACACGTTTTTTCCAGGTAAAAATTTGTTTTGAAATCAGCTTCTACCTTAAACGGTTGCGTGTACAAAGTATCATCACTCATGTAACCACTGATGTGCAAATTTTTCGGACGTGCATCGTAAGCTGCCCCGCTGATAATTCCTTCGCCTGCTTCACGGCGGTCTTCCACGCTCATGTAATTGAAGAACGGCTGAATGTACGATGCTGAGTGCCCCGAATACGTGTGTATAGCATGAACGTTAGCCAGTCCGCTCTCGAGATCAAACGTAATTTCGGTGTACTGACTCGTCATGTTCTGCTCCCATTTCGTTCCTCCAATGGGTTTGATCGTTCCGGAACCGCTCGACACGCCACCCAGCGACACGTTCTTGATGAACAGTCCATCCTGGTGCGCGAGTTCCTGCGGAATAAATCCGTACCGGCTGAATGCATCGGAAGGTGCAAGGAAGTTTCCGGTCTCGGGGAAATAGATCAGGAAGTATTGGAGATACGTCCATGAATCAAAATCGCCGTCGAATTGTTTTTCAAAGCGATCGGAAGTCAGAACAATCTGCGTTTCAATTTCCGCTGCGTCGAACAGGGCGATGTACAACCGGATAATTCCAAGGTCAGTCGCAATTTTCGACGTCATGATACCCGACACCGTTTCAAACTTCGGGCCTTCGGCGTCTGTGCGCACAGAGAAATGACCCTTCACGTACGATTCGATTTTCCGGATACGTTCTTCCCGGCGCGTCATCACGTCGATATTCATTTTCTTGTAGAGCATTTCCGCCATACGTTTTTCATTGGACGTATTGGAATAAATGATCGCATGAAAAGTTTCAGCGGCATCCTGCCAGGTGTTGAGCCGCGTGCTCCTGCTGACCGACGTATTGTACGCGAACTTATATTCCACGCGTGGATACGAAGCATTCGAAGCAGAATACATTTCGTCTTCAAAACCTTCGACGTTCTGAGCGCTCATACTCACGAGACGTTTCTCATCGTCATCAAAATCGTCCGGCGTTTTTACTTCCGGCAAACCGTTATATCCTTTCGCATCATACTTGATGTGTTTCGGCGAATAGATATCGAGTTCGATCTTGCGGTAATTGTAACTGCTCCGGTAATTTTCTGTTCCGAACGCGCGAAAAACTTTACGCACCGTGTAGATGTATTCCACTTCACCCCCGATTTCAATTCCCTCGAGCGCGTAAATTTTGTACGGTCCGGCATTCTCGTAATTCTCTACGTCCTTTACGTTCTTGTTATCCATGTCGTGGATCTTACCGTCTTTCGAAATGAAACGGGCTTTGAACTCAACAAGTTCGAGAACGTTGGTCATGGGAATGTACACCCGGTTGTAATACTCGATCGCGTAATCGGTATTCAGGCGGATGATCACGTGCTTCGTGTGGTAGTTCACGACTTCACTTTGTCCTTTCACCACATCAAAAAATGTTTCGATGATCCGCTTGTCGAGCATGATCACGCCACCTTCTTTCTTTTCCGCAACAGTGAGTGTATCGAGTTTCCGGGAATCTTCCCAGTCGTATTTCTTGTATGCCGGGCGTTGTGCTGATGCCGATAACGCAGAAACCAGCAGGAGTGCAATTAATGCCGTACGTTTCATTTCTTTTTATTTTTTGGCGTTGGGGCTGGTGCCTGTACTTTTTTCAATGTCACGTTCTCATTGTATGCCGTGCTCAGCGAGGCTGCAAAAAGGTTCCACTCGTCGAACTGGTCGGGCTGGATGAGCAGCGTATTCACCACAATGATCTTTTCGCAGATGAGCGTATTGCCGGTTTGCTTGTACGTGATGGAATACGAATAATCGCCAATGGTGTAGCTGCGGTCCTGCGGCATGCATGAAATCACGTATCCTTCCGGAATGGTGAGAATGGAAACGTGTTTTTCCGTGCTTTTGTAATCGATCTCAACCGGCGCTTCGCGACGTGATGTATCGATGATGCCGTTCATGTAGGCTTTATCGAGACACATGTTGATGTACATCTCATCGCCGTTTGCATGTGCATACCCGCCGATGGAATAATCGTACGTCACACCCAGGTCTTTGTCGCGGTCATACAGGTTTTCATACTCAAGCGTATCGATGAGAAATTTGTTTGACCCTTTCTTGAGAAAGCCGGTGAGGAATTCCACCTTCTCTTCGGAATTCATTGCGTCCATCGGGTACGTGAGGTGAATTTTGTCGTAACCGCGTGCGTACATGCTGCCGTTGCCGAAAACTTTTCCGTGTTCGCCAATCTGCATAAACACCGTATCGACACGCACGTTTTGATCTGCGGGAATTACGGGAACTGTAACCACTTCAAATTTATCGGGGCCCATGCTGATGAGCGCTTCCTTGCCCTGGATCATTGACGTTGGTGTTCCGATCGGTGCATTTTTTCCGGTGGCGTCGAGGAAGTAATACGTTCCTTTCACCACGTACGTGCAGATCATGTGATTGTCCGCCATGGGGGAAGGCACCTCCGCATACCGGTAAGGAATACTGCGTGTACCTATCCACGTGAGGTACGCCTGGATTCCCGCCATGCGCAACATCGTAGTCGTGATGTTGGCCATGTCCTTGCAATCGCCGTAGCGCCGCTCGCAGATTTTGTTGGCTTCACGCGGAATAAATCCGCCGAGACCATCTTCAAAAGCAACGTACTTGATGTTGTCCTGCACCCAATAAAAAATGCGCGACACTTTTTCGAATTCATCGGTAACACCGGTAGTCAGTGAATCAACGATCCTGCGCAGTTCCGGGTCTTCTTCTTTGCCGATTTCATCCACAAAATTGTAGTACCAGCTGTACAGGCCTTGCGGCCCATCGAGATACGGAATCACTTTTCCTTTGTTCGTATACTCTTTGATGTACACCACAATGTGTGGCGCGAACCAGGAAAGGCCCGGATCATCGTCCTCGGCGCGGTACTTGGTCGCATTCTTTTTTCTCCACGTATAAATGGTTTTCTTCTTCTTCACCTCCACCGTTACTTCGAGTTCTTCCTGGGTGATATTGAAAAGCTTCCATTCGATGGTTACACCTTTTGGAACTTCCACTACGAATTCCGAAGTTTCAACGGGAACACCGGTGCTGAAATAAAAACGTCCGAAGAAACGTCCTTCGGTCAGCTTCTCGGTGTAATCCAGGACCATCCTGCTTCCTTTGGTCAGGCCGGTGTACACGAGGTTGAGCGCTTTGTAATCGTCGTAGAACGAGCCGGAAGAAAATTCATTCGTCACGTACTTGTCCTTCACAGGCACAACCTTGTACGCACCTTTTCCATCGGGGTTCATCGATTGTGCTTTCACACCGGAAATTACACTGAAGGAAGAATAATAGATCGGCCACTCGGAATAGCCGCTCACCTTATCGCTGATCAGCAGAAGATCTTCGTGCGTCTTGGTGTAAATAACCGGAACGCCTTTCTCGATTTTAATTACACTGTGTTCTTTGCGTTCCAGGTAAACTTCACTTTCCTCGGGGTATTTCGCAGCAAACTCTTCCGTTCTGTCGCCCTTCTGTGCAAAGGACGAAAGGGGAACGAGCAATAACAGGGTCAATAACTTCCTCATGACAATTACTTCGCTTTAGGTTTCGGTTTCGTAGTTGGCAGCGGGGCAGGCAGCGGAACTACTGTTTCATTCAGCTGTGTGCCGGCAAAATACTGCACCGTGCTTGTCAACTGACCCTGTTCATTGTAGAAATACCATTTGCCCCATTGCTCGCTAAGCGTCCACGCTTCAACGCGTTTTACGTTACCATTCGGGTAAAAATATTTGCATTCGCCATCAATTTCACCGGCGTAATAATGCTCGATCTCCGACAGTTTTCCATCGGGATAATACCGCTTCTGGTCGCCTTCCCGTTCGCCGTAATTGAATGTTTCGTCTTCCTTGAGCGTGCCGTCGGAATAATATTCCAGCCAACGTCCATGCACTTCGCCATTGAGGAATTCACCTTCAATGGATTTTTTTCCGTTCCGGTAATAGCATTCGATCTTACCCGAAGCTTCGTCGAATTTTTTCATCGGAACAAGAACTCCATCCGTTCCTTCGTACGAATAGCCCAGCACATTGCCTTCGTGGTAATACCTTACCCAGATGAGCATGCCATCGGTCGAGTAAAATTTCAATTCGCCTTCCAGCTCATCGTGGATCCAGGTTCCCACACGCTGCAATTGTCCGTTCGGGTGGTAGTACCGCTGTTCTCCTTCGAGTTCGTCGTAGTAGTAATTTTCTTCCCAGCGTTTTGCTCCGTTCTCCCACCATGCCAGCGATTTTCCGTGACGCGATCCGTACGAGAACGTGGCTTCGTTGTACACCTGGTCGTCCCATTCGTAATAATCTTTGCGTACACCTTCGAGGTTACCCATCACGTATTCCGCTTCCCAGGATGCTTTTCCATTCCATTTGTACGTGGTGTATTTTCCATCGAGCATGCCCCATTTGTAATTCGCATCGTGCATGACCTGGCCGTTGCCATAAACCGGTTTGAAGTTTCCGCTTCCCGTTGGTGTTGGCATCTCATAGGTTTTCACCCCGGTAGAATCGTACATCATGCGGTTAAAGTCAATTCCGCGTTTCACGTCAATTTCTTCGCTCTTCCGTCCACGCTCATCGAAATACGTTTGTATGCCGTGTGGTGCATCGTTGATGTAGTAGGTATGCGATACAATAATTCCACGCACGTTGTACTCATACCACTCGCCTTCCTTCATGTCGTATTGCACCCAACCTTCTCTTCTGATTTGTCCGTTCGGGAACCACGCCCGGTAGTAACCATGCTGTACACCATCCACATAATTCATTTCAATGGATGCTTTTCCGTTCGGGTGATACACTTTCCATTTCCCGTCGATCTCGTCGTTCCTGTAATTTACAGTAGACGTTTTCCATCCGCCATTTGAACTGTAGAATGTCCACAGGCCGGCACGTTTTCCGTTTTCATAGTCGCCTTCACCGGCAAGAATTCCGGATGGATAATATTCACGCACATCAGTACGGCCCATCACGTCAACCTCGTTCAGCACTTTACCTTTCAGGTCGTAATACTTGCTTTTGGTGAGCTTGTCGCTCTTGTATGTTTTTTCATACACCAGTTCGCCGGTTGGCTCGTATGCTTTCAGTGTACCATTCAGCAATCCTCCTTTGTAAGGAGCTTCCACAGCAATCTTTCCATTCTCGTGGTATTCTTTCCAGATTCCTTCACGCTTGCCTTTGTCTTTGTACAAACCTTCGCGCATGAGCTGTCCGTTCTCCCAATATATTTTCCACGGGCCAAATGGTTCGTCGTTTTTGTACGCGCCTTCAGATTGCAGTTTTCCATTGGTGTGGAATTCCTTGCTTGGGCCGTTCTTCTTGCCATTTACGACACCCACTTCCGTCATCAGCACTCCCTTGTAGTCGTAATTTTTAAACGTGCTGTTGATCTTTCCATTTGTGAATGAGAACTCGTACTGCGTTTTGCCATTTTCGTGATACACCACGCACGGACCGTTTGGTTTATCATTCAGGAAAGTTCCGTCTTCCGTTTTCCCACCGTGATACGCGTACTCTTCGTACTGACCATCTGCTTTGTCTGCCTTGTAATGGTACACGGCACGCTTCTCTCCGTTGTCGTACCACAATTCCATAAGGCCATCTTTCTTGCCGTCCTTGTAATTGGTTTTCTCACTCACTTTTCCATTCTCGTGGTAGTACGTCCACACGCCTTCGCGTTTACCTAAGGCATTGAAATTTCCGGTGCCCAATTTGAAACCCGAACGACCGTAGAAATAAGTCCATTCGCCATACGGCTTCTTGGTGGTTGTTTTGGTATGTCCAATGCCGGCCACCATCTGGTTGTCGTAGAAAATAATATCGGCTTCATTTTTTTCGGTTACCGCATCCAGGGCCGGGTGTGCGCTGTGATCGTTGAGGTACGTTACGAGCCACTTCGTAAACGCATTGATTTTCTTCTTGTTCTTTTTCAATCCTTTTTGAACGGCCGGATCGGAAAGTGAATTGAGCGACAAATAATTGAACGCAACAAAATGTCCTTTTGCCTGGAGCTCTGCATAAAACGGTACATAATGTTCCATGTACCAATTCTTCGTGCCTGACTGGTAAACCATATTCTCAAAAAGCATCTGGCGGACTTTCACAAAGTTGTAATTGAGTCCCGTTTTGTTTTTATAACCGGGTTTCAATGCGCTTTGCGAACTGATAATTTCAAGCATCGCGTTGAAGCACTCGTCGCCTGCATCTTTTGCATCGACTTTCGTGTCGGGATCGAAGTCGTAGTTGTTCTTGTAGATGTCTTCGACCGTGGTCACCACCTTATTGGCGCGCTCGCTGCTGTTTGTGAGTATGAGGTAAAATTCGAACGAGAGGATCGCAGGAATTGTTCTTCCCTGGTCGACCGCACATTTTCCGAGATAGAAATGGCTGAGCGCGTGATATTCGTTAACGCGTATGGCTTGCTGAAAACATTTTTCGGCTTCCGCAAAATTCTTCTGCTCGTAATAGCAGGTCCCTTTGTTGAAATGCAGAAGATACAGGTACGGGTACTGGGCAATTCCTTCATCCAGGATCTTGATGCCCTCATCGTATTTTTTCATCTCGCGCAACGAAATTCCCGCCAGGTTGTAGAAGTCGCCACGCACGCGCGATTCGAGTTCAATTCCTTTTCTCGCGGAGATGAGACAAAGACTGTCTTCTTTGTCTTCGTTGTACGCCACGCAGAGGTCGAGAAGTACTTCTGCGTAGTTGGTGTCGTTCCTCCCGACTTTCTTATACAGGTTGGCCGCTTTGGAATACTTTCCGATCGAATAGTAGAAGTTTCCTTCTGCCATAATTTCGGCGGAGTTCACCAGTTCAACATCCTGTTGGGCCGATAATTTGTTTGTAAAGAGAACCGCCAAAACGACGATCGCCAGGGTCTTGAGAATTGTACGCATATTTGGTTTTGAGTGTATGAACAAATTTAGCAAAATGAGGACAGGATTTACGTTAAAAAAGCTTCAGCCCTCAGTGTCGGCGTCAGTCAGGTTTCGGTGTACTGAAATGCCGGATTTGTACCCGCGCAATCAATTCATGAACAATAATTGTCTGCGGGTAAAAAAGATACATTTCAGAGTGCCGAAATGCAGTATTTAATTTCTTCGATGGCGTGCTTCCGCGGGATGGAATAGCTGGTGGAGTCGGTGAATTCCACGTATTCATACAATGCTAATGCCTTGACATAGCGGTCTTTCGCCTCACGCGGATCGGAATCCATCAGAAGGTCCGCTTCAGCGCGTAAACCCTGGGCAAAAATTTCAACCTGCGAAGTGGTCAGGCCATCGTGTTCGATGAGGCGCTTCAAAAGCTGTGAAGGAAGAAGCATTTTGATGAGCTCGGGTTCTTCATTGAAAAATGTACCATAGGCGGCCTGCAAGTCCTTCAGCGCTTCCTTACCGCGTCCTTCTGCCTGCAGTCCGAGTGCATGGGCGAGCACGCGTGCGTATTCCTCAATCATTCGCTGGATGTAATCGCGTCGTAACATACTGTTGAATTTTATTCCCCGATACGTTTGGTTGGTGGAACAGCGCGCAGACCGAACGGAAAATTGAACCCGATCGAAAAGCGTGGCCCCTTCGGGATCACCGGGCTATCCTGATTTCCATTGACAAAATTGTATCCGCCGTACACGTAAAACCGGCTGACAATACACAATCCGCCCTCGAGTGTAATTATGCCCGTTTCATTGGCGTCCTGCATGAAATACGCATAGCTTACCCGTGCGCCCAATGCGGTTGCGTGCACTTCAATGCCGAGTCTCGGTGCAACGATCAGCGATGTATCAAAACCCAGGTCGGCGCCAAACGTAAATGCTGCTGCACCTGCGATAAAAGTCGTACCGCTTGATCGGGCACTCAGCAGGTTAATGCGTCCGACTCCCAGCTCGAGCCAGTTGGTTTCGTCCTGGCGGTTGTAACCGGCTTTGAGCATCCAGCCACGTTTTCCATCGAGAGCATCTGGGTCGGCGCTTCGGAAAGGTGAAGGTTCTACCGGGCTTGCGAAGGAAGGCAGTGAAGTGAGAAAGATGAGCGCAAGCAGGAGTTTTTTCATTGGGTAAGGATAGACGCAAATTGGTTTTAAAAATATACCGCGGAGGCGCTGAGGCGCAGAGTGTGCCGCCTGTGAGCCTGCAGTGTTCGCGGAGAAGGCGAGCATCTTGCCTGCGAATGTTGTAACCAAAACGCGCTACTCCGCGATCATTGCTGCCTTAAGTATTGGGCTCTGCGTCTCAGCGCCTCAGCGGTGAAAAAACAATTCAAATCGCGAAGCAATACCTTGAGTCCCCTGTGCCCTTGCGATAAATCCAAAAAGAACGAACAGCATTAATCCTTTGCGAAACCTTTGCGGACTCTGCGGCTTTGCGTCTATACTACCTTCCACTTACCACTTACCCCCACCACCTCCACCACCAAAACTTCCTCCGCCAAATCCACCGAAGCCGCCACCTCCGCCGCCGCCGAATGAACCGCCGCCAAAGCCGCCACCGAACCCGCCGCCGTAAAATCCACCGCGACCAATTGTTGCGCCGCCGCCGCCTCTGAATACGCGGAACACCAGCAGGAGAAGTACCAAGCCGAGCACTCCGTATTTCCAGATACCGCCCTTGGAACTTTTACGCGATTTTGAATACTCACCGGCGTTGATCTCGCCCTTCGCCATCTGCATGACGGTATTCACCGCTGCATCTACTCCGGCGTAATAATTTCCACCCGCAAACTGCGGAACCATTTCCTGCTCCACAATGTGTTTGGCTGTAATGTCAGGGATCGCACCTTCGAGTCCATAACCCGCCGCGATATACGCATCACGTTGTCCTTCGCCACCGGTTGGCTTGATGAGGATCACCACGCCGTTGTCGAACTTGCCCTGTCCAACGCCCCATTTTTGTCCGAGTTGAGTGGCATACGAATTCGCATCGGAGCCATCGAGATCGTCGACAATAACAACAACAATCTGGTTGCTGGTTTCGCGTTCAAAATCAACGAGCTTTTGTTCGAGTGCAGCCGCTTCCGACGAAGTCAGAAAGTTGGGAAACTCTTTCGAAAGATTGTTCACCAACCGCTGCGGTGAAGGCCGTTCAGCAACGACCGGCTGCGCAACCAATGCAGTTCCCGAAAGGAAAATGCTGAGCAAACTAAAAATACGGGCCAGCTTTTTCATTGGAAACTGATATCATTCGTGAGTTCATCCTTGTCTTCACTGTTGCGCGGAAAAAACTGCTGCAACTGTTCACCAGCCTTGGTGATGGCTTCGATCAATCCTTCGGAGAATTTTCCTTCTTTGAAATTGGCTTCCATACGGCCGGAAATTTCAAACCAGAATCCCGGCGGGACTTTTTCGTTGATGCCTTTGTCGCCGTAGATGGCAAACACGCGCGATTCAACGGCGAGGTAAACCAGGACGCCATTCCGTAAATCGGTTTTGTGCATCCCCAGTTTCCCGAACCAGTTTTCAGCGGCTTTGATCGCATCACCCGAACATTTTTTCTCGATGTGAATGCGGATCTCACCCGACGTTTTCGCTTCGGCCAAACCAATGGCTTCGCCGATGTCTTTTACCTGTACTTCCGAAAAGAAATCTTTTGCAGAAGCCATTATTTGTCTTCGAATAACGTGTTCACGTCAGGTGCTTTGTCGGCGCCTTCGTCCATCTGGAAATATCCTTTTTTCTCGAAGCCAAACATGCCGGCCCAGATGTTGCGCGGGAACTTGCGCACATGCGTGTTGTAATCCTGCACCACTTCGTTGAAGCGCATACGCTCTGTAGCAATACGATTTTCCGTTCCTTCAAGCTGTGCCTGGAGATCGCGGAAATTCTGGTTCGCTTTCAGGTCAGGGTAATTCTCCGACACCACGAGCAATCGTGCGAGTGATGACGAAACAGCCTGCTGCGCCTGGTTGAACTTCTCGATGTTTTCCGGTGTCATCTCGTCTACGTTCATGGTCACTTTCGTGGCACTTGCACGTGCGTTGACAACGGCTTCGAGTGTTGACTTCTCGAAATCGGCGTAGTTCTTCACTACGGCAACGAGATTCGGGATGAGATCGCTTCGGCGCTGGTACTGGTTTTCCACCTGTTTCCAGGAGGCTTCAACGCTCTCTTCTTTGGTCACGAGACCGTTATAGGTTGAACATCCGTTCATTCCGGCGATCAGGAAGAAAGCGAGAACGACGAGGAGGATGATTGTGCCTTTTTTCATTGTTGGTTATTGGTTTTAAGTATAGTCGTTTAAAGGTAAGGTTTATTTTAGGCGGGAGTCGATAGAGGGGAGACGATAGACCCACTGGCCACCGCACCCGCGATCGCGGAACTATCGTCTCCCGTCTACAAACTATCGTCTACTTGATCATCTCCACACTCCGCTTAATAAACTTCGTCAACTCCTCACCTTTCAGCAATCCTTGAGCGAGCAACGCCAAATCCGCCGACTGCCTGATCAACTCTTTCTTTGCATCCACATCTGCTTCTGCAACAATGCGCGTCACGAGCGGGTGATTCGTATTTACCACCAGGTTGTGCATCTCCGGCATATTGCCAAACATGTTCATCCCTCCGCCGAGTGCGCTCATGTCTTTCATACGGCGCATAAATTCGGGACGCGTAATGAGCATCGGTGCATCCGTTTCGCTGAGCGATTCGAACATCACGTTGAATTTTTCCTTCGGAAGCTGTTCTTCCACGATCGGGCGCAGGGCATCTTTTTCTTCGTCCGAAAGTTTGGATGGCATCGGCTCGTCTTTGCGGATCAGCTTCTCCACCGTATCGGAATCGACGCGAACGAACTGCGAATTGGCGAGTTTGCTCTCGAGGAAATTGATGTAATGCGAATCGATCATGCTGTCCATCACGAGTACATCGTAACCGCGGTCTTTCGCCGTTTCAATGTAACTGTGCTGCGCGTTTACGTCGGTGGTATAGAGATAAACCAGCTTTCCTTCTTTGTCGGTCTGTATCGGTTTGATCTTCGTTTCGTATTCCTCCAGCGTAAACATTTTCGACTCCGCATTTCTCAGCAAAGCAAATTTCTTCGCTTTGTCGTAAAACTTGTCGTCGCTGAGCATGCCGTACTGGATGAATATGCGGATGTCTTCGTATTTCTTTTCGAAATCTTCGCGGTCTTTCTTGAAAAGTTCTTCCAGCTTGTCCGCCACTTTTTTGGTGACGTGCGAAGAAATTTTCTTCACGTTTCCATCGCTCTGCAAATACGAACGCGATACGTTCAGCGGAATATCCGGCGAATCAATTACACCGCGGAGCAAAGTCAGGAAGTCGGGAACGATCTGCTCCACAGAATCGGTTACAAAAACCTGGTTGCTGTACAGCTGGATCTTGTCCTTCTGCATCTCGAACGACTTCTTGATCTTCGGGAAGTAAAGTACGCCTGTGAGGTTGAACGGATAATCGACGTTCAGGTGAATCCAGAACAGCGGATCTTCGAAATTCATCGGGTACAGCTCGCGGTAAAACGATTTGTAATCTTCGTCGGTGAGATCAGCCGGTTTTTTGGTCCATGCCGGTGCAGGATTGTTGATCTGTTTCGGTGTGGTAATCTCCGTTTCAACCTCCGCTTCGTCTTTCACTTTCTCTGTGGTTTCGCCAAAGAAAATCGGAACAGGCAGGAAGCGGCAGTATTTCTCAAGGACTCCGCCAATGCGCGATTCTTCCAGGAACTCCAGCGAATCATCAGCAACGTGCAGGATAATGTCCGTACCGCGGAACTCGCGTTCTGCCGCGGTCATTGTGTAATCGGGACTTCCATCACATTCCCAACGAACCGCTTCAGCACCGTCCTGGTAACTCTTCGTGATGAGTTCCACTTTGGCAGCCACCATGAACGCGGAGTAAAATCCGAGACCAAAATGACCGATAATGCTGTTCACCGCATCGGTTTTGTCTTTGTACTTCTGAACGAATTCTTCGGCGCCGGAAAAGGCCACCTGGGTGATGTATTTCTCCACTTCTTCCCCGGTCATACCGATACCGCGGTCGGAGATGGTAATTGTCTTTTTGTCCTTATCGACTGCCACCTTGACAAACAATTCGCCCAGTTCGCCTTTCGCTTCGCCCATGGCGGAAAGTGCCTGGATTTTCTTGGTAGCGTCAACTGCGTTGGAAACAAGCTCGCGCAGGAAGATTTCGTGATCAGAATAAAGGAATTTCTTAATGATCGGGAAGATGTTCTCGGTGGAGACGTTGATTTTGCCGGTACTCATAGGTTAATGTGCTAGTGGGTTAATGGGTTAATGTACTAATGCGATAATGGGTTAATGTGCCAATGGCGACAATTGCCAGCGCTCTCCCATAGTGCGAAATACATGCCAATGAGCCGGTTTATGACAGAATGGCACCCGTTTTTATTTGCACTACTTTTGATCAGGACACAGCGATGAGAAACCTCTACCTCCTTTTGCTTCTTGGCTTGTTCGCTGTCCCTTCACTTCACGCGCAAAAGCACGTAAGCGGTGGAATCAGTTCGAACGACACCGTTAGCCTGCAGGTCATCCGCACTTTTCCCGATTCATTTCCATACGTGTCGGTCGTTTTCCGGGCGTCAGGTCCCGATGGTCAGGCCATTCAGAACCTCGACAGTTCGAACGTGCAGGTGACGGAAGACGGAATGCCGTGCAGGATTGTAAAAATTTCCCGCGTGTCGAAAGACTGGAGCGTAAATACTGCGCTGGTGATCGACCACTCCGGTTCCATGAGCACGGATGATCCGTTGCGCAGACATTGGGATAGTTTACCTGCTTCGGCGTTCAAATTAAAAACGATGACCATGCGTGAATACACGAATGGCGAAGTTGACAGCGACTCGAGTTTCCAGGTGAGACAAGCGCCGCCCAATCCGGCCTGGTACCATTCGCCGCTTTGGTATGCGCAACATGCAGCCCTCGCTTACGTGGACGCTACTGACGCGAAAAAAGATCAGAACAGTGTGATTGGTTTCTCCAATTCCGTGGATAAAGTTTTGCCGCTCACCGCACGTGAAGGTGAAGTCAAAAACACGATCAACAATCTTACCCCTTCCGGAGAAACTGCTTTTTACGATGCCGTGAGCAAAGCCATTGATGAAGCGGACCAAGGAGATGGAATCCGTGTGGTGATTGCCATGACCGATGGAAAAGACAACGCGTCGAGACAATCGCTGAGTGCGGTAATTGCTAAAGCGAAGGAGAAAAAAATTCCTGTTTACGTCATTGGACTCGGTGATGTGGATAAAACTCCGCTGCAACGTCTCGCCAACCAAACCGAAGGTCTCGCGTACTTCACCACCGATGCTTCTTCGCTCAGCTCCATTTACAAACGGATCACGTTGCATCTTCAATCGATTTACGAAGTGGTGTATGAATCTCCATCGCTTTCTTCTGCCGACAGCACGCGTGATGTACAGCTGCTGTTCGATGTAGACAATTCCTTTCTGTCGTCACGCACGCTATCGCTGGATTTGCCGGATGAAGTCATTGCGCGGTTGATTGAAAAAGAAAATCGACTCGCTGCACAAAGCGTTGCCGTAGCTGAACCTTCCGGAGAAACCAGCAGCGGTATTCCCTGGGGAAGCGCCGCAATTGTGGTTGGTGTTGTCGCTGCCGGCGTGCTCACTGCGCGCTATGTCCGCAACAAACGGAAAGACCGGTCTTCACTCGCGATACTGAGCATTTTTCCAAATCCTACACCCGGGGCGGTTACAGTGAAACTGAACAAGAACATTTCCGGAGTTACCGGTACGCTCACCGTTACCAATGAATCCGGACAGGTCGTTCATTCTGTTCCTGCGATAAGCGGCACATCCATCGAAACCGATTTGAGTCATCTCGAACAGGGAAGTTATTTTTTCTCGGTTCAATCGGGTGGTGAAACTACCGCTGCGCAGGCGGTCATTGTGGCCCGGTAATTTGCAGACACGGGATTGAACTATCTTTATCTTCGCTAAGGGAATTTTCCCAAATAAAGCAAACGGGTGCATGCCCCATTTCACCCGGTATTGGATTATAAACAGAAAAATGATCCGAACGATTGCCATTCTGGTCGCAATGCTTCCGTGCTTTTTTTGCGCGGCACAAAACGATGCCAAGCTGATCTCATGGAAAACCGCAGCCTGCGATCAAATGATTAGTAGTCCGGGGCAACTCGCCAACCGGATCAGCGCCTTTACCGTAAAACCAAACGAGCTGCACCTCACTATCGGATTTAGAGATGACTGTGCCGAAAAATTCAAGCCGGGCGTCCGGTATTCCAATGACACGTTGTACATCATGACTTATGTCCGCGACAAAAGCGATACAGGTTCAATGCCCTATACATTCCATCTTTGCTGTTTTTCCCTTGATCTCGTTATCGGAAACATGAGCGATACCGCACGCGTTACCATGTTTAAAGGGCGACGTATCTACTACTCGAACGATCCGTATATCACATTTAAACCCACGTATGTTGTGCGATCCGGCGATACTACAAACCGCACGAACAGGTACGGCTCGCATGTGGGTTACTGGAAATATGAATACCAGTCCGGCGCAATCAAAAGAGAAGAAATGTTTCCATCCGATCCCAATGCGCTAAGTACCCGCGCGATCTGGACCCGCTCGTACTACCACTTCGGAAAAGTGGAATTGTACGAGCGCAACGACAGTCTCGAAATGTGGGATGGATACGGGCGCCTGACCTTAGCACGGTATTATTATTACGACGGAAAAGACAGAATGATGAGCCGCACGGAATATTACAGCGACGGACGGATCAAGGAATTTGAACTTCAACGGACATTCGCAGAACCGCAGACCGATTCACTGACCGGGATTGAGTTTACTACCATTTATGAACGGAAAGAAAGTTATTACGAAAATGGTCAGCTTGAATTCCGGATCGGTGACACAACGCGGTACTGGTACAATGACGGCACCCTGAAAAAGTGGGCACATGGTGATACGAGTGCAGAATATTACCAGGATGGAACCGTAAAAGAAACGGAACACGAATCGTATACCGATTACAACGGCTTCAAAAACTTTCTTGTCAGCAGGCTCACCAGGAAGTATCATTACAATGGTCAGCTGGCCGTGCTGTATCTTTACCGCGAAGAACCGGTTGGTGAAAACAAACCCGGATTTACCAACAGGCGATACGAATGGAAATGGGATGAAACAGGTAAACTAATTCAGCAGCCGGAAAACTGGACCGGTCCACTCCCCAAATAATTCTGCAATGACGATAGACGACCTTCAGAAACTCTGCACCAAACACAAAGGCGTAACCCAGGACATCAAGTGGGGACATCATTTGTGTTTCAATGTGGGTGGAAAAATGTTCCTCATTCTTTCACCGGATGAAGTTCCCATCAACGCGAGTTTCAAAGTGAGTGATGAAGAATTTCCGGAACTCAGTGAACAAACCGGTTTCAAGCCTGCACCGTATTCGGCCCGCTACAAATGGGTGGGATTGGATGACATCAAACGCCTTTCGAAGAAAAAATGGGAGTATTACATTGAGCAATCGTACCGGTTGGTGCATGAAAAACTGCCGATGAAAATGAAGAAGTCGATTGAAGCTTTGAAATGAAAAAATCACTCCTCTTTTTCTTTTCACTGTTTATCATTTCGGTGACGTGCGTGGCGTATGCGTTACCCGGATGTTCGTCCCAAGCAGAAGAAGAGAAAATCAATTACGGGTATGATTTTTCTTCCCCGGAACAAAAACTCATTCTTCCCGATACGCTTCGCGAAATTTCCGGGCTGACCATTCTCGATTCATCAACGTTCGCTTGTGTGCAGGACGAAAACGGAATCCTGTTTCTTTATGATTCGAAGAACAACCGCGTTAAGCAGGAAATCCGTTTCGCGGCAGATGGCGATTACGAAGGCATTTGTCGCGTGGGTGCAGCGTTGTATGTTTTGAGAAGCGACGGTGAATTGTTTCACATCAGCAATTATGCATCTGCAGCTCCGGAGGTAGAAACATTCACAACCGGAATTCCGGCTGATAACAACGAAGGGTTGTGTTACGATTCGCTGAACAACCGCCTGCTCGTTGCGTGCAAAGGGAAAATCGGGAAGGGAAAAGAATTCAAAGACCGCCGCGTAATTTATGCGTTTGATCTCGCCACGAAAAAACTGGGCGACGAACCTGTTTTTGATTTTGACGTGAACGAGGTCATCGCATTTGCAGAGCAACACAAAATTGATCTTCCTGTGAAGGAAAAGAAAAACGGTGAAGTGGCCGTGCTGAAATTTCGTCCGTCGGCAATAGCCATTCACCCGCTGACCAACGAATTGTATTTGCTCTCGGCGGTGGATCACGCGTTGTTTGTTTTCAATACTTCCGGTGTTATTCAGCACATGGAAATGCTCGACGAAACCATGTTCAACAAGGCTGAAGGAATTTCTTTTTATCCAAATGGCGATTTGCTGATCACCAACGAAGCGCAGGATAAAAAACCAACCTTGCTGAAGTTTACATACATGCCCTGATCACCGATGAGTCAACCGCTTTTTCTCACTTCACCATTGATCGAAACGCCGCATGCTTTCTTCACGCGGCACGGTGGCGTTTCTCCGGCGCCGTTTGGCTCACTAAATTTTGGTGGCAGTGAAGATGATCCCGAAAATATCCGTGTCAACCGCGAACGTGCATTACGTTCGATCGGAATGAATCCGGAGAACGTAGCGCGGCTCAACCAGGTTCACGGTGCTGATGTGCTCATTGCCAAAGCCGGTTGCCAAACAGGCGATGCATTGGTCACCAACGAACCCGGTCTCGTTCTTGCCGTAGGTGCCGCCGATTGTTACCCGATCCTTTATCACGATCCGGTGAACCGCGTGATTGGCGCCGCGCATGCCGGATGGAAAGGAACATTGGGCCGCATAGCCTTGCGCGTAGTGCCGCGCATGCTGGAACTTGGCGCCGACATCCGTTACCTGAAAGCCGCCATAGGTCCAGGCATCTGCCGCGACAATTACGAAGTAAGCGAAGAAGTGATTGAGCAGTTCCGCAAAAACCGTTTTCCGGAATACATCCACACCGGACGTCAGTTGGATTTGCTTGCCGCAAACCGGCACGTGCTTATTTCAGCGGGCATTCATGAAAACAATATCTGGGCATTGAACCGCTGTACTACGGAAGACGATTTTTTCTCATACCGCCGCGATAAAGGAAAAACCGGACGCATGTGGGCTGTTGTTAGTTTGTAGTTGATAGACGGGAGACGATAGGCGGGAGGACGAAGAAATCTCACCTTGTCCAGCCTTTCGTCTCCCGTCTATCGCCTCCCGTCTTTTCCTTACCTTCGTTTCCCCATGAAAATCTGGATTCGCCTGGCAATTTACTTTATCCTGATCGCATCGGCAGCTATGCTGTTTATCGGGATCTTGTCGTACCACCGCGGAAAGGATGCGCTGGAGCTGGAGTCATTCAACCGGCTTACTGCGGTCCGCGAAATGAAAGCCACGCAGATCGAAGATTACTTCCAGCTCATCCACGACCAGGCGGCTACGTTTGCACTGGACCCAACTGTTGTGAGGGCTACGCGTTCATTCGAAAGAACATTTGATAGCGTGCAGATCGATCTCAACATCAATTCGCGTAAGATGATGCTCGTTGATTCTTCACTCAATGCGTATTTCGAAAATATTTACCTGAAAAAACTGAACGCCAATCTCGATCACAAAACGTTCCTCGCTACCGAGCAATCGCCCGATCGGAATTGCCGCATTCTCCAGAACCTGTACATGGTGAATAACCCGAATCCTTTGCTGGAGAAATACAAACTGGATGTGGCCAATGACAGCAGTTCGTACAGCAAAATGCACAAGCGGTATCATCCGTATTTCCGCGAATACCTGCTCACCTTCGGGTATTACGATATTTTTCTCGTGGATGCGAAAAACGGCAACATCGTGTACACCGTTTACAAGGAAGTTGATTTCGGAACTTCGCTCGAAACCGGTCCGTTCAGCAAAACGAATATTGCCAAAGTATATCGCGATGTCAAAGAACATGGCACCGATCCGGGCTATTACAGCATTGTCGATTACGAACCGTATCATCCGTCGTACAACCAGCACGCCGCCTTCATCGGGACACCAATCATTTCCCGCGACACGCTCATTGGCGTATTGATCTTCCAGATGCCCATCGACAAAATCGATAACATCATGACCAACCAACGCGGATGGGAACGGGTTGGTCTTGGAAAAACCGGTGAGACGTATCTCGTTGGTAGCGATTACAAAATCCGTAACCAATCGCGATTCCTGATCGAAGACAGCGCGGCATACTTTCGCATGATTGCGGGTATTGGCACCGACAAAGGAACGATCCGGAAAATCCGCAACCTGAATACTTCGATCGGTTTGCAGGAAGTAAAAACGGCAGGTACCGAAGAGGCTTTATCCGGAAAAACCGGCGCGAAAATATTCAACGACTACCGGGGCGTTCCGGTTTTATCTGCGTACCGTCCGTTGAACATACCCGGTCTCAACTGGGTCATCATGAGTGAGATTGATGAAGAAGAAGCATTCACACCCGTGTACCAGCTTCGCGGACAAATTATCCTGGGTTGTCTCGTACTGATCGTTTTGCTCCTGTTGGTTTCCTATTTTCTCTCGAGAAATTTTTCGAAACCGCTGAAAATTCTTTCGACAGATGCGATAGAACTCGCCCGTGGAAATTTCGATGTTGAAATTGAAATTCAACGCAAAGACGAGATTGGTGTTCTTGCAACCAGCTTCCGGAAAATGCAGCATTCTATCCGCAAACTGGTGGATGAACTGAAACATATCAACCAGAATTTGGAGAACAAAGTGCTGGAGCGTACGCAGGAAATTAACCTGCAGAAAGAATTGCTCGAGGTAAAAAACAAGGAGATCATTGATTCGATCAACTACGCGAAACGCCTGCAGCATGCCATTCTTCCTTCCATCGATGCGATGCAAACGGCGCTGGGAGAAAGCTTCGTGCTGTACAAACCGAAAGACATTGTCTCCGGCGATTTTTATTGGATGTTCCGCGATGGTGACACGTTGCTCGCTGCTACCGTAGATTGTACCGGTCACGGTGTACCGGGCGCAATGGTGAGTGTGGTAGGCGCCAACAACCTTGATCGTTGCGTGAAGGAATTTGGTCTGCGCAAACCCGCGGAGGTTCTCGAGAAACTCAACGATCTCGTAACGCTCACATTTGAAACCGAACAGTACGAAGTACGCGACGGCATGGATATTTCGCTGGTGAGTTACCATTCGAAGACACGCGAACTGAACTATTCAGGTGCGCACAATCCGCTGTGGGTAATTCCTCACGACGTTGCTGAAATACGCGAGATCAAAGCAGACAAACAACCGATCGGGAAATACGAATACCGCAAACCGTTTACGAATCACGTTGTGCAGTTAAATCCGGGTGATACAGTTTATCTGTTCTCCGATGGTTACGCTGATCAGTTTGGCGGTCCGCTCGGAAAGAAATTTAAATACAGTACGCTCAAAAAACTGCTGCTCGATAATTGCAGGAAACCACTCACGGAACAATACACCATCCTGGATGAAACGTTTGAAAACTGGAGAGGACAGCTGGAGCAGAATGATGATGTGTGTATGATTGCGTTTAAGATTAGTTAGTTCGCTGCGCTCATCGTTTAAAAGTTAGCCGCAGATTACGCTGATTGCGCAGATCGAAACTTAGTGTTACTTGTTAAAAGAATTTGCATGATTGAACGGTGCGCGGAAATTGCGCGATAACAATAAACACATCTGCGTAATCAGCGTAATCAGCGGCAGAAAAAAACAGAATGAGCGAAGCGAATGAGAGCACAAAAAAATCTATGATGATGATAGCGAATAAGAAAAATACATTTTCCGGGCACCGCGGACCGATCTATACGATCACTCCCGGCATCCGGCCTGGTGAAATAATTTCGGGAAGCAGTGACCAGATGATCGGTTCGTGGTCGCTGGAGAGCGGAAAGGAAGGCAACTTCAGCGCGTCGATGCCTACACACATCATTGCACTTTGCGCGATGACTGATCGCGGGCTGATCGTTGCAGGCACCAGCGGCGGAACTGTACACGTGCTTGATCCGGTGAAAAAAACCGAGGTCAAGGCCGACAAGTATTTCGAATCGCAGGTGTTTGATCTCGCGTATTCGCCGAAACACCGGTTGCTGTTTGTCAGCTCGGGTGATGGCCGCGTGGTGGTCACCGACAGTGTTTCACTCGAAAAATTGAAATCACTTCAGTTGTGCAACGAGAAGATCCGCAGTTTCGCTATCGATCCTTCGGAAGACAGTATTGCCATTGCTTCGAGCGATGGGCGCGTGCGCGTTTTCACGTTGCCGCTCATGCAGGAGACGCATAATTTTCATGCACACGATCTCGCTGCGAATGTAGTTTGCTGGCATCCGGAAGGAAAATACTTACTCTCCGGCGGACGTGATGCGCACCTGAACGTGTGGGATCCGAAAAACGATTTCAAGCTCATCCAGTCCATTGCCGCGCACAACTACGCGATCTACAGCATTGCATTTTCTCCGGATGGAAAATTATTTGCAACCGGTAGCCGCGACAAAACCGTGAAAGTGTGGAATGCAGAAAACCAGGAATTGCTTTTGCGCATCAACAAAGAAAAACAGGAAGGGCATTTGAATTCCGTGAACAAAATTCTCTGGCTTGAAGAAGGATTGATCTCTGCAGGGGATGATCGGGCGATTATGGTATGGGAACTGGAGAATAAAAATTAACCACGGAGACACGGCGACACGGAGTTTTTTTGAGTGCTACCGCATCGGCACAGCGAATGGAAACAATCGCTTTGCGATTGCCGAACAAAAAAATGATTGGGTAAGATACTGCGTGGTGAATGCATTAAACACATCAAATACATTTTTCGCTGTGTCGCAATGATTGGGTAAGATACTGCGTGGTGAATGCATTAAACACAACAAATACATTTTTCGCTGTGTCGCTGTGCCGCCGTGGTGATTTTTTTAGTTCGCCCCGCCTCTAATTCCCGAACTCGGAGATAAACTTGATCCGCATGAGCCTGATCTCTTCTTCCGTATAATCTTCTTCACCCAGTTCATCCAGCGCGTCTTCAATCGAATCGTTTTCAGCTTCGCGGAAATAATCGACAATTTCTTCCTGCTTCTCTTCGTCCATCATCTCGTCGATGTAGTAGCCGATGTTCACGCGTGTTCCTGCATGCACAATCGACTCCAGTTCTGCGATGATGTCTTCAATCTTCAGTCCTTTGGCTTCGGCAACGTCAACGAGATCAAGCTTGCGATCGATACTCTGGATGATATGCACTTTCAATCCCGACTTGTTCACGATTGATTTCACCACGAGATCCTGCGGACGGTCAATTTCATTTTCCTCCACGTATTTCGCGATGAGGTCAACGAAAGGTTTTCCGAATTTCACTGCTTTGCCCTGCCCTACTCCGTTCACTTTCGTGAGTTCGTCGATGGTCACCGGGTATTGAATGGCCATTTCCTCCAGCGATGTTTCCTGGAATACAACGTATGGCGGAAGATTCTTGGAACGTGCAACTGTTTTACAAAGGTCCTTGAGCATCGCGTAGAGTTCTGCATCTGCTCCGCCTCCGCGACCACCGCCTCCGCCAACGATATCATCGTCGTCGTCACTCTTCTCAGCGCCTTCGTAATTGTGATCCAGCGTGATCATGATATTCCACGGATTCTCGAGGAATTCTTTCGCACGCTTGGTCAATTTCAGCAACCCGTAATTTTCAATATCCTTAACGAGCATTCCTTCAAGCACGGCAGTACGGATCACCGCATTCCAGTAACTCTCACCTTTTGCATCGTCCATGCCTTTACCAAACACTTCCAGATCGTTGTGCTTGTATGCTTTTACAGTTGCAGTAACAAGACCGGTAAGGATGTGAATGATATGCTTGTCTTTGAATTTCTCTTTGATGTCGCCAACGGTTTCAAGCACAAGGCCGATATCATCCGTTGCATCCACTTTAGTCCGTGGATTACTGCAGTTGTCGCACTGCCCGCAATTTTCCTGTTCGTAACGTTCACCGAAATAATGCAGGATCACTTTTCTCCTGCACGCTGATGATTCGGCATACGCCACAGTCTCGAGCAGCAATTGTTTCCCGATTTCCTGTTCCGCAACTGGTTTGCCCTTCATGAATTTCTCCAGCTTCTGGATATCATCGTAGCTGTAGAATGTCAGGCATTGTCCTTCTCCTCCATCACGTCCGGCACGACCGGTTTCCTGGTAATATCCTTCGAGTGATTTTGGAATATCGTGGTGAATGACAAAACGTACATCCGGCTTATCGATGCCCATACCGAATGCAATCGTTGCAACAATCACGTCGATGTCTTCCATGAGGAAATCATCCTGTGTTTGTGCACGCGTTGTTGCATCAAGCCCGGCGTGATAAGGAAGTGCTTTGATCCCGTTTACTTTCAACGTCTCCGCAAGTTCTTCAACTTTCTTGCGGCTGAGGCAATACACAATTCCTGATTTGCCTTCGTTCTTTTTGATGAAGCGGATGATCTCGCGGATCACATTTACTTTCGGCCGCACTTCGTAAAACAGGTTATCACGATTGAACGACGATTTGTAAATATCAGCTTCCGTCATTCCAAGGTTCTTCAGGATATCCTGCTGAACTTTTGGTGTAGCGGTTGCAGTGAGTGCGATGATGGGAACTGTACCAATGGCTTCGATGATCGAACGCAGGCGACGGTATTCCGGGCGGAAATCATGTCCCCATTCGGAAATACAATGTGCTTCGTCGATCGCGAAAAAAGAAATTTTGATTTCGCGAAAGAACGTAACGTTCTCGTCTTTGGTCAGTGATTCCGGCGCAACGTAAAGCAATTTTGTTTTGCCGGAAGTAATATCTTTTTTCACTTTCAGGATTTCCGCTTTGGAGAGCGAAGAATTCATGAAGTGCGCAATGCCGTCGTCGGTACCGTGGTTGCGGATTGCATCCACCTGGTTTTTCATCAACGCGATGAGCGGGGAAACAATGATCGCTGTTCCTTCACTGATGAGTGCAGGCAACTGGTAGCACATGGATTTACCGCCACCGGTTGGCATGATCACGAACGTATCTCTGCCTTCGAGCACGCTTGTAATTATTTCCTCCTGTTGGCCTTTGAACTTATCAAACCCAAAATATTTTTTGAGTTGATCCGCCAGCACCAGGCTTTCTGTATCAATCATTGTGAACCGTATCTAGTAGTAAATAGGCCGGGAGAGGCCAGTGTGTTTATATGAAAGTAAAGATATAAGGAAATCCCTGATCATTCCATAGTTTTTCGCGGGAATGTTTTTGTTTTCTATGAATGGTGAGTATCGCACGATAAATGAAAAGTTTCTTCGCGAAAAAGAAATTTCACTATATTACAAAGTCATTTTACACTTCTCATTTTTTAACATCATCTTCCGGTATCAGCACGGGACAAATAATTCTTTGTATGAAAAAATTAGTTACGCTCATCCTGTTGCTTGCTTCATCGTTGATCTTTGCGCAGGCACCCACTCAAATAAAATATCAAGGTGTTGCGCGCGATGCCGCAGGCGCACCCATTGCAAACGGAACCATCACCGTGCAATTTGATATTCACACAGTCACTCCAACAGGAACAATTGTTTACACGGAAACACATACGGGTGTTGCCACGAATCAATTCGGATTGTTCAGCATCAGCATGGGTTCGGTTACACCATTGTCTCCAACATTGTTTGGAACAGGCCAGGAGTTTCTCGAAGTTTCTGTTGATTTCGGAAGCGGATTAACCAGCATGGGAACTTCACAACTGCTTTCTGTTCCGTATGCGTTGTATGCAGAAACATCGGGCAGTTCAACTCCGGGACCAACTGGCCCTACAGGTGCAGCAGGAATAAATGGTGCAACGGGCGCAACCGGACCAACAGGAATTGCGGGAGTAACGGGTGCAACCGGAGCAACCGGTATCAACGGAACCAATGGAGTAACTGGTGCAACCGGAGCCAGCGGAACAAATGGTGTGACTGGAGCAACTGGTCCAACCGGAGCGAACGGGATAAATGGTGTTGGTCTAACCGGCCCAACAGGCGCAACTGGAGCGACCGGAACAAACGGTGTGACTGGTGCAACAGGTGCGCCTGTTGGG
>Ga0193752_1000256_pt1 | contig 58355 bp, 63 predicted proteins | sample H1c1metaG_FD_144924 | JGI IMG/M metagenome (GOLD analysis project Ga0193752, IMG submission 144924) | Soil microbial communities from a riparian zone of the East river system, Colorado, United States - H1c1 | ecosystem: Environmental > Terrestrial > Soil > Riparian zone | place: USA: East River...
AGCGATTTTTATATCAAACGCAGATTGGTTTCGGAATAAAAGTTTCCGGCGAAGGAGAAAGCGTGGGCAGCCACAGCAAAGAAACCGGTGAAAGTACTTCAGCGTTGAAATTCTGGTCGGACGAAAAAATATCACTGATCAAAACGGGTTCCGGCTACGCCGGTTATTTCAAGGCAGAATTTAAGAGAATTCGTACGGAAGACATTCCTGCATACGCGCGCCCCTTGCGGGAAGAGATCCGTGAGTAAAAACTCAGTTATGAAAACGCAAACAGGTTCCAGCAGCTTTCAGCTCTCCTCTCTCGAAAGGATGATCGAGCTTTCGCGGCCATGGTTATTGCTTGGCTGTTTTATTTTTCTCGCGTACAACGGGCTCTGGTGGCTCGCAGTTCCGGTGTCGCTGGCAACAGTCCTTGCAGGCTTTGTTCAGATGCACGATTCGATCCACAATTCGCTCGGACTTTCCAAAAGAGCGACCGGGTTTGTTTTAACGATGAGCGCTTTGCTTTTGCTGAAGAGCGGGCATGCGCTTCGCGTAACACACCTGCGTCACCACGGACAATGCCTGAGCGACGATGATCCGGAAGGTGAACCTGCCAAGTGGACATTGCGCCAGGTTTTCACGAATGGACCTTATCATATTTTCGCTTTACGTTTTGCGTCGCTGCGCATTGTGCCGGCCACGCGGAACATTCAGTTGCTGGAAACGGCAATCACTTTTTTACTGCTCGTCGCATTCATCATGATTTATTATTTCACCGGCTCCGTTATTCCATTGGTGTATTGGGGCGGTGTTTTTGTGATGAGTTGTCTCATGCCGTTGTGGGCCTCTTACATTCCGCACAAGCTGGCTTCGAAAAGTCGCACGCGGTTAGCCGCAGTAAAAATGGCGATGCTGTGGACACCTGTCATTTCTTCTTTTGCATTTCATCATTTGCATCACGTTTACCCGAAAGTACCAACGGCGTTATTGCCCAAAGCCGCGAAGGAATTGCCGGGGCCAGATGAGGACGATGACCATTATCATCCGCATTAAGGAAGTGAATGAGTTGTCAGGGCTGCTGTTAGAGAGGTTTCATTCTTTTTCGTCAAAATAACCCAACTCGTTTTTAACCCGTTCCTGATTTTTTTCACTTTTAAAATCAAACCACTTCTGCCGGAATTCGCCGGAGTTGTCAATGGCAAATTTGAATTCCCTAAAAGGCTTTTGTTTCTCCAGGGCTTGAATCAGGACATTCTTAAGTTTATTGTTGTCCGCTAGTGTATCGACAAATTGAGCCATTATTTCGAAAGAGTCCCGTGATTGAGGAGGTTGGATGACAATGTAGCTGCTACGATGTTTCTTAATTTTCTTAAGATCATCTTTCCAGGCATCCATTTCCAGGTCTGGATGATTGTCGGGGTCTGGAATAAACAGGAGGTCATTATTTTGCTTGTTGTAGTAACAAGTAAAACCGCTGTCAAGTTGATCTGCAATCTCTTTAATTTGTTCTTGTGTCAATGTTGCCATGACTTATCACTTTTCACGTGGTTATTTTGAAGTACTCCAATGAAATCCATTCTTCCAGCCTGTCCAAACCAAACGCCGCCTGGTTTTCTTCTTTTTCTTTTCCGGAGGAAAACGTGTTTTTGAAATGTCAAACACGCTATTCAAAGACAACAGGTACTTAATTTTTGTACTGTCGGAGGTCATGTTAATCGTTTGCCGTGAGACTTTTTGCTCATTTCCCATCGAGTGGATTTCAATTTTTACCGATCGGATGTATTTCTTCAGACCAGCTTTCAATTTTGCAATGCGTTCATTGGTCAGTTCCTCAGTCTCGGTGCTGTCGCGCCAGATCACAAGACTATTCGTGTAATCTTCAAAATGGAGCGCTATGTATTTAAAACATGAGTCAACGGTGTAGGGCATTACAGCGTAGTCTGTCGAGTTGTGTTTGAAATAAACACTGGGAAAAGTCATTTTGAGTTCTCCCTGGATAAGCCTGTCGATTTCTGAATCTTGCGCAGGAAGTCCTATCGAGATCAAAAGCAGGAATATTGTCAGCTTAGCGAATGCCTGCATGCTTTCTTATTTGTCTTTTTTCAAATACAATGTAGTCAAAGTTCTGGCCCAATACCGCGGGACTTCATGGTCATTCTGCAGAAATGCAACAACATCGTTTGATTTTTTCTCCACCGCTTTGAATTTATCAAGTATGGCTATCCATTGAGCAATTTTCTTTCCCGTTTTTTCAACGACCTGCACGTCTGATACATCTCAATATTCTTTTTTCATTTGGTTATATTTTGGATTTCTGGTACAAATGTATTGCTAGCGCCTGGTATTTCGTGTCTTAAGTTCTATATAGATTGTATAGAAAATTATAAATGGCAGAAGAGTCAACGCAAGAATTGAATACACTGCTCCAAATGAAGCGAATACTAAAAATAATATGAAGTCAATAAATGTCGGCCTGGTGTCTTGCGTGTATTTGTCTAAATGCAAATGTTTGCGCAGATCACTTATTTTCATGTCAAGCGCTTCGTCGGTTGAAAATTGGTCATGATAGAGATTATTTGTCTTTCGCCCTCTGGCGAACGCCTTCAATACACCCCAGGGATTAATTGGAATACCCAGCATGGTCCCGCTGGTGTCTATTAAAAATGCCGCCCAATATTTTTTACAACCGGAACCAATTTCCCATGCACTGATTTCACTTTCCCCGGAGAGTGTCGTGTTGTATTTGGTCAGCAAGTGATGAATGTCGTGTTTGATAACTGCTTTTCTTCTTGCATTGAAATTTGGAAAGTAAAAATGAAATTTAGGGGTCATGTCAATTTTTACACTGGCGCTGCCTTGCCCTCCGTCCTGTGCCAGGTGATTGTCGGAATAAAATTTACTTAGTATTTCTCTTGGCGTTTGGTCGTCCATCTTGTTTTATATTGTCTTCCCCTGTTTATAGAATTTCTACATACCCCTCTGTTCCATGCACGCGAATGCGTTGCCCATCTTTGATCAGCTGGGTCGCATTTTCCACTCCCACAACAGCGGGTAAGCCATATTCCCGTGCGATAACTGCACCATGGGTCATCAGTCCACCAACTTCGGTGACCAGGCCTTTGATGGAAACAAACAATGCTGTCCAGCTGGGGTCGGTAAAGGTGGTAACCAAAATATCTCCATCTTCCAGTTCAGCATCTTCCATGTTTAAGATCACGCGTGCACGCCCTTCTATAACTCCGGAAGAAACGGCCATACCTGCAATAGCTCCGTCAGGGAGATCTTCGCGATTGTACTTACCGGAAATTATCTCACCATCAGATGTCATAACGCGTGGCGGCATTAATTTTTCATATATTTTATATTCCTCTTTTCGTTTGTTGATGACCCGGTAATCCGGTTTATGTGTTCGTACGACTTCGTGAAATTCTTCAAAAGTGAGATAGTAGACATCTTCTTTTTCGTGAATAACATTGGCTTGTACAAGTTGATCGGCTTCTTTGAGTAAAGCCTGCTTATAAACGAAGTAACGATTAATAAACGCGTATTTGGGATATTCACGATAACCGATGAGATTCCGCAGCAGGGCTATCATCCGTTTCGTTTCTTTAGCTTTTTGTTCACCCTCTGGTAACTCGTTCAATCGATCCAGTAACTCCTGTTCTTTGTTCAAAGCTTCCTGTCGCCCTTGTTCAAATTTCAGCTTGCCCGCGCCCGGCTCAAAGTTTTTGATGTTACTTAGAATCATCGGAACAAGTGTTAATGGTTTTTCGCTCCAACGGGTTTTGGTAATATCGATTTCTCCGCTGCATCGCATTCCGTATTTGCTGAGAAAATTGGAGATGGCTTCCTGGGTTTCTTTTCCACCGTCGTACTTAACCAGTTCACCCAAAAAGCTATCATCTTTTATCCCGATACTTCGCGATAAATACTCAATGACTTCCGGATAAGGGCGAATCACATCCGCAACATTCAATAGCGCCAGGCCCATTTCCGAAGTAATATTGTTGGGTACAGATTGTGAAAGAATGCCTGCTGCATTTTTTTCACCTAACCATTCGTTCATTTTTTCATTGATCCAAAATGAAGCATTGATACTTGTCATAAGCACGTCAAAACTTTGCGGGTCAAATGCGATCTTCCTTAATTGCTGGATATCTTCCAGGATAAAATCAAACAGGTCTGATCCTGATTGGGTTTGGATGTTTTGCTTTAATGCGTCTGTTGATGTTTCATTACTCCTGATCAAATCAGAAACGATTGTTGAATCGTAATCATTTAGTGTTTGATAATTCGCAGGTGACCCGGCTTTATTGCTAGTACCCGGACTGGATTCTGTTTTATCACCCGGTAACGATTTAATAAAATCTTCCCGCTCTATGATGGTTAGAAGTGCGTCTTTGATGAGCGGGTCGGATTTTCCCAAAGTGACGTTTACTAAAGTTTCTCTGCCGGCGGGTGAAGCCAACATGGATGTAATATCAATAAATAATCTTCCACCAGCAGTGCGCATGGGTGCCCGGGTCGTTAAAAGCCAAAAAGACAATCCCAATGGTTTCATGGCGTCGGTCATCATTTGTTGATGACCAACCGATATATAGACATGGTTTTCCTGATCATTCACTGCAGGGACCGGGTATAAAGTAGTGATTGGCCGACTCTGAACAATATAAAATCGATCATCAGCCAAACACCATTCGATATCCTGCGGGTGGCCGAAATGTTCTTCGATCTTTCTGCCCATGCGCTCAAGGTGTAAAATCTGTTCGTCCGTCAGCGCTTGCACCTTCTGCATCGCAGGATCAATCTCCTGTTCTTTTGTACCGCCATCTTTTAAAGCATAAATGGCCAGTTTCTTGGTGGAAATCTTCTTGTCGGTAATCTTGCCGTCGCGCACTTTGTAGACATCGGCATTCACCAGGCCGGAGACCAACGCTTCACCCAATCCGAAACTGGCATCAATGGACAGTACTTTTCTATTGGAGGTAACCGGGTCTGCTGTAAACATAATCCCTGCTACATCCGGAAAAATCATTTTCTGAATAACAACAGACAAATAAACCTTTCTGTGATCAAATCCGTTTTGCATACGGTAGATCACAGCCCTGTCTGTAAACAGCGACGCCCAACACTTGCTGATATGCTTTAGGATGGACTCTTTTCCGATAATGTTCAAATAGGTATCCTGCTGACCGGCAAAAGAGGCCGTCGGTAAATCCTCTGCAGTTGCGCTGGACCGTACTGCCCAGGTATTTTTTTCATCAAGTGTCAGAAGAAAGTTGGCGATCTCTTCGGCAATGTCCTGCGGAATGGTTATCCCTTCGATGGCCCTGCGTATTTCACGACTAAGTTCACTGATTTTATTCCGGTCCTCCACCTTCAGGAGCGATAACTGATCAAGCAATTCGTTTATCGACGGTGTTTCCCGAATGATTCTTTTAAAGGCTTCCGTAGAAATACAAAAGCCATCCGGTACGTGGATTCCTTCAATCCGCGAAAGTTCGCCCAGGTTTGCACCTTTGCCCCCAACCCGTGCAAGTTGCGTTTTGTCGATTTCCTGGAAACCAAATACAAATGAACCGGTACTGATCATGGGTAGTATTTTTCTGTTCTTATTTGTTGTTGAGCTTATTTGTTGTTTCATTCATTACTTCAATAGCTTTTAAAAAGTAGGTTTCAATAATTTTGATTTCCTTGTTTGAAAATGACGCAATAAGCTCTTCTGACTTTTTTCCGAATTCTTTAAAAAGTGGTTCCAGGAGGGCCATTATATTTTTAATGTTGGGGTTAATTATAACTTTCCGTCTGTCATCCCTGGCAAGTTGTCTTTTCACTAATTTTTTCTTTTCAAACCGATCAATTAAACCGGTAACTGCCCCTGTCGTCAATCCGGTTAATTTTGAAAGTTCACCGGCGGTCATTTGCCCTTTTACAATTAAAAATCCCAGGTATTTGTGGTCAGTTCCTGAAAGCCCAGTCTTTCGTGCAATAGTTTCGTGCATCTGGATAGAGTCGTAAGCGTATTGCTGGCTGAGTTTTCTTATTCGTTTAATTACGTCCGGATCCATGTTATATCTTATCAGGTAAATATCTTAGTTGCAAAGATAATATGAAATTTGCAACGTGCCCGGATACGTTGACGGATTTTGAGACGTCATTTCGAAAAAAACTCAGGAATGCGGCACTACCTCCAACAAGAATTGCGGATTGTGCTTCAATTTCGCGTGCTTTTCAACGCTTGCTGGCAAAGCCGCGGGAATTTGCGCTGGTTTCTATAACCAGCGTTTAACAGCCCAATCGGTGTCTGTGGGTAAGGAGTTAAAAATGATTTTGGATTTTGGCGCCGATGCATGGACCACATTGATGATTTGTTCAAACAGAATGAAATTGGCTTTGAGGCCCCTTATACCGTTTCCAACGACTACGCCGTCGTAGTTTTTTTCACTCAGCTGTTTTGCCAGCTTGCTCAAATCAGTAGTGCCCGTTTCAATTAAAAAGAGTTCGGCATCATAACCGATAGAAATTAATTTCTCCAGGGTAGCATTGGTTCCTTGCTCAATGGCCTCAACGGTCAGTCCTGGCGGCAGCTCTGGATTTGTAAAGTCGATGGTATGAGGGTCCATTCCGATGATTAGTATTTTCTTCATCTTATTCGCGTTTAATTCCGGTTGTATACTCGTTAATTGGTCGTTCGTTTTCTGGTCAGCGCAGGATGTAAGCGAACAGGTTGCCAGAATGGACAAGAGCAGGATCCCGGCTAACCGGTTTACTTTTTTTACTGGTCTCGTGATTGTCATTGTCGTCTTGTTTGTCTCCATCTCTTTCAAATTATCTTGCCTGCGCGTCGGGGTACTCAAATCAGACTGTTTAGTGGTTGAATTTATGAGCTACTTTTGTTTTGTAAAGGAACTACTAATAGTTTTAAAAAGTAACCTGTTACTTTCTGGTAACCGGTAAAATAGCGGTAACTAAATAGTAACTAAGATGGCAAGCTTTAATGAAGATGTGGACTGTCCAATTTCCGCAACACTCGAATATATTGGCGGAAGATGGAAGGCCGTTGTGTTGTATTATCTCACTTCAGGAAAAAAACGTTTTGGAGAAATCGCAGTTCGAATACCCACTATTTCAAGAAAGGTATTGACTCAGCAATTGAAAGAATTGGAACGAGATGGACTTATTGTGCGAAAGCAATACAAGGAAACTCCACCGCGTGTGGAATACGCACTTACTGACCTGGGAAAAAGTCTGACTGCAGTGTTTAAGGAAATGGCAGCCTGGGGAAAAGAAAATGTTTTAAGCAAGCGGTAGAGATCTCCATCGTTCTGTAGCAGTATCAGAAATTCAAATTGCTAATTGTGCTTTTCTCTTATTTATTCTGATCACCCAATCGCTGACAACAAACAGAATGGCAATTACGGTAATGGGAACAGTGGGTTCCATAATAATATGATCAAGGACCCAGGATAAGGACCGATGTGTAAACGCCCAATAACTGAACGCGATCAAAGTAAGGTCCGACAAAACGATCAGGACTAAATTTTTCTTTTTTACAAATGTGCGCAGGGAAATTGACGCAACCAAAATCAAAAAATGAATAGGGGCAGGGCACCCGGCATTTTTTTGACCATACACCCTATTAAATCAACGCCTGCCAGGAAAAGGATGGAGGCGTACAGAAAAATGGATCGAATTCTGTGAAGCGTCTTTGAGTTCATAAAAATAATTATCCAGATTTCATCAGCTCATTTTTTCTCCCGGTAGCTATTGGGGCTGATGCTCAATCCCATATTGTATTGCCGCTTGAAGTATATCCGTGTTTATATCCTTCAGCGTTTTGAACTTAATGCAATACCCCGTCACACTTGCCTTGCCTAATTTTTTTCCATACGTTTTGGCCAGGTATGTCTTATCCTCGATGCCAAGGATATAGACAGATATCCCGGCTGTGTTCGCACTCAAACCAATTTGATAAAACTCCCTGGTTGTTCCATCCTTATATTTTATGGTCTGAAGTCCATATCCTATGTTAGGATTAGAAACGGTTTTACCGGCACCGTCTTTACCATCCAAAAACCATAATTTACATGCTGGCTTTACTTTCAAAACAATGCGGTGCAATGCTTGCATGTCGCTTTGTTTTGGTTCAGGTTGGCTGGTAATATACTCTTTGATTTGTTCTTGTACGTTCATATAAAATTACGGTTGCCTGTTTTGACTTTTCATCCCGATGGCTATCGGGACACATTTTAAAGTTTTCATGGATTTTCTCTGGTTACAATTGTCAGTTATTTTTTGGGGTCAAACTTGACCATCCATTCAATACCGAATTTATCTCTAAACATAGCAAAATAAGCACCATCGGGATTTTCGTTAATAGGCATTTCAATTTGTCCGCCTGCTGAAAGTCCACTAAATAACTTGTAAGCCTCTTCTTTACCTTCAGCAGTAATTGCAATTTTACTTCGATTTTCGTTTTCATTTACTCGCCCCATAATTTCCAGAATATCATTTGCAAATAAAAAGTTTTGTCCAATAGATAATGCAATGTGCATTATTTTATGAGCCTCTTTATCCGATATTGGGAATTCCTCACTTGAAATGTCTTTGAATCGAATTATTTTTGAGAACTCTCCGCCAAATACTGATTTGTAAAAGGTAAATGCTTCTTCTGCATTTCCATTAAAGTTGATGTGTGGATTAATTTGTGCCATTGTTTATATTTGTTTTGATTGTTATTATTTAAGTTCTGATAAAATAAGTTTTTTCTGTTTAAGTGTATTTTTCATTGCCTTTTCTCTTACCATTGGGTCATTGCTGTTAATAAGGTCAAAATATTCAACAGGAACAACCTGCCACGACAAGCCGTATTTATCTTTACACCACCCACAAGAACTTTCTTCTCCGCCGTTTGCTGTCAAAGCACTCCAATAATAATCTACTTCTGCTTGATCTTTGCAGTTAATGACAAACGAAACAGATTCATTAAATTTGAAAAATGGACCTGCAGCCAAAATACTTAATTCCATATCTGCAATTTCGATAATGGCTGTTTCAAAGTCTCCTCCACCTGCTTCAGGTGGATTTTTATATTTGTGATGCTCTTTCAAATTACCATCTTTAAATATTGATAAATAGTAATCCGCTACTGCTTTTGCATCTTTTGTCTCAACCCAAAGGCAAGGGGTTATTTTTTGTTTAATCATATCAGTTTTGTTTGTGAAAGTTTGATTAACTGTTGAATCAATTTTACTGTTATTGTTTGAATTCTGTTGTGAGTTTTCACAACCCATTACATTAACTATTATTAATGCAACCAAAATTTTAAGTCCATACTTTTTCATAGCTTTATTTATTTTTATTTGACAATAAAATTTCTAATTCATTTAATGTCGCAGTAAAGCCTTCTTTGAAGCCCATTTCAATCATCTTTTCCATACGTTCAAGAGAATCATTGTAAATCGTGATGCTTACTTTGGTTATTCCGTTTTGTTCAGTAAAATTCAAGTCCCAATTAGAACCTGGTAAAAAGGGATTTTCTTCTTTGTCAGCAAAAACACTTAAAAATTTAAAGTTGGTTTTCGGGCTTATTGAAGTATAGTCTTGTATATGCCAACCTATTTCCACTCCCTCTGAGCTTACCATTGCATAAAATCTTCGCCCACCTTCTCTAAAATCCATTTTTATAGTTTTCGACAAGTAAGGTTTAGGAGCCCACCATTGGTCAAGAATTTCTTGTTTGGTAAATGCGTCCCATACCAGCGACAGGTCCGCATCAAATTCTCTTGTTAGGAATACCGTTTTAGCTCCTTTGTCAACGGTAAAATCAAATAGCAAATTGTTTTTCATTTTTTCTGTTTTTTAATGGTCGATAATACATTGTCAAGTTGATTAAATTGAGTTTCCCAATTTTTTCTGAATTGGGCCAACCAATTGTCAAATTCCTGCATTTTTTTAGGATTAAAGTGATAATAGATTTCTCTGCCAGACTGCTCGGGTTTAATCAATTGGCATTCCTGTAATACTTTAATATGTTTTGATACGGCTTGTCGGCTCATATCAAATTTTTCCGCCATTGCATTTGGTGTTAATGCATGAACAGCAATCAGCGTTAAAATAGCCCTGCGTGTCGGGTCGGCGATGGCCTGGAATATGTCTTGTTTCATTGGTCAGTGTTTGATTGCGCAACTTGTAGGTTGCAAATATATACGCAACTTTTGAGTTGCGCAAATTTGTGTGCAATTATTTTTGTCAAAGGAAAATGTCGGAAAGCTTGTCGGTGGTTTGGGGTCGCCCCGCAATGACGCCTGACGTTTTCGGGCTTTGCGTTGGTGGGTTTCTGGAACACCACACTTTCTGCCCGAACCACTGTTTATTAATTATTCAAATGGTTCTATTCGCATTGTCCGCCCGCTAACGCAATGCCCGTGTTAGTCGCCGGGCACTACACATTATCAAATCATTTTAATGGTAGGAAATATTTCCTTCACTTTCGCAATTTCTGCGTGAAGGATCTTATCGGAATCTTCATCCTGCGCAAAAAAATGACGGTATGAGAACCAGAAATGTACTTTATCATTTCCGAATTCCCAGTAATGCATGGTCATTCTCGTTAAGTTCATAACGCTGAGGGCCCATTCTATTTCTGTTTTTGGAAGTTTATCCTGGTATTTGCCTGCTTGTCCGGCTCCCCAATATAAACTGTCTATGTGATTGAACTGTTTTTGCCTCATGTAATATATTCCGGAGAGATCATTAAAACTGATCTTTTCGTGCTGTTCATTTTCATCTTCCCTGAGTTTTTCAAGTGTAGTCTCTATCATTTGTTTTGATGAAGGCGATGTTGCATCTAACAATAATCTCGACATTCTTAAAACACCCGGGGGATTTCGCCTTTTGTAAAAACACAGTGTTGTGTCGCCCTCAACCTTCGTTCTCATATAGCCGGGATACTCAAAACTGAAACAGTCCGCTTTATAGGCCCTTGTTTTTTTTCTTAAAAATCCGAACATGCTGCTAAAAGTTATGTTTCTTAAAATAGCTCAAAAAGGTAATGGAAAATTTTAACCTGTAGAATATAAAACGTATGCGTTGAAATACCCGTGCCCTGTGTCCATTACTTAGAATAAACTCTTCGTTTTTATTTCGATCCCTTTCCAGGTCGACTGATTGAAATCCATGATCTTCGTCTTGAAATCGAAAGTAAATCAGGAAAGAACTTTGTGAATTGAATAAAACGAGTATTGATGTGGTGCCATGCCCGGATACAGAAACTTCTTCGAGTTCGTTTAGTCTCTGTAGCTCGCCAACAAGTTCCCTCATTGTCTATGTCCAGTTCTCTTTTTCCAATTGAGATAATCATAGTCTGGTAGCTGAGTCTTTCCGTGAATAGCGCACAACGTTTTGCAAACGTGCTGTTTTATGCCGTTTTATTCTAAGTCCATTAATCGGGAAAATCCTGTGTACGGCTGCAATTCCATTATTTCAAAATCTATTATTCCTTTCTTGGCCAATGGTAATTTGTCCAAAAGCTGCTTCGCTGCAATTTTATCTTCGCATTCAAGAACGAGAACAGCGTTCTTATTTTCAGTAAAGTATATTTCCCGTAAATGACCTGAAAGCATCATTTTATAAGCTGATTTTGCTTCTTCAATCAGGGTTTGGGATTCATTTTCCCAATCAACAGTTTTTAATTCTTTTTCAATGGCTAATATTTTCATTTTCGAACGATTAGTTTTCTCGCTTCTACCACAAAACCCGGGTTAGCTGCGGCCATATTTTTCCGTTTGTTTTTTCAAATTCATTTTTACACTTTCGTCCCGTTCTTTTTTTAAAATACTCAACTTTATTGTATCTGTAATATTTCCGTCAGCGTCTTTGCTATACTCTCTTAAAATTCCCTCCACTTTACAGCCAATACTTTTCATTGCATGTATACTTCTTTCGTTTTTGCTATTTGCTCCAAAACCCACTCTTATCATTTGAAGTTTGTCAAAAGCAAATTCAAGAAGAAGATATTTGCAATTTTTGTTTAGTCCGGTTCCTTGAAATTCTTCGCTCTTGTCCCCCTTCCGGTCTAAGAAATTATTAAGAGTGGCGTGAGTTTCTGAAACTTTCTTCAAAACGCATTTCTCAAATTATATTTTCCTTTTATCTCAAAGGAAAATATTTCCTCCTCAATTCTCTCTTCTTCAGTCTTCTGAAATTTCATTTTCATTCGCGTCGCTACTAATAATAGTCGACGCGTTTTCATTGGTAAAAACTTCACATACGAGCACAACAGGTTTCGCACTATTTGTAGTCCAGCAACTTATTTTAAGGAATTACGTATAATATAGTAACTAACTGTTAATACTATTTGAAATGAACGGAACCATTATTAATAGCAAAGCTCGAACGGGACTGGAGCAACTTCTTAATCGAAGAGCTCGTTGCCTGGAGGAAATGAATCTAATTCAACAATTAATTCCGCTACATGAAAAACTTGTAGCCATTGAAGAGCCTGATACAGGAACTGTAGTAGAGTATCAAGTTATTCCGCGTACTCCGAATGAATCTCAGAGTTTTGTCTTGCTCAATGTTGAATATCCAAGACACGGGAGCAAGCAGGAGAAAATCAAACACATCTTACTAAAAGCAAATCGAGCTATGCGTCTCCCAGAGATACAAAGCTCGATAGAAATTATTGAAGGTCCAGATGAGTCGAAGAAGACTGTTCTGAGTCTCAACTATATTGTTAAGCAATTAGCTAGTGACGGTGACATCCTTGTCGGGAAAAAATCTAACCGTTACACTTTTTACGCGCTTCCATCTTTTATTGAAGAAGGAAGAATTAAACCTGAGCACTTTCCTGCGACAGAATCTTGGGGTTCGCTCCCTGAGAAGGGTCGTGATGCGAGCAAGCTCAAATGGAAAGGAGCGAAGTCATGACATAAATATATCTCTTTTATCGGTTGTCAAACTAAGAGAGTGTAACTACTATCAATAATTACACTCTCAATTTGGTAGCTGAGCCGTAGCATAAAGACTCTGGTGGAGTTTGGTTTGCTGGTGAATCTCGCGATTCACTGGACGGGGTTGCTATTTGCCTTTTTGTACGGTTTATCCTGAAATAAGTTTCACTTATCGCAGTTCTAATTTATTATTTAACTAAAACAAAACTAATAATACAATTCCTATGAATTCAAACAATTCTCAAGTCGAGGCTTATGAGAGCCTATTTGTGTCATACATGTGTGACCAACAAAAAAATAATCATGATTCAATCGGACAACACGATTACGTAGAGCAAAGCGGATTGTGTGAAGTATTCGGTGACAGGTGGGAGCGTGTGCCCGTAGAATTATGGGATAAAGTACGCAATTCACTGAAGTCGGACCTAAACTAATTCACCTATGCAAACGATTACAACAACTGAAGTTCCGCGCTCGAAGATTTTATTACACCAGTACAAGTTCAGTGATGAGTTCCTTGAGAAGGTTGAACGAAGAACAACTGAGAAGGGAAAGCTGCAGATGCTTAATTCCGAACGTGCGTTTGATGAAATGTATCCTGACACAGAATCTGTCTTTCAGCGAATCGCTCAGACGATGTTTCTTAAATCGAATAACAGATGCAAGTGTGGGGCCTTAATAAGCAAGCGCTATATAAGATTGAAAGGAAGAAAGTACAAGTGTACTGTTTGCAAAAGAATTGTGGCTCCTGTAGCGTATACTCCTCTTCGCAATACGAAGCTTCCTTTACATGAGACTCTAAAAATCGCTTTTCATATGTATCAGGGCAAGCATATTACTGCCACACAGATAAAAAGGATTTACGGTCGTAAGTATCGTGTTACTCTTAAGCAATTGCGTATGGTACGTAGATGGATAGGATTGGCTGTCGAGAAATATCAGTTCAATCCACTGCATCCAGTACAAGCGGATGAGCTCTTTCATTTGATTCCAGACGGCCTCGGCAAAAATGTTAGAAGAACTCGTGGCATGGGCTCTCAGAGAATTACGCCTGTCTTGGTGATGGGCCAGCCTGGTGGGACTTATCGAGCAATGAAGATTCCTTCAGTAAGCATTGCAAGCATTCGTCCAATCATCAATGACACCATTGCCAAAGGCAGCACAATTTTTACAGATGGAAAACCCGTATACGAGTTTTTGAATCGTGAAGGTGACTACGTTCTTCAGAAGTGCAATCACAGTTCACGTCCAAAAATGTGGAGTCATCCAGAAACAGGAGCGAATGTAAATGCAGTTGAAGGAGCCAATAGTAGAATCAAGGGTAAGAATATCAGAGTGCATCGTGGAGTTAGTGAAGAGCATCTTCAAACCTACTTAGACGAAGTATCCTGGCTCATCACCAATGGTAAAATGGATTCGATTACTGCACTCGACCAATTGTTTGAGGCTCTTCCTCCAATCTTTCCGTCAAACGAAAAACTGAACTGATGAAACAAACATTTACAAAATCGGATTACATAAGCGGATTGAGGTGCGACAAACTTCTGCATCTGAAGACTCATCATCCTGGCTTACGGGAGGAACAAGAAGCACGAGCAATTATTGAGCAGGGTTTGCTCTTTGAGCAGACTGCTGGACGACTACTCTTTCCAGACGGACTGGATATGAGTAGAAAGTCGTTTGTGATTGAAGAGCACTTAGAGCGAACGACATCAGAATTACAAAAGGAGGATTGTGTCATTTTCCAAGCAGCTTTCCGTACTGCGCACGGAGAGATTTCAATTTGTGATGCTATCGTAAAACGTGGAGATACAATTGAGATATATGAAATGAAGGCAACATCTCAATTGTTGGACCTCCATTACCATGACGTTGCATTCCAATGGTATGTGCTGACAGCCGCAGGCGTGAAAGTGGATAAGGCGTTTTTGGTTCATGTCAATAAGGAGTACGTCAGAGATGGAGAATTGACTGCAGATTTTATCAAGGTGGAAGACGCCACAAAAGGTGTTGTTCGCATTCAGTCGATGATACCGAAGAAGATTGCTCGTCACAAAGCAATCACTCGAATGAAATCTACTCCTGAAGTTGACATTGGTCATCATTGCCTGGATTACAAGTTGCCTGCCTGTCCATTTCAAAAACATTGCTTCTCTGGATTGCCCAGTGGAAACATCTTTGAAGTAAGGTCAATGCGAACATCGAAGAAACTTGGACTCTACTATCAAGGCATACAAACGATTGAGCAGCTCGCAGCATCGAACACAAAGCTCACCGATGGGCAAATGATTCAAGTCAGTTGCGAGTTGGAAGATTCAATGGCAACTAGGCCAGACTTATTAGGGAACTGGCTTTCTCCACTGAGCAGAGAAACAGAACTTCTTTTTCTGGATTTTGAAACGTTATCAAGATGTGTTCCTTATGATGGTTGGAAGTCCTATGCTCAAGCGCCATTTCAGTATAGCCTTCATTGCCGAACACAATGCGGAGACATTTCTCATCATGAGTACTTAGCCGATGCTCATAAGGAAGATTCACGCAGAGAGTTTGTTGAGCGATTGCTAAGTGATATCGAGAACTATGAATCCACTTCACCGATAGTTGTGTACAATGCCTCATTTGAATCAAGTGTTCTGCGCAATCTTGCCAAACTATATCCTGACCTCGATGTTCGAATTAAGTCAATCATCACGCGCATTGTCGATTTAATGGAAGTGTTCAAAGAAAAGTGGTATTACGACAAACGATTTAAAGGTTCCTACTCTATCAAAGCCGTGTTGCCTGTTTTGTGTCCAGAGCTGAGTTATGGAGAACTAACAATCGGTAACGGTTCTGTGGCGTCTTACGAATTCTTTAAGATGCCGGAATATGATGATGCGAAAACAGCAGAAGTACGACAGGCGCTATTGGATTACTGTCGCACAGACACATTGGCGATGGTTAGAATATTTGAGTATCTGCAGAAGTTTCTCAATGAAAATATACCAACGAATCGTGTAGCATAGAATTAACAATAACTCACGGAGTAGAAACTAAAACACAATGCATGGACAATAGAGAATTATACAATGTAAGATTGCTATTTTTTGCCGACCACATCGCGAGCATAAAATATCATTTGGCTCATGAGCTGATTGACGGTGTAGAACTTGTAACGGTTTCAGAGAAGGTCAGAATACACTACAAGGTTCAATATCGTCATTGGATTTTTGATGAGTTGCCTGGTGTATTTGAAGACTGGTACTACGATGAAATGACGGGCACCGCATTGTTTCCTGGGTGTGACCCAAAGAATGGAGCTGCTGCAGCAGTGATTGATTATTTCGGATTGAACGAAGATGAGTTCTGTCATTGCTTCGATATCGAAGGGCTTCAACAGGCACGATTTGGTGGCGTGAGGCTAAACACCGAATCTTCTGGAATTGATTTCGCTTTTAACATTGTTGAATTGGTCAAGTATAGAAGAAAGGACGCGGGTGAAAAACGATGAAAAAATACTCAAGGATTTAGTTGTGCTCCTTGATTTCGCAGATGCACCGAGCATGAGGAAAAGTCTAACAGAAGTATTCTTTCGATTCCTTCTTTCCAATCACCAGGTTCTTCCGCACCGCTTCGAAGCGATTGCTTCTGACTTCTTTTATCTGTTAAGATTCATTGAAGTCCTTGATAAACACAAGAAGAATTAATTAGTCGTCAGGCGAATATAATATTACTGTTCACCAATCTAGTTTTAATGGATGTTGGGACCGAAAATCAGACGTTTGCGCGAACTGAAGGGCTACAGTCAGAATTTCATGTGCGAAAAACTGAAGGTATCCCAGTCTACATTCTCAAAGTGGGAGAATGGAGCTGAGATTCCGTACAGCAGATTGGTTGAGATATCTGAAATATTGCAAGTGACTCCCGCATTCATTGAGGGCTTTGATGAAAAGATTGTATTCAACTTATTCAACAACCAAAGTGCTAATGGTCTCGTCATCCAGGCTTCTCAAATGTCAGGAGAAGAAAAAAAACTATACGAGACATTGATTGGCACAATGAAAAGTGAGTTGGACTTTCTGCGCAAGGCACTCAGTGAATGTATCAAAACAAAAAACAAACAAACCTAAAAAAACAACAACATTATGAAGACAAATCAAACACTGAGGTTAACTGTATTTCTCTGCATGCTTCTTCTTGCAAGTTGCGGAGGAAAATTGAACACAAAAAATGACTGCCATTGCGAAGACCTGTGGAGCGAAATCAAGGGAAATGAGTATGAAGACTTCGTTAGTGCCTGGGGGCAACCGCTTGACACAGATAGCCAGTGGGAAGAAAAGAAAATCGGATACAAGTGGAAAATTGACGGGCTATACGAATGTGATGGTTCCAGCAGCGCATGTGGAGAAATTTGGGTTTGGTTTGAAGGGGCGCAACACGAGAATGGAGAAATTCTACCAATGGGCAATTGTAAGTATGCCAATTGTTACAACGGTGGAAATGAACAATTCAGAAAATTAATTGGTAACGAATAAATCAAAAAAAACAGACTGATGAAAAACTATTTCTTCCTTTCGCCTCTAGCAGTCCTTGTTCTGCTGTGGCTCACTGCATCTTCGGTTCAAGCACAAGACACAGTGACTTATGATACGACAGTGAGTGTTGTTATCAAGGATTTCTCAGAAGACTGTGGAGAAGACGCAGGTGACGCTATTTTCTGCCTTACTGATACAGCAGGAAATGTGATAACTGAACGATACAGTTGTCGCTATGACAATTTAACATGGCGTGTACAACCACAGGACCTTATTGGAGAGAACTGGGTACTTAATCCAAAATACAAAGGCAGAAAAGCTATACTGCAATGTACAAAGCATCCTGGTGGGGCTGGATGGATTGTGGAAAAGGTGGAATTTCTGGATTGAGTCCCTAAGGATAACTTAAACGCAAACTATTAACCTTCACCATAGACAAACAGCAGGCTGTGAATCTCATTTGCATTTACGATTGGTTCAGGTGACAGACACGGTGTTCAAATGAAAATGAAAAGAGCTCCGAATAACATTGGAGCTCTTTTCTTCTTCTGAGGGGGAAACTATGTCGGTGTAATAATGACGCAAACATATTAGTTGCAGCTGAATGATGCAATGGGGTGTTTACAACTTTGGAAAACTGATTGAAGTTTGAATCCGTTGTAGTAACTTGCTTTTCCACTTTAATCCCTGACCATGGAAATAATTGTAGAATTCCGAGCAACCGTCTCGCAACCTGCGCTGATTGAATTTGCGGAAGAATTTCGAAGTACCGAAATAAACGTACACCTTCTCCCAGAAGACGAATATTCAAATGCAACCGGAGGCGAATGGGATGACGTGATTGTGTATCTGCAACAGAATTCGGGTACAATCATTTCCACTTTCTTAACCCGTGCCAGCTATGATATTTTCAAATTCGCGATTGTAAAGTTGTGGGGGAAAATAGTACGTTCAACAAACAAGAAGTTGAACAAAGGACTTTCGGTTCGCATTGATGTGCAACCACAAAAACAGATTCGCATTAACATAAAAGGCGACATCAGTGAAGAAACTGCAGCGTTGATTATTGACCGAGGATTGGAATATCTTAAGCCGGAAAAGTCAATTCCGTTGTTTGACAATCCAAGGAATGTAGGTTCTACAAAGTATGAAGGGGAGTCAACCGTGCAGATGGAATACAATCACAAGACTGATAAATGGGAGCCGCATGATTTCGAGGCATTCAGAGAATTCTTACGGAAGCGTCAGGAGGAGGCAAACGACACATTTTCAGGATGATATGGAGTTAACATCTGTTCATAACTGAAGCGCCATTGGCGCTTCATTCTTTGGTAACTTTAGGTCTATTTCATAGCGGAGCATGGAAATTACCTGGAAACATAAATCGGTCAAACAGTTGATAAGTGAGCATGGTCCATATCATGGAACCAATCCCGTTGAAATTATCAAGTCGTTGTCGCGTGAGTTGGTGCTGAAAGCTTTTACGAAAGAATGGGACGGCCCACCGTATGATATTCTGTCGTTGGCGAAAATGCTAGGTTTTGAAGTGCTTCCGAATAACTCCATCGTTGATGCGAGAATTTCGCCAAGACCAAAGGGGAATTTTTTGATTGAATATAACCCGTCACAGATACCAGCTCGAATAAACTTTTCGTTGGCACATGAAATCGGGCACACTCTCTTTTCAGATTGCGCAGACATGGTTCGTCATCGAAGTAAGGAAATGGAAGATAGCTCGTGGGAGCTCGAATTTTTGTGCAACGTAGCAGCTGCGGAGATACTGCTTCCTTATGCTCGGTTTTCAAACGATGCGAATCAGGTGCCCTTTAGCCTTGAAGGATTAATTCAGTTATCGAACAGGTATAAAGCGTCATTAGAATCAGTGTTCATTCGATTCAGTGAAGTTGTGGAGAAGCCTTGCATGGTTATGATTGCACGGTTCCAGGATAACGGTGACCTCGTATTGGATTACGAGATTAAATCGACTCATTGCAAATTGAATGACGTTGCTGATGGTTATGTGATTCCGAAATCATCGAAAGCATACGACTGTATAAAAGCTGGATGGACTTCTCATGACCTTGAAGAATGGGACATTTTCCAAGGAGAAAAATATCGAGTGTTTGCAATAGGACTTCCTGCAATTAGACGCCAGACCCAGCTACGTGCGGGTTTGCTGATTGTCCCTCAGGATTACGATGAAACTCCTGTGAGAGGGATGTATGAAGTACGTGGTGATGCAACGGAACCAAGAAAAGGCGAAGGCAATAAGATTATTGCTCAGGTCGTAAATACAAGCGCAGGTACTGGTTTTGGTTTTGGAAAAGCGATGGCCAAGAAATATCCTGCAAGTAAGAAGGCGCTTGAGCAGTGGAAGTCCCAGAAAGGTGTGTTCGTACTTGGTGAAACTCAGCTGGTACATCTCACTGGTGACGTTCATGCTTTCCAAATGGTTGCACAACAAGGCATCTTTCCGAAGTATGGAGAGATTCCTCTTAAATATGATAGCCTGCAGAAATGTCTCGTTGATTTGGCTGAAGCTGCGAAACATCTCAATGCTACTGTTCACATGCCGATGATTGGAGCTGGTCAGGCAAAGGGAAATTGGGATATCATACAAGGCATGATATTTCAAGAGTTGATAAAGAAAGATATTGAGGTTACAGTTTATATTTTACCAGGAGCTAAGCAAGAAAAACAACAACTCAGTATTGAGCTGCAATTAGATTGAGCTGATACTTTTTCTCCCCTACACTTTATGTATTCAAAGAAAATTATTGTTCTCCTATCAGGAGAAATCGCGAGCGGAAAGTCGACAGTCTGTGAAGGTCTGGTGAAACAATATGACTTCCATGTTGTCAGTACTAAGGAAGTTCTTAAAAATGTGGCAAGCAGGAAACTCAAAGGTGCTGTACCTGAAGACCGGGAATTCTTCATGAAATTCGGTCGGGAACTGGATGAGAAAACAAAAGGTAAATGGGTACTCGACGAGATTCAACATGTCATATTGCAATATGACCGAGTGCTGATTGATGCTGCAAGAATTTCCGAGCAGATTGATGAGTTTCGGGAACGTTATGGTATTGCCGTTGTTCACATACATATTGATGCGCGTCCTGAATGGCGACGAGAACACTTCATTACTCGTGGTAAGCAGATGGACAAGTTCAAGACAGATGCTGAAGGTGATAAGATGTTCAAGGAATACTCCGAGGACCCTACAGAAGCCCAAGTACATTCATTGAAAGACAAGGCTGACCTTGTTATTTATGCTGAAGATTCTTCTGGCGCAAGGGACCAAGTTGTTCGTGCGGCAAGTTTTCTTCGGTTGCTACCTCCTATCGACAGAAGAAATGTGGACGTGGTTATTGGTGGTCAATTTGGTTCCGAAGGAAAGGGACAAGTCGCTGCATATCTTTCTCCAGAATATGATTGTCTCGTAAGAGTTGGTGGGCCAAACGCAGGACACAAAGTGTTTGCTAGTCCTAATCCACATGTATTCCATATACTTCCTTCCGGAAGTGTCAATGCTCCAGGTTCGTTTCTTGTCATTGGTGCAGGTGCTGTTATTAGCGAAGAGATTATCCTGAAGGAAATCAACGAATTTCAAATAGACCCTTTGCGACTTTTCATTGACGAAAATGCAACACTGATAACACAGGCCGATAAAGACCTTGAGGCTAAGATTGACAAGATTGGTTCAACCAAACAAGGCGTAGGTGCTGCTACTGCCAACAATATAATGGCTCGCCTGCTATCAGATGATAAGCATAAAGCGAAACACTCGAAGAAGCTTAAACCGTATATCACTCAAACTCATAATATCTTTGCGAACCTTCATGCACAGAATAAAAAGATTCTTCTCGAAGGAACTCAGGGGACACTTCTTAGTTTGCATCATGGTGAATATCCATACGTAACATCTCGTGATACAACGGTTGGTGGTTGTTTGGCTGAATGTGGTTTTGGACCTCTGAAGGTCAGAAAGATTGTAATGGTCACCAGAAGATATCCAATCAGAGTGCAAAGCCCTGACGGAGGTACTTCTGGTTTCTTTCACAGCACGGAATTGAAGATGGAGGAGATTGCAAGACGCGCTGAGTATGATATTGAACTCCTGAAAAAAACTGAAATCACAAGTACAACGAAAAAACCGAGAAGGATTGCAGAATTCAGTTGGGATTTGTTTCGTCGCGCCTGTGAAACAAACACTCCAACGGATATTGCACTTACCTTTGCGGACTATATCAGTTTTAAAAATCAAAAAGCAAGACGCTACGACCAACTTACACCGGACGCCACCAAATTCATTGACGAACTTGAACGTTGTTCCGGTGTTCCTGTAAGCCTTATCTCTACGCGCTTTGCGCATAGAGCAATTATTGACAGAAGAAATTGGATTTAATATGGACCTGAAAGAATTCATCGAAGCGAGACCGTACTTATATCACTTGACGAACAGGAAAAACCTGGATATCATTTTTGACGAGAGGCGCATGCTTAGTACAAAGACCATTGCTCACACTGTCTTTGATAAAAAGAAGGCGAAGGAATTTCTTCGTACTCGCCGACCTGCTCACGAAACAGTTACCCTCAATAAGAGGACCCTGCACATTCGTGACCAAAAACCAGTTATCGTTACTGTGCTCAGCAAGTCACTCACAGATGGCGATTCGGGAGATTTTATCGAATTACTCAACAAGAGAGTTTTTTGGTGGCCAACACTTAATAGGCTTAATAGGCATTACAACGTGTATGCTGCGGAAAAACCAGTGATTCTTCGTGTTGAGACTGCGGAGATGTTAAAACTGAATCCTAAACCAGAATTTTGTCATTTGAATTCTGGAGCAACACGATGTCATCCAGCACATGGAGGACATGCGCCACTGCGTGGCAGTAATTCTTTTTTGTATGCGAAAGATTATAACATGTCAATAGCATCTGTGGCGGAGGTAACTTTTATTGATGAGTGTGATTTGCCGGAAACGATTTGGACCGCATCAAACCCTGATGGTCCGTGGAAACTCGTAGAATAACATTATGGCACGAGCAAAGCTTATTAATGATTTAGACCATGTGAGATTGTACCAAATTCCAAGTGGTGCGGTAATTCGTTTGGAGCTCAACGAAGAGTGGACAGAAATGTTATTTCGCGACAAACACGGCACGCAGCTAGGTGAATTTTATTTCAATCAACTGGAAACTGGACACTATAAGTTGATGAGAATGTATACGAATTCAATTAAGCAAAGCGGAATCGGTCGAGCTGCACTTGAGTTTTTCAGAGATATGATTAATGGCGACAGAAGCGCGGTGGAGAAATGCATTTATGCTTCTTCGCTTCATGAGCAGCCAGGTGATGGTAGCGAACTTACTGAAGAAGCTCCTGGCTTTGTAAATAAAATGATTGCTGAAGGTCTCATTGAGGCTAATAGACATGATGTTGATTATCACGATGAGGACCAATTCTAATTTGTAAATGAAATGGAGCATCACAGTTACTAAGGTTGCAGCAGCTTACGTTGAGCTCAAATCTGACATTAGAACTAACGTCAAGGTTCGTGATATTGTACAGGTTGTTCCCCTTCCTCGGAAATATGAGATTGGCTCATCAGTAATATTTCTTGAGGACGACACCACATTGAATATTCACGAAACCGTGGAGCAAGTGCGTCAGTTAGTGAGCGATGGAAAAGAGAAACTATTTTTCTTGCGCTTTTGCATGAACTAATATCACGACCATGGTCAAGAAAATATCTCCACTTGCGTTACAGTCGCTGAAAGAAGCTCTTACATGCGTGGTGTATAGAAAAGTTGACCTGCGTCAATTTGTTGAAGTGACAATTGAAAACAAAGCTATTGTCGGAACAATAAATTGGGAAGGACAGAAGTTTGAAAGCGCATCGTTGTTGATTGACAGAATGGCTGCGAGGTTGGATATTTATGAAAATGATTTGCTATTGCTTTTCCGCGAAGTTTCTAATGTTGACGATTTCAGTCATTTCACTTATTGGGAGCAGAAGGGGAAAGTTGATTTGACTAAGAAGGCCAAGGCAGCAGTTGAGAAATTGAGAAAACAAACGCAGGGTTATTTTGATATTCTAGAAGAGAAGGAAAAAGGTAAAGAGCGGAAGCAACAGTTTGCAGATAAAATAAAGAAGTCGGATTCTTTTCAAGAAAAGCTGAGCGAGCTAAATAAAAAGTTCCTGGAAATCGCGATTATCAGTGATGCTCAGAAACGTGGTTTTCTTTTGGAGAAGTTCCTTAATGAGTTATTCCATTTGTTCGACTTAGACCCAAAGGGTGCATTCAAGATTAGGGGTGAACAAATTGATGGAGCATTTACATTTGAGAACAGCGATTATCTCTTGGAAGCGAAGTGGCAAAAGGCTCCAATTATTGCTGCTGACCTTTATGTGTTTGGTGGGAAAATTTCCGGCAAGCTCAAAAATACGTTAGGTCTTTTTGTCTCAATAGATGGCTTCTCATCGGAGTGCCTTACAAATAGTCCACAATTACAATCAATGATATTGATGGATGGAATGGACCTTATGATGATTCTGGAGGGTAGAGTAAGTTTGGACCAATCAATTTTTCTGAAACGTAGGCATGCTGCTGAAACTGGAGAAATCTACTATAAGCTCAAATAACGCTGGTACGCTCCTCATTTTTGGATTGATTTTAAACTTGAATTTGATTAAATTTGTAGATATTTATTAAGAAAGGATTTGATATGTACTCTGCAAGCGATATAGCTTTTTACTTTTTATCAAAGTCAATAAAAGACAATTCACCAGTTTCCAATTTGAAGCTTCAGAAACTTGTTTATCTCGCCTGTGGCTTTTATGGTGCGTTAGCAGAAAAGCCATTGATTGATGAGCGAATTGAGGCTTGGCCGTATGGCCCAGTAATTAGGAGCTTATATTTTAAATACAGGGATTACGGCAATAAGGACATCATCATGATGGACGAAACTTTTCCGAAGCTTCCTGAATTTGATGAAAAAGCTACAAAAGCATTGAACTTTACTTGGACAGTTGGCAAAGATTTAGATGCTATTCGCTTATCTAACTGGACTCACATCGAGGGCTCTCCTTGGAAAACAACAGTAGACAAAGGAGACGAAGTTATTCCTGATGCATTAATCTTTGAGTACTTCAAGAAATTCCTGAAATCCCAAGCTAACGAACAAGTACAAGCTAATGCCTGAGGAATTTAATGCTCCTTCTTTTGGGGCAGAAATTAATAATCTTCCGCCTCAGGCTGATTATGCTACACAAGCTTTTGTCTCTAAGCTAGAAAGAAGGAAAGCAGAATTTGAAATTGGCAGAGATGAAGACGAACATAGCGCCAGAAAATGGCTCATTGACGCCACGTTCATTGTAACTGTATGTTGGCTCATCGTTGTAATTTGCATTTTTGTGTACTACGGTAAAGGGGAATTATATTACCCTGATACCGTTATAATCACTTTCATAACGACAACTACCGTAAATACATTAGCCTTCCTTGCAATTATTTTCAAGTATCTTTTCACTAGAAAAGACAACCCTCAACCTCCAACGGACTAAACCAAAGAAAAGTCTAAAAAAATTGGAGAACTGTTCGATTTCTTCTTGCGATATTTTTGAAATGAAGAAAGCGTCCTCCGAATGAAATGAAGACGCTTGAATTTATATTCTAGGTTTAATGGAATTATCTTCCCTTACCACCACCGCTCAGCAATGCCAAGAATCCGATAAAGGCCAGTACACCAACTGTATTGCTTCTTCCATGAGACTTCGCAATGCCTTTGCGAGCGTATGAGCTTGCGTCTTGACAAGTGTAATCAGGTAATGAATAAGATGCACCACTGTGAACTTGTCTGAATGAACGAATCAATACTGTATCACGGTCATCAGATGGTCTGTTCGTATATCTAGCATCATTACCATTTTGAAACTGAGCGAGGGTTACAATGGCTGGCCCTGTGTCAGGATGATTGTGAAAAATCATTCCTTCTTTCGAATAGCGATTTCTCCCAATAATAATTCCAGTATGGGTGTAGACTCCTTTATTGCGTTCGATTTCACGACCAGAATCATTGGCCAATTCAATATTGTACCAGTTAGGTAATCGTAGAGGTTACTCATGCGTTTACAGCATTAAAGATTATTTTCCTTTCGTGTGCTTGTGCGGCTTTAGTGTTGGTGTATTCCCTGGAGTCTTTTTATTATCACGTTGCCGTCTGTCTGGTTTTCCAGTTGTTGTAGCAATCTTTTTTGGACCTGGCTTGATTCCCATAATTTTCGCTTTAATGGTATAACGTTATACCTAATACAAGTTAAGTATTCCATCAGATTTCACAGGTCATGAAGGGCGGTTTTAACAGATAACTAAATTTTTTAGTCAGACGGTTGATTTGAAGTTAGGCAGGAATGCACTAATTTTGTGCCTCGTTCTTTACAGCAGAATTAGGTTCTGCAACTGTAATATCTTCTATATCGAGTAGCCGAACCGTAGGCTCTGGTAGCTTCCAAAGCGTGTTGGGTTATCCACCGTTTGGTTGTCGAACGAGACTATGAGTACAAATCGACACTGTTATGCACGTGTCGTAACGCCCGAAGAAAAAGGCGTTGATTAAAAATAAAAATTTATGGAAAACTCAATTGCAACTTCAAATTGCAATTATTAGATAAGTTCCGCGAAGGAACTTCGTAGCCACAGGGAGCTACTGGCTGAATCTCAATATTGGAAGTGTTGTAAATAATCAAATCGGACAAATTTTCATCTGCCCTGTCAGGCTGAAAAATTGAATCCGACTGAAATTATTTGCAATGCTACCAACAAATCACTTTTCAAATTTCTTATCGCGACTGTACGGATTACTTCCAATGGGAATTGCGTTTCCTGTTGTGAAGTACTGTAGTCCTCAATCAACCATATGGGAACAAGCAGTTGTTGCCATGGTGGTCTTTGTATGCACTCTGGCGCTACAACAGAACAGACAGCGAATGCTCTTGGAATTGATGCAGAAGAATCAAGGGTTGCAAAACCCACTCTCCAAAGTTAAGCACTCCAATGTGGAGGCTGAATTTTATCCACCTTCAGGCAAAGAGAATGAGAAGAATCCGCCGTTGAAGGTTGTTCACCGAAGAGAATGATTAGGATTTAATCATGCGGTTTTCACCAAGGCATCCTGTCAACCCAGGTAATGTCCTTGATGTCCACTTGGGAAGAAAGTTTCTTCTGCTCTTCCAAGTCATTCGTTTTTTTGAAGTCTATCATGTTTCGAGTTGGAACAAACGTGTACTCTGTCGACCACTGTCCATCTTCGCGAAATCGCATGCTATCAAAAAGAACTCCGCTTATTATTGGTCCGTTATTTACACTGAATTGGATATGCTTGTTGTGATAAGGCATGAAGCTGGTGTGATTCATTGCTATTGGGTTTAGAGATTACAACAACAAAATAAAATCGAATTCCGAGAAAAAGCAAGAACATTCATATAATGAAGTACTAACGATGAACACCCAATTATGAACCAGTGTATTGGAATAATGTTATTACGAGGTCAGCCGACATTACTCGTAGTTGTAAGTGGGTCGAAAACGTTTTTTTCCTCCTATTTATGGAGAAAGTAACCAAATGACACCAGACCAACTACGCACCCATATTCGCAAAGTCCTTAATGAAGCCATCAATAACTACATCGAATCCCAACCGAAAACGAAAACCAAACAGTTAAAGAACAGTTCCAAATCAGAGACCTTGGGAGACCCACTTGATGTGAAGTTGAATCAGAAAGTAAATGAACTTGGGTCAGACGAAAAAAATGCTCCTACAGTTGCCGTGAAGGTTGGAGCGTCGAAAGGCGGAAGTGATGCGACTGCTGGCCAGAAGAAAGCGAGCTTCGATGCGAAGACGAAACAGGCTAAATAATCTATAAATTAGCGTGTATGAGTGAGAAGTATGGCATTGACAGGTACTTTGATGATTTGCTGTTTCAAACCAGCAAGGGACTTACACATGAGCAATTAGAAAAGGGCAGACGATATGAGAGCTTTGTCCAGGTTAAAGAATGGAAAGCTCGTTTTGGGTGTAAGTTCAATGTCTATTCTAATGACCATCTAATTGATGGCAAAAAACATTTTCACTTAGATAATAACGAAGCGAACATTCATTGCAAACTCGATTTTGAGGGGAATGTGCTCGAACAGAAGGGGAACAACTCTATTCCTTCAAATGTTATGAAGGACCTCAAGTACTTTTTAAGCAATGCAAAAATGGTGAATGAACTGAACACAACGTGGGCGAGATTGAATCCAACGTTAGCTTAAATAAAAGTTGCGCTTTTCAAATAGTTTCCTAAACCAGATGGGGCATAAGAGCGAAATTCTTTTCCGTACCACGTAAATCCGATGTCAAAACGTTTAAATTCATTAGAAATTTCGTAAAATCTTGTCATACCTGCATATTTATTATTCCTTTTGTCAAAAACAATAAAAGGATATTTATTTTTGTCTTTGAACTGTTTGATTGCTGTGGCAAAATAGGTTTCAAAATTTTCTTTTCCATTTCCACCATTAATATTAAACCTCCAGATTTCAGGCTCATTGATTGCAAAATGGACAAGTAACTCTTTGTCCGAAACTTCTAATGGTCGTAATAAAACAAAATCGTTCTCTAAAATGTATTTTTCTGCAAAATCAAAATTCATAGTTGTCGATGTTGAGTAGTGTTTTGGAATGTTTGCAGCTAACGGTTTGGTGCTTTGCGTTACATGTTCAGAGGTTTCCTTTTGTTTGTCCGACCCAATTCGGTGCGTTGTTTATTCCCTGTCTTAAAAGTGAATTTAGTTGTGCCGCATGATGTTGAACATGTCGCATGTTGTAAAGTGCAATTTCAAAAACCGAATAATCTTTATATTCATTGATCCAACGGCTGTTTGCAACTTCATCTGTCATACCTGCAATTAAGCTGTGGCATTTTTGTCTGTTGTGTTGGAGGTAGGAAAGTAGTTCTGATTTGCTGTAAACTCTGTCAGGTAATACACCTGTCGGGTCAAACTCCGAAAGTGTAAACGGTGATGGTGGAGTAAATGAATTCGGCTCAAGTGTGAGGTAGTAGTCCAGCCAAAAAAGGCAATGATATGAGCTATACCAAAACTTACTGTCGTTGTTCCATAGTTCTTCTGTGCAAAGTGTTATTGCATTTTCAAGCATGTCAATACTTGCTCCGAATTGCTTCCATAAAGATTCTTTGATTGCTGCGTTCATGTCTGTTGGTCGTTAGTTTTTTTGTTTGCTTATTTCTTGCACTGTCAATTGATGTGAGCACCACCGCCAATGGGTTGCGTATAAATTTCCCTGATCTGACCTTCCACAGGCGATAAATCAACCAGCGGAACCGCAAGAATCATTTCAATTTTCTCTGTTGAATGGGTAAAATGCATTACGCCCAATTCGTTCTGCGCTCCGCTTTTAATGATTTCAATTTGCAACTGATCTGTTTTGATTTCTTTCACAGCGTCCTTGAAGTATTTGTAGTCGCAATAATAACTGAACTTGTCCTGTTCAACGGTCAGTATTTCTTTACCGTATGTATTCCACAGAATTACTCTGAGCAGGTAGTAACCAACCGCCCAGGAAATAATGTAGGAGACAATCAGTCCGAACTTCAATCCACTGCCACTGGCCAAAATGGAAATGGTTGCGACAATAGGTGCAAGCAATGCCGATAAAACAATCACGCCGAGAATAATCCGAATGGATTTGGGTGTCTCCCGTGTAAATACAGTGAGTACAGCCGGTGTGCCTGGAACAAATTGAAGTGTGGCGGTTGTCATGCTTGAATCAGCGGAAATTGTAAAACCGCCGGATCAAGATAGGAAAATGCGGTGATGTTGGAGTGAGCAGGTATCAAAAGTAAATCCCGAAATATCTATGTCTTATGTCTCATGCGCTTTGCCTGGCACAAAACCGTTGCATCTTAATCGGAGAAATTTTATGTTGAAGACATAAACTCACGAATAAGAATTAGTACTTCATCAAAGTTTGTTTCCAATGCCATATGTCCACCATCCAATATGTGAATCTGTGCTTTGGGCAGGTCTTTTTTGTAACAAGGAGGTTCTGCTATGTCATAGTATACATCACGTTTGCCCCATATAACAAGGGCGGGTGGTTGGTACATCCGGAAGTACTCTTGAAAAACAGGAAACATTTCAAGATTGCTTTTATAAGTACAGTTCAACTCGAATTGCACATCAATATTGCCGGGCCTGCTCATCCGCTCCCAATCCAGTATCCAGGATTCAGGGCTCACATGGGTCAGGAGTTCTTCAGACAATCCAATAGTATACTGCTCCTTTGTACCGTCTTCGCTTAAAAACGCATACACCTTTTTCTTTTTTTCTGGAGTAGGGTTCTCCCAATAATCTCTTATTTCATCCCATTGTGGTCCGATGCCTTCCATGTAGGCATTGCCGTTTTGAACAATGATCCGTTCGATCTTTTCAGGGTTGTTCACGCATATACGAAGTCCTATGGGGGCGCCATAGTCATGCAGGTAAATAGTAAAGGATTTTAAATTGATTGCGTCAGTAAATTTGCTCATGTATGCCGACACATTTTTAAAGGAGTATTCGAAGGCACTCATACCAGGAAAATCACTGAATCCAAAACCGGGATAATCAGGAGCAATGAGATGGAACTTATCGGAAAGGGCTGTCATTAAACTCTTGAACATGACCGATGAGGTTGGGAATCCATGCAAAAGGAGTAATGATGGATTTTTCTTATCACCGGCTTCCCGATAAAAAATATTAACTCCGTCAACCGCAATGGTTTTATTGCAAATCTGCCTGTTCATGTTTCTCTTTTATTGGGTGGCGAATCCTGGCTTGAGAACTTTATGAGTTCGCGTGATCCTCACATCTGCATATCGGATGCCTGGAAATTGGATTTGTTTTCCGTGATGACTTTAGTTTCTTCCCGCTTCTGCAAGGGCACGGATCATCACGCATCCGGAATCACCGGCTCCACCAGTCGCATCAATTTATCCATCGATTCCTGCCAGCCCATGTAACAACCGTCAATCGGAATCGCGGACGGAATTCCTTCCTGGAAGACTTTTAGTTCGGTGCCCGATGGGACTTTTTTTATCCAAACTGTGGTAATCATTTCCCCAGGCATGTTGGGATCATCGAACTTATCGGTGTACTTCAGGTATTCGTTCGGTTTGATCTCCAGGAATTTTCCGCCAAATGAATGTTCATTTCCGGTGGTGAAATTGGTGAACGACATTCTGTAAGTTCCGTCCACGCTGGGATTAAATTCGTGGACCTGGCATAAAAAGCCATAGGGCGGTAGCCATGCAGCCATTGCTTTTGCATCGGTAAATGCACGAAAAACTTTGTCGGGTGCTGCTTTCAGCACTCTGTGGAGGGAAACGCTGTTGTCTGTCATGTGAAGTGTTTTTAGTTCCTGGTCAATTCGCTCACAGCAAATTTCAATGCCATGAGAACACATTTTTACATTTTATCTCGTGCAAAAATTGTGCTGAAACAGGAATGCAACACTTACGCTTTCTTCACAAACTCCGACTTCAACCCCATGGAACCGAATCCATCGATCTTGCAGCTGATGTTGTGATCACCTTCGACCAGCTTGATATTCTTCACTTTGGTTCCGGCTTTCACCGGCCTGAGGGCGCCTTTCACCGGGAGATCTTTCATCACAACAACCGTATCTCCATCAACCAGCTCGTTTCCGTTAGCATCAACTACTTTGTTGGAGACCACCGATGCTTCTGCAACAGTTTCATTCGGATCCCATTCGTGCAGGCAATCGGTGCACACTTGCACTGTACCATTGTGGTACGTGTATTCGTAATTGCATTTTGGGCATTTCGGTGAGTCGGACATAAGTAGAGAAAAGATTTTGTGCCTGTAAAGATAGAGCAGGATTTGTGAGGTTAAGCCTTTGGTAAGCGATTATACTTTGTTGTGCAATGTGCCGCGAATTACACGAATTACGCTCATTGTGATTCGCGCAATTCGTGTAATTCGCGGCTTAAATTTTGCCCCGGCTTATTTCCTTAAGATCTTTTCCATTGCCTTGCCTTTTGCCAATTCATCAACCAGCTTATCCAGGTAGCGAATCTGTTGCGTCAACGGGTCTTCAATCTCTTCAACACGATATCCGCAAATAACACCGGTGATCAATGAAGCATTCGGATTAATCTTCGCTTTCTTAAAGAAAGTTTCAAAGTCGGTTTTCTTTTCAATATGTTGCTGCAGGGTTTTCTCATTGTATCCGGTCAGCCAGGAAATGACTTTATGCAATTCTTCTTTTGTGCGTCCTTTCTTTTCCACTTTCGTTACGTAGTGCGGATAGACGCTGGCGAAGGACATTTTAAAAACCCTTGCCATATTCTCTGCGTTGCCCATTGTTTTTTGAATTTTCGATTTGTGACTAATATAAAACAAAGAGCGCCTTCTTTCGAAAACGCTCCTGTTTATTACTTACACGTGATCAAGGTCCTTGTCATCCTGAGCGGAGCCGAAGGATGACAGAGCTAATTATTTCCCGTGACAACTCTTATATTTCTTCCCGCTTCCGCAAGGACAAGGATCATTCCTTCCCACCTTCGGGCCTTCACGCACTACCTGCTGCACCGGTTGCGGCGCCTGCTGCGGCATTCCCGTTCCCGGGCGCGGACCTTGCTGCTGTTGTTGTGGCTGTGACTGCGGACCACCACCCACTTCTTCGCGCTGCGTCTGAAGTTTCGGTTGTGGCGCTTGTCGTGGCTGCTGACGTGAATTCTGGATCTGTTGTCCTTCTCCGCCTGGCAAATTCGCGCGGAACAGGAACGACACCATGTTCTTGTTGGAATCGTCGACCATGCGTTTGAACAGATCGAATGATTCGAATTTGTAGATCAGCAACGGATCTTTCTGTTCATACACCGCGTTCTGTACGCTCGTTTTCAGATCATCCATTTCGCGGAGGTGTTCTTTCCACGCATCGTCGATCATCGCGAGGATGGCACCTTTCTCCATCACCGTTACGAGTTCACGTCCCTGCGATTCGTAACTCTTCTTCAGGTTGGCAACCGCGTGAAGTGTACGCATGCCATCCGTGATTGGTGTAGTGATGTTCTCGTACGTTGCAGCCTGCTTCTCGTAAACGTCCTTGATGATCGGGAACGCCATGGTAGCCATGCGCAACGATTTCTCCTTGTAGTGCTTGTACACAGCGTCCAGCAACTCTTCGGAAATTTCCTCTTTGCGTTTTGCTGCAAATTCTTCTGCAGTATACGGCGATTCCATTCCGAAATTCCTCAGCAGGTTCAATTCGAACTCCGCGAAGTTTTGACTCTCGGTTGCTTCTGCAACAATGTTGTCCGTCACATCGCGCATCATGTTGTTGATGTCGATCTGCAGGCGCTCACCGAACAGTGCGTTGCGGCGACGTTTGTAAATCACTTCACGTTGTGCGTTCATCACGTCATCATACTCGATCAAACGCTTACGTGTACCGAAGTGATTTTCTTCAACCTTACGCTGCGCGCGCTCGATCGATTTCGTGATCATGCTGTGCTGGATCACTTCTCCTTCTTCGAGGCCCATGCGGTCCATCAATCGTGCAATACGATCGGAACCGAAGAGACGCATCAGGTTATCTTCCAATGAAACGAAGAATTGTGATGAACCCGGATCGCCCTGGCGTCCTGCACGACCACGCAACTGGCGGTCAACACGACGCGATTCGTGACGCTCCGTACCAATGATCGCGAGACCACCGGCTTCTTTTACATTCGGCCCGAGTTTAATATCTGTACCACGACCCGCCATGTTGGTCGCAATGGTTACAGTGCCCGATTGTCCGGCTTCTGCAACAATGTCCGCTTCCTTCTGGTGGAGTTTCGCGTTGAGTACGTTGTGCTTGATGTTCCGCAGTTTCAGCATCCGGCTGAGCAACTCGGAAATTTCTACCGAAGTTGTACCAACGAGAACAGGACGACCATCTTTCACACACTTGGTGATCTCTTCAATCACCGCGTTGTATTTCTCACGCGTGGTTTTGTAAACGAGATCTTCTAAATCTTTACGCGTGATGTTCCTGTTGGTCGGAATCGTTACAACGTCGAGTTTGTAGATTGTCCAGAATTCCTGTGCTTCAGTTTCCGCTGTACCGGTCATACCGGAAAGCTTGTGGTACATCCGGAAGTAATTCTGGAGTGTAACCGTTGCGTACGTTTGCGTAGCCGCTTCGATCTTCACATTTTCTTTCGCCTCAATCGCCTGGTGCAATCCGTCGGAGTAACGGCGTCCGTCAAGTACACGACCGGTTTGCTCGTCAACGATTTTCACTTTGCCATCAGCAACAATGTACTCGTCGTCTTTCTCGAAGAGGCAATACGCTTTGAGCAACTGCTGCATCGAGTGAACACGTTCCGACTTCACGTTGTAATCGCGGATGAGCTCGTCTTTTTTCACAAGACGTTCTTTCTCGTCGGTAAACTTCGCTTCCAGTTCGTTCATCTCCACGCCAAGATCGGGGAGGATGAAGAAGTTGTGATCTTCGGTATTGTTCGAGATCAGGTCAATTCCTTTTTCAGAAAGCTCGATGGAATTGTGTTTTTCATCAATGACGAAAAACAGTTCCTGGTCGACCTTGTGCATTTCTTTCGACTGGTCGGCGATGTAGAAGTTTTCCGTTTTCTGCAACAACGCCCTCACACCCTGTTCACTGAGGAACTTGATGAGTGGTTTGTTTTTCGGAAGACCGCGGTGACAACGCAGGAGCAGTAAGCCTGCTTCTCTTTCTTTCTCTTTATCACCAGCCGCAGCAGCGTACATTTTTTTCGCGTCGGCGAGAATGGTATTGATGTACGAACGTTGCGCGTTCACGAGTTTCTCAATTTTTGGTTTGAGCTCGTTGAACATGTGATTGTTTCCTTTCGGAGTAGGGCCGGCGATGATGAGCGGAGTTCGCGCATCGTCAATGAGTACAGAATCGACCTCATCCACAATCGCGTAATGGTGTTTGCGCTGTACGAGTTCGCCCGGTTCACGAGACATGTTATCGCGCAGGTAATCGAAACCGAATTCGTTGTTGGTTCCGTACGTGATATCCGCGAGATACGCATTGCGGCGTTCTGTGCCATTCGGCTCATGCAAATCGATACAATCCACAGTAAGGCCGAGGAATTCGAAAATAGGCCCGTTCCATTCGCAGTCACGACGCGCGAGGTAGTTGTTTACTGTTACCAGGTGCACACCACGTTGCGGAAGCGCATTGAGGTACATCGGTAAAGTCGCAACGAGTGTTTTTCCTTCACCGGTTGCCATCTCGGCAATTTTCCCCTGGTGAAGTACGATACCGCCAATGAGCTGTACATCGTAGTGCACCATGTTCCAGGTAACATCAACGCCTGCTGCGGTCCACGAATTTTTCCAGATCGCTTTGTCGCCATCGATCACCACGTTCAGTTTCTTCACCGCGAGATTGCGGTCGTGTTCTGTCGCGGTAACAACAAGTTCTGTGTTCTCTGTAAAACGACGCGCAGTTTCTTTCACCACGGCGAAAGCTTCCGGAAGAAGTTCTTCGAGGATCTCTTCAATCTTCTTGATTACCTTTTTATTGATCTCGTCAATCTGGTTGAAGTATTTTTCCTGCTCGTCAATGTCCACGTCAGGAACTTCGGCTTTTGCGCGGAGTTCGGCAATTTCCTTTTCCTCGTCTTCAATGTATTCCGTAATCTGCTTGCGGAACTCCACGGTTTTATTGCGGAGCTCGTCGTTGCTCAGTGTACTTAATGTTGGGTAAATCTTGAGGATCTCGTCAACGAATGGTTGAATCTCTTTCACGTCGCGTTCCGATTTGGAACCGCCCATGAGTTTAGAGAACCCCTTGGTAATAAAATCAAACATGAGAATAGTATTGAAAGTTTATTGCAGGTCTTCCCTGAACTGCAGTTTATGAAACGATGGGAAGACGGTACGTAGCCGCAATGTATACGCGTGTCATCCTGAGCGGAGTCGAAGGACTAACGCGTACCTGCCCGGCTATTCACGTTTCATCCAGGTGAGTATATCCGCCTGGAGTGAAGATTTCACGATGTGAGGAAAAATGAAATGATAATCGCCTGAGAAACTCTGGCTGAACGAAGTAGCCCCTTTGTATTCAAAAGCCGGGACGTGATGAAATGACTTGAAGATAACCTTGAGGTCGCCGTGGGAATTCTTGACGATTGCCACATCCGATTTACGGAGCTGGGCAATGTCGAAACCTTTCTGGGTGAGCTGGCGGGTTACTTCCGTGGCATTCAGCGGATCTACCCAGGCGAGCATAAGCACACATCCCGCAAGAGTTACGAGGAACGGAAGTGGATGTTTATGCCGGTTTTTCATTGTCCGAAGGACTCTTATGGAGTTTAAAAGGGATCGTGAAATTACTCATCAAAATCCATTCCTCAAGGGGAATTGTGACAAATGTGGCCGTCTTGTCAGCCTTCAGGGGAGTTTATCCTGACAAAGGAAGGACGCCTGCTGGTAATTCCGGAGGGAACCTGTCAAAAGAGCAAAATAAAAGGTAGTGTCTCAGTTTGAGCATTTGATATTTTGACACGGCGGGATAACGGTAACGCACTGTGAGCGCCCGGGCCTGGAACGGGTTTCGTGCTTCTATTAGCGCCGTGTCGCCGTGTCAAAAAGTAAAGTGAGACACTATCAAATAAAAAAGGGGCTTTCCGGCCCCCCTGTCAGTATGTCTCGGTTAAAGAAACAACGTGTTAATACTCATCCTCATTGAAGAAGAAGTCCTCCTTCGTGGGATAATCCGGCCAGATCTCTTCGATCGTTTCATACGATTCACCTTCATCTTCGATTTCCTGGAGGTTTTCAATAACTTCCATTGGCGCGCCCGATCTGATTGCGTAATCGATTAATTCCTCCTTGGTGGCCGGCCAGGGAGCATCTTCAAGGTATGATGCGAGTTCCAGGGTCCAATACATAACTACTTCAATTTTAAGGGTTGTAAGTCTAAACGCTTATTTTTCAAAAATGTTACGCTGAATTTATAACAGCGTAAATGGGTTAATTTTCGTGCAAAAGTAGAAATATCTACATGCGATGTACTATTGAAAGGTATTTTTTTTGAATTAATAATTAATTGATATTCAGTTGAATATAGTGTTGTCAACAAAAAACGGCTTTGGCACGGTGTTTAGTAAACCTTTAAAGTCTTAAACCTTTAAGGTTTACGTTATTTATAACTTAACGAAAAAAAATGGATTATGCAACCCCTTGGGTTTTATTTCGCGTTGATTGCGAACCCGGGTTGACACCAGCACCGAAGCTGGCACTGATACTGACACTTATTTCTTAGCGGGAATCCACGGAATTTCCTCCGCGCCCAATTCATGAGTCAGTTTTCTCGACAACATAAACAGGTAATCCGAAAGCCGATTGATATAACGGATGATAATTTCTTCAACCGGCTCAGATTCTGAAAGATGGATCACGCAACGTTCTGCACGGCGACACACGCAACGCGCCACGTGGCAATACGAAACGGTAAGATGTCCGCCCGGTAAAACGAAATTTCTCATTGGAGGAGCAACTTTGTCGATCGCGTCCATTTCTGTTTCCATTGCGGCAACGTGCCCGTCAGTAATTTCCGGCAACTTCATGTGACTTTTTTCCGGGTCACTCGCGAGTTGTGATCCAATCGTAAAAAGCTGGTCCTGTATCTGAATGAGCAGCTGTTTCGTTTTTTCTTCGGTGATGCAATCACGGATCACACCGATCCACGAATTAAGTTCGTCAATCGTTCCGTATGCTTCAATGCGGATATGGTGTTTCGGAACACGTGTGCCTCCAATGAGGGAGGTGAGTCCTTTGTCGCCAGTTTTGGTGTAGATCTTCATGGTGTAAGGATGGCCGCAAAGACGCTAAGGCGCAAAGAAAGCGCAAAAGGTTTGCGGTTCGTGTTTAAGAGTACTATGTGATCTTATGTTGAGCAAAGCGCCTATGTTCACTATGTAACTATGTGGTTTATCTTGTGATTGATAGTTTCTGTGTTGAGAGAATTGCATCTTCTTTACGGATCACACACAAATAAACCGCCGCCGGCAATTCCGCAGTAGAAACGCTTCCACCCGAAATTACTTTCTGGCTCAGCACCATTTTTCCCTGCAGATCGAAAAGTTGCAATTCAACCTGCTCAGCCTGCGGACCGGTAACCGAAATAAAATTACTCGCCGGATTGGGTGAAATGCTCCACGCAGTGACAACCGGATTTTGCGGAACGTTCATTGTAATTGAAGTTGTATCGGCATACGACGAAAGCAATTTGATGTACGCCGCTTCGGTATAAATTCCAACTTCAGTTACTTCCCACGAATTTTCCGGCCACGAGGTGTTCCAGTCTTTGTAACACTTCTGCGTCGGTTGATTTTGCGGAGGAGAAATCGGCGGACCTACATACGCTACGTCCGGGGTGTAGAACGCGTTTGCACCGCAGGTTAAATATCCCGGAGGTGGCCCGATGTAACTCGCTGTGGAATCATAGATCGTTCCGTCGCCAAACCAGCCGTGGTAAATCTGCATGATCGGGTAATCGGCACCGAACGCGTCGCTGTTCGTGAGATAACAATACCGGTTGGGATTGATACCATGGATGTAGTGAACGTATCCCATAGACGCGTTGTGGTAATTGGTCTGGTTCGGAGCATCGAGCGCGTAGCGGTTCATGTTCGAATAGATCGAACCGGTTTCGCACTTGAACTGGTTGTTGTTCCACACGTAATCCTGGTCTTTCATGTACGCCATGTACGCATCGGTCTCTGCGGTGTACGCAGGCAGTAAATCAGCGTTGTTGTTTGACACCGATGAAATACAATTCGCGCGGATCGCAGTTACAGTTCCAGCCGTTGCTCCCGGAATGGTGGTGTAATACAACAGCGCATCCTGGTGCACCGACTCAAACGGATACCAGTACGTCCATTGCATGGGTTGCATCGCAGCGTAATTGTTGTCGACGTACGTGCGGTACATTGCATTTCCAGTGGCAGCATAGAGATAAACTGCGGCCACCAGTTTCCGCGCGTCCTGCTCGTACGTGCTGATCTCCGGATTTGCACTCGAGAATGTCTGGTTGTTGTAATATGAGTATGCTGTGTTTGCAGTGAGCCATTGCCAGGCGAGTTCTGCATGCACAAGCAACGTGTCGCCGTAATCCTGCATGAGCGGATCACCCAGCTGTCTGAAAATAATTGCGGCGTGAGCAAACTCACTGCACACCGTCCGCGTAGCCGAAGAAGCGGCGTCACTGTAATAACGCTGTGCATTGTCGGTGCTGGGCGGAGAACCTCCGTTGAATCCAAGTGTGGAAATTTTCATGATCGTTGATCCATCACCGTTCTGCATTTTCAGCAACCAGTCGAGCTCGAATTTTATTTCATCGAGCAAATCCGGAGTTCCGTTTCCGCTTTCCGGAATGATATTCGCATCGCCAAACGCCGCGGGTGCCTGTTCGTAAGCATCGAGCAGGTAATGCACGGCCGCAAAAGTAAAATTCGTGTACTTGTTGTAGTCTCCTGCATCGTGCCATCCGCCCGACACATCGCGTTCCGTAGCCAGCACGGGATTTGCTACATCGCGGCAGTTTAAATCCTGCAAAGCGCTCACGTGGCAAGGCGTGTCGGTGTAATTGCCTCCTGCGCAGACTACCGTTTTTGGAGTGCCGCAACGCTGGTAATAAAAAACGCGCTGTGCATGCCAGAGCGCATCGTTGTATACATCGGGGCCAATGTGGAATGTAAACGACACGGTGAAGTTGGTGGGATCATAAATCCGGTAGTTGCCCACGGCGGTAATGGATGTGAAGTCGAACCACCACACTTTATCTCCCGATTGACCATGTGTTGCGCCGCCATTCCAGGCTGTTGGTGTTCCGGAAAAAACAACAGTGCCCAATGGCATCTGCCGCACTTCGAGCGTGGTTCCCGGTGTATATGAATCTGCCGCGTTGTAACCGGTTTGCGGATCAGAGATCACCGCTACTTTGCGGTCCATCGGCCGGTAGCCAATCTGGTCAACTTTAATGTATGGTGTAATAACGGCCTGCCCGAATGCATTGGTAACAATGAGCATCAGAAGTAAAATCCGGATCATGTGAAATGGTTTTAGTGACTGGAGATGGAAGGTGCAGTGAACGTGCGGATGTTGGTGTTGAGATTATCGTGCTCTACAACTCCATCTTTGATCCGCACAATGCGGTGTGCGTACTGTGCAATATCTTCTTCGTGCGTAACCACGATGATTGTATTTCCTGCTTTGTGAATCGCTTCGAACAATCCCATGATTTCTACGGAAGTTTTCGAATCCAGGTTTCCGGTAGGTTCATCGGCTAAAATAATCGCCGGGTCGTTCACAAGCGCGCGGGCAATAGCTACACGCTGACGTTGTCCACCGGAAAGTTCATTCGGACGATGGTGCATGCGGTCTTTCAAACCAACCTGTTCGAGTGCATGTTCCGCTTTCTGAATGCGGATTGCTTTCGGGATTCCTGCGTATACCAAAGGAAGAAATACATTTTCCAGTGCAGTTTGCCGCGGAAGCAGGTTGAATGTCTGGAATACAAACCCGATGTCTTTGTTGCGCACTTCAGCAAGCTCATTGTCGCTCATGCGCGCAACCGATTTTTCATTGAGGATGTACTCACCGCCCGTTGGTGTGTCGAGACAACCAATCACGTTCATCAATGTGGATTTCCCGGAACCGGAAGGCCCCATCAGCGCTACGTAATCGTTCTTGAAAATTTCCAGCGTGATATTCCGCAACGCAAGAATGTGTTCGGTCCCTACGTGGTATTCGCGGGAGATTTTGTCGAGACTGATGATTGAGGGTGCGGACATTGGTTCAAAGATAAGGGTAAAGAAGGAGTAGGCAAGTAGTCAAGTAGGCGAGCAGCGACTAAGCAGCAGGACCTGCCTACTTGCCTACTTTTTACCTGCCTACTCTCCTCACCATCTTAGCACAAAGTGCTCCTTCACCTGCTGCTCCCTCAAAAACACCAGCCCGAAATGAAAAACATCCAGGCTTACGTGCACACCCGGAATTATACGCTCCTTAAATTTCACCGCGGAGGCGCAGAGGCGCGGAGATTGTACGCTCAGTTTTGAGTAAGCAATGGTCGCCGAGGACCTCTGTGCCCTCTGCTTCCTTGCCAGAAGCATCTCAGCGTCTCTGCGCCTCTGCGGTGAAAAAAACTACCATCGCAATACAAAATGCTCCTTCACCTGCTGCTCCCTCAAAAACACCAGCCCAAAATGAAAAACATCCAGGCTTACGTGCACACCCGGGTCAGCGGAAATCGTTTTCCATGCTTCTTCCATTTCCAGTGACCAGTGAATATCATCGAAAATGAAAACGGTTTCGTTGTGTGCGTATTTGCGGATGAGTTCGAAATAATCGAGCGTGGGTTTGCGGCGGTGATTGCCGTCGATGTAAACAAGGTCTACCGATTTCAATTCCTCGAGCACACCGGGAAGTACATCCGCAAAATTGCCGGTGCGTACGTCCACTTCCTCTTTGTATTTTTTGAATCCTTCCTGGGCGATACGCGCTGTTTCCGGGCAACCTTCAATCGTAATGAGTTTTGCGTTTGGAGATCCTTCACGCATGTATTGCGCAGAAATTCCCAATGAAGTTCCGAGTTCGAGAATGGTTTTCGGCTTAAAACGTTTCACCAGCCGGTAGAGGAGCCGTCCTTCTTTGGGCGACTTGGCAGCGCGTTTCGCAATGGAACTGATCGTGCGCGGACCGGATTTTCCGGTACCGAAATCTTTCACATCGATCGATAAGTAATTGCTGAGACATTCTTCACACCATTTCTCCGCAGAGAAAACGGAAAAATCTGTTTTATCCGTAGGCAAAGTCTGAGTCACGAGATCGAACACGAACGGGGAATGCACGCCATGCTTCGAAACGGATTTGCTTCGGTAGCGGAGGTAAGCGCGGACGGAAGACCAGATTGACATTGCCGATTTTTCGATTAACGATTTTCGATTTACAATTTACGTGGAAAATCGGAAACAGGAAATCGAAAATTATTTCACAGAGATGATCTTAAACTCCGTCCGCCGGTTCATCTTCTTATGCTCCGGTGTGTCATTTGGCACCAGTGGCTTGGTATCGCCATAACCTTTGTAGGTGAGGCGCGCAGCATCAATTCCGCTTTTCACGAGATGCTTTCTTACACAGCTTTGGCGCGGTTTTGAGAAAGCACCTGGTTGTGTTTCTTGTCGCCATCACTGTCTGTGTGACCGCCCAGTTCGATTTTCATATCCGGGTTGAGATTCAAAAATGCGACCAGCTTATTCAATTCCGCAGTGGATTCCGGTTTCAGGTCGAACTTGTCGACATCGAAATACACATTTTTCAGAATGCCGCCAACGCCAACCTCAATCGGTTGCAGTGGAACATCCATCTGGTACGGCTCACCGGGATTCGTTGATTCTGCCATCCAGAACGATTCTGAAAACGGCAGGTACAACGAACGGTTCACACTCAACGCATAATTTTTATTCTGCGGAATACACACGAGAAATTCTCCGGTAACCGGATCAGAAACCGATGCGATCACCGGGTTTCCGGTTGCGAGATCGATGAGTTCGAAAGACGCGCCGAGCGGTTTTTTTGTTTTGATGTCGTACACTTTTCCTTTCATGTACGTCACCGGAACCGGCCGAAGTGCAGGCGGAATTTCAAACTGGTAAATGTCGTCGCAACCTGCAGTGCCTTCGCGTGTGCTGGAGAAATACGCGAGTGATCCGGCACCATTCACGATCATACCACTTTCTTCGCCAAATGTGTTGATCGGGTAGCCGAGGTTCACCGGGTTGCCCCAGTTGCCCAACGAATCGCGACGGCAAACGTAGAGGTCAAGTCCGCCCATACCAATGTGTCCGTCGGAAGCGAAATACAAAGTCTGGTTGTCGGGGTGAATGAAAACGGCTTCTTCTCTTCCGGATGTATTGATGTGCGCACCAATGTTGACGGGTTTACCCCATTTTCCTTTTTCATCAAGCGTACACATCCAGATGTCGCTGTTGCCGAAACCATCACGACGGTTGCTGATGTAATACAATGTTTTTCCATCGGAAGAAAACGATGGCTGCGTTTCCCAGGCTGCTGTATTCACGGGTGCGCCTACGTTCACAGGAGCAGTCCACAATCCGTTTACTTTTTGCGTGAAGAAAATATCGCAGCTTCCGTAACCCTGGCGACCACCACCGTAACCGTCGATTTCTTCGCAAGCTGCAAAATACAGGTAACGTCCATCGGCAGAGAGCGACGGAGCGCCTTCATTTCCGGTTGTGTTGATCGGTGAACCCATGTTCTGCGCGGTGCTCCAGTTACCCTGGTCGTCTTTGTACGAGATGTAAAAATCTTCCTGCTGCCGCGTGCCAACACCATTCGGATTTTTGACAATCGCGTTGCGCGTAAACACGAACATGTTGTCGTCGGCCGTTACGTTTGGAAAGTATTCGCATTCGGCGGAGTTGGTACTTGGGCCCATGTTCACCGGCTTAAAGGCAACGGGATTTGCAATAGCCTTCAGTGCAAAATCGCATGATGCAATTCCGTTTTCAGCAATTTCAACCAGCCGGGGTGGAGTGCTCGATCTTTTTTTATCGAGAAACGTTTGAAAATCTGTTTTGGCTTCGGCATATTTTCCCTGTTTCATTTCGGCCTGCGCACAATCGTAATAGGCCGGTGGAAAAAAGTTCGGGTTGAGCGCAAATGATTTTTTGAATTCCACTTCCGCTTCAGCCCATTGGCGCAACTCCATGTGCAAGGTGGCCTGTAACAGGTACGCTTCAACAAAATCCGGATCTTCTTTTTTCGCTTTCGCCAGTTCGGCCAGGGCCTGGTCATATTGCCGCAAGTCCATGTGCTGCATGGCCATGTTGTATGCCTTGGTCGCCTTTTTGCTTTTGGTGCTGAGCGGAGTTTGCGCTTTGCAGGAGAGGCCACCGATGGCGAGGAGAATGACGAGAAGGATGTTTTTCATAACTGTAAGTTTCGTGTTCTGGGTTTTGAGTTTCTGGTTTACGTTGTCAGTCCGGGCGGAGTCGAGCGCCGGAACGAGAAACTCGAAACTCAGAACAGTTAAGGTATATGCATGTACTTATGCGTCTGCAAAGAAACATTCCATCTCGGATTCTCCATCACGTAATCGACAATCAGCGGCATCATTTCTCCCGATTTGCTCCATTCCGGTTGAAGAAAAAGTTTACAATCTGCACTTACTTTCGCAGCATTCTCTTCGGCCCAGCGGAAATCATCGCGGTTGAAGACAATTACCTTCAATTCGTGTGCCTGACTGTAGTTTTCTTCCTTCGGCGGCATAGTTTTTTTCGGCGAGAGGCAAATCCAGTCCCAATTGCCGGTTAAAGGATAGGCACCCGACGTTTCAATGAAGGTTTGAATACCGCGTTCTTTCAGCTTTTGCGTGAGATAATCCATCTGGAAAGCCGAAGGTTCGCCACCGGTCACGACAACGGCTTTAGCGGGGAACTTCGACGCGTTCTCAACGATCACGTCTGCTTTCGTGAGCGGATGAAGACTGGCATCCCAGCTCTCTTTCACATCGCACCAGTGACAGCCTACATCACAACCGCCCACACGAATAAAGTAAGCCGCTTTGCCCGAATGATATCCTTCACCCTGGATGGTGTAAAATTCTTCCATCAAAGGCAAGGCAATTCCTGCATCCAGGTCAGACTGCTGCTCCGAAGTGAGTGATGAAGGAACTACGTTTCCGGTGAATTTCATGTGTGCAAAGGTAATGGAATGGTCATTCGGATTAACCCGTGCAGATCATCGACCAACAAGGCAAAACGTCAGCAGTATCCGCATCGAACACTTTGCTGTATAACGCAATCGTTCAAAGAAGTGACTGGATCAAAATTGGGAAAAGACGCTCGCGCGGTAAAAGACCCTTCGTGCTCTTTTATTGCACGCTAATGCGTCACAACCACCTGGACAACCTGTTTGTCTTCGTGTGTTTTCAGCACCAGCAAATACGATCCGGCGGGCAACCCGGCAATATTCACCTGGTCCTGGTATTCGCCTTTGGGCTTGATCGCATTTTCGATGGTCAGCACCGGCCGGCCGTTGAGGTCGTACAGGGTCAACATGGCGCGTGTCGGTTGTGCAAGGCCCCAGTGAACCGTTAGTACTTCATTCACAGGATTGGGATAAACGTTCAGCGTCGAATAAACGGCTGGAGTGTTTGGTTCCGGATGAATGCCCGTCAGGGCCGGGTTATATTTCCAGATCTGCATCCCGGTAGCGAAAGCCACTGTATCACTCACACGGAAAAAACGGTTGAAGGCATCAATAACATGGATGGTGTCCCAGGTTTGTCCCCCGTCTTGAGTTTCGAACGAGAAGACAAATCCGCCACCGGTCCAGCCATGCAGCGAATCAATAAAACCGACGCCTTCAATATTGTACGACGGTATTTGCACCGTCAGCTGAGTCCACGACATGCCGCCGTCGACAGATCTCACAATGGACGGCGGTTGAGTGTTAAAATCTTCGATCGAGGCGAAATAGTTCAGGCTGTCGAGTCGTTGGATTTTCCAGCAATATTCGGAAGCTACCGTATTCTGGAATTTGTAAGTCCAGGTGGCGCCTCCGTCAGTCGTATACAGAATAACAGCAGTCTCCAACGGAAGCGGACCCGTGCCGGTAGCAAAGCCGGTATCCTTATTCACGAAATACATATCGATCAGCGAAGTTGCATACTGGTGCATATCAATGTACGACCAGGTTGCACCGCCATCCGTTGATTTGACGATGTAGGCTGTATCCTGGTACCAGTTACCGCAGCCGTAAATCGTATTGGAATCAGGGGCCGCCAATCCGCAGATGCCGCCGCTACGTGCATAGGAATCGAGCAGCGGCGTGAGATCAGTCCACGTGGCGCCACCGTCTGTTGTTTTTTGCAGGACATTTTCAGTAGGCGTCAGGTAGATTGGAAAACCGCCGACAAAACCTTTTTGCGTTGTCGTAAATTCCACGGAACGGTAATAGACGCTGTCGTCCTGGTTGAGCAACAACCAGTTTGTACCGCCATTGGTTGTCTTGACAATCTGACCGTCGCCGCTTACAGCGTAACCGGTTTGCGCATCGGCCATAAAGATATCGTCGACACGATTGGAGAAGGCCGGTGCATTACAGACTGTCCATCCATGCTGCGCGGGAAGAGCAAATGGGAGAAGACATACTACGGTCCAAAAAGTGAGAAACTGTTTCATAGGAGATAGAATTTGGTGGCGGAGATGTCGGACTAAATTAGTTCAAAGCACCGGGGCGTCCATGTCCTTTCCGGATCAGTTTATAAATGGAGGATTTAGCGGTGTAACTGGAAAGTGATTTTACCGGAAAAAACGGGGACGGATTTCCAGAAGAAATTGCGTGGGCAATTTCATTGCCGTATTTCAGAAACTGAAAGAGTGGATGAAATACGAATTCCGGTATAATCTCAGGTCACTTTTATTCGTGTTCTTTCAGCGCATCGAGTGTAATCCAGGCCAGTAATCCAGCTCCCGTTTGCAATGCTTTTTCATCAATATCAAAATTGGGAGAATGAACTCCTGCGGTAAAACGTCCGTCGCGCGATGAAGTGCCCAGCCGGTAAAAACACGCTGGAATTTTCTGCGAATAAAATGCGAAATCCTCCGCGGTCATGCGTAAATCGAGTTCCGCTACATTGTTCTTGCCGAGAAATTCTTCCGCTGCCCATCGTGCACGTTCAGTCACTTCTGCATCGTTGAACAAAACGGGATAACCACGATCAATGCGGAATTCACAACGCCCGCCCATTTCTTTCGCAATGCCTTCGGCAGTACGGATCAAAAACTCGTGTGCTTTCAAACGCCACTCTTCACTCATCGTGCGGAATGTTCCCTCGATGCTCACCGTTTCGGGAATGACATTCGTTGCGCCGAGGCCAACGAATTTTCCAAACGCAAGAACGGTTGGAGTATCCGCCGCTGAACGCAAACGTGTTTTCTCATCCATGAAAAAAGCATTCAGCGCCGCGATAATGGTTGAACCGATGAGAACAGGGTTCACGTAATCGTGCACCATCGCCGCATGGCCACCTTTGCCGTAAACCGTCACGTGAAGCTCATCGGTAGAGGCCATGTACATGCCGCTGCGGAAACCAACCTGTCCGGCTTTGAGCGAAGGAAAAACGTGCTGGGCAAAAATCAGTTCGGGCGCAGGATTTTCCAGTACACCGTCTTTGATCATAATTGATGCGCCACCGGGCAAAACTTCTTCGCCGGGTTGAAAAATCAGCTTGACGGTTCCTGCAAAATGCTCGCGAAGATTGTAAAGAATTTGTGCAGCACCCAGGAGCGACGACGTGTGCACATCGTGACCACAGGCATGCATTACGCCTTCATTTTTCGAAACGTATTCAGTCGTATTTTTTTCGGTGATGGGCAATGCATCGAGATCAGCACGCAACGCGATTGTTGTTCCGCCCGCTTTTTTCCCTTCGATAATTCCGACAACGCCGGTTGTACTCATGCGTGTGCAGGAAATCCCCATCGCTTCGAGTTCATCGGTCACGAAATCTGCAGTCGCGAATTCTTTGAACGACAATTCAGGATTCGCGTGAAGGTGACGACGAATGTTGATGATCCTTGGGAGTAATTGCTGCGCAGCTTCCTGTACAGCGACAAGCAGGGGCGATTTTTCCTCCATACCTTATTTAGAAGTCGTAACTGAATGAAAGGTACGTTACGCGTGGCAGGGTCACGTTATTCTCAACGCCCCATGCCCAGTCGAGACGGATAAAATATCCCCACAGGCGCGTGCGCAATCCGATTCCATATCCGCCGATGATCGGCTCGCGATGATTTCTGAGGATCACCGTGATCGGGTTACCCTGCGCGGAAATAACAGTAGTGTTGAGCGAGTTGCTTTCGTCGTACGGATTAGGGCCGGTCCACGCCGTCCCGAGATCACCAAATCCGATCACCTGGAAATTGTTGATGAAATCGGAACGCAACGGACGGTTGAACAGGTAACGGAACAACGGTATGCGCAATTCACTGTTGATCATTGCGAAACTGTTTCCATTGCGGATGTTCTGCCAGAATCCGCGCATCGGTGTGGCGAGCGTTTGGTAGGTGTAATTTTGATCCGTAGCAACCTGCACCGACTGGTCAAACCGCGGCATGAGCCAGTTGTCGACTCCGCCCATGTAGTACACCAGTTTTTCGCGTCCGAAAGAAGTAGCTGCGGCAACCCGGTTACACCAGATGATTTCGCGGTGTACTTTCTGGTAATGGCGGAAATCAAATCCAACAATGTACAGGTCGTTTTTAAACCACTTGTTGGTTTCTACTTTCGCCTGCACCACGCTGTCGAGTCCCTGGAATGTTTCAAAGAAAATTTTGAAACGCATTCCGTTGTAGAGGTTCAATCCGCGTTTGATGGTGTTATCAAACACGAGTTCAAACTTCACGTTTGCAGAATTGTTGTATGCATTTTTTCGCTGCAACGTACTGAGATCGGTGGCCATGAACACGCGACGGTCATTCCGGAAACCAAAATATCCGCGAACGCTCAACACTTCATTGAACGGATATTTTAATCCGTAACGCGCTTCGTGCGTATGAATTTTGCTCACGGTACTGAACCCGCTTACGTTCAGGAACGCCTGGCGGTGCAGCATGAGACTTTTGTCCCAACGCTTTGTGCGGTCTTCGTAATACAACACGTATTCGTTGTTGTTCAGATCGCCCGACAAACGTACACCACCCATGATCTTGTGATCTTCGAGCATGTCGGTCATTCCAATCTTGAACAAACCGGTAAACCCGGGATTGAGATAGATGGGAGAACCGCCGCCGGAGAACCGCTGGTATCCTGCATTGAGGAAACTATTGTCGAGCTGGCTGATGACATATTCCGTGCTGAACTGAATTTTGTAGTTGCGCACGATCGGCAATAAAAATTCATCGCGCGGAGGTGCAAGCGACGAATCCGTTTTGGTGGTATCGTCTTTGGTTACCGGTGGCGGTGGAACTTTCATGTCCACCACTTTCGGTTTGTTCCCTTCGAACTGGTAATTGCGGATATCGATCTTGCCCGTGTCTTTGCCGGGAGGCATCGGGTCTTCTTTCACCGTTTGCAACGGTTTGCCCGGTTGCTGCGACTGAAGCTGTTTGACTTTCGCCAGCGAATCCATTTCGGCTTCAATGCGGGTAAGTTCGGTTACACGATCGCGGTATTGCGTGTTCTTGTGCTGAACAGGTTTCAGGTCTGCGAAGGCAGGCATGGTTTCGGTGTAGATGTAATACCGTCCATCGTGAAACATGATCTCCGAAATCTTCGAGGCGTTCGGTGCAATTTCCTGTTCGAGAATTCCATATTTATAATTCGTGATTGGTACGCTCGACGCGAAATACCGGTAATGCGCGGCTGTGTCGATGTAGGCAATCGCGCTGTCGAAATGAGCCACGTAACGGTTCCGGATCCCGTTCTTGTCGCCAATGAAACTGAAGTGTGTGGAATCCCACGGCTGTGCCTGCGTCTCATTCACATACGGTGTATTCGTAATGCGGCGAAGCACTTTCGATTTGGTTTCCCAGTTGAACACGAACAGGTCATAATATTTATTCAGTCGCGTATCGGGATCAACAACGCCCAATGTGTCATTGTCGCGGTTCGAACTGAATATGATGTTCTTTCCGTTGTTCACAAAGCGCGGATTGATATCATCATAAATATCATTCGTGATCTGAACGGTTCCGCCACCGGCAATGTTGTAGACAAAAATGTCGGTTTGTCCTTTGGTTACGGCCGACATGATGAGCGATTGCCCGTTCGGCGAGTAGGCGTAGTCAATGACTTTAATGAAATTGAAAATCGGCTTCTCAATTTTCTCACCGGTTTCAATGGTGTAAAATACGAGGAAGGTTTCTCCTTCTTTTTCATAGATCCACGAAAGCAATTGCCCGGAAGGATGCCACGCGACCAACGGGTACGAATAATCGTTGATGCGGTCGAGTTTCTGTCCGCGTTTGAACAATCGTTTTCGTTTCCCGGTGTTGAGATCCTGGAGATACAGCTTGACCTGCCCGAGTTCGTTGGTGACATACGCCATTGAATTTCCATCGGGACTGATTTTCGCCTGGCTGTACACACGCGTCTGTTTCGGTTTCGCTACAACAGGTTTAGTGACCGGCATCGTTCGCGTGGTGTCGTTCATCGAATAGCGGTCCGAGAAATAATTCTGCCATTCGATGGTGAGTATGCGCATGTTTACCCCGAGCACGAAAAGAAACGCGCTCTCCACATTCCGGCTGACTTTCGTCATGTAGAGAATGTTCGGTATCACGGCGGGACTGTATTTCTCTGCGATGTAATACCAGATCGAATGACCGGCGTACACGGCATCTTCGCCGGTGAGGTGGTTGAATTTGCGGTAGCGTCCGCTCATGATCCCGTCGCGTACGCGATTGTCAATTTCTGTGCTCCATCCGCGTGCGATGTAGGAAACCAATCCTTTGGTGTACCATTCCGGAAGCGAAAGCAGCGTAGAATTTTTCACCATGTCGCGCATGTTGCCGCCGTACATCATCTGGTTGATGAGAATTTCGGCGATACCTGCGCGAATCTGTTCTTCCAGTTTCATGTGATCGCCTTCGTAGTAAAGAAATACTTTTCTTCCCACGATGCGGGTCATGCCACCTACGTTTGAGCCGTCTTCATTGAAAAGGCCGGCGTTGCTTTGCTTGAAATCTTCCTGTTTGTTGTACACCACAAACTGGATGCGCTCTTCAAGTGTGAAGTCAAGAAATTTTTCGATGTCTGCAATGTGGGTCTTTGCCGCACGCGCGGTATACACGGCGAGCTCACGTCCGCCAATGCTGTAATACACTTCGTATTTCTCGAAGCGCATGTATTGCCATTTGAAGTCCTGGTACTGGACACGGTTTTTACCGAAATCGGTTTGCGAGCCGTTATAAAATTGCGCACTCAATACGGATGGAATAACCGCCAGGAGTAAGAGAAGGATACGTCGGATCATACTGTTCATACATCACTTTTCAATTTGCAGCCGACCAGGGATGTTTCTGCAAATGGGTTTGAGTTTAATGTCTAAAGTTACTAATTCGGGTTCAAAGTTCCGAGTTTCTGGTTCCGGGTTTTGGGTTAAGTGCACGGAACCCGAAACCTGTAACTTTGTCCCATGATCACACTCAAGTCCTTCACCTTTAACCCGTTTTCCGAAAATAGTTACATCCTTTCCGATGAAACCGGCGAGTGCGTAATTATCGATCCCGGCTGTTACACCAGCGAAGAAGAACAGGAATTGGCGGAATATATTGCTCTTAACAGCCTGAAACCGGTGAAGTTGCTGAATACCCATTGTCATGTTGACCATGTTTTTGGCAATCTTTTCGTGGCCGAAAAATGGAAGCTGGGCCTGGAGATGCATAAACTAGACGTGCCGGTTCTCGAATCGTTTGCTAAAGTGTGCCAGATGTATGGTTTTCCGGGTGGACCGCAACCGGAACCGGCTCATTTTTTCGAAGACGGCGATCCGATTAAATTCGGGAATTCGACCCTTGATATTCTCTTCACACCGGGACATTCACCCGGTAGCGTGTGCTTTTACAGCCAACCCGATAAGCTCGTCATTGGCGGAGACGTTTTATTCCAGGGCAGCATTGGAAGAACCGATCTGCCGGGCGGGAATTTCGAGACATTGGAACACAGTATCCGCACGAAGCTGTATACGTTGCCCGATGACGTGGAAATTTATCCCGGACATGGGCCTGCGACGACGGTTGGGGCGGAGAAGAGGAGTAATCCGTTTGTAAGCGGGTAAGGGCAGTGCGCAGTAAAATCAGTAGGCAGTGCGCAGTAAAACAGTGCGCGGTAAAGGCGGCATGCTGTAAGTGGACTGCGCACTGCGTACTGTCTCACTGCGCACTTATGTAATCGCTGTCGGAACCGCAGTATCTAAATCCTTGATCAAGACCCCTGCTTCCCTCGCTCTCGCCCAATCCTTAAAATTGAAATAATTGAACACCCGGTTCTGGAGAATGTCTTCGCCGACTTCACCGAGATTTTTGCGCAGGTTTTCGAAGTGTTTTTTATCGTCGGGATTTGATATTTTTTTCGCGAAGAAATCGATCATTACTTTCTCAAACGGGTAGAGCGCATTGGTTTTGTTCAGGAACCGCTTCGAAGAATGCAGCAGCGTTTCAACCAGGTCGTAATTGCCCAGCGTTTCGTGCAAGACCAATTCCGATATCCGTGCCACAGTCACCAGTTCCGACTTGAACGGTTCACCAGCAGTTTTCTGTACGAGCTGGTTGATCCATTGCTGCGCTTCTTTGTAATTCCCGGTATAAAAACACGAGCGGAATGCTGCAAAACGGACGTGACCCGTATAGCGGTTATCGAGCCGCAATTCATAAGCGGGCAATTCTATTTTCAATTGCTGCGACAATTTCAGCATCGTGTCCCAGTTTTGGGTGAGTGTACACAATTCAAACTGGGTATTGTACCGTGTAATGAAAAGCGTATTCTCCTGGTTTTGCGTTTCGGTTTTTATCGTTTGAAGCTGATCAATTTTTTCCTGTGCCTCGGCATAATTGCCCATGTGCAGCAGGAGAAGAATAATGTTGTTCAGCGAAGAAAGATAAAACGACAACCGCTCTTTACGGATCACCGGGTGATTGTCGGTAAGCGCAATCATCGACCGCAGGTCCTGCAGGCTGTTTTCGGCATTGCCGGTTACATTGGAATAGAAAACGCCGATGTTGTAAAAGAAAATCTGCGCGCGCACCGGCAAATCAGGATTCTCCTTTTTCAGCACGAGGCTTTTGTCGTAAATCGCTTTGTATTGCGAGAGTTGTTCTTCATTCCGTCCGATACCGATTTCCTGGAACAAACGGATCACATCCATGTCGAGAAAACGGAGATCATCCGTAATATTCATTTGCTTCCGGACGCGTTTTCTTTCTTCGATAATGACGGTGAATCCGCGGCGTTCATCTTTCTGCAAATACTGCCAGAGCAGGAGTTCCAGTTCCGTTGCATCGAGCGCAATCGTGAAGTATTCGTTGGCAATCGCTTTCTCCCGTGCTTTTTCTGCAAAGCGGGATGCTGAATCATAAAACGAACGCGTGCTCAGCCAGCGTGCTTTCGACAAAAGCAGTTCACATTCGTAATGCGGATCGTCCGTTGTGCGTGCAACCAGCAGCGATTCGAGGATAAGGTGGTAGAGGTAATTTTTTTCCGAAGGAAGATTCTTCGCCAAAGCTGGGTCGCCGATTTTCTTCTTCAGTTTTTCTTCGTCGTATACTTTTTGACTCGCGACCGCATCAAACAGGGTGATGTATTTCTTTCCGGATGTTGCACCGTTTCGCTGGCAATACTTTTTGAAGTATCCCTTTTCGTTTGGACTCAGGGAGGCGATGAGTTGGTGGAGTTCGGAAGAGGGTTTCATTGGAGTGAAAGATAAAGAAGTTTGTGGTTTCTGGTTAAGGAGTTACCGGAACCTCCTCAACTCCTTAACCAGAAACTTTTCAACCAGATACTTTCGCGATCTCACCACTTATCATCCCAAACCCCATTTTCTCCGATTCCCACCCCGCCTCGTATGGAATTCCAAACGCCCCGCGTCTTACCAGCAGAAACGAAGTTCAACAACATAAAACCAACGATATGAAAACCCTCATCACTACCCTCATTGCGCTGATACTGGTGGCGCCACTGAGCCTGGCTGCACAACAAGGCGACGGACGAATCAAAATCACTGTGCTCGACGAAAAACTTGCTGTATTACCCGGCGCTATTGTTAGAATTGTTGCAGGTGGGCCTGTCATGGGCGGAGCAACCGACATGGATGGCGTACTGACTTTTGCAGGACTCAATCCCGGATCGTACGATGTGGAGTGCCGTGTGACCGGTTATAAGAAATACGTCAAAACCGGCATCCAGGTTCAGGCGGGACAAACCGCGTATGCCGAATACCGCATGCAGATTGCCAATGATACGATGGAAACAATTGTGATCACAGCTGTACAAAGTCCGGTTGATCCAACATTCTCTACGATTCAGAACATCAGTGCTACGAGGATCAAAACCATGGCGGCAGATCGCGGGAACCTGGTAGGAATGATTTCCGGATCGACCTCACAGGTAAGCGAAGGTGCAGGCGGCCAGCTGGTGATGCGCGGTTCACGTGAAGGCGCCTCAGCGATTTTTGTTGACGGAGAAAAATTGTACGGATCAGCGGGTGTTGTTGCCTTGTCAATGAACCAGATTTCAGTATTGTCAGGTGGGATCCCAGCTGCATACGGAGACCTTACCGGTGGAGCAGTCATCGTAACCACGCACAGTTACTGGACAGCGTCTGCAGCCCACAACAAAATGTACGAAGCTGCGGCTAAAGAAGAAGCTGCCCAACAAGCCGCAGCGGATTCAGCATCCGGCAAGCGTATAGAGAACAGCGAAGAAATTATCGAACAGGAAGCACCTAAAGTAGAGGAAGCACCTGCCGATGCACCGAAAGTGGAAGAAGCACCTGCAGACGCACCGAAAGAAGAAGAACAACCGAAGGAAGAAGCGCAGCCGAAAGAAGAAGCTCCGCAACCGAAATAGTATCCCTGTAAATACAGGCGCCCCGTATGGTTTATACCGTACGGGGTTTTTCATTTACCGTTGATAGAATTTTCCACTGCCCAAGTAAAATTCCGGTTAAATTGCGGTGCTAAAGATTCCTCGCCCTATGAAAAAACACAAACTATTTCCAGGCTTCGCTGCCGGCATTGCAATTGCCCTCACTATCGGTTGTGGTGATGGAACAAAAACCGTTGAAGGCCCCGACTACCTCGCTTCACACGTGGATACTACCGTAAACCCGGCAGATGATTTCTTTGCCTGGGCAAACGGCGGATGGATCAAGAGCAATCCGATTCCTGCATCCGAAGTTTCGTGGACTGTGGCCCATCTCGTGATGGAAGAAACGTACACCAACCTGAAGAAAATCAGTATGGATGCTGCGGCAAATCCCGCTCCCGATGCTGACGCGAAAAAGATTGGTGATTTCTGGTCGACCGGAATGGATTCTGCCAAAGCAGAAAAACTCGGATATTCTCCGCTTCAGAAAGAACTCGATGCCATCAATGGAATTACAACCATAGACAACGCCATTGATGTGGGCATTTCATTCGAACCGCTTGGAGTCGGAGCATTTTACGGTGGATTTTACGTCACGCAGGATGCACGCCACAGCGATAAAATGGCCGTGCATCTCTGGCAGGGCGGAATCGGATTGCCTGACCGCGATTACTATTTCAACACAGATACCGAAACCAAAGCAATTCGCGAAGCGTATCCGAAGCACATCGCAGAAATGCTGAAGCTTACCGGCTATCCTGCAGATAAAGCCGATGCTATTGCGGCACAGGTATTCACTTTCGAAACCGGTCTTGCTGAATCATCACGTAAGCTCGAAGTATTGCGCGATGATTATGCGAACTACAACAAAATGGCCGTTGGAGACGTAACCCAAAAACTTACACCATCGATCAACTGGCTGGCCATTTGTGAACGGCATGGTTGTAAGAATGTGGATTCCGTAATTGTTGGTCAGCCCGAATTTTTCACTGCGCTCGACAAGCAACTGCACGCAACTTCTGTTGATGTGCTGAAAGCCTACCTGCAGTATCATCTTGTGTCAACGTATGCAGAGTATCTCTCGAAACCAATCGATGATGCGGATTTTAACTTCTACGGAAAAATGCTCCAGGGTGCAGAAACACAACGTGAGCGTTGGAAGCGCGTGCTCGATGCAGAAGAAGATGCCATGGGCATGGTGCTCGGCAAATTGTGGTCTGCGGCTTATTTCGATGAAACCGCGAAGCAACGTTACAACAACCTCGTTGAAGCGATCCGTGGTGCGTATGCCGTGCGTATTCAGAGCCTCGATTGGATGAGTGATACTACGAAAACCAAAGCGCTGGATAAACTTCAGAGGATGTCAAAGAAAGTGGGTTACCCCGACAAGTGGAAAGATTATTCCGCGCTGGTTGTAGGAACAAATTCATTTTGTGAAAACATGATGAATGCTTCACGCTGGCAATTCAACGACCGGGTTTCGAAATACGGTAAACCGATCGACCGCACCGAGTGGGAGATGACCCCGCAGACGTACAACGCCTATTACAATCCATCGAACAACGAGATTGTATTGCCCGCAGCCATTTTCATTATTCCGGGACTGGCTGATTCGCTGGCGGACGACGCGATGGTGTACGGTTACGCAGCTGCTTCAACCATCGGTCACGAGATCACACACGGCTTCGATGACCAGGGAAGAAATTTTGATGCAGCTGGAAATCTCACCAATTGGTGGACATCAACCGATGCGGAAAAATTCAAAACACGTGCGCAGGTGATGATCGATCAGTTCAGTGCGTTCGAACCGCTTCCCGGAAAATTCATCAATGGTGAAGCAACGATCGGCGAGAACATTGCTGATTACGGTGGAATTCTCCTGGCGTGGGATGCGTTCATCCAGACAGACCAGTACAAGAAAGGTGAGAAAAAAGGCGGTTACACTCCGGCACAACGTTACTTCATGGGCTACGCACTCGGATGGATGGGTCACCAGCGTGAAGAGGCGCTCGCACAACGTTTACTTACCGATGTTCACTCTCCGGGTAAGTGGCGCGTGAACGGGCCGTTCGCCAATGTTTCTGCATTCCACGAAGCGTTCAATGTGAAGGAAGGAAATAATATGTGGATTGGGGAGAAGGAACGGGTGATGATCTGGTAGGCGGTTTCGGGTTAAAAAAAAGTTTCGGGTTTCGGGTTAGTGCTACAACCCGAAACCCGAAACTTTTTTTTAACCCGGAACTTTAAATTTTCTGCCTCACGGTTTCAACCGGCTTGTAGAAACTGAAATTAAGTCCAAGTCCCGCCGACAACCGGAATTCTTCGAGCGAAAATTGCGGACCTACATTCGGACGATACGTTCCCTGCATCCACGCACCTTCAATGAAGAAGTGGAAAACGCGCTCACCGAAAAAGTTAATTCCGATCACCGGCGCCCAGGTAGGATCAACGTGTGCGGGAATACCATAACTCAACGCATTGGTTACTCCGTCCGTTAAAGGCATCGCCTGAACCTGTGTGAAGTTCATTCCTGCACGCAGACCAATGAATGGGTCAATGTTGCTTCCTTTGATTAGGTGACAAGACGCGCCAACCTGGAATCCGTGGTTGTGTTTTATCCCACCCGGATCTTTGTTTGGGTTGATGAGAAAATAAATATCTGCACGCGTCGAAAAACGTTCGTCCCAATAATACTCCGCAGTTCCGTGCGCATACACATTCGTGCGCCCGCCGGAAACAGATTGGACACTGTCGCCGCCCGAGAGCAGCGTTACGCTCCATGCCGGAGAAATGGTTCCCTGCAAACGCAGCAGCTGCGCGAGTGAATGCATCTTAACCGGTTCGTCAGCAGGTGGCTGGTCCTGTGCTTTTGCTGTGATTACAACAGCCGAAAGAAAAGCAATAGCTATGATCTTTTTCATTGTCCTTCCTCCAGTACCGGTGCTTTGTCCTGCACACCTTTCGTTTTACTTTTCCAGAGATCAGCGAGCCGGAAATTCAGGCTGAACGTAACCAGCAAATGGCCTTCGAATCCTTCAATGGCATGCTCGTCGAAGTACAGGTATTCTGTGCCTGCTGCATTCCTGCGGACGTGCGGTTCAATTTCTTTTCCGAAATGCATCATGTATTGTGCACTGCATGAAAGATCAACCCGGTCGTGCAGCGGAAGGTGAAAACCAATTCCGGCCTGTACGGCAGAACTGAAACGCGTAGCGACATTGTTTTCCGTGAAGAGGTTTGATTCAAACCGCGTTTTGTCGAAGCAATGTCCGGCCAGCAGGTACGGCTGAAGTTTCAAGCGCTCGTTGTTGCGGTACGCAAACGCCGGGTAAAACATCACCGACCATCCGATGTGATAATCCGTCCGGTTTCCGAGGCCATTTCCAATATCCGAGGTGATGTAGTCTGCGAACCATTCACTGTTCAGCAGGCGAAAAAAACGAAGCCTGACTTGTCCGCCGAATCCTGTTCCTGTTCCGCTCTCGTCGGAAAACAACGAAGTGGTGGTACGGATTCCAACAGAGAATTGGCCGCCCGGTTTGTTTCCAATTCTCGACTGGCCAAACGCGGTTATTGCACCCGTAAGCGCAACAACCAACATGAATTTTTTCATAGAATAGGGGTGTTTTGGGTGAATAAATATAGCAAAGAGTCCGGACTTACCTAAAATGCCGTCTCTGATGGGTAGTGTCTCACTTTGCTTTTTGACACGGTCCCGATAGCAATCGGGAGCGCATTTTTACGGCATTTTCTTATTCTAAGCCCAGGCGCTCACGGCGAGGTAACGGTAGCGCCGTGAGCGCCCGGGCTTAGAACGGGTTTCGTGCTTCTTTTAGCGCCGTGTCGCCATGTAAAAATTATCAAATGCTCAAACTGAGACACTACCCTCTGATGATCGTATTTCGCTTTTTTTTCGCCGCAGATCCGCAGATCAATTTCGAAGGGTTTTGATTTGAATTGATTTATGAATCATTTTTAAATTCTTACTGAGTGACACATCTGCGCAATCTGCGGCCAACAAATGAACCTACCTGATTGACGCAAGTGTCTCACTTTGCTTTTTGACACGGTCCCGATAGCAATCGGGAGCGCATTTTTACGGCATTTCTTATTCTAAGCCCGGGCGTTCACGGCGAGGTAACGGTAACGCGCCGTGAGCGCGCGGGCTTAGAAAGGGT
>Ga0193752_1000257_pt1 | contig 58295 bp, 62 predicted proteins | sample H1c1metaG_FD_144924 | JGI IMG/M metagenome (GOLD analysis project Ga0193752, IMG submission 144924) | Soil microbial communities from a riparian zone of the East river system, Colorado, United States - H1c1 | ecosystem: Environmental > Terrestrial > Soil > Riparian zone | place: USA: East River...
AGTTAGTTGTAGCACAAAGTTCGGTGGTCGACCCCGGTCGAATCAGTATTACTACTGAAACGGCTCTATGCTATATTTATCCTGTTATCCTCACCCCCGAGACAAGGGGGCATGTCTGCCATGCTTACGCAATTTCATCACCCCACAATTTGTTCCGATCTATACCGGATTGTTTGATAACACAAAACTAAGGTAAAATGCCCATACGTTTAATATATTTTACAAAATATTTGGAAATTATAGAAATAATTCAAATATTTGCTAATTGATTTGAATATTATTTAAAAACATACTGAATAATGGCAGCTAAATTAAATCTTGACAAACTCGATCTGCAGATCATTCATGAAATGATGGAGACTTCTGAGATATCTTATGCCGAACTGGGTAAAAAACTCTTTGTTAGCGGCGGTACTATTCATGTACGCATTAAAAAGCTACAGGAATTTGGTATCGTTAAAGGTAATAAAATGGATGTAGATATCAAGCAATTGGGTTATGATATTACTGCCTTTGTGGGTATTTACCTGGAGAAAAGTTCTTTGTATGATGCAGTTGCCAAAGAACTGATGAACATCCCTGAAATTGTAAGGCTCAATTATATCACCGGTAACTACAGCATGTTCATCGAGATCGTTTGTAAAGATATCAACCAACTGCGTTTTGTTTTGCACGATGAACTACAGAAAATAAAAGGCATCGACAGGACAGAAACTTTTATCTCACTCGAAGAAGGATTCAGCAGGAATGTGCAGGTGGCACCTGTAGAGTAATTAAAAATTAAATAATTAAGGAATGAATAATTCTTTAAACTGCTTGCTGCTCTTTATTGACCTTGTTGCTGAAGGATGAAAATTTTTTCATTGTTTAATTTCTTCATTCTTTCATTGTCTTACATCCACCGCATCCCTCAATCCATTGCCCAATAAATTAAAAGCAAGCACCAGCAACATAATGGCAAAGCCGGGAATTAAGGCCAGCAGCGGGTTATGTGTAATAATAAAATTATAGTTCTCCTTTATCATTAAACCCCAGCTGGGTTGCGGTGGCTGAATACCGATTCCGAGAAAACTCAAACCGGCTTCAACAATAATGGCTGTCGCAAAATTACTGGCAGCTATAACCATTACCGGCCCAAGTATGTTAGGCAAAATATGCCGGAGAATGATGCGGCTGTTTTTTAATCCCAAAGCTTTGGCAGCTTGTATATATTCCATCTCCTTAATGGCCATTACCTGCCCACGTATCAATCTTGCTACACTCACCCACATGGTTAGGCCAACTGCAATAAATATCTGCCAGAAACCTTTGCCCATTGCCATAGTGATCGCAAAGACCAACAACAAAGTAGGAATGCTCCAGGTTACATTTACCAGCCACATGATCACTTCATCGATCCAGCCACGGAAATAACCGGCCAACGCACCCAGTAAAATGCCCAATGTTAATGAAATAAGTACCGCAATTAAGCCCACAGCCAAACTTACCCTTGTGCCAATGATGATTCGGCTTAAAATATCCCTGCCGAATTTATCGGTGCCTAACCAGTATTTTTTTGTTACAAAAAATTCAGGGGTAGCTTCTCCAGAATGGTTTTGCACCAGGAAGTGTAAAGCATAAGCCTGCCTTACAGAAGTATCATCATCTATATACTTATTTATTATTATCGAGTCGGCTGTTGAATTATCAGCAGGGTTCCCGGTGATTGGAACCAGTTGATAATTCAGGGTCTTTCCATAAATGGCGTTAGAGATCCAACCAGTATTTTTGATTTCCCCGGTATAGATCTTTAAAAATTTTTGTGTGTATCCCGGCTTCTTAGCCTGTATCTCCACGGTTTGCAGATCAGCATTGGGCGAATTATCCGGTGCAATAACATAACCGAGAACCGAAACGATCACAGCGAGTATGATAATGATCAAGCCAAACATAGCGCCTTTGTTTTTTTTAAGGCGCTTCCACATCCGGGCTTTAAAACTAAATTCTGTTTGAGCCATGCTGTAATTTACAATACTTTATTTCACTTTCCTTTCCTTCCAGCTATAGCTGCCAAACTTACCCAGCCAACCTGCAATAACCGTATATATTATGTGGAAGGGTTGCATCAGGGGAAACGCCCAAAGCATTGGCTGCTTGCCAAAGAATTTTGAAACCGGCATTAGAAAGATCAGCTCGGTAATTGTCTTTAGCAGTAATAATAATAACCATACTGTCCAAATTGAATATCGAATATCGAATATTGAATATTGTGTACTCAGAGCAAGTGCTATTATTGGTAAAATCAACAGCAACAGGTTAACCAGGTAAACTAAAAATAAAACTGCAAAGATCCGTTTGTCGTCATATTTATCCGCCTTACTGGCCCAGCGGATGCGCTGGTTAAAAAATTCTTTTACAGAATTTACCGGTGCAGTTTGTACAATAGCTTCCTTAGATTTTAAGAACATTACTTTATCCGGATAGAGTTTATAGATCTTATGCATCAGCAGCATATCATCGCCGCTGGCAATATTGTCAATGCCTGTAAAGCCACCCACTTCTTCAAAAGCTTTTCTTGTGTAGGCGAGGTTAGCACCATTGCACATGCTGTGTATCTTTTTATACACCGATGCTCCGGTGATGCCCTGCAGGGTCATAAAATCGAGGCCCTGGAAAAACTCAATGAATTTATTACTGCAGTCTATAGAAACCGGCGCAGCTATAAATACAGGATCATATTGTTCATAAAATGCAGCGATGGTTTGTAACCAATGTTTGTTTGTAAAGCAATCCGCATCAGTGGTAACGATCAGTTCGCCGGTAGATTGTGCTATAGCAATTTCAATGGCTTTCTTTTTATAAGAATTCAATTCATCACTTATAAAATCCTTTAATGAAATAAGTTTTACATTTTTATCAGCATAGCCATTTACAATGGAAGCTGTTTTATCGGTTGAGTGATCATCAACCACCAATACCTCAAACAATTCCTTAGGGTAAGATTGATTGCAAACAGAATCTAAACAGTTGGCTATATTTTCTTCTTCGTTACGGGCAGGGATGATGACAGAGATCCTGGTTTGAGGGGCAATATTTATCAGCTGTGGTTTGAATACCGGTATTGACAGCCAGCTTCTCCAATAGTAAATAATGAGCAGTATATATAAGCCGAAAATGACCAGTAAAAAGATGAGTAAAGCCTGCTGCATATGTATGTTTCTCGTTTCTTGTTGTTCGTTGCTTGTTGCTCGTTGGGCATTTGAAATTTAAGAGTGCTAACGGGAAACTAAATAACCAGAAACGAGAAACAGTTAAGCACAAAAATAAATTTTAAAATTTCATATGAATGATTATCTTTGTTTAGTTGCATAAACAACTATATGTCAAACAACCAATTTAAGAAGGGCGAACTTTACAGCTTTATTACCGGCAAGGCCAGCACGGCCATCGGCAGGCGATTGCAGAAGAATTTTAAGCAGGCAGAAGTGGAGATAACGATTGAACAATGGAGTGTGCTCTATCATTTGTGGAAAGAGGATGGCATGAGCCAGCAACAATTATGCGATGCAACTTTTCGTGATAAGCCAAGCATTACCCGGCTGGTTGATAACCTGGAGAAACTGAAACTGGTAAAAAGAAATGCATCGAAGGAAGACAGGCGTAAGAACCTGATCGTGTTAACGCCTGAAGGCAAACAACTGGAAGAGCATTGCATGGAAATTGCCAACACTACTTTGAACGAAGCATTGCAGGGCGTAACCAACGGCCAGATCGAAATTGCGAAAGAAGTATTGCAGATGGTGTATGATAATTTGAAATGAGGACATCGTTTCTCGTTTCTTGTTTTTCGTTGTGTTGTTTCTCGTTTGGCTCTTTAGTGTAATAGCAGGTTGGCTAAAAAAAGCCTTAAGCCTGCTGAGCCATAAACGAGAAACGGATAACAAATAACGAGAAACCAGGAACATTCAACAGAGAGTTAAAAATTCTTAAAATTATATTACAATGAGTACATCAACATCAACAACTGCTGCATTAAAAGGCGGCGAATGGTTAATCAAAGAAAGCAATGCATTTGAAACTTACACACCCGAAGATTTTAATGAAGAGCAGCAGATGGTTAAAGACATGTGCCTGCAGTTTTTAGCTTCGGAGGTTTTACCGATCGTTGACCGCATTGATAAAATGGAAGAAGGCTTAATGCCATCGCTGATGGTGAAAGCAGGTGAGCAGGGACTGCTGGGTACTTCTATACCGGAAGACCTGGGCGGGTTGGGAAAGGATTTCATCACTTCTACTTTGGTGAACGAAGGCCTGGGCGGCGGCTACTCTTTTAGTGTGGCCGTTGCAGCACATACCGGAATTGGTACGTTGCCCATTTTATATTTTGGTACAGAAGCTCAAAAGCAAAAGTATATTCCCAAGCTGGCAAGCGGCGAGTGGAAGGGTGCTTACGGCTTAACCGAACCCAACAGCGGCAGTGATGCATTGGGCGCAAAAACAACAGCCGTACTTAGTGAAGATGGGAAACATTATATCCTTAACGGGCAAAAATGCTGGATAACCAACGGTGGTTTTGCAGATGTATATACCGTATTTGCAAAAATTGATGGTGATAAATTCTCAACCTTTATTGTAGAACGTGGTATGGAAGGATTTACCCAGGGACCTGAAGAACATAAGATGGGTATCAAAGGTTCGTCTACTGTACAGTTGTATTTCCAGGATTGTAAAGTACCGGTTGAAAATTTATTAGGCGAAATTGGCAAGGGACATATCATAGCCTTCAACATTTTAAATATTGGAAGATTAAAATTAGCAGCAGCTGCTATCGGCGGTTCTAAAATGTCGCTGACAGATACGATCAATTATGCCAACACCAGGGAGCAATTCAAAACAGCCATTGCAAACTTTGGCGCCATTAAATATAAGCTTGCTGAAATGGCCATCCGCATTTTTGTAAGCGAAAGCGCTATTTACCGTACCAGCAAATGGATCGATGATAAAGAAACAGAACTGGCTGCCGCCGGTAAAACCTTTGCCGAAGCCCTGCTGGGTGGAGCCGAAGAATATGCCGTGGAGTGCGCCATTTTAAAAGTGCATGGCAGTGAAGTATTGGATTACGTGGTGGATGAAGGCGTGCAGGTACACGGAGGTAATGGCTTCAGTGATGAATATGCTGCCAGCCGTGGTTACCGCGACAGCCGCATTAACCGCATTTACGAAGGCACCAACGAGATCAACCGCCTGCTTACAGTTGATATGATCTTAAAGCGTGCCATGAAAGGCAAGCTCGACCTGATGGGGCCAGCCATGGCCGTTAGCAAGGAGCTGATGAGTATACCGGAATTTGGCAACGATGATGAAACTGCATTTGCCAAAGAGAAGAAAACCATTTTGAATATGAAGAAAAGTATCCTGATGGTGGCAGGAGCAGCCGTGCAAAAACTGATGATGAAGATACAGGACGAGCAGGAGATACTGATGAACATTGCTGATATGGCCATTGAAACTTTTGAGGCCGAAAGTGCCCTGCTGCGCATTATGAAGATGGTAGATAAACAGGGTGAAGCTGCATCTCAACTGCAAATTGATATGATGCGCTGTTACCTGAATGATGCCGTTGATAAAGTGAACAAAGCCGGTAAAGAAGCCATCAATGCATTTGCAGGTGGTGATGAGCAACGTATGATGTTGCTGGGACTAAAACGTTTTACAAAAACGGAACCATTCAACAGCAAAGATGCAAGAAGAAGAATTGCAGATAAGTTAATTGCAGAAAATAAGTATCCCTGGTAATAAGTAGCGCATTAGTTTAAAAAAGTTGTCAGGTTGAGCTTGTCGAAACCGGGGCTATGCTAAACAAACCCGTCTTCGACAACACTTCGTCAAGCTCAGTACAGACTGACAGTAAAATTGATAGCAATGATTTCAAATTGATGCACTACATATAATACAGTCAATAAATTATTGATCAACCCACTTCATTCGAAGTGGGTTTTTGTTGTCATAATAAACAACTTTTGCGTTGGCACAGTTTTGGTATACACATAAAAAACGATTCGCTTAATAGTTTTCAAAAATAAATACCATGGCTACAAAATCGAAAGTTGCGAAAAAGACATTGGTTAAAAGATCTTCCCCCGTAAAAAAAATTGCTAAGCCTGTCTCCCCGAAAGGGAGGAAAGTTGCTGCTAAAAAGGTTGCGAAAAAAGCAACACCAAAGAAAGCAGCTCCTAAAAAAGCCGCTGCAAAGAAACCGGTTGCTAAAAAAGCAGTAGCAAAAAAAGCCACACCTGAGAAAGTTGCAGTAAAAAAAGAGGCTCCTAAAAAAGCTGTTAAGCCTGCTGTAAAGAAAGCTGTATCTAAGCCCAAATCTTCGGTTAAAACAAAACCTGTATCTGCAGCATCAACACCTGCCATGGCCGAGCTGTCGGAAGAAATGCATGAAAAGGCTGTTCACAGTGAAAAAGAAAGCCAGTCCATGATGCAATCGGGCGAGGGTGCAAAAATATTGGAAAGAAAAGAGGGCCCGATAATGGCATATGATATGCATATGGCTCAAAAGTCAACATCAAAGGGAGACCGCAACAATAAGCTGCGGATGTCATCAACAGGGCAAAGGCCTATACGCCCATCGGGTAAAAAACCATTGTGGCGCAAATAATGCACAACAACTCCATCATATATAGTGAAGAATTGAAAGCCAGTTAGTAAACCACAAGTTTGTAACAGGTAGAAGAGAAAAAGATCGCCCGGGTAACCGGGCGATCTTTAATATATCCGTTAATCCGTTAATCCGTTAATTGGTTAATCCGTTGATCCGTGGGGGCACCTACGGATTAACGTTTATACGGATTAACGGATTAACCTTTTTTAAAGTATTGTATTTCCTGCTCGTGTTTTTTAGCAGCGGCCAGTGTAGAAAAAGTTCCCAGGTTACGGCGTTTATTTGTCTTCGGGTTCTTCTTGCGGGAGTAAATGCGGTATTCGCCCGATTTGAGTTTTCGGATCATGACGCTTATTTTTAAAAATGCAACGGACTCAACCCCTGTTATCGTTACTGTTGCCCGAATTACTTTTTCTTTTGCTTTGTGGTGACTGCTGTTGCTGCTGCATAAAGTTATGCTTCCTCATAAAAAAAGCATGATCACGTGATTGCACACGGCCATGGGGCTGGTGCTGCTGAAAAAGCGGATTCAGCCTATCAGCCGGGTTGTAAATTGAATTCTTTGTCATAGTGCTTGTTTTAATTAACTATAAAAAAAGCGTGCCAAAGTTTTAAACGTAGCCCCGGAAGCAATTTTTTACTGCGAAGCAGGAAATAGATTCCTTCGGATCATTTTTTTTACCACGAAGGACACGAAGGCACAAAGGAAATGCGTAGCATTTTTTTCTTCCTGCAAGGCAGGCTACTTCGTGTCTTCGTGCCTTCGTGGTAAACCCTTTTTCGCAGCGAAGCTGAGAACTTTTTCTTATTCAAAGTACCTGCTTATTTTTTTATTTACATTTGCCTATATGAAAATGATCTTCTTTTCACTTTGCCTTTTTTCTGCATTGTATGTTTCTGCACAAGATCAGCAATACTATAATTGGAATATGAAACCCTGTAAACCCGAAGATGCCTGTTTTGTATCCACAGCCAGTAAAACAGACAGCGGGTGGGTGAAAAAAGACTTTTACCTGAGCACCAAAAAATTAGAAATGAAGGGCCTGTATAAAGACAGCGCTCTTAAAATAAAGAACGGTTGGTTCACCTATTTTTATCCAAACCAGGTACTGTCTGTACAGGGAAATTTTGTGAACGGAAAAAGAGAAGGCTTATGGCTTTCGTATCATTATAATGGCATGATGAAGGATTCTATTGAGTATTTACACGGTGATATTAAAACTGCCATAACCTGGTATAGCAATGGGGCTCCACAGGACTCCGTGCAGGTTAATGCAGATGGAACAGGCATACAGGTGGGTTGGTTCGATAACGGCCTGCCATCCTATTCGGGCCGTACCTACAACAACAAAAAAGAAAAGAAGTGGCAGTTCTTTCATAAGAACGGGAAGCTTGCTGCCCTGGAAGAATACGAACAGGATAAATTAATAAGCCGGGTTTATTATGACGACACGGGTGTGCAGCTGGAAGACACAACAAACAGGAACAGGAATGCGGAGTTTAAAGGAGGGGAAAAAAAGTGGCGCTCTTTTCTTAGCGCTAACCTTGAGTTTCCGCCGGGCGTTAAATTAAATAATACAGAAAAGATAACCGTGGTAGTTAATGCAACCATTGATGAAGAAGGAAATGTGACCGATGCTTATGTATCGGTACCGGTGCATCCAAAATTTGACGAAGAAGCATTAAGGGTATTCAGAAGATCGCCTAAATGGGTGCCGTCGATAGCCCACAACCGGCGTATTAAACATTATATCAGGCAGCCCTTAACTTTTGGCCAATTATGATCTTTGATAAATATTGCCCCCAAAAGATATTTACATTTGACTCATGAAAAATGTGTCCTCTGCTTTTGCATTTTTACTGCCCTCCATGCTGCTGCTCAAAAAACAACTTATTACAACTGGAAATGGGAGCCCTGCGATATTTCGATGGCACGTTTTATTTCTGTGGTTAGCCAAACAGACAGCGGCTGGCTGCGAAATGATATATACATTGCCACCAAAAAATTACGACTGGAGGGCTTATATAAAGACAGTAATTGCCTGGTACCAAACGGCCGGGTAAGGTGGTATTATGCCAACGGGAACCTGGAATCCGAACGCCGGTTTCCGAATGGAATACCGGATGGAACTTTCATTACGTATCATTACAATGGTATGATACGTGATTCAATGGTGTATGTAAAGGGTGTTATAACCGGCACTTCCAGGAGCTGGCATAGTAACGGTTATATAGCCGACTCGGTGGTTTATAGTAACAACGGACTGGCCATGCAGGTATCCTGGTTCAGCAATGGTATACCCTCCAGTGCCGGCAAAACACAGGATTGGTCACCGGAAGGTAAATGGCATTATTTTCACCGTAATGGCAATCTTGCTGCCCTGGAAGAATACAAAGAGCGTAAGCTGGTAAGCCGTATATATTTTGATGAGGATGGTATGCAGCTTTCAGATACTGCCAGCCGCGACAGGCCGGCCCTGTTCAGGGGCAGTACAGCTAAAAAATGGAAAAGCTACGTGGAGAACAACCTTCAATGGCCAGGAGGCGTAAAATTAGTGAACACCGATACGATCACTGTAGTAGTGAGGGCTAGTATTGATGAAGCCGGGAATGTTACTGATGCTTATGTGGCTGTACCTTTTCATCCACTCTTTGATAAAGAAGTACTGCGTGTTATAAAGCGTTCGCCTAAATGGGTGCCTGCCATTTCATACAACCGCTATGTTAAGGATAGGATATACCAGCCTGTTGATTTTTTTGTGCCTCCCAAAAAGGATAAAGAGTAAAACAGCGATCAATACATTTCCACTTCCATCATCATCTCTTCCAGCGGGCTGCGGCCCAGTTGCTGCAGCATGGTATTGCAGCGGTAGAGCAAAGCAGCAGGCAAGTCGCCGGTGTAAGCATGGTTCCAGAAAGTAAGCAGGAGGTTTTGTTGTATGGGTGTAAGCGGTTCCTGCAGTTTTAATATCAAATAATGCAGGGCCGATATCTCTTCATCTTTTAAATGATTAAAAGCATTATTGGCCAGCAGGTCAATGGTTAGCGAAAGCACCGTTTTACTTTGCAGCATGGTCGTTGTTTTTGTTATTCATCAAAGAGATCTTCATTATTTTCATGCACCAGGTCATCCGGATCCACCTCATCATTTTCCCTTACTGTTTTAAATGCAGGATTGCTGTGTACCAGTTCATCCGGGTCCTGTTCTTTATTGCCTGCATTGGTATCGTTCTCTTTTTCATGCACCAGTTCATCGGCGTCTGTTTCCTTTGCGGCATCTTTATAACCGGTACCTGTATTGATCTTTTTTTGCTGTTCCTTAAGAGGATTGGTATCGGCTTCTATTTGTAAGCCGGCTTTAACGCTTGCGTCTGTTATATGCTTTTCCATAAATTTGTTTTTAAAAAGCATAAAAAAACTGTGCCAGACTTTACAAGGGTAAAACTCACACTATAACGTAAAGAAATTGTGAATGTTATGTTATGTAAATGTGACGCAGGCTAAATGGGGAAAGGGTGGGGATAAGGGTAGTAGTGCTGGTTTAGTTAGCCACGGATTGCACAGATTAACACGGAATAATTCTCTTTGGGAATCAACTCCGAAAGAGTGACGGGGATGGTTGCTTTTTGAACTACCTGTGTTAATCTGTGCAATCCGTGGCAAAACCATCTTAAAATAAAAACCCCCGACGCATTCGGGGGCTTTTTTATTCCTGTAGCAAACGGAGGTTATACATTAAGCCATTTCATCCTCATCTTCCTGTTCTTCGGGATTGGCGATCTCATCGGGATATGGTTTGTCTTCTTTTATTTCATCACGTTTCTTTTCCTTATCCAGGGGTATATCTTCCTGGGCCGGTTCCTGTTTTATTACATCTTCTGTAGCTGTGATATCTTCATCCGTACCTGCATCATAGCTGTGTACTGCATCCGGGTTCAGCAGTTCCTGGTCATCAGCGTTTACGATCTTTTCTTTTTTATCCATGTTACATTGTTTTATGGTTTTTCATCCGGCATTTCTTCCGGTTCGGTATCGGGCACTTCTTCAATATGGGTATCTGGTGCTTCCTCGATATCTGTTTCTTCAATTTCCGGCTCCTCCCGTTCGGGCACTTCATGTATATCCGGCTTTTCTACTTCGGGCTTACCGGTATCCGGCATTTCGGGAGTGCCCTTGCGGGGCTTGTCTTTTTCTGCGGAAGATTCGCCTGCGGCGCCCCTGTTCTTATTGCTGCCCTTTACCGGGTTAACCACCGGCACTGTTAAATGCTGTTCCATAACAAGTGTTTGTGGTATAGCGCAAAAAATTGTGCCAAGTTTTGAATGGGGAGGGCTGTTAACATTCCTGAAAGCCAGGTTAAATCTTATTATTGGTTGGCCCAGGCGACCAACAACGGCGGCGGAAAGTAATTTATTGCCGGAACTATACCGCTGTCATAAACCTATAGTACAAGTCCAAAAAGGCAATTATTGACTCATGTTTTAGAAACATGAGTCAATTTTGAGGGGTTTTGATGCATATGAGAGCGTCCATGTTTATTTATGTGTGGCTTATAGTAACTATATTTATTTTTTATGTACCACCCGTTTTCTTTTCTAAATGGTTACAATTTATTTTCATTTTTAAAAGCACGTATTTTTTGTAACTATTTTAAGATCATTTTTTTTGTAACGTTACGTTTCCGTTTTTTTAAAAAAAGTTGTTTTTTATTTTCATTTTTAAAAGAGGATTTTTTTTGTAACCAAAAAATATAGCCAGGCCGGTTTACCGGTTACCAAACGAACTGATCATTTGGGTAAGGCATTCCTCTGTTTCATGAAAGAGTGTGGCAACCAGCAGTTGTAATGCGCCGGCTTCATTGGTGCTGATGGCCAGGTTGCCATAGCGGGCTTCTGTATAGGCTTTATCCAGCAATCCAATCAATTGCCGGTTCTCTTCACCGGCAAAGATCTCATTTAACTGCGGGGCACAGCAGCGGGTATATCTAAGCAGGCTGCCGATGGCATGGGTCTTTATTTCCTGTTGCATCCCTATCATAATGGTTGCCCGTAATAACTGTTCTGCTGACTGCTGCAGCATAAAAGCCGCCATGGGTAGTTGTGCTTTTTGTACATAATTATTGGCGCCAACGGAAAAAGCCGCGGCCCGGCTGCATGCCTGTTTCAATTGCTGTATGGCATTTGTTTTTATCTCCTGTATCTTACCCGGTGGCAGCAGTGGCAGGGCGGGCGCCTGGTCATCATAAACCCTGTTGGCATAGGTACAAACAACCGAATAGAAAAGATGCCCGTCGCTGAGTTTTTGGTGCAGTTCTGCGGATTGTATCACCAGGCCATGGTATTGCCTGTGATGGATGCAGGCCAGTTCCAGCAAAGCCTCTGCCTGTTTAAAAGGGATGGTTGTTTTGTTGGGGAGTACAATAAACAACAGTACCGGCCCCTCAGTACCGGCCGGCGTGAAACGAAAGATACTTTCCGGCTGCACGGTTAATTTTACAAGCGATATAAGGTTCTCTTCTGCTGATATGCTCACCGCTATCTCCTGCTCATTACCGGCAGCGCTCTTTGTCCACCCGCCCCGGTTCATATGTATCACATGCACCGCTTCCAGCAGCTTTTCCATCCACTCGTAGATGCCGAAGATATCTCCCCGCTCTTCGTTATTGAGCTTTTTATTATAACTGCCGGTAACGGTTGTCTTGAACCAGTGCACCATCATCTCCCTTAACTGCGGCAGGTGGCCATAACTAAAAAGGTTTTGAATGACCAGGTAAGGGTTAGCGGTTTCTTCAGCGCTGAGGTGGCGGGGCTGGAGTTCGTAGGTTGGGTATTTGGAGGAGGACATAAGTTTGATTTAAATAGCTAAGGTATTTAAAAATACTATAAAAGTATATATAAATCCTAATAAAGTATTATTATACTTCTATTTAGTTGTTAATCAGCAAAATATCATATTTTTTTTCTGCTTATTTTGCTTATTAATAGCCTTACAAAGCATTTTTACTATGTCCCAAACTACTTTTAATAGAATTAAAGCTGTATTAGCTGAAAATCAAAAGACAAACGGATGGCTTGCGGAAAAATTAGGAGTGAATGTTAATACAGTTTCTAAATGGTGTACAAATCAAATGCAGCCAACTGTTGAAAGACTATTTGCCGTTGCAAGTGCATTGGAGGTCGATGTGAGGGAATTGTTGGTACCGAATAAAGTGAGTTGACATTAGTTGCAGACACATCACAGACGGTCTACAAATAAAACATTCGATAACCCAATATGTGTAAGGTTTATAATGCTGTTGGTTGCCTAACAACGGTAAAATTACATTTACATCAACACAGAATAACCGATTTCAATTCTTTGAAGGAGGTAATTACATTTCAAACAAATTATACTCCTAACAGAAAGCAAATTATTTCAGAACACGAACAGTTGATCGAGCAAGAAAAGCGTGCTCTTGAGTCAGATATTTCACATTTGGACAGTTCAATTAAGGCTGAAAAAAGCCATTTTGAAGATAAATTACGCAACAAGATTGAGAAGCTAAAACAGGAATTGAACAATCTATCCCAATCAGCTTCAACAAATTTTATTCAAAGACTTAGGAACGGCATTAAGATATGGTATTATAAAAAGAAAATAAAGTATAAAGAACTAAACTTTGATTCCCAAATTGCATATTCGACCCGAAGTTCAACTGAACAACGAAAGCAGAAATACAATCGTTATCAGTATATTGTTTCATACTTTGAAGACGCAGTTAATGAAAGCAGTTCGGTGACACTAAAAGAACTTGAAAGAAAAAAGGCCGCTATTGGCGAAGTAAATACTTCCATTCTCGGAGCGTTAGGAGAACAGAAAGTAGTAAAAGAATTGGAGAATTTACCAGACGAATACTTCCTGGTTAATGACTTTTCTCTTTCCTTCCCAACCGCTATTTACAATCGAAAAGAAAATGACTATATAAAATCAATTCAGATTGACCATATTCTTGTTGCTCCTTCAGGCATTTTTCTTATTGAAACAAAAAACTGGAGTGAAAAATCATTGAATAATTTAAGTTTACGCTCTCCTGTTCAACAAATTAGGAGGACCAGTTTTGTTTTATTCAAAATGCTTAATGACTCAATAACAGGCTATAAGTTAAACCTTAAGCCACATCATTGGGGGAACAAAAAAATTCCAATAAGAAATCTAATCGTGTTGACAAATACGAAACCGAATGAGGAGTTTCAATATGTGAAAATCCTGACACTCACGGAACTTCTTGGGTATATTAAATGGTTCAAGCCTGTTTTTTCAAACAACGAAACGGAGGGAATAGCTAAATATTTGCTGAAACACTCCAGGCAAAAATTCTAATAAAGCTTAGGAAGTTTGTATTTTTTCCTGATTTTATCACTTTGCTCCATTGTAAATTCAACAAGAAAATTATAATCAAGTTTGTCTTCGCTGATTGCGGCCTGTTTTATATAACCATCGGGATATTCAAGATAGAATAGCTTTGACGGAAGGTCATCGGTGTTTATCATAAATGGAAAACCCATAAGGAGTTTATTTTTACGTAACTCCATTACTGCATCTTTACCGGCTTTTTCTATTTGTTTAATTTTCATAGAAAATAAAAGAATAGTTACTACTTTCAATTAAATAATAAACAAAGTCTTTGCAAAAGACTTAAAAATTCCATTATTGATCTGAAAGTAAGGAACATTCTATAAAATTTACCAGCCAAATGGCTTTTTTCGTTAAAATAGTTTATATTTTAGCGGAATATGAATTTTATTGACCTTTTTGCCGGGGCCGGTGGCCTGTCGGAAGGCTTCAAAAAGGCCGGTTTTAACCCGATTGCTCATGTTGAACTGGATGCTGCGGCTTGCTTCACTCTGAAGACAAGAGTAGCATACCATTATCTGAAAGAAAACGAAAGGCTTGATGAATACTACACTTATATAAAGGGGGAAATAAGCCGTGAAGAACTGTACAAAAAGATTCCCGAAGATTTAAAGAAATCAGTTATTAATGCAGCAATCGGAAATGATAATGCAAGCGTATTCAAACGAATTGATGAACTAAAGAAAGATAAGGCAATTGATTTAATTGTAGGCGGACCACCATGCCAGGCATATTCTTACATCGGAAGGGCTGCATTAAAACATAAACCTGAAGACGAAAGAAAAAAACTATACATACAATATGGAAGATTTTTAAAAAGGTATTCGCCAAAATTATTTGTATTTGAAAATGTACCGGGACTAAAAACTTCGGATGACGGGATACATTACAAAAACCTGAAAAAATATTTTAAGGGACTTGGTTACGAAATTGAAGACAGATTATTAAACGCCTATGATTTTGGTGTTATTCAAAACAGAAAACGACTGGTAATTATTGGCTGGAGGCAAGATGTTGATTTTAAATACCCTGAATTTACACCCATAAAACATTCGTGGACCAGAGATGATATATTTTCTGATTTGCCTGCAATTAAACCGGGGCATAGAGAAAGATTAAGTTATTATGTAACACCTGAGCCAAATGAATATTTGAGATTTTCAGAAATAAGAAACGGAGTTGATTTTTGTGCACTTCATACAACAAGACCACATAATAATGAAGATCTGAATATTTATAAATTGGCAATAAAAAAAATGAATGCAGGTCATCGTTTGAAGAATGATGAAATTCCATTGGAGGAAAGAACTCAAAAAAACACCACTGATTTTCTGGACAGATTCAAAGTAGTAGATTTAATTCCACACACAATGATTGCTCATATTGCTAAAGACGGGCATCATTTTATACACAACGATTCCAAACAACAGCGTTCTATATCTGTACGGGAAGCAGCAAGAATACAGTCATTTCCTGATGATTTTTATTTTGAAGGAATAAAGGAAATGAAAAACAGGACTGCTGCATTTAGACAAATTGGTAATGCTGTACCACCAATCTTAGCTTTAGTTATTGCTAATGAGATACTAAAGCAGCTAAAAAATATATGAATATAACTTTTCGTGAAATTTTGGATCAAAAATCATGGAGTAATTATGAAGATTACATAACTGAAGGTATTTCACAGTATGCGACTGAGCTTTCCAAAGATATTTCTGAAGGGCGAAAGCACAAGAAGGATATAAGAAATTTTATAGAAAAGAATTTTGAAATAAAAAAAATCCCAAGCGATTTAACAACGGAAACAAATATGCTTTCATCTGGGGAAGTTGTTGGAATTGACGGAACGATTGCAACACATAAAACAATAACCGGAACAATGGCTCAACTTGGCGTTGTAGCAGTAAACTACCTTAATGAAAAAATTCAACATTCATATTTTATTTCAGAAGCGAAATATAAAGAAGATATCAAGGACGTAACCGAATATCTTTTTTCACATGAATTCGCAAACAAAGTTGTATCTGGACCTGTATTACGTGCCGCATTACAAGTAAGAGAACGCGAACTTGGACTTGATGATAAATTTAAAGACAAATATAAAATTTATCATGGCCCCTTAATCCCTTTTGAAATGCTTGCAAATCCCGGAAGGGCCGAACTTAAAATACTTGATGTAACAGTTGAAGTGCTTGAAAAGATTATCACAAATAAAAAGTGTTTCAGCATAGTTTCCCGTTCACAGAATGATGCTTATATACGAATAGGACTCTCATTAAATCCAGGAGAATACATTCAGTTGAAAAAATCGGTTGGACTTGAAATTTTAGAGGATAGGACTTTATTAAAAGACAAGGATCGTTGGCGTGAAGAAGATTTTTTAAAAGTCAACAACTTCATCAATCAAAGAGCCATGCGAATAAAAGTTGGTGTGATAAAAATTTCGCAGCGACCTTATGTTTTTCATGCGCATGAGGAAATTTTTGATTTAGCGGCAAGAATAATTTGCCGTGATGCAATGTTTCAGAAAGAGAAAGGGTTTCCTTTACTTGTGGACTATGCAGATAATCTTTGTTCAACTTATTTCAAAGCAAGTGACTTTAATAAAATTATTCAATATCAATTGGCAAAGGAAGGAGAATTTTTATCTGAAATGTCGGAAGAAACTTTAAGACAAAAATAAATCATGCAACTTGACAAAAAACAAGCATTGGGTTTTGTAAATTTCGATTCCGGAGTTGGTTCAAATAACGAAGTCGAAATTAGAATCCCTTTTGATAAACTTAAAGAATTGTCAAGAGGAAAATATGTAATTATTCCACACGATAGTGACGGGTATTATTACTTAGCACGAATAACTAGGGGGCCGTTTTTCACTCCAGATGCAGTGAGCAGAGATTCTGCCTTTGCAAGAGCATCCATTGTCCAGGCTGGTGATATAGCTTTCATTCCTGACTATCACGGTATTAGTTTTTGTGAGTTAATCGGCTTATTTCATTATAATTCTTCGCACCTTTCGGGTGTTCAGACAAGGCCGCACCCAAAATCTCCAGTGTTCAACCTGCCACCTGATAAAATTCAGGAGTTGCTGAAACTAAAAGGCAATATGTATTTAGGTCATTTGAGTGGGTACGAAGGAATTAGGGTTTATCTTGATGCAAATTCAAAAGTTGTTTTACCTCGGAACATTGGGATTTTTGGAACAGTTGGTTCGGGTAAAACAAATTCATCCCAGGTTTTAATTGAAGAAGCGGCAGCTGCAGGTTGGGCTGTTGTTGTACTAGATGTTGAAGGAGAATATATTTCGATGGATAAACCTAACTCTGAAATTTTAAATAATCCGGGTTTAAAAAAGAAAGCAGAGCAATATCAGATTACACCCGAAGGGTTAAAGAGTTTTCAGGTTTACCATCCGGCGAAGACAGATAGTAAAAGAATAGATTCACTTGAATTCAGTATTCCATTTGGAAGTTTGAGTCCCTATGAACTTTCTGCAATTATGGGAATGAATGATACACAGGCAGATAATTTTACTACTCTATGGGATAAACAAGTTGCAGATATAGCAGTAAATTCAACCAGGTCGAAAAATCCAAAAAATCAATGGAAGGCAATTGATGAAAATAAATTTGACGAAGAACCCGAATACCCAACCCTAACAATTCAGTCATTACTTGATAAACTCAATGAAGAATTAAAGGAACAAAAGGGTTCATCAAAATCATCTTTTCTTGTAGTAAAAAGGCTTTTGGGAAGATTAAAACGATTTGGGATTTTCGATTCAACAGATGATTTAATTGACACTACTGATTTATTGAAGCCTGGCAAAGTTTCTGTTTTAGATTTAAGTAACTCTTATACGGTACAAGTAAACAATATTGTAATCGCATATTTGCTTCGTAAATTGTTCGATCAAAAAATTAAGAACCCTGATTTACCTCCAACAATGATTTTCATAGAAGAAGCACACACTTTTGTCAGTAAAGAAAATGCAGCAAAAATGGAAGCTCTTCTTGATCGTTTGCGAGAAATAACTCGGAGAGGAAGAAAGCGCTGGCTAGGTTTGTGTTTTATTTCACAACAACCATCTCATTTACCAGAAGAAATTTTTGAGTTGTGTAATACTAAAATTATTCATCAGACAACCGGCAGCAGAAACCTAAATGCTTTGAAAATTTCAGGCGGAAATGTTAATGAAGCAATTTGGGACGATGTGCCTACATTAGGTCAGGGAAGAAGTATTATTATTTCACCTCAATATCAACATCCTATAATGACAAATATGAGGATATGTAAAACAAACAGAGAGCACACAGATTAATATGGAGAAAATAAAATTTAACCCTAAAGCACGCTTAATAAAAATACTTGGCGAGCAACTGATAAAAGACGCTACAGTTGGAATTATTGAGTTAATAAAAAACTCTTATGATGCTGATGCAACAGAAGTCGAAATTGTTATGCATTCTCTCAATTCCCCAGAGGCAAAAATTGTTATCAAGGATAATGGAACAGGCATGGACTTGCCAACTTTTACAAAAAAATGGATGAACCCCGCAACCGGGCACAAAGAGGAGCAAAAAGAAAATAAAGAAAGATCAAAACTGGGAAGATTGCCACTTGGTGAAAAAGGGGTAGGGCGATTTGCAGCCCAGCAAATTGGAAACCATCTTGCTATGATTACAAAGACAATTTCTACAGAACAGGAGTTATTTGTAGATATTGACTGGACAAAATTTGACGTTAGAGGTAAGGATTTAAGTGATGTTGAAATTAATTATGAAATGCAAATTTCAAAAAGATTTGGCTATAAAAAAACAGGAACCGTACTTGAAATAACAAACTTGAAATCAGAATGGACTGAAGAGGAGATTAAAAAAATTTCAAATTCACTTCTCAGAATGAAAAGTCCATTTAAAGGAGCCAATGATTTTGATGTTAAATTAAAACTCGAGGATTGTCCTGAAGAATTTAAGAAGTATGCGAATCTTGAAACGACGGATATTTTAGACAAAGCGCATTATACGTTTTTTGCGATTGTGAATGACAAAGGAGATGTTGATTATGACTATCAATTTAAGATGCCTGGCTTTAAAACAAGGAAGAGTTCATCCTCAGAAAATATTTTAACTCAAACTGATTCCAAAGTAAATGATAAAGTCAACGTGGGTGAATTCCTGATTAACTTCCATGTCTATGATAAAAGTGTAGATAAGTTAAGAGCTTCTGATATTAAAAAGGACGACCTTAAAGCTTGGTTTGGAATAAATGTTTATAGAGATGGAATTAGAATACTGCCTTATGGAGAACAAGGAAATGATTGGCTGAAATTAGATAACAGAAGGATTCAACAGTCAAATAGAATTAGTAATGATCAAGTAATTGGTATGGTTGAAATCAATCAAGATGTAAATGAACAGCTTAAAGATAAAACCAATCGTGAGGGATTAATTGAAAATGAGTATTATGAAAAATTTAAAAATTTAATTCTCGGATCGATTACAATTTTTGAAGCAGAAAGAGAGACAGATAGAAAAAAGGTATACCCTAAAAAAGAAAAAACTTCAAATCAAAATATAGACGCAAAAATAAATACTGTAACGACCGATCTTAATGAAATTAAAAAGAAAGTAGAAGAAAGTGATGCAAAAGCGGCAACTGAAACTACTCCTCTTTTAAACAAAGTTGGACAACAAGTAACTGAATTAAAACAACAAGTAACTGACACCATCGATGAGCTTGAAAAAGACAAACAGATACTTTTTAATCTTGCAGGAACCGGATTAGCAGCCGAAAGATTTACTCATGAATTTGCAAGATTAGTTAGCGGATCTCTCTCATCATTGGAGAGATTAAGGAAATTAATTGACCTCACTAATGCCAAGGTAAAAAAAGAAGTTGATTCAATTAATAGTGCATTGGAAGCATTAAGAAATGATATTCGTTTATTAGGCCCAATGTTCTATATCAAGAAAGTGGCTAAGGAAAAGGAATTAAATATTCGTGAAATTATACAGAACACAATTTCATTACAAGAACCTTTCATTGAGAAAGCTGGTATAGAAATGATTGTTGAGGGTGGCTCATTTAATGTTTTAATGCGTGAAGGATCTTGTATGCAGGTATTCAACAACCTTATTGATAATGCTGTTTTCTGGTGTTCAAGAAAATCAGAAACAGACAAAAAGAAAATAAAGATAATACTTGATGAAAAAGAAAAATCCGTTTATGTTTCTGACAGTGGACCTGGAATAGCATCTCGCTATCGGGATAAAATTTTTGATCCTTTCTTTTCAATGAAAGGAGAAGACGGACGAGGACTTGGGCTTTATATCGTGAAAGAAATTTTAGATGAAAAAAATTTCGGAATTTATCTTATAACAGAAGAAGATTACAAAAACCTTCTTCCCGGCGCAAGCTTCAAAATTGTTTTTAACGACAGTAAAGAATAAATATGAAACGAGTTTTAATTATTGATGATGATGACACAATCTTGAACAATCTTGAAGAATCTTTCACGGAAAACCATATTCTTGTAATCAAATGCATTGATCGGTCACAAGCTCTTGCAGCAGTTAACGATGATATTCCTTTTGATGCAGTTATTCTTGACTGGTATTTTGTCCTTGCCGATGACAGTTCAATTAGTAGGGAAATTCTAAGAACGCTAAATAATAAGCATTTTAAACCAGTATTTATTTACACCGGTCATTTAATTGACTATGAAAATACAAGTCCAGAAGAAATTGAGTATCCCAGAAATTTAATCTCTGCATATGATAAGGCAATTAATGTTGCTGAATTGCTTAACAGAATTCAGCAATTGCTCAATGAAAATTATTCATTACAACTTGCATCTGTATACAGAAACACTATTAGGTATCAATTTGAGAAGATATTGTTTGAATTAAACGAACTTCAAAATGTTGACCTTGCAAGAGTGCTAAATAAAATCTATGGAAACGGGTCTAATGTTGATTGGAGCAATGATTTTGTTTTGAATCTTCTTCATCGATCATTGATTTCCGACTCTGCCTTTATTGATGGTATCACAGAAATATTGATGGCTGCAAATAATATAAATGTAGGAGCAAGTGCTGCCGACAGAAGAAAAATCGCAAACAAGATTCTATATTTTCATTCACAGTCTGACTTTATAAGAAACGGTGACATTGTTGTAATCCAAAAAGTAAGTGATGGTTCAACAGCTGCATACGGAATAATAATAACTCCTGATTGTGATCTTGAGCAAAGCGGCTCCCAATTTATAGAGCTTATTGAGTTAGTAAAATTTGCTGGTGACAAACTTGCTTTAAATGCAGGTAATAGGGATAAGATTAAGAATTATAATCACGATTCATTTTATCTTTTTCAATCATTGTTCGTAGAAACGGATTTTCAGGATTTTGTCGCTGTATTAAAATCAAGAATAGTTCTTCGGGAGGTAGCAGAACAATATCATGTGAATTATCCGAAAGCAACAAAGCGACTTTTGTATTCACAAGAATTTATCCACAATGGCGAAAAAGTAAAATTGAATTTACTTTGCACAAAAGCGAATCCATACAAAGCTGAATTTTTACAGAAACTTCATGCAAGCAGCAGCCGTGTTGGTATTCCAGACATTAAAGACCTTTTATAATGGCTAAAAACAACTGGACAAGAGAGGAGTTAATACTAGCGTTGTATTGGTACTGCATCAAAATTCCATTTACCAAAATAAAGTTTACAAAATTGGAGGTAATTGAATTAGCAAATCTGGTTGGCCGTACTCCTTCTGCTGCGGCATTTAAATTAGTAAACTTTGCCAGACTTGACCCTGCTTTACAAGCCAGAGGGATAAAAGGAATGAGTAAAGGAAGCAGCGCAGAGAAACCTATATGGAATGAATTTTATGATAACTGGAATGAATTGGCATTTGAGGCAGAAAAAATAATTGCAGAAATAAAACAGATAAGTCTTGAACAGGTAAGTAATATTGAAACGGCAGATTTACCAAGGGCAGGAAAAGAAAGACTTGCAATGGTAAAGATCAGAATTAATCAGAGTTTTTTCAGAAAGTCAGTTTTACTTTCCTATAAAAATACCTGTTGTATTACAGGCATTAAAATTCCTGAACTTTTAGTCGCAAGTCATATAAAACCATGGTCAAAAGATTTGGAACAAGCAGCAAACCCGGAAAATGGTTTATGTTTAAATGCCTTACATGATAAAGCATTTGATAAAGGACTTCTTACTATTACGCCGGAATTTAAAATATTGCTTTCACCGAAAATGCTTAAAAATAAAAATGAAGAAGTTGTAAAAAACTATTTCATGCCCTATCATCAAAAGGATATAATCAAGCCCAATCGTTTTATGCCTGGCAACGAATTCATATTATACCACAATGAGAAAATATTTATTCAATAAAACTGGATATTTTTTCTAAAAGTGAGTTTAGTGTTTTTTCAACCTTGGTAGGTTTCAAATCACATTCCCAAATATTAATGATCTTCCACCCATCTTTCTTTAAAGCTTTTATTGCTTTATCATCATTGGCTTTGTTACCATTTATTTTATCTGTCCACCATTGGGTTCGGGTTTTGGGTACTACAAAATATCTGCAATTTGTATGACCATGCCAGAAACAGCCATGCACAAAAATTACCGTGCGGTATTTTGGTAAAACAATATCTGGTTTGCCGGGGAGTTTTTTTTCGTGCAGTTTGTAGCGGTAGCCGTTGGCATGCAAAAATTTTCGCACCAGCATTTCAGGCTTTGTGTTTTTGCCCTTAATGCGGCTCATGTTATAGCTGCGGGTTGCTTTGTTGTGTACGTCGGCCATATTTATAAAGCTACATGATACGGGCCAAAGATTTCTAAGGCACGCAGGACAGTATTAAATAAGTTTCTGGAACCCATAGATATTTTTTAATTTTGCATTATGTTAACCCTGCAAAATATATTACAGATACTGCGGCAGCATAAGCCGGACCTGCAAAGGAAATACCCGATCGGAAGGCTGGGGGTATTTGGTTCTTATGCAAGGGGTGAAGCAACTGACAAAAGTGATATCGATCTTGCTGTGGAAATAAACGGTCCTATGGGATTGAATTTTGTTGCGATGGCTGACGAAATAGAAGCTTTATTTGGTATAAAAACAGATGTAGTACCCGAGCGTTCTATAAAACCAAAATACCTGCCTTACGTGGAAAAAGATATTGTGTATGTCTGAACGAAAACCATCTCTTATTATTGATGATATTTTGAATTGTATTGAGCATATACAATTATATACTGCCAATCTTTCCTTTGAACAGTTTTCCGGTAATTTCATGGCAACAGAAGCCTGCCTGTACAATTTGCAGATAATTGGTGAAGCCGTTTCTAAATTGCCAGACACAATAAAAGAAAGTAACCCAAAAATTCCCTGGTCTCAAAAATGACTTGCTTGTAATTAATGCTGCATCCACAGATCAGCATAGTTAAAAACTTATTGATTTAGTAATTTTTGCTGATAAGCGAATGAGGGGAGCTTCAACTTTGGCCGGCTTCAAATCACACTCCCAAACATTCATATTTTCCAACCGCCTTTCTTTAATGCTTTTATTGCTTTTTCATCATGGCGAAGCTTCCATTAATGTAACCCAACCATTGCAGGAGCCGCTTTTGAATGTGGCAGACTATTTCTGCCGGGCGGTACAAAATGTTTTTGAAAAAGGAGAGACGAGATTTTATAATTTCTTACAGACTACAGTTTACGGGCCGGATATTTTGTTACTGCAGTAAGCTTACTTATTAAACTCTGCCCACCTGGTTTCAAGGGCTTTACCTGCCGGTTGTTTGTTTGCTGTACAATGCAGCAGTTTTTTTAAATGCCAGTCTTCATACCCGTTCTTTAAGAAAGGTTTTTTAACGTGTACGGTAAGGGTTTGGGGTTCTATGCCAACCAGGTTCAGGTCAAACAATGTATGTATATCGGTACGTAATAGCAAGCCGTTATTTACATCATTATCCTTTTCTCCTTTGTATGGGTTGATGTGGCATGCTTCAATAATATGCATTATCGTACAACCGGTCACCATACATACCGCCCCGTATTTTTTAATGAGTTTATCACGAAATGTCTTTTGTCCCCGCCGTGCTTTTATCTGCTTTAAAACAGTTTCTCTTTCATCAGTATTGTTGGGTATGTAATCTACACCAGGGCTGTCGTCATCAGTTTCATCAAGCGCCTCACCGGCGTCAAGGGTAACCTGTAGTTCCGATCTCAATAGCTGTGGAATTTGGGTAAAATGTTGTTCAAAAAAACGGCTGCGTAATTCCTGTATAGACAGGTTTTGGTTATAGCTCCTGTAAAACCGTCTCAGCTTTTCAACTGTAAAAACGCCGGGTGCTTTAATAAAGCTTCCTTCATACAAAGCGCTGTATTTGGTTACGCTTTCCATTTCAAACAACGGTACATTAAATTCATGATTGTGCTGGCATTTGTAGGTTGGCTTTTTTACTTTTCGTATCTCAATACTTCTCGATTTGCATACAGGGCATTTGGTGATCTTCTTTTTACCGGCGCTGATTTTTATCGAAGCAATGATTGCAAAGCCAAGTATGATCTCTTTATCAACAACCAGGACAATGTCGCCCTCTTTTACCTGTTTACAATTAGCCATATTACTGTCGTAATTGTACCTGCTGTATGCATCATCATTTAATACAGAAATGACCCTGTTTTTCCTGTTCCCGTCAGTTACCGTTTTAAAGGTCCAGGTCTTAAAGCTGTTATCGTTCTTCATTAATTTTTTTTTACAATGTAGATAACGTAAAAAGGTATGGGTTATTTCGCCATCGCTGCCGGTTGGAAAATGACTGGAGGATAAGGTCGGCACATCCCGGATGGGCGAGATAAGTTATTATAGCTGCGGGTTGCTTGGTTGTGCACATCGCCCATGGTTATAAAGCTACATTATGCGGGCCAAAATATCAGTGTGCTGTTTTGTCAGCTAACAGATACTGTCCCGGTGTTCGGATTTAGCGAAACGAAAAACTGTTAAATTATCTAAACCTTAGTCACAAACCCTGGTCATGGATCTATTCAAACAGATTGAACAGTTCAGCACACTTTCAAACCACTATAACCTGTACCGTATTCCTGCTGTCAGCGAACTACATATATTAGTTCGGTGCTGCGGCTGGCTAAATTGCTTTCATCACGGTTGGTTGGCAGAAATCCGGCGCTTACTTTATATTCGCCGGCCTTAATTTTCGGGCTGGCCCATCTTGCCTGGCCAAAGCGGTCAACCGGCACAGGCCTGCCCGCAGGCTTACCATCCAGGTAGAATTGAATGCTGCCAATGTTGTAACGTTTTTCCTTACCGTCAAAGATCAGCCGCTGGCCGGTAAGGCTGCGTTTAATAACAGCAACAAAAGTTGCGGTATCACCCTCCCGGGTGGTTTTGCGCTCCGGGTAAATTTCGGTTTTGGTGCCGGCCTGTTCAATCTTTTGAGCCAGCAGGTATGTTTTTGCAAAACCGGCTTCCCCGGTTGTCATTACATCCATTACACAATTATTGCGGTTATCCCTGTCGGTAACTTCACGGCAGAGCCGCCCGGCCACCTCACGGTCTATAGGCTTTATTATGTTCATATTGGGAAGCCTGCACGAATCGGCATTTTCAACCGGCCATCCCTTTACCGTAAAGGTCGCCGTGGAAGTGCCTGGGGCGTAATCAAACAGGCTGGCTGCAGCGCTTATGCGCCAGGAATCTGAAAATTTCCGGTTAAGATCCTTATACCGGCCCGGCAGGCTGGCCGGCCTTGGTCCCAGGTAGGTTCCATCAGACAGTGCGGGCAGCCATTGTCCGGGTTCAATAAACCCGGCTATCCCCTCTGTGGCCGGTGTATTAAGCACACTGATATTGAGATACACTATATTATGTCCGCCCCACCAGCCCGGGGTGGCGATCAAAGTAGATCCATTCGGAAAGTCTACCTCAATCCCGTTACCACCCGGGGCCTTGGCCACACGGCCGCCGGGGCCAAGTGCAATACCTCCCGGTGTGTTAATGTCCTGCACAATACCGTCAACACGCAAACGCATACGGGTTTCCTGTTCCTGCACCGGCCCGTCGGGTTGATAGCTGATGCGGTGTGTCCCCACACGGGCTGTCAGGGCCGTATTCACGGCCACACAACTGGTCAGTCCTGTATAACCGTTGGGGATGGGGTTTGCCGTAGTAACGGGGGTTTGGCGTACCTGTATCTCGTAATCCGTGCCGTCTCTCAGCAATGTATATTCACCGGCGCCCTGGAAATCGTAATGGATACCGTTAACGGTTTTAATATGCGGGTCGCCATTGTCACCGGCATCATATACGGCCCGGTCGTTGGTGAGCATCAGCTCGTCTATCACAATACGGCCCTGGGCCGATCCGTTTGCAGGCCCCACCTCCAGGCGGATCGCAACGATCTCAGAAAGGTCCAGGCCCGATCCGTTATTCAGAAAATCGGTTAGCCGGATACGGATGGTTTCCATCTCGTTGTGCCAGCCTCCGGAGCGCATGTACGGTTCTTCAAACCCGCCGCCAAATGCGCCGATGCTGATAGAACTTGAAACGGGGACCATTTGTCCGTCCCTCAGGGTTACTTTAAAGGTAAGGTCGCCCAGCACCGCCAGCGTATTGGGATGTTGGGTGCCCTGGGCACCACGGAAGGATAGAAACAGGTTATTGGCAAAATTTTTTTCCCCTGCCGGTATCTGCCATTCATAAAACCGGTTACTGCCATTCCAGTCAAAAACCACTCCACGCTGGTCGTCGTTACGAACGGTTAAAGCATCAGTACTGCCACCTTGTGTGGCCCCGTTAAAAGGGTCCGCTGCGTTCCAGGTAAAATCGCCGTTGGTGTCATTCAGCAGCCCTTCCAGAACATTTTGAACAGTAAATGTTACCGGTGATCCGATGCTGCTGGTACCGGTACCGGTCTGCGTTTGATAATCATCAATAATGATTGTTTTTTGCGGGTTGGAAGCTGTATTTGGTGATGCGTCTACATATTCATGACTAACCTGGATACATGGGTCACCGGTGGGTACACCTATAGGACGGAAGCTTTCATATTGCCTTGTCAAAAAATCTATGGATGGAATATTATCTTCTACATACCGCTTTACCAGCGGCAGCAAATGACCCAGCAGTATCAGGTGTGTATTGGCCTGGCCTATCTGGCATGGGCCGGCAACCACGCCGCTTCCTCCGCCATTGTGAAACCAGCCGTGACCCGTACCCTGTACCACGGTTGATTGCCGGTTACCGGTGGCCCGGCCGTGCAGGTGAAAAGTACGGCAAAGCTGGTAAGGGTTGGAGGCGCTGCAAAGTGCACAACCATTCACATCGTCATCGCCCGAGGCTGTCCAGAGATGGTAATTGGCATTATGCGGATTAGCTGAACTGGTACCCCCAAAATCAGTCGGCAGCATACTGCTGATCAGCCTGATGTCGGTCATACTGTAATTGCCTGGCACGTAGGTTCCGTCAAACATGCGGTCATAAGCGATCGCCACTCCCTCTGCTCCGCGGCTATGGCCGATCCAGACGATCCTGCCGGCATCAATATTTCCCGGGAGGTAACTCTGGTTTAGTGGGTCATTCGTGCCAATTGCGCCGGCATTGATCTGGTCAATTAATGCACCGGTATGTGCCAGCGTGGTGGTGGATGCAGTGAAGGTTCCGGGGTTAACATTATTGGGGTGGCTCATGACCACATAACCGTAAGAGGCCAGGTGATTCCCTATATGATCATACCATATATACTGGTGCCCGACCCCATGGGACACGATGATCAGGGGCAGGTTTTTACCTGTCGCTGCTTTCACGCCGGCTACATTGGTGGGTATGAACAGTCTTTCCGCTTCAAATCCGGCAGGAATGCCGAAGGTTGTTGCAGCAGTACCATTGATATTATAATTCAGAACCGTCACCGCCTCCGGGCCGGCGGCCGCTGTATTGTGAACCCTGTAAAATCCTGCCTCATTATTGCGCCCGTCAATATAATCGTTCCCGTCGAGCAGGCCATTCTGGTTAAAATCCAGGACGACGTCATAGCCCACCCCGAGCCCGAGCCCTGCATTGGCATTCAGTTCGTTCGGAGCGGCAACCGGGAATGTACAACTTTGGATAGTAGAGCCGGTAAAATTTACCAGCACAAAGCCGCCCGGCCTGGCATCGGTGAGTGTATTGTCAAGGTTCCACCCATTGGTCCCTTTCGCGTTAACGATATAAATACGGCACATGCCTGAAATGCCCGAAAACCTTGTGGGATCGATGGCAATCTCGATACTGCGGTTTAAATTGATTGCCTTCACATATTCAAAATACGGATAGACGCTGATTGAATGGCCGGCAAGTTCGGTTTTGGTTACCGCCAAAGCAGGATGCCCGGTAAGCAAACCGCCTGTTGTAATCAAAACCAAACAAAATGTTTTTAAAATATGTTGGATAGGTTTCATGATCATTTTTGATTTTTAATCGTTTATTTATTGACGGGTTTCAGGTAACCGCCAGGCGTCTGTAAGATGTGTTTCCTGTGGTGAGAATTCGAGTATGAACGCTGCCGCATACTGGCGTAAAAGTGTGGTTAAGTCAGGAGCAACGATCAAATTACGGGTGCGGCTCTGCATATCGGCTGATTTCAGGGATGCAATGCCTGAGCGTTTGGCGTTGGCAAGTTCAATGGAAATCGTTTTGGCGTCAATGCGTTCCGGCAAAGCCGGCGTGCCAAACCAGATGGGTTCCTTCGAAAGATCGATTTGCCCAGGGATGATCCCAATTACAAAACCCGATTCATTCCCCTGGTTAATTCGTTGAACGGTATGACTTCCGGCATACAATACCGGTTGCAGCCCGTTTGTCGGCGCCACCAGCCTGGGGTCAACCTTGATAACGATCAACAGGCCCGAGCTCACATCAGGACGTTCGCTCCGCCAATCATATTTAAATGATTTCTCCAGCCGGAACGGTTGAATGCTGACAATGTCGATAACCGGCTGTGGTTTGAAATCCAGCTTACTGGTAGGCGCACACCCACCCATCATGTAAATGCCAGCCAATATCACGGGGTACAAGACCTTTCGCATTTCAAAGATCAAGCTGAAATATCTGTTTGGTATTCGGGTATTTATCATAGCAGTCTTTATTTTCAAAGTGTTAAAAAATATGGTTATTTCATTTCTGAAATTTTCAGCTTTTACCCGGAACTTGATCCCGGTGGAATCCCGAAACTTATTGAAGTGATGCTGTTTTGAAAATGATTTTGCGTAAAAGCGATTTTACAAGCTGGTATTTATTATACAACTATGCCCGGTCAATATTATATTTTATTGTCAAAATACATATAAAAAATCAAATATGCAATAAGTGTTTATGATAAATTTGAATATAAGAATGCTGAAAAGTAAAAACACCCTGTTCTTTGTATTCCCTCGCCTGCTTCAAATTCAAAAGAAATGTTTTGAGATCGCTGGTACCTCTTCAATGCTGCCGGTTTGTAACCGGGGTTAAAAAAAGTAATCTTAATACGCTGCTGTTCTTCACTTAAATCTTTTTCTCTACCGGTTGGTGTCACCAACTGGCTTAAGTGTTTCAACTGGCTTAAGTTTGGTGCAAGTGTTCCCAACGCAAAGTTTAAATTAAAACGAAATCTTAGTGGGATCACTTGTGTCTTTTCAGTTCTGCCGGTTTCCCGATAGAAATCGGGACAGGTGCAACCGGATTTCATAATGCAAACAAAGATATATCCACTTGTTATTTTTATTCTGAGTAAGGAGTTTTAAAACATCTATCTGCCCGAGCTATGGTTGTAATTGTTCTGTACTGCTAAAGGATCTGAATCTTCTTATATATTATATTTTGGTTACGGCTCAAGGCCTTATTTTGAGCTGAAACAAAGTGCAGATACAAACCGTTTACTCATCCATTCTGCCTGAACCTGGCCTTTTTCAGCGTAATTATTTGCCTTTAACTAAACAGCATTTCGGGCTCGTGTTTTTGCCTTTTATCCGCTGCATATTATAGCTTCTCTGCTCAGGTGTATGTACGTCTGCCATATTGAAATACAAATGTAGCATACTTCTCCTTTTGGAGAAGGACGGGAGGATGAGGTCGGCTCATGTTGTAGCTGCGGGTTGCTTGTTGTGTACGTCGGCCATAGGCATAAAGCTACATGATACGGGCCAGAGATATCACTAACCTAAAAACATCTTAATGGCCGGTGGCTCTACGCTTCAAAACCTTATAACATTACAATATAAATGCCGCTAAAACGTTATACAGTGCACTAATTAAATTCTACATATAATGCCTTTAAAAAAACCGAAACACCAGGAAATAATTGACACCTTACAGGCAGGCAACTTTTATGTTGAATGTTCTGAATGCCGGGAAGAGGTTTCTTTAAAACAGGTTGCTCTTTTTGATAACAAGAATTTTAGTGAAGAAGCACTAGCGATCTATAAAGAGCAACTGGCTGCTATTAAAGAAAGAAAAGCACACTTAAAAGCATTGAAGGAAAAAGGGAATATAAGATCTGAAATAGGTGCTTTATCTACCAACTTTGGTTTTATTATGGAGCGGATCGCCCCAACCATGCCCGGTTTCCGCTTCAGACATAATGATTGCCGGTCTGTGTTTGATCCTATTGACTATGTGATCTTTGAAGGACTCACCGAGGATGGCATTGTAGATAAAATTCATTTTATAGATATTAAGACCGGCGCTGCCCGGCTAAGTAAAAAGCAAAAGGAAATTAAAAATGTCGTGAACGATAAAAAACTGAAGTTTAAAAAATTTTAATAATGCAAAAAGAAGTACTGGAATTTTATTCCATGTTAAGGCACATATTTGGGGTCTGTCCCTGTTGCGGTGAAATATTCCGGTTGAGCGACTGTAAATTATTTCAAAAAAAGAAACCGGAAATTGACTGGAAAGAAGAAATAGATAACGAGATTCGCAGGCTTGATCTACTGGAAGAGAAAATACAGGAAAAGATAGAATCTTCAAAGGAGGCTGCAAGAACTGTAGGGCGTAAAAATGCTGATAAACTCGTTAGAAAACTTGATAGAGTTTTTTTGCCCCTGAAATTAAACTGTAATGATTGTAAGGTAATTTTTCATCCAATCGACTTTATTGTCTTTAATGGAATGAACAGTAATTCGGGCGATTGCACAATTAAAGAAATACTCCTGATAGACAAGGATAACAAAGCGGGGCAATATTTGAAAATTCAACAGAGTATAGCCAATGTGATTCAGACAAAAAATTATGATTGGTTAACGCTTCGGGTAGGGAATGATGGAAAAATCTTCGAAGAAGTTTAGATCAACCTTTGTGTTTTTGCCTTTAATGCGGTTCATCCCGATAGCTATCGGGATAGCTGCGGATTGTTTTGTTGTGCACATCGGCCATGGTTATAAAGCTACATTATGTGGGCCAAAGTTCCGGTGTGTGCATACGCTACCTGCCATTATTGGGGTAATTCCATTTCGGCCCCCGTATATTATCTTAGTTATTCCACAGCGGTTTACCGGCAAAAGGAGTATGAAAGTTGAATGAAGTTTAAGATCCCGGCTGCCTGCCGGCGGCTTCCAGTTCAATATAAAATGGTTCTTTCACTCCCTGGGTATCATCTGTAATGCCCCGGATGGCTATTTCGTTTTGGTCGGTACGCTCGTAACTGCCCTTTATGATATCATCTGTAACGGCAGCATCCCGGGTATATTTTATCTTACCCAGTAAGGTTCCGTCACTATACAAAAAGGCAGCAAAAGAGCGATCGTAAAATCCCCGCCCCGGGATGATATCAAATATAAGCCGTTCATTATCTCCATTGGGAATAAGGGTGCAGCGGTCAAGCTGAAGCGAAGAACTGTACCTGAAGGTGCCCGTTTCTTCGCCGGTTTCACTGTCTGTTTCAAACTCAGCCCCAAAATAGATGGTTCCGGAAAGAAAAACTGGTTTGATTTTGCCGGTAGTTAAAGACATTTTAATAAGATTTGGATTTTGTATGGGGAGGTAACGATTGCGGTAGCAGTAAAATTGCCCTGGAGATTTTTTTACCGGGGGGCTTTATTGTAATCCGGTTCAGGTTCTCCTGCACAAATCCCTTTTTATTGTACAGTTTGCAGCGGTAGCTATCTATATCCAGGAATGTACACAGGTACACATTTGAGCCTGCTGCCAGGACAGCAGATAAAATAATTATTTATCTTTATATACGTTAAAGCGAGCCATATGAAAAAGGAATTAATTAATGCTTTATTTGTACAATTTGAGCAGGCCTGTTACAATTATAAAGGTATTGAATGCTGGAGTGCAAGAGAATTGCAGCAGATACTGGGATATACAGAATGGAGAAATTTTTTAAAAGTAATTGATAAGGCGAAAGATGCCTGCATAAATGCCGGAGAAGATCTGAAGCATCATTTTGTTGATGTCAACAAAATGATCAACCTGGCTAAAACTGCCAAACGTGAAGTTGATGATATTGCCCTCACCCGCTATGCCTGTTACCTGGTTGCGCAAAACGGGGATGCTTCCAAACAGGCCATCGCTTTTGCACAAACCTATTTTGCAGTACAAACCCGCAAACAGGAAATTATTGAACAAAGGCTGCTGGATATTGAAAGGGTAACAGCCCGGGAAAAACTTTCCAAGTCCGAAAAAAAGCTGTCAGGTATTATCTATGAACGTGGTATAGATGAAAAAGGGTTTGCTGTCATCCGGTCTAAAGGCGATGCAGCATTTTTTGGAGGCTTTGGCACAAACGACATGAAGCGGAAGATGGGTGTGGCTGCAAACAGGCCACTGGCCGATTTTTTACCAACACTCACCATTAAGGCCAAAGACTTTGCTGCCGAACTTACAAGCCATAATGTAATTGAAAAAGATCTGAAGGGAGATACACTCATCAGCAAAGAACATATTGACAATAACACTGCCGTAAGAAAAATGCTTAAAGAAAGAGGAGTAAAGCCCGAAGAGCTCCCTGCCGTTGACGATGTAAAAAAACTGCAAAGAAAATTAAAGACAGAACAGAAAAAACTTACAAAGAACAGTAAAAAGAAAGGCTGATCAGCGGGTTATTGACCAGCAGGGTTTATCGTGCAGTTTGTACCGGTAGCCGTTTGCATGCAAAAATTTACGCACCAGCATTTCAGGCTTAGTGTTTTTGCCTTTAATGCGGCTCATGTTGTAGCTGCGGGTTGCCTTGTTGTGTACGTCGGCCATGTTTATAAAGCTACATTATGCGGGCCAGAGTTACAATAATCCTAATTTGCCTGCATTCACTGCCATCAATTCTTTATACTGCTTTTTCATTGCGGCAGGCAGAAAAGAAATATCTACAAGGCCATTTGCTTCATTCAGTTTTGCGGCAAATTTTTTATAACTGTTCTCCATGGCCCGTTCAGGTATTTTAAGGTTTGCTCCAAGGCTGTCGAAATCGGCTTTTTGTAGTTTTCTCTTTTTTGCATTGATGGTAAGCGCCATTTCTTCCCGGTCTTCGGGCATGGCTATTTTTGTGCAAACCAAGTCGTAGGCCGGTGAAAGTATGATATCATTTTCAGCCGTTGCAAGCAGCGAAAAATTCTTTAAATGCATGTCTGCATTACCCGTTAAAAATGCCAGTAATACTGTTTCAAAGAAAATGATGGCGTCAAAGCCGGGCCTTGAGGAAAAGGTAGCGATCTGCTTTCCCACTTTTTCCATGGAGCTCCTGTACTTATCTGCTGTAAGGGTTCCTGTTAACTGGCACATATCTTCCTGGGCCAGCTTTTTGTCTTTTGTACGGTCGAAACGTTTGGTGATATAAGCCAGTTCTCCCGACCGTAAACGTATCAAACTATGTTCAGCAGTGGAAATACCGAAGAGTTGCGACAAATGCATGGTAAGGTCCTCGTTCTCCGGCAGGTAAGGAAATGTTTCCGTTGGGGGCTTTAGAATATATCCTCCCCATAAACCAACAATGGTAAACCTTGAATGCTTTGGATCGTTGGGTATTTTTTCGAGCGTTAGGGAAAGTTTTGGTTGTACACCTGTTACCGCAATGCTTTTTACCACGATCTGCTTTGCCAGTTCCTGCATTTGTTCATTACTATAATCCAATGCAGGCGGGGTGGCTGTGCCAAAGAACTGCCGGCTGCATGCAGGATGAAAGTCTGCAATAGCTGGAGGCAATGGCTGATAGCAATATAAACAACGGTCCTCTTTCATTATGGCTCTTCATTTGTTTCAACAGGTTCTACACTTACAGCGCCAATGCAGTCTTTACAGGCTTTTAGTAATAAACCCATCCTGTCATTGGAGTTTATTTTCCAGTTCTTAATGGTTATGTCGAGCAACCAGCCTTCGGGGATCAGGCCATCAAAAAAAGGGATCATGACCGGACTCATGTACGGTTGTGATCTCAGGGGCAATGTAAGACTTACGGCCGCCGCATCTTTTAACAGCAGGTAATCTTCATGATATTTGAATCCATAGCCATCTTCATCCTGCCATACGATGCCGGCCTCTTTATCCCTGTAAAAAACTTTTCCTGAGCGTTGCATGGGTTTAGATGTTTTCTATGTTCTCAATATCTGCGTGGTTAATTTCGATAAGCAGTGCAGGGTCCTTCGTTCGCTGGTATTCACCGGCATTGGGATTCGTAACAAATTTCCATCCTTTGATCTCCATATCTTCCCTGGTGGGTTCCATTATAAAACCAACCAGTACTGTTTTGTTCTTAAGGTACACCTGAACATGGGTGGTTGTATGGTTCAGCAGTATTTCATAGGGATCTTTTATTCTTCCCGGGCCCGGTACAGCCTGGTATCCAAACAAGGCAAGTACCTGGTTAACCTTGTCCATACGGAGTGATTCCTTGCCTTGTTCAAGGTCCCGTATAAAACGCAGGCCCACGCCTGTTTTTGCCGCCAGCTCTTCCTGGCTTAAGCCAAGCTTGTTACGATTGTACTTTACAAAATGCGATATGTAGTTGTCATGTGTCATTGATTATACCCGATCGGGTATAAAGATACAAAAAATAATGTTTTTATACCCGATCGGGTATAAAATTATATAAATCGGTTAAATTATACCCGATCGGGTATAATTTTATAAAAAATTTGTTTGATTCCCTGTATATTTTGCGGAATAAAAGCTTAATCTCAAATAATCTCTGCAATTTATGCGGAGATTGGCGTTATTCTCCGCAAATCGGGAATAATTGCTATAATTTATAATATCATTTTCGTAAGCCTGAACATGCAGAACATGTTAAAAATGACCATGGTCTCTTACTTTACAAATACCTAAACATTTTATTGGGGAAATTTGCATGTTGTGTTACCCTGTGACCGTGCCAGTAACTACAGAACCGAAATGAGCGAATTGCCCCGGTCCCGGTTTCCACGAATTAAATAAATGAAAATGAAAACGATTGCAATAATAATGATGGCAACTGCATTGGTAGGTACCGCACCGGTATTATTAAAGAAAGATGTTGAAAAGAACGAAGCGGCGAAGAAATACCTGGTGTCGGCAGCGGTTAAAGTTAAGTCCGGCGCTGATGAATTAAAGCGTGATCACCCGCAGCTGGCTATGTTTGTAAGGAACGGCTATACCATTTACCGGCTTACCTATAATACGGTTTCGCCTTCGGGGGAGGCGGTGGTTGCATCAGGCGCCCTGTATGTACCGGATGTAAAAGGGGCGCTGCCCCTGCTGAATTATAACCATGGCACCATTTTTCCATCCAAAGAAAAAAATGCACCATCCTATATCAATGACCGCGATGCAGAAAGTGGCATTGCTAAATTATTTGCGGCCAATGGTTACCTGGTGGTAATGCCGGATTATATTGGTTATGGTACCACGAAGAACCTGGAGCATCCTTATGGCGCTTATCATATCACTGCCAAAGCGGTGAAGGATATGCTGTATGCGGTTAAAGAATTCTGTGCAGATAAAGAGCTCACACTTTCAGGTAAGAACTTTTTCTCAGGCTGGAGCGAAGGCGCTGCGGTGTCAATGGCTACCGTGCTTGACCTGGAAAAGAATAACGACGGGAACTTTAAACCCACGGCCACGGTACTGAATGCAGGCCCTTATTATACCAGTGCATTTGTGGATCATATTCTGGATGCCAAAGACGATCTGAAATATATGAAAAGCTATGTGTGGGTGTTGCAGAGTTATAACAGGCTATACAATATCAGCAAACCGCCGGCTTATTATTTTACCGAACCCAATGCAGGTATGCTTAAAAAAGAGGGTGTGGAAGCCGATATTACAAACAACCCCGGGGAGCTCTTCACCGATGTATTTCGCCTCAGTTATAAGGCCGGTAAGGAAACTGCCCTGGTAAATGCATTCAAGGAAAATGACCTGTGGACAGGCCACCCAGGATCACCCGTTATCTTTTGTCATGGTGACAAGGATGATTATGTACCCTTGTTCAACTCACAAGAAGCATACGATGAAATGAAAGCGAAGGGTGCTGATGTGCAGCTGAAGATATTTAAAGGGCATAGCCATACCAGCAGTGTTTTTAATTATTTGCAAACGGCATTTATGGCATTTGAGGGGAAGAGGTAATTGAACATAAAAGATCATAAGGCTGCTACGCAGGTTGCTACGCAACTTTTTTAACCACAAAGGCCACAAAGACACGAAGACACAAAGGAAAATGCGTCGCATTTTTTACCCTGCCGACAGGCAACTTCGTGCCTTCGTGTCTTTGTGGCAAACCTGTTTCTCAGCGAAGCTGGGAAAAAAGATTTTTTCCCTTTCTTGTCTATTTCTTCCGGCGGTTGACCTTTACAACAACAAAAAAATCTGGCACAATAATTACGGTATTTTTTTCTAAAACTACCAGCAATGGAGAAAATACCAAAGCTTCAATCTTCAACCAATTGCCATTCCCGCAGAAATTTTTTAAAGCAAACTGCCGCTTTAACTACCATCAGTTTATTGCCAGGCACCGCAGCAAAAGCTGGCGATCAGCTTAACGGCCTTGCTGATAAATTTGACCAGCAACAGTTACAACTGGAAATAAACGGCAAGCCTTATAGTTTATCAGTAGAGCCAAGAACCACACTGCTGGACCTCTTGCGTGAACAGCTGCATCTCACCGGCACCAAAAAGGGCTGCGACTGGGGGCAGTGTGGCGCCTGCACCGTGCATGTGAATGACAGGCGGGTACTGTCATGCATGCGCCTGGCCGTTATGCACGGCGGCGATAAAATAACAACGATAGAAGGTATTGGTACAGAAGAGAACATGCATCCCATGCAGGAGGCTTTTATTAAACACGATGGGTTTCAGTGCGGCTATTGTACACCGGGACAGATCATGTCGGGCATCAGTTGTATTAAAGAAGGGCATGCAGAAACGGACGAGGACATACAGGAATATATGAGTGGCAATATTTGCCGCTGCGGCGCCTACAACAATATTACCGCAGCCATTGCAGCAGTAAAAAAAGGAGGGAAGACGCTATGATAAATTTTGAATATAGTAAAGCTGGCAGTACGGCCGCAGCCACAGCAGCAATCGCCGGGAATAATAAAGCCATGTTCATTGCAGGCGGCAGCAATCTGATAGACCTCATGAAGCGTGGAATTATTGCCCCGGAAAAATTGGTTGACATCAACAGATTGCCATTACAGCAAATTGAAAGAACAGGTAACAATAGTTTACGCATTGGCGCCCTGGTGCCCAACAGCGATGCAGCAGGCAATGCATTGGTAAAACAATATTTCCCACTGCTTGCCATGGCCATCAATGCAGGCGCTTCGCCGCAGTTAAGGAATATTGCAACCACTGGGGGTAATATGATGCAGCGTACCCGCTGTGCTTATTTTTATGATACGAGTATGCCCTGTAATAAACGAAGTCCCGGAACCGGTTGCGGTGCATTGAAAGGATATAACCGCATGCATGCCATTTTCGGTGCCACTGAAAATTGCATAGCCGTTCACCCGAGTGATATGTGTGTGGCGCTTGCTGCGCTGGATGCAATGGTGATCGTAACAGGGAAAAATGAAAGGCGTATTCCTTTTACTGATTTCCACAGGCTGCCGGGCACTACACCTGACAAGGATAATAATTTGCAAAGGGATGAACTGATCACAGCGGTGGAAATTCCATTCAATGAATTCTCAAAATATCATTACTTAAAAATAAGGGACCGCTCTTCCTATGCATTCGCATTGGTATCGGTTGCGGTGGCTTTGCAGCTGAATGGCAATACCATCAGCAAAGTACATTTGGCGATGGGTGGTGTGGCGCATAAACCCTGGAGGCTTACTGCTGCTGAAAACTTTTTGCAGGGCAAGACAGCAACACCCGAAAATTTTAAAGCCGCTGCAACTTTAGCCATGCAGGATGCCAAAGGGTACGGGTACAACAACTTTAAATTAAAGATGGCGCCGGCTGCCATCATCAATGCATTAACCACTGCTGCAAATAATTAAGTTATGGAGAAATATCTTTCAGAGCTGTTCTTTCCCGACCCCGATGACCGGGTGGATGGCAAGGCCAAAGTTACCGGCAATGCAAAATTTGCTGCGGAGTATGACCTGCCGGGATTGTTATACGGTGTGTTTGTTAGAAGTACGATTGCCAAAGGAAGCGTCAAAGCGATAGACACACAAGCTGCCATGTGGGCGCCGGGTGTAAAGGATGTGATCAGCTGGAAGAACCGGCCCAAAGTGCCCGGATGGGATGAAGCGGAAAAGCCAAAGGACCCGAAAGTGGCCGGTAAGGAGTTCTATCCTTTCTTTGATAATAAGATATATTTTAACGGCCAGCCCGTTGCGTTAGTAGTGGCCGATAGTTTTGAAAGGGCGCAACATGCTGCCACGCTGGTAAAGCTTCAATACAATAAAGAACAGCAGCAAACCGATATGGATCAGTTGTTATCAAAAGCAGTTGATCCCCCCAAAAAAGAACAGGCAAAATATGAACGGGGTAGCCAGGATGCATATAATACTGCTGCGGTGAAAATTGATTCGCAGTACATCCTGCACCCGCATATACATAACCAGATGGAGCCCCATGCTGCCGTGGCAGTATGGGATGGTCCGGATAAGGTTACACTGTACAATAAAGCACAGTTTGTGCAGGGCACACAGGAAAGTATTGTAAAGGCTTTTAAGCTGAAGAAGGAAGATGTAAAAGTGATCTCAAAATTTACGGGCGGAGCTTTTGGTGGTGCATCCCGTTTCTGGCCGCATGAACCTGCTGCTGTGCTGGCAGCAAAGAAACTGGGTAAGCCGGTAAAAGTGGTGATAGGCCGTGATGACCAGTTTACGATGGTGGGCCACCGGCCGGAAGCTATACAGCAGGTAAAGATAGGCGCTGCTGCAGATGGTACGATCGTAAGCCTGGCGCATCATGCATATGGGCATACTTCCAGCTATGAGCAATTTGCAGAGCGTATTACCGACATCTCTAAATTTTTGTACAACTGCAATAATGTACTCACTACTTATAAACTGGTGCCGGTTGATGTGGGCACACCTACTTATACCCGTGGCCCCGGCGAGACCTCCGGCATGTTTGCACTGGAAACTGCCATGGATGAAGCAGCTGTGGCATTAAAGATGGACCCCATCGCTTTTCGTATGAAGAACTATGCGGTTACCGATCCTGAAAAAAAGCTACCCTTCTCTGCCAAATACTTAGATGAATGTTATAGAAAAGGTGCTGAGCATTTCGGCTGGCAAAACCGCAATGCAACACCGGGCGCTGTTCGCAAGGGCGACTGGCTGATCGGCATGGGTATGAGTTCGGCCCTGTATGGTGCACGCAGGAACCCGGCAACAGTAAAAGCAGTATTAAAGACTGATGGCAGTATGTTATTGCAGACTGCGGTGGCAGATACCGGTCCCGGCTCTACAACCGTAATGGTAAATGTAGCAGCAGAAGTGAGTGGGATACCGGCCAGTAAAATTTATTATGAAATAGGCGATAGCACTTACCCGCCTGCACCCGGGCAGTTTGGTTCTACCATGACGGCTTCTATCGGCTCGGCCGTGCATGATGTATGCATGGCATTGAAGCGGCGCCTGGCAGAACTGGCAGTGGCAAAAGCAGGCGGAAGTTTTGCCAATGCAAAGCCGGAGGATATCATGGTGAAAGATGGCTGGCTTTGGACCGCCGGCAACGCTGCTGAAAAAATAAGCTATACAGAAGTGTTGCAGAAAAATGGTTTGCCTCAACTGGAAATTACCAAGGAATCAAAAGCAGGGCCGGAGCAAACCAAATATTCTGTGCAATGTTTTGGAGCTTCCTTTGTGGAAGTGAAAGTACATGCGCTGACGGGCGTGATAAAAGTAAGCAGGGTAACTTCTGTTATTGATTGCGGTAAAGTGATCAATCAAAAAACAGCACGTAACCAGGTGCTGGGCAGTGTGGCTTGGGGTATTGGTATGGCATTGATGGAAGAAGCCGTCATGGATCACCGTTATGGCCGTTATGTTAATGCAAACCTGGCCGATTATCATGTTACCGTAAATGCTGATGTGCCACAAACCGATGTGATATTTATTGATAAGCCTGATTATATACTGGATCCCATGGGAGCAAAGGGGTTGGGAGAAATTCCGCTGGTGGGTTTTGCAGCTGCTGTAGTAAATGCCGTGTATAATGCTACGGGAAAACGTATCAGAACCTTGCCGTTAACGCCTGATAAATTATTGTAAGGTGCTTTCAAAAAATAAAGGTATTGCGATCGCAATACCTTTATTTTTATAATTTCTTCTTTATTTATGTTTCATCATCCCCATCATACTCCCCGTAATTACCAGCCCTACAGAAATGCGGTTTAATTCATCAACAGGCGCACCGCTGAGTGACTGGTTCTCGGAACTTCTCCAGGGTTTGTCGGTTTTAAAGCTGCCCACATAATGGCCCTGCACACCTATGGAGTGGCCGGTGGGAGATTTGAAACCCAGGCCCAACCCGAAACGGTAAGTGGTGAAGCGGTTGGTGAACTTAACACTGCGTATGCTGTTTTGTGTGGAAGGTGAGTTGGCCACATCATCAAAATCAACCGCATTCACATCTTTGTAAAAGATGGCGTGGTAAGATTCGGTACCGATACCTGCCATGGGGTATAGCATAAATGGACCAGGTACCACATCAAAACCCAGGTCTAAGCTGCCGCCCAGTGAGCGTACAGTACTGCTTCTTTCATCAGGATCGCCGGTGAGGCTGCTGCCTGCTGTTACATTCAGCTGCGATATAAAGCCCTTGATGTTGTGCATGGAACCGAGGCCGACATTCCAGGTATGGCCACGTAATGTTTTGTACTGCGGAAAACCGGCAATGCGGCTGTTGAGGCCGTCAAATTCCTGGAAGCTTACACCGCCGGTCTTTACCATCACGGGCATGTATTGTTTCATTTTTTCCCAGTTGGCTTTTTTGTCGTTCTTGTAATTTTTATCCTGGGCAGTGGCAGAGAGTGTAAAAATAGCTGTTGCAATTAAGAGGATCGTTTTCATAATTTTCTTGTTTGGTTATTAAATACGTACGCTGTAAAAAACCTATACATTTTTCATGCCGATGTCATTAAAGAACCTGGTCAAACAGGAGGGATTGGGTAAATATTTTTTTAAATGGCAGTAAAATGAAAAATAATAGTCTTTAGTTTTTATTGTCACTTTTTTGCTCGCCCAAAAAAGTAACCCAAAAAGGGCGCCGACAAAGGATTACGGCCCCTTTGTCGGATGCAGCTATGTGCATCGGTTGTGCTACTGTGACTTCGACATTTGATTTTTACTCTTAGGCGCAGTCGCTTAACTTTTATACAACCGGTTTTTAGTTTAATGGATACCCATACTTTGTCTTTTTTGAGTTAACTGCGACCACGGTATTTTTCTATTTTGCCCTTACATAAGCTTAAGCTGCCACACTAATGACAGTGGAACCGGTGGATATAATAAAAGCTTTTACAAAAGGGAATGGACTATGTGCTGGTTTAAGAAAAAATATACTGGTCCGGTGGCGATGGCCCGGCGAAACGGCCGGAGGCTTTCGGGTCGCCTTGATTTTTTTGCTTACTTTTTTTATCAAGAAAAAAAGTAAGAAGAAATTTGGAATTGCTTCATTGCGCAGATAAGAGAATAAGAAATTACACAGCAGTAACTGTATTGTTCCGTGCAAGCAGGTCTTTTATCTTATCAAGCATAAAGGCCATATCAAAGGGCTTTTCAATGTAGTCATCAACATCATATTCGGCTGCAATTTCTTTAAGGCGGCTGTTGGCCGACATAAATATAACAGGGATATCCCTGGTACGTTCCTGCAGGCGCAGCAGGGTTAGGATATCCCGTCCATCGGTGCCCGACATCCAGAGGTCCAGCATGATCAGGTCATGCTTATCGCCGGTGCATGCTAAGATCTCAGTTGGGTTTGTTGTTGCCTTCACCTGGTAGCCCTGGGTTTGCAACATCATCCTCAATATCTCCACAATGTCCGGATCGTCATCTACAATATATATCCTGCTCATACATTTTTAATTAAAGGCAGCTCAAAACAGAAAGTTGAGCCCTTGCCATATTCACTTTCAACGGTCAGCTTGCCGTTATGTCTTTTCAAGATCTCTGCCGAAATATATAACCCCAGTCCGAGCCCGGCATAGGTATTTTCAAGCGAACCGCCTACCCGGTAAAAGCGGCCAAATATCTTATCCTGTTCGCCATGGGGAATACCCATACCAAAATCCTGTACGCTGCAACAGGCTTTATCGCCGGCCCTTTTTACATCTATTAAGACATTTGTTCCGGCAGGCGAATATTTAATAGCATTTTCTATTAAATTAGAGATCACCTGGCTGATCTTATTGCGGTCGCCATATACCATACATGTATCCGCCGCCGTACAACGCAACTCATGCGTGTTTGAGAAACTAAGCAATTCCTGTACCATTTCATTAACAAGAGCCGACAGGTCGAAACTTTCTTCATTATATTGTAACTGCCCATGCTCTATCTTTCTTACATCCAGCAGCTCACTGATGAGTTTCGAAAGTTTATTGACCTGCACGTCGGCCCTGCCCAGCATTTCTTCTGCCCTGGTATTGCCTTCCTGCTTAAAACTATGCCTTAGTAATTGTATATAACCTTTAATACTGGTTACCGGTGTTTTTAACTCGTGACTGGCAATGGAAATGAATTCATCTTTTTGTTCCAGGTTTTTTTTCTGCTGCTGTGCTTCTTTCTGAAATGAAAGATCGGTGATGATAATGCTTAAAGATTGCCCGCCATCTATCTCAAGCCTGCTCAGCGAAAGCAGCACAGGCAATGACCTGTTTTCACCGGGAATACTTATTTCTGCCTTGCTGTCGCTATGCCATGCTCTTTCGAGTAAGTTACTTACTGCCGGCTTATATGCCGGTGGTATTATGTCCAGGAACTGCTTGCCCAGTAAGTCGGAAATAGGAATATGCAGCATGCCACTGAAACTGGAATTGCAATAAACAATAACACCCTGCCTGTTGAGGGTAACGGCACCATCATGCATTTTTTCAATAAAGACACGGTAAGTATGGTCGGCACTTCTTAAAGTGTATAGCTGGGGTTCATTATCTTTCTTTACGATCAATGCATCTACCTCACCATTACGTATAGCTTCTATGATGCTCTCGGCTTCTTCCAGCCGCGACCGGAGAAGCTCGTTTTGAATAAACAGGTCTTTATGTGTTTGTCTTGCCTGGTGCATTGGATATACAGTTTCTATTTTCATGCCAGTTCCAAACCTTTGAGAACTTTATCCGTGTCGGACATATTGCCTACCAATCGCTTTACCGGCAGCGGATGCGATTTTACCAGTAGCGGTAGTGCTATGATCTGCTCCTGCTTGGCTAATGCAGGTTGCTGGTACACATCTATGATCTCAAGTTGATAACCGCCCTTAAGATGTTTTTCGCATATCTGTTTGATATTACTGATTGCTTTTGCCGAATTCACTGATGCTCCTGTTATATATAGTTTCAATACATGACCAGGTTTATTATATGATTCATCGGTCATGAGGTTACGGTTTTTTCAGTGATGGGTACAATATTCAGACCAACCAACACTTTCTCTTCATTAGAGAGGTCGCCGATGATCTTACGTATTGGTTCGGGTACTTTTCTGACCAAAGTGGGGATAGCAAATATCTGGTCGCCCTCGGCAAGTTGTGGTTTTACCAGCAGGTCTATCACTTCAATGCTGTACCGGCCTTTTAAATGTGTTTCGCAATATTGTCTCAGGTTCTTTAATGCTGTAACCGATTTGGCGGTTTCGCCGGCGATATACAATCTTAATTGCCATGTTTCCTTCTTGCTCATAAATATTATTTTTTTGCTTTGGGATTGCCGTTATTAGTACCACTACGATACCGCAACAGATCCTGTTTTTTGGCTTCAACGATCTGCTTCCGGCGTGTTTCATCACTGAAGGATGCAAACAAGCTATCTTTCAGTAATTCAAATTCATTTTTAAGGGCCTGTATCTTTAATTCCAGTTCCCGTTCTTTGCGCAACAATTGTTTTTCATTTTTACTTACCACTTCCTGCTGAAACTGCTTTTCTGCTTCCTGCTGTAGTTTATGTGCTTCCCTCGCAGATCCTGTTAAAACGCCATCGGGGCCAAGGTACACATCTTGTAATACCAGTCCGTTATCAGTAATGAGGAATTCACGTACCTGGTTGCTGTGTTTGATACCACGGCTTTTCATGATGTAAAGCCCACGGTTCCTTTCGCCGTTCATCTCAATATCCTTTACATGTATCCAGGTATCTACCAGCGAGGCAACAGTTTCATCTTCCTGGTTATTGATGCTGATACTGTTAGGGGTAAGGCCGGTGAATACTGCAGTGATACCACTTACCTGTAAAAAATCCAGCAGCCGGTTAAGTATGGATTGTACTTCGGTAGCAGTGCCTACTGTTACCAGGTTGGTGATGGGATCGATCACTACTGTTTTTGGTTTAAAATCACGGATGACTTTTGTGATCTGTACCAGGTGCATTTCCAAACCATACATGGTAGGCCTGGCTGCGTGGAATTGCAGCAGCCCTTTTTTTACATGCCTGCCAAGATCCATCCCGATAGAACGCATATTGCGGATGATCTGGTGTTCAGATTCTTCAAATGCAAAATACAGGCAACGTTCATTTTTGTTGCAGGTTTCATTGGCAAAGCTGGCCGCAATACTTGTTTTGCCGGTGCCGGCTGTACCCGTAACCAGCAGGCTGCTGCCCTTGTAAATTCCCTTTCCGCCCAGCATAGCATCAAGCGACGGGATGCCGGTGCCAATACGTTCGGTTAAAACTTTACCCTGCAGCCTTAACGAGGTAACTGGTAAAACAGAGATGCCATCATTATCGATCAAAAAAGGATACTCGTTGGTTCCATGTACCGAACCCCTGTATTTTATAATGCGCAGGCGGCGGGTAGAGACCTGGTTGGTTACCCGGTGGTCCAGCACGATCACACAATCAGATACATATTCTTCCAGTCCTTCACGGGTCAATGAGCCTTCACCTTTTTCGCCGGTGATCAGGGCCGTAACGTTCTTCTCTTTAAGCCATTGAAACAGGCGTCTCAGTTCGGCTCTTAAAATGGCTTTATTATCCAGGCCTGAGAATAGATTCTCTACCGTATCCAGCACCACACGTTTTGCACCAATGCTGTCAATAGCATGGCCCAGCCTGATAAAAAGGCCTTCCAGGTCATACTCGCCTGTTTCCTCAATTTCACTTTTGTCTATATGTACATAATCAATGCGTAATTTATTTTGTGCGACCAGCTTGTTCACATCAAAACCCAGCGAAACCACATTGGTTGCAAGCTCACTGGCTTTTTCTTCAAAAGCCACAAATACGCCCGGCTCTTTAAATTCTGTAGCGCCGTGTACTAAAAACTCCATGGCAAACAATGTTTTACCGCTGCCGGCTTCGCCACAGATAAGTGATGGCCTGCCGGTTGGTAAACCGCCAAAAGTAATTTCATCAAAACCGGAAACCCCGGTCGGGGATTTCTGAAGTTGTTTTACTGGTTGAGCCTGGGTAGTTTTCTTTTTTACTGTCATTTTACAGTTAAGATTAAAATGTTAGGTATATTAATTTTTATTAAAATTTTCAACCGGGTAACAGAAGCGCAGCACAAGATTATTTTAAAACAAAATTGGTAGCAGGGTCAATCCTGCAGCATATCAGCCTGGTAACTTAAGCAAAAAACACCTGTACAGTTACATATTAAAAAGCTGAAGTCAATCGCCAGCAACGTGCCGGACAACTGCACTTCAGCCTTGCGGGAAAAGAAAAAGGGTTCAAAAAAAATGAAAGTTTTCCTGTTTCCAAAAAGGGAAAAACAAAGAGTATGCCATTTTAGAAAATTGCATTTTTTTAAGGCTGCTTTTAAAATTGTTCTATATTGTCAGTTCACATTAAAAAACAATAAAATGGTAACTGTATTAATGACTCATGAAGTAAAAGATTTTGAAGCCTGGAAAAAAGGATTTGATGATGGAGAAGGATTGCGTGCAGCAGCAGGTGTAACAACCAACGCTGTGTACACTTCGGTTGATAATGATAACCTGGTGACCGTAAGCGTAAATTTTCCCGGTGTGGAAGCTGTACAGGGTTTTGTAAGTAGTCCGCAGCTGGCTGAAGCTATGGAAGCTGCAGGGGTTTTAGGTAAACCTGAGCTTACGATATTGCAGCAGCGATAGGTTGCTGTTTTAAAAAATGTTTATTAAAGGTTTGCTGAGGCGAGCCTTTTTTAATGGCAGTTAAATAAACAATAGCAGCTTTTAATTTTGTTGTCACTTTTTTGCTTCTCCAAAAAGAACCAAATCCTTCGGCTCCGCTCAGGAGGGCACCGACAAAGGATTACATCCCTCCCCGATAGCTATCGGGATCGGATGGTTCCCTGATTTGACTCTTGTACTACTGTGGCTTGTACATTTGTAATTCTACTCTTAGGTGCAATTGCTTAAACGGGAAGAAAAACAGTTTTTAGTTTAATGGATACCCGCACTATATTTTCCTTGATATGATTACGACCACGGTATTCTTCTATTTTGCTTTCGCAGATAGTTAAGCAGTCACACTTATTATAATTGAATTGCTGATTACTTAAAACAGATCTGAGAAATGGTATATGTTATGAGCTGTTTTATAAACAATATACTGGTGCCGTGCGCTGGCAGGACAAAGGGGCGGAGCCTTCCTGTTGTCCTTGATTTTTTTGCTTACTTTTTTTATCAAGAAAAAAAGTAAGCAAAAAAAAGTAAAGAGAAGAATATTCTATACATCGAGCGCTTTTATCTGCGCCCTATATTCCTTTGGTAAGAGAACCGACTTGAGAAAGCCGTCTAATTTTATATACCTGCTTAATTTATAAAACCAAAGTACAACCTGCAACCAGTTATTATTATTAAAACCCAGCAGTACTTTAACCCTCGTTGGCACAACCAGTTTTTGAGACTCCAGCAACAGCTTATACCTGAAACCTCCCAGGTGCTTTTTATATTGTTTAAAAAGATCGGTAGTTAAATTGCTTTTGATCAGGTCGGCCTGCAGATGCTGATTGTGCATGATGAGCCAGTCTTTGTAATTTTCCGGCAGGCCTTTTAAATGCATTCGTTTGCCAACCCGGTAAAACACATCAAACAATTCCTGTTTTTCTTCTTCATTTAGTTTTCTTTCCAGCAATTCAAATGCTGCAACGGAATACCAGATGAGCATGAACAATACATCGCGGTACGCCCAGTCCGGTATAGTAGCATTGCGGCTTTTTTCAACTGCTGAATGTATGGCGGTAATTTTATCAATGGCATTGTTGGCATCACCTAGTTCTGAAAAAACGATCAGCCTGGCATAGGTAACGGTTGAAAATAATCTCCCGATAGGATCGGCAGGAAGTTTACCGGTATGATACAGCCAGTCGACTGCCTTATTAAGTGCGAACTCGGCTGCTGCGCCTGCAAAAATAAAAAGGATGGTATCTGATTTGCCCCAGACCTTTCTTACAATAGAATCTTCGTTAACAAAATATTCAATGCTTGTATCCATATTTACGGAACCGGGTTGTGCTGTTGGCAAATGTCTAACTTTTAATTTGGAAGAACCTATTAATAATATGGCAGTAAAATGGGAGTAACAGCTTTCCTTTTTGTTTGCTCTTTATTGCTTCTCCAAAAAAGAACCCTTTGTTTTGATTTGAATAATTTATGCTATTAAGATACAAAAAAGGAGCCCCGAAATCGAATACAGCCCGATTTCGGGAAGCAGCTATGTTCATCGGCTGTGCTACTGTGACTTAGACATTTGATCTTTACTCTTAGGTGCAGTTGCTCAGACAGGAAGAAAAGCAGGTTTTTATTTGATGGATACCCACCCTTTATTTTGATTGATAAGACTGCGACCACGGTATTTCTCTATTTTGATATTGCATAAATATGAGATGACACGCTAATGATGATTGAATTGATTGATATAACAAAAGCTTTTAAAAAGTGGAATGAACTATGTGCTGATTTAAGAAAAAGTATACTGGCCCTGTGGCGTTGGCCGGCAAAACGGCCGGAGGCATCGGGTTTGCCTTGATTTTTTTGCTTACTTTTTTTATCACCTGTCCCGATAAATATCGGGAAGAAAAAAAGTAAGAAAGAGATCTGCAAATGCTCCGTAGCACGGCGAGTCCTGCCAGGCTTAGGCTATTAGGAGACTGAAAAAAAATTCTTCGACTTCGCTCAGAAAAAGACAAACCCTTCGACTTCGCTCAGGGCTTATCCCTACAGGTTCTCAATAATATGCCGGTAACCCCTCCCAATCGGAATGGATACCCCATTAACTTCCACCATTTCAGCATTGTAAGATTCGATCTTGCTGAGTGCAATGATAAAAGACCGGTGTATGCGTTTGAAGAGATGTGCAGGTAAGAGCTCCTCCATTTCATGCGTACTCATTTTGGAGACGAATTCTTTTTTTGTGGTAACTATTTTGATATACTCCCGCTGGCTTTCAACATAGATGATCTCGGAGAATAAGATCTTCACTTTCTTTTTCTGAACGTTCAGGAATATAAAATCTTTTGTGCCGGAGCTTTCAGTTACAACCTCACTATGACCTGCAGGCTGTTTTTGAGTCTCTGCTGTACGCACTTTATTTACCGCAATTAAGAAACGTTCAAACTCAAATGGTTTTAGCAGGTAGTCTGTTACATTCAGGTCGAAACCTTCCACGGCATACTGGTGATAAGCAGTAGTGATGACAACAGCCGGCGGATGCGTAAGCGTTTTTAAAAAGGCCATCCCCTTTAATTTGGGCAGGTGTATATCCAAAAAGATAAGATCGGTATTATTATGCCGTAGCCAGTCGGTTGCCAGGATAGCATCTTTAAATGTTCCTGCCAACTTAAGGAATGGTACCTGCGAAATATAATCAACCAGCACTTTTGCTGCCAGTGGTTCATCTTCTACTATGATGCATTTTATATCAGACATGGCTTGCAAGATTAATTTTTAAAGATGTGGTAAAAACAGCATCGCCCTGCTGAACAGTAAGTTCAAAATCTTTATACAATAATTCCAGCTGGCGCCGGAGATTGGAAAGGCCGATATTTTCTTTTACAGTGCCTTCGCCGGAAATTTTTTCAGTAGAATTCTTCACCAAAAATGATAGGAGCCGGTTCTTGATGGAAAGATGAATATCTACAAAAGGAGTACCTCTTGTTTCAGACACGCCATGTTTGAAGGCATTTTCAACCAGGGGTATCAGCAGCAGGGGAGGAAGGGCCTGTTTCATATCTTCAATATCATGGTTAAAATTAACATGCAGTGATTCATCGTAGCGTAGTTTTTCAAGAGCGATATAATCATTCATGATCTTGAGTTCCTGTTCTACGGCTATATAGTCACCACTTGTCTCATACAACATAAAACGCAATATTTTCGACAGGCGCAAAATGGATTCCGGTGCAAGGTCTGATTTATCCCTTGCCAGCGAATAGATATTATTTAAGGTGTTGAATAAAAAATGAGGATTGGTCTGCGACCTGAGATAGCTCAGTTCTGCTTCCTGTTTTTCAATACGCAATTGCTTTGCTGCGTCTTTCAGCTTTATATAATTATAGGCATGCCGCACAATACCGAAAAAGAAAATGGTGGAGGCGCTGTACCCCATAAAAAAACTTTCTCCTTCATATGGCTTGGTGAAGGTTCGCAGGTCGAAATAAGCATGTAACCAGATTCCAAAGTTCCTCCAGGCATGCAGGCCGAAAGAATAGATCATCATGTGCGCCCAGATCAGCAGCAAGCCAATAAGGATAAGCTTCAGCTTCAGTTTTATAGAAGGGAGGGTATATTCAAAAAGTATAAAATTAAGGGGAAGCAGAAACATCATTAGCCAGGTATGGTTTATCACTCTTTTCCAGAAGGTCTCGGGATTGGATATTGCGGTGCCTATAAAGCTCACCAATAAAAAGGCTGCCGTAAGCCATAAGTAGAGCCGAACCTTTTTTCTGTCAATTACTACATTCATCCGGGATATTTAAGGATTAAAAATCGGCAAATCTTTTCACTTCCTCCTTTAAAGTCTACAGAACGGGCATTATTGTAAACCAGGAGCCGGTATTGGTCGACGAAAATGCAGTGGCTAAACCTTGTGTCCTTCGTGCAACACTTTGTGTTCTTTGTGGTTCAATTACTTTACCACAAAGAACACAAAGAAAATGCAACACAAAGCACACAACGGGGCACATTATTATTAAAGCAATTTATCATTGCGATGTTGTTTGTTTACCATTGTTGGTTGTTCATTGACGACTGCTCTGCCTGCTTTCTTTAATCAGTTATTCTTGCATACAAACCTTTGCTAACCTAAAAATGCGAACATGAATAAAACAATACAATTTGGAGAAAATGTAGCAGGATATGATATCCCTGTTTTAAATGAACGGGAGATAAGGGCAGCAGCAGGAATACTTTTTTTAGCAACATTCATTTCACTGATGCTTATCATGTTTAAAAATAATTTTCTGCCAATAAAGTATGTTATAATTTTTTTTCTTGTTGATCTCATCATTCGTGTTTTTGTTAACCCCCGTTTTTCTCCTACTTTAATAATGGGGCGCCTGATCGTTCGCAACCAGTCACCCGAATATGTTGCTGCCCGGCCCAAAAGATTTGCATGGATGATCGGGTTGGTCCTGTCGGCTACCATGTTTGTTTTTATAGTGGTCATTAATTCGTACAGCCCGGTAACGGGCATTACCTGCCTGGTCTGCCTGCTGTTCCTGTTCTTTGAATCAGCGTTTGGTATTTGTTTGGGGTGTAAATTTTATTCGATCTTTTATAAGCAAAAAACACAGTACTGCCCCGGTGAAATATGCGATGCAAAGTCAAAACAGGAAATTCAAAAAACATCTGCGGTTCAACTGTTCATCTTGCTTGTGTTCATCGCATCCATTTTCCTAACAGCCCGGTTATTCAATGATCAGTTCAGCAAAAAGCCGTACGACCTGTTTGGGATTTTTACTCCTGCAAAAACTAAATAAGATCAGTTTAAAACATAAATACTAAATCTACGAACATGAAAAAGATAATCGTTACGGCCCTGGTCACGTTTACTGTAATAGTTGCAATGGCTCAAAATTATGAAGCAGCCAACTGGAAAATATTGTTGCTGGATAACCCGAAGCAAATTAGCATTGGTGCTGCTCCGCTGGCACCGCAATCGAACGCAGAATTGCAATTGATCAAACAGGCAATAGCAAATAAAGATGAGAAGAGATCAGAAGCAATAAAATACTGAAATGCCGGCGCTCCTTCCTATCGCTGGAACCAGATCGCTGTTAAACTTGTTACTTATGATAAGCCGGATATATTGCTTCGTACACCTGCGGCGTGGATGAATATTGCCATGTATGATGCAACCATATTGGCCTGGAAAGAAAAAATAAGGTATAAAAGAAAGCGCCCGCAGGAATTGGACCCTTCACTAAAACCTGCTATCAATGCACCGCTTACTTATTCCTATCCATGCGAACATACGGTAACAGCTGCAGCGGCTGCTACCGTGCTTGCATATTTTTATCCTGACAAAGCGGATTCCATTTTACAACTGGCACGTGCTGCTTCACAGTCAAGGATCGATGCAGGTGTTCAATTTCCAAGCGATGCGGAAGCCGGCTGGAAACTGGGGGAGCAGGTTGCCCAACAGATCATAGGAAAAGCAAAGAACGATGGCTCGGCTAAAAACTGGAATGGTACCGTAAACAAAGATCCCAAAAAATGGACGGGCGCTTATACCATGGGCATAAAATTGATCGAATTTACACCGATGGTGATGCGTTCGGCTGATCAGTTCAGGCCGGTTCCTCCACCGGATTTTGAACAGGAGATGAAGGACCTGAAGAACTACAAACAAAATTCAAGGTCCCGTTTTCTTGCGCATTATTGGGCAAACAGCGGACCTGAAGTATGGAACGACCTGGCGAGCCAGAAAATATTTGAATACCGTATTCATGAAGATGCGCCGGCAGCGGCACGTATCTATGCTGCCTTGAATGTTGCTTTTCATGAAATGACCATTTCAATATTTGATGCAAAATATACTTACTGGGGGATCAGGCCCGTGCAATACGACAGTGCCTATAAACCGATGATCATGACACCACCGTTCCCAGGTTATCCGTCCGGGCATGCCGGCGGTGCAGGCACTTCAGCTGCTGTACTGGAATATTTTTTTCCTGCAGATGCAAAACAATTCAGGCAGATAGCCCAGGATTGTGCAGACTCAAGATTTTATGCTGGCATTCATTTTCGTACAGATAATGAGACCGGGCTTCGCATGGGTGAAACGCTTGGAAAATATGTTGCAGAAGCTTTTATGAAGAAATAAATTTTCTCCCGCAGATAATGCAGAAAATTTTCTCAGCGAAATCAATAATATCTGTGGGAGGTTCGTTTTATTTTTTTACCAACAATTAACTTCCCTTCAACTCAATTTATTTTATCTTGCCTGAATGAAATCTTTAATGATCATTCAGGCATTGTTGATGAGCATATTTTCTTTTGCTCAAACCGCCGATAAACCATTCATTAAACTGGTGGAACCTGCCAGGGCGCAGGTCAATGTAAAAACGGCACGGCAATTTGTTGTTGGCAGTACCTGTAAAACATGTAACCTTACCATCAATGGGAAAGAAGTAAAAGTTTACCCAACAGGCGCCTTTGCTTATGAACTGAATTTGAAACCCGGAGACACGGCTTTTAACCTGATCGCATTTACCGCACCCGATAAGTCAACAGATAAAAAACTGAACTATAATTACACTTTACCAGCGCCACCCGATACCGTGAAGACACTGGACATTGTCAGTATAGAAACTTTTCCGGAAGGCAATTTATTTGTGATGCCCGGCGACAGGATAAAATTTAAGGTGAAGGCATTAAGCGGAAGTACCGTTCTTGCCAATGGTAATATTCCTTTGTATGAAATGCCCAATAACAAAATGCCTGGTATATACCAGGGTGAGTATGTTGTAAAAGAAACGGACAGTTTTTTTGTTAGCAAGATCCCAATCACCATAACAGATAAAACCGGGAAAACAGTTACTAAACAAACTAAATCCTGGGTAAGTATGTTTGGCCCGCTGGCACCTAATATTGCGGTAACAAAGGGCAGGCTGGCGCATTTGTTATTTGGCCTGGGCGATGATCGATTGGGCGGTGCCAAGATCGGTTACCTGGATTCGATGGTTTTGCTGAACGTGATCGGTAAAGTGGGAAGCCAGTACAAAGTTCGCCTTTCAAAATATCGCACGGCTTTTATTGATGATGATGCGGTGGAGTTTTTACCCAAGGGGAGTTTTACGCCGGAATCACTCACCGACCGGTGGACCGTTTATGGTGACAGTGCTTTTGATTATGTGCAGTTGGGCCTACTTGCAAAATTGCCTTACCAGAGTTTTCAGTTGGTTGATCCTTCTAAAATTGTGCTGGATATTTTTGGCGCTACTAACAACACCAATTGGATAACACAACTTGAGAATACGAAAGAAATAAAGAATGTGAGTTATGAACAGGTAGAAGATGAGATCTTCCGCATTACCATTGAACTGAAACATGCACAACATTGGGGCCATAGCATTTATTACAAGGGCAATACGCTGGTGATAAAAATAAAGCGGCAGCCACAAGAGCTGTCTCTCAGTAATTTAACCATTGCAGTGGATGCAGGCCATGGTGGTACTAATACCGGCGCCGGTGGGCCAACAGGCTCCTCCGAAAAAATGCTCACGCTTGCAGTATCATTAAAATTGCAAAAAGTTTTAGAACAACAGGGAGCTAAAGTGATCATGACAAGAACCACTGAAAAATTCTTTGATAATAAAGAACGCATCTTATTTTATCGTGATAGTGTACCCGACCTGCTCATAAGTATTCACCTCAATTCCAGCGGCGACCCCATACGGGTAAAAGGAACCAGCAGTTTTTACCGTTACATAGGCTTTAAAAATTTAAGCAATGCCATTCACAAGCGTATGCTGGAACTGGGGCTGAATGACCATGGAAATAACGGCAGTTTTAATTTTATGCTCAACAGCCCTATTGAATACCCCAATGCTTTGGTGGAAACATTGTTCCTCAGCAATCCCGAAGATGAAATGAAAATACTGGATGAGAATTTTCAGCAGCAGATAGCAGAAAAGATCGTGCAGGGAATAAAGGACTTTCTCCAGATCTCTGCAGGTAAACAGAACTGACAATTAGCCTGGAATTCCAAACCGACTATTTAATTAAGCGTAGCAGTTCAGCCATTACGTTAGATATTCAATTATCTCCCTCACGTTCAGCCATAATTATTTGCCCGTCTCCAAAATTTTTATCGTAATGTTTTTACAAGCAGTTAAATGTTTCTGTCTGAAACGAGCCATGGTAAAGGGATTTGTCATCATATATGCAATCAGCCACCCCCCCCAAGCAGTTAAATAAAAATTTGTTTATATAACAAAAATATTATTGGTACAGGGTGTTTTCACCCATTCAGAAAAGGTTTTTTAGCTGTATTAAGCACTGCTTTTTATTTCGTCCTTTGATGTATGCCGGTATCGGATACACTATTTGCTACTTTATTAAACCCTTCAATCATGTTACGATCTTTACTTTTCAGCCTCTTACTATTTTGTGCTGTCAGCAGCATAGCTCAACCTACTACTGTCGGCATGCTTGGCTACTGGTCCCTTAACGGGAACTACACCAATGCCGGTTCTGCTAATGTAACGGCTACGGGGGTAAGTACCCCTTATACAACAAACGCCTGCAATGCTCCAAATACAGCTGTTCAGTTCGGGGGAAACCTGAATTCGTATATCGATTTTGTTGATAACGGCAATTTGGATTTTACCGGTACCAATAACTTTACGGTTTCATTCAATTTCTTTTTTAACGGCAGCAGTACATCAGGCCTGGTTGATAATTGCCTGAATTATGGAGGCTGGGGTATTTGGCTATGGTCAACAGTAGCCGGAACCTGGAACCTGCAATTCAACTATAAAAATAATTCGGTTGGCAGTGCTGCAGCAACAAATTTCTCCATCAATTCCTGGCACCATGCAACGGCAGTAAGAAATAACGGCACTATATCGATATACATAGATGGGGTCTTCCGGCTCTCAGCTACAGAAGGTACACAAGCCCCGACTTATCCTATTAATATGCAGGCCGGTGCCATGTGTCATGGGAGCTTTACTCCACCACGCTATAATCCGTTTGGCGGTAAGATCGATGAACTGAGGATCTATAACAGGGCATTATCAGCGGCAGAAATATCGATCTTGTCCAATTTTTCTTTGACTGCATGTTGTTCAAGCTCATCTGTGTTGGCAGCTTCCGGACCCACAACAATTTGTACCGGGAGCACAGCAAATCTAACAGCTACTATAACCGGTGGCGTTTCTCCATACACGGTTGTGTACACAAATGGTACTTCTAATTTTACCGTAAATAATTATGTAAGTGGCACCAATATTCCTGTTACACCTTCGGGTACAACAAGCTATTCGTTGGTTTCGATAACGGATGCAAATGCATGTGTTGGAACCGGGAATAGTGGTAATCCAACTATTACAGTTACTCCATTACCTGCTGCAACAATATCTTATGCAGGTTCTCCTTATTGTTCCAATGCAGGTACAGCAATAGTTACGAGAACAGGAACTGCTGGTGGCACTTACAGTTCAACAGCAGGCCTGATCATTAATGCTACAACAGGTGATGTAACACTAAGTACACCTGGAACCTACACGGTTACTTATACCATTGCAACAAGTGGCGGATGTCCTGTTGTAACAGCAACAGCTACAATTGCCATTACACAACTTCCTGTCGCAACGATTAGCTATGCAGGTTCACCTTATTGTTCTAATGCATGGGCTGCAACGGTTACAAGAACAGGAACAGCAGGCGGAACCTATAGTTCAACAGCAGGGTTAACCATTAATGCAACAACAGGTGATGTAACCTTAGGAACCAGTACACCCGGAACATATACTGTTACTTATACTATTGCAGCAAGTGGTGGGTGCCCTGTTGTAACTGCTACAACAACTATTACCATTACACAACTTCCCGCAGCAACGATATCTTATGCAGGCTCTCCTTATTGTTCTAATGCAGGGGCTGCAACGGTTACAAGAACAGGAACAACAGGCGGAACCTATAGTTCAACAGCAGGGTTAACCATTAATGCAACAACAGGTGATGTAACCTTAGGAACCGGTACGCCTGGAACATATACTGTTACTTATACCATTGCGGCAGCTGGTGGATGTCCTATTGTAACAGCTACAACAACAATCACTATTACACAGCTTCCAGCTGCAACGATCTCATATGCTAGTTCTCCATATTGTTCCAATGCAGGAACAGCAACGGTTACAAGAACGGGAACAGCAGGCGGAACCTATAGCTCAACAGCAGGATTGGTCATTAATGCCGCAACAGGTGATGTGACAATAGGTACAAGTATACCTGGAACTTACACGGTTACTTATACTATTGCCGCCGCCGCTGGTTGTGCAATATTTACAACAACCGCTACCATTACAATTAATACCGGCCCGTCTGCCACTATAAGTTATGCCGGCACACCATATTGTAGTAATGCCGGCACGGCCACGGTAACCCGTACGGGAACAGCAGGCGGAACCTATACAGCTGCACCGGCAGGTTTAACCCTGAATGCATCAACGGGTGATGTAACTTTAGCTACCAGCACTCCTGGTACTTACACAGTTACCTATACCATTGCAGCAGCAGGCGGATGCCCTGCAGTAACAGCAACAACATTAATAACAGTAACAGCCTTACCAGTAGCGACGATCAACTATGCAGGCAATCCTTATTGCAGCAATGCAGGCACAGCCACAATAACAAGAACAGGCACACCCGGTGGAACCTACACAGCAGCACCAGCAGGTCTGACCATCAATGCTTCAACGGGTGATGTAACTTTAGGCACCAGTACCCCTGGTACTTACACAGTTACCTATACCATTGCAGCTGCAGGTGGTTGTGCAGCCTTTAGTACAACAACATCTATAGTAGTAACAGCCTTACCAGCAGCAACGATAAATTATGCAGGCAATCCTTATTGCAGCAATGCAGGCACAGCCACGGTGACTCAAACAGGAACAACTGGCGGAATATACAGTGCAGCACCTGCAGGCTTAACCATTAATGCAACAACAGGTGATGTAACACTTGGCACCAGCACCCCTGGTACTTACACGGTTACTTATACCATTGCAGCAGCCGGTGGTTGTCCTGCAGTAACAGCAACAACATCTATAACCGTAACAGCATTACCTGCAACAACTATAAATTATGCAGGCAATCCTTATTGCAGCAATGCAGGTACAGCCACTGTGACAAGAACCGGAACAGCAGGCGGAACCTACACAGCTGCACCAGCAGGCTTAAGCGTAAATGCATCAACGGGTGATGTAACACTGGGCACCAGCTCTCCTGGTACTTACACCGTTACTTACACCATTGCAGCAGCCGGCGGCTGCCCTGCAGTAACAGCAACAACATCCATAACTGTAACAGCATTACCAGCAGCAACGATCAGTTATGCAGGCAGCCCTTATTGCTCCAATGCAGGTACAGCCACTGTAACAAGAACAGGTACAGCAGGCGGAACCTACAGTGCAACACCGGCAGGCTTAACACTGAATGCA
>Ga0193752_1000258_pt1 | contig 58002 bp, 63 predicted proteins | sample H1c1metaG_FD_144924 | JGI IMG/M metagenome (GOLD analysis project Ga0193752, IMG submission 144924) | Soil microbial communities from a riparian zone of the East river system, Colorado, United States - H1c1 | ecosystem: Environmental > Terrestrial > Soil > Riparian zone | place: USA: East River...
CCGAAGCAGCCCGCCACGCGCCGGTCCGGATAGAAGAGGTCGGCCACCCCGAGCTTCTCCTGCAGCGCGGCGCGCTGCTTCGGGTCGGGATGAACCTGGATGGCGTAGGGCGCGGTGACCACCACGAAGCGCGCGCCGTTGCGCTGCGCGAACTCGCCGGTCTTCGCGATCAGGCCCTCGGTCACGCGCCAGGCGTCCTCCCACAGCGCGTCGCGCGGCGCGGCGAGCACCGCCGGCTCGAGGCCCTGCTCCAGGGCGCCGCCGCCGGCGTGCGCCTTGGGAAAGAAGGAGTGCTCCTTCATGAAGCGGGCCAGCTGCAGCACGCGCGAGCGGTCGGTCGCCTTCCTCACCAGCTCGCTGCGGAAGGAAGAGCGGGCGCGGAAGCCCTGCGAGGAAGCGTAGGACTCGTCGATGCGCAGCGCGCCGTCGGCGCCCAGCATGAAGAACGGGCGCTCCTTCTCCGGCTCGAGCGCGAACGAGTTGTTGCGCACGTCGTTGCCGTTGGTGAACTGCAGCAGCACGAGGTCGGGCTGGTAGCGGATCGCCGTCGACTCGAGCATCAGGTATTCCTGCGCCGTGCCGTAGCCCGAGATGCCGAAGTTCAGCACCTCGATCTGCTTGCCGCTCTGGAAGCCGCAGGCGGCGAGCTCGCCGGGCAGCAGCGCCCAGAACGCCTGCTCGCGCTCGACCTGCCGCGCCTCGGCGTAGGAGTCGCCGAGCACCGCGATGCGGTAGACGCCCGCGGGCTTGTCGGGCAGGTGGTCGCGGTCGCGCATGCCCTCGGCATTGACGCGCACGAAACCGCGCCCCTCCTGCGTGAACCAGGCGGTGAGGCCCGGGCGCATGCGCCAGCCCAGGCGCGCGTCGGGCTGGTACCAGACCGGCTCGGCCCAGCCCAGGGCGCGCAGCGCGACCTCGAAAACGGCAATGGAGAAGCAGACGCTGGCGAGAACCAGCAGCGCGGGCCCGACGAGCTTCTTCATCTCAATCGAGCTCGAAAGCGTTCTCGTAGTTCTTCTTCAGCGCCGGGTCCTGCCTTTCCTTGCGCAGGAAGCAGTTGCCCACCGCCAGGGCCTCGATCTCGGTGCCCATGAAGCAGCGGAAGGCATCCTCGGGCGAGCCCACGATCGGCTCGCCGCGCACGTTGAAGCTGGTGTTCACGACGACCGGGCTGCCGGTACGTTCCTTGAAACGGGAAATCAGGTCGTGAAAGCGGGAGTTCGTTTCCTTGTGCACCGTCTGGATGCGCGCGGAGTAATCCACGTGAGTGACAGCAGGGATGGACGATCGCGGCACGTTCAGCTTGTCGATGCCGAACAGCGCTTCCTCCTCTTGCGTCATCGCGATGCGGTGCTCATCCTCCACGTCGGCGACCAGCAGCATGTACGGGCTCTCGCCCTTTATCTTGAAGAACTTCGCCGCATCCTCGGCCAGCACCGCCGGCGCGAAGGGCCGGAACGACTCGCGGTACTTGACCTTGAGGTTGAGCTGCTTCTGCATGCTGGGCGAGCGCGCGTCGCCGAGGATCGAGCGCGCGCCGAGGGCGCGCGGGCCGAACTCCATGCGGCCCTGGAACCAGCCGAGCGCCTTGCCCTCGGCGAGCGCCTCGGCGCAGGCGCCGACCAGGCCGGCGTCGTCGAGCGTCTCGAACACCGCGCCGGCCTTGGTCAGACGGTCCTGGATGTCGGCCAGCGCGAAGTCCGGCCCGAGGTAGCCGCCGCGCATCGCGTCCAGGCCCGGCGCGACAGCGCGCGGCTTCTGGAAATGCGAATGCCAGGCGACCAGCGCCGCGCCGAGCGCGCCGCCGGCATCGCCGGCCGCCGGCTGCAGCCAGATCCTGTCGAAGTAGCCGGCGCGCGCCAGCTTGCCGTTGGCGACGCAGTTGAGGGCTACACCGCCCGCGAGGCAGAGATTCTTTTCACCGGACTCGTCGGCGATGCCCTTCGCCAGCTTGAGCACCACCTCCTCGGTCACCGCCTGGACCGACGCGGCGAGGTCCATCTCGCGCTGCGTCAGGCGATCCTCGGGCTTGCGCGCCGGTCCGCCGAAGAGCTGGTCGAACTTCTCGTTCGTCATCTTCAGGCCGGTGCAGTAGTCGAAGTAGTCGAGGTTGAGGCGGTAGCTGCCGTCCTCTTTTATATCGATCAAATTCTCTTTGATAACGTCGGCAAAGCGCGGCACCCCATAAGGGGCGAGACCCATCACCTTGTACTCGCCGGAGTTCACCTTGAAGCCGGTGTAGTAGGTCATGGCGGAGTAGAGCAGGCCGATCGAATGCGGGAAGTGGATCTCGCGCACCATCTTGAGCTCGCGAGCGTCGCCGATCGCCACCGAGGTGGTGGTCCACTCCCCCACCCCGTCCATGGTGAGTACGGCGGCGCGCTTGAACGGCGACGGATAGAACGCGCTGGCGGCGTGACTAAGGTGGTGCTCGGAGAAGATCAGCCTGTCCTTCCATTGGACGGTACCCTCCATTGCCTTCAGCTCACTCACGATTTCCGATTTCTGAAAGAGTTTGTCTTTCACCCAGATCGGAAGCGCGGTGCGAAACGACTGGAAGCCTCGCGGAGCGAAACTAAGGTAGGTCTCGAGCAGGCGCTCGAATTTCAAGAAGGGCTTGTCGTAGAACGCGACGCAGTCGATGTCGGCGAGGCGCACGCCGGCGCTCTGCAGGCAGGACTCGATGGCGTGCCGCGGGAAGCCGGCGTCGTGCTTCTTGCGCGTGAAGCGCTCTTCCTGCGCCGCCGCCGCGATGCGGCCGTCGACCAGCAGCGCGGCCGCGGCGTCGTGGTAATACGCCGAGATGCCGAGAATTTTCATAGGCTTCCTAGAACAGCGTGTAGATGAACGGCGCGACGACCGAGCCCTTGGCGAGCACCAGCAGGCCGCCGAGCACGACGGTCATGGCGATGATCGGCAGCAGCCAAAACTTCTTGCGCGCGCTCATGAAGCGCCACATCTGGACGACGAATTCCATGGATTCCCTTCCTAGAACAGGTTGCGGTAGCTGTCGTCGGCGGGTCCCGCCGGGTCGCGCTGGATCCAGTAGCTCTTCACGGTCGCGTCGCGCGTGCGGCGCATCGCGTCCCAGCCGAAGCGGCGCATCACCCAGCCCATCGGCGTGAACACGCCGAAGAACATGATGCCCATCATCACCGGGCTCACCACCGCGTGCATCAGCGCGCCGAGCTTCATCCAGGCGCGGTTGAGCGGGGCGAGCCAGTGGGCGCGGGTCAGCGTCACCGCGACGACCGCCACCGAGGCGACGAGCAGCCAGGGGTGGAACAGGCCGATCAGGGCAAAGACCACGGCGAAGGTCCAGCCGAAGGTGCGGTTGGACGGGAGGGGGATCTCGGAAACGGTAGCTTGGCTCATGGGAGGGCAAGGATGACCGCGCGACTTGACGACCGGGCGGTCCGGCGACAGTCCGGGCGGACTATGCGGCTGCGCCGCCGGCGGGCGCGATCAGCGCCCACGTCCGTCGCTTAGCCACACTGCGCTTTTGCGTGCCGCGGGAGGGGCCGTACGCGGCTTCGCGGGCGCCCACAGGGTGTCGTACGCCTGCAGGAGCTTCGGCACCTCGTGGCGCCACTCGAGCTCCTCGACGACGCGCCGGCGGCCGAACTCGCCCATCCGGGCGCGCTCTTCCGGATGGTCGAGGAGATGAACGATCTTCTCTGCGAGGTCGAGAGCGTTGTTGCGCCGCGCGTAGAGCGAGGCCTCCTGCGCCGAGAAGCGGCCTTCGGCGAGGTCGAACTGCACGATCGGCTTGCCGAGCGACATGTATTCCATGATCTTGTTCATGGTCGAGAGGTCGTTCATCTCGTTGGCGACGTCGGGATTCACGCAGACGTCGGCCGTATTGAGCATCGCCAGCAGCTCCGCGTCCGGCACCCGGCCGGTGAACGTCACGTAGTCGGCCAGGCCGAGCTCGCCCGCCAGGCGCTTCATCTCGTCGAGCGACGTGCCGCCGCCGACCAGGCCGAAATGCACGTCCTTGCGCCCCAGGTCGTGCACGATGTGCGCCGCCGCGCGCAGCAGGTAGTCGATGCCTTCCTGGCGGCCCATCACGCCGACGTAGCCGACCAGGTATTTCTTGTCCTTCTTTAAAGATTCAACAGCAGGCAAGACCTTCATGCGCTCGAGGCTCGGACCGCTGCGAACCACGAACACCTTCTCCGGCGGCATGCCGCCGCGGCCGATGGCGATGCGCTTGTACGACTCGTTGGTGGCGAGGGAGACGTCGGCGGTCTTGAAGGTGAGCTTTTCGAGCAGCACCATCGCCTTCCAGAGCAGGCCGCGCCTGCCGAACTTGGCCTCGTACAGCTCGGGATTGACGTCGTGGTGGTCGAACAGAAACTTTTTCCCGAAGAGCTTCCAGAAGCCGCCGATGAGGAAGAACAGATCCGGCGGATTGCAGGCGTGGATGGCGTCGAAGCCCCTCTTGAAGAAAACCTTCCAGCTCAGGGCGAACGTGAAGGCAAGCGCAGCGGAATATTCGACCAGATAGCCGAGCGCGCCCTCCGCCTCCGCCGGCAGGGCGTAGCGGTGGATATCGATGCCGTCGATGGCCTCGAACTTCGCCTCGTAGCCTCGGCCGGTGGGGCAGATGATGGAGACCGCGTAGCCTGCGTCGCGCAGCGCGGTCGCCTCCTGCCACACCCGCCGGTCAAACGGTGACGGGAGATTCTCGACGAGGAAGAGGACGCGACGCGGTGGCTTCAAAGTAGCTCCATTCGACGAACACGGTCATGAACCCGCCCGGGCCGCCGGGGCCGCCGCACAGCCAGAGCTGCGCCGGGTCGCCCGCCGACATGACCTGCCAGTCGACGTTCTCCAGCCCGTTCCAGGCGTTCTCGTAAGTGGTGCCGTCGCCGGCGCCGTAGCCGGCTTCGCGCTCGGGTCGTACAAAGAATGTGCGCATTGCATTACCTCCTGGCTACCAGCAAAGCCCTTCATAGACGCCGAGCACGGTGCGCGAGTCGCACACCCGCACGAAGTCGATCACGGTCTGGCCCTCGCCGACGCGGCTGGGCACCTCGGCGAACTCCGGCGCGGAATTGCCGATGACGATGGTCTCGGCATGGCCGAGGATGTCGTCGATCGTCGGCACCATCAGGCGCGAGATGTGCGGGATGCGGTTGAGGATGTAGTCGCGGTTCGCGCCGTGCAGCGCCGCGAGGCTGACGTTGCGGTCGTAGACCTTGAGCTCGTAGCCCTTGCCGATCAGCCGCTCGCACAGCTCGACCATCGGGCTCTCGCGCAGGTCGTCGGTGCCGGCCTTGAACGAGAAGCCGAGGATGCCGACTTTCTTCTTGCCCTTCTCCACCACCGCCTGGATGCCGCGCTCGATCTGCAGCTGGTTGGAGGGCAGGATCGAGGCGATGATCGGCAGGTTGAGGTCGAGGGTCTTCGCCTTGTGCAGCAGCGCGCGCACGTCCTTCGGCAGGCACGAGCCGCCGAAGGCGAAGCCCGGCTTGAGGTAGTACGGCGACAGGTTCAGCTTCTGATCCTGGCAGAAGATTTCCATCACCTTGTGCGCGTCGACCTGCAGCGCCTTGCAGATGGTGCCGATCTCGTTGGCGAAGCCGACTTTCAGCGCATGCCAGGTGTTGTCGGCGTACTTCACCATTTCCGCGGTCTCGATGTCGGTGCGGATCATCGGCCCGGGCATCTTGCCGTAGACGTTGGCCAGCAGGTCGCCGCTCGCGCGGTTGACCTCGCCGATCACGGTCTTCGGCGGGTGGTAGTAGTCGTGCACCGCGGTGCCTTCGCGCAGGAACTCGGGGTTGATGCAGACGCCGAACTCCTCCCCCGCCTTCTTCTGCGACGCTCTTTCGAGAGTCGGGATCACCACGTCGCGCATGGTGCCCGGCAGCATGGTCGAGCGCATCACGATCACCGGCGCGCCGGGATGCGTGGCGATGACCTTGCCGATCTGCTCGCACACGCGGCGCACGTAGCGCAGGTCGAGGCCGCCGTTGGGCAGGCTCGGCGTGCCCACGCACACCAGCGCGAGGTCGGTGTTGCGCACCGCGCTCTCCAGGTCGGAGGTGGCGGACAGCCGCCCCGCCGCCGCCTGCTCGGCGATGATGCCGCCGATGTCCTTCTCGATGATCGGCGAGCGGCCGCCGTTGATCAGGTCGACCTTGACGCGCTCCGGATCGACGCCGATGACCTCATGGCCGTCGCGGGCAAGACAGCCCGCGGATACGGCGCCCACATATCCCAGTCCCAACACGCTGATTTTCATCCGCGAGAGGATGCAAGAGCGACGTTGAGAGGCGTGCCGCGGCCCGTAGTCCGGACGGCGGCGCGCGCCGCATGTAGTCCAAAAGCCTACAGGGGACCGCGCTGCAGGAAGAGGGTATCCTCAGCAAGCCATGCCGGACAGCGACTCATTCTCGCTCTTCTCCTCGGTCAAGGCGGCACGCGAACTGCTGCGGCGCAAGCTCGATGACGGCACCACCCAAGCGCAGGGTGAGCTGGCGGCCGGGCTGCAGGCGATCGAGGCGCTGTGGGAGGAGCTGCGCACCTGCTCCGACGAACTGGCGAGCGAGCGGCAGCGCTACACCGAGTTCTTCGAATACGCGCCCGACGCTTACCTCGTCACCGATCCCCAGGCCATCGTCCGCGAGGCCAATCGCGCCGCCGCCGAGCTGCTCGCCATGCCCGCGCGCGCGCTCTCCGGCAAGCCGCTGGTGAGCTTCGTCCCCGAGGAGGGCCGGCGCGATTTCCGAGCGCACGTGGTGCGCGCCAGCGCCCAGCCCGACGGCGAGGTCAGCGCCTGGCGCGGCGCGCTCGCGCCGCAGGGCAAGCAGATCGCGGTGCATTTCCGCGTGCGGGCGATGCCGGTGGCGGACAGCGGCCTCGCCCCGCTGTGCTGGCTCGTGCGCCCGACCGACTAGGAATTCTGGGTCAGAGCACGAATCAGATGCCGGCGCGCGTTGTGCGCGGGTCGCTGCCGTGTTGCGGCAGGACCTCGGCATAGAAGGCCGCCAGGCGCGACGCCAGGGTGTCTATGCCAAGCTCGGCGGCGTGCTTGCGGCCGTCGGAGCGCCGCGGCGCGAGCAGCAGGTCCGCAACCGCCATACCCAGGGCGATCGGGCAGCGGTCAACGACGGCGCACGCGCTCACACCGTCGAGGCGCTCGCGCACGTCGCCGATGTCGACCGACACCACCGGCAGATTGCAGGCCATCGCTTCCTGCACAGCGGCCGGCGAGCCGCCTTTCTTGCTGGTCACGAGCAGGCAGTCGGCTGCGTTCATGTAGTGCGGCAGCTCCTCCTGCGGCAGCGAGCCGTCGAGCACCACCAGACGCAGCGCGCCGATGCGCCGGCGCGCGTCCTCGAGCGCCTCGGCGGCGAGCTCGGGATCGGTGACCGACGGATTGCGCCCCGAGGCGAACAGCGCGATGCGCTCGTCCGCGCCGAAGCCCAGGCGCGCGCGCGCGGCGGCGCGCTCCGCCGGCACGAAGCTCGTCAAGTCGACGCCGGTGGGCAGCACGAGCACCGGCCGCCAGCGCCGTGCCAGCACCTTGTCGCGGATGCCGCGGCTCGCGCAGACGATGCCGCTCGCGAGGAACGCCGCGAGCTGCGAGGCCACGACCCCGGTCGCCGAGCGCAGCGCCGAGTAGCGCGTGTGGCGGTCGATGTCGGAGCCGCGGAAGGTGACGACGAGCGGCGCCAGGCCGGCGGCGCCGCAGGCGGCGGCGAGCGCGTTCATCCTGCCGAACTGCGCGTGCACCACGTCGGGCCGGAACCGGCGCACCGCCGCACGCAGCTCGGCGGCGCGGGCGAAGAAATAGACGGGCGAGCGGCAGCTGTCGTCGAACGCGAATATCTCCACCGGGTGGCCCGCGTTGCGCAATGCGTGCGCCTCGCGGCGCACGAACGGCAGGTGCGAGCCGGCGGGCTCGCCGGGGGTAACGAAGAGGACGCGCATGCCTATGCCGAGCCCGCTCGCAGAAGCGCTTTGACCGCCGGGCGGTGGATCACGAAGGGAATCTTGCCCAGGCTCGTGCGCTCGAGCGCCGCGACGCGCTCCAGCATGACGCGCATCGATGCCGGCAGCTTGCGCCGCACGTTGGCGAGCAGCTGCGCCGCGTCGTGCTCGCCGAAGGCGCCCGTGGCAAGCACGAGGATGCGCACCTCTTTGGCGGTTTCCTGGATCACCTGGATGCGCACCAGGTTGGCGATGTCGCGCTGGAAGTGGTCGATGCCGGTGAGGCGCACGCCGTCGGGCGAGACGAGGATGTCGCTGTCGCGGCCGAGCACCCCCGGAAATGCCTTGAGGCCGAGGGTGATCTCCTCGAGGTTCTCGCCTGGAGAAAGCCTTATCAGATCGCCGGTCCGATAGCGCACCAGCGGCATCGAGCGATTCCACAAGGACGTGCCGGCGATCTCATAGAGGCCGTCCTCGCCGGCCGGCAGCAGCTCGACATGCGCGTAGCCCGGCAGGAAGCGATAGGCGCCCGGCTCGGTCGCGTAGGCGAATGCGACGCGCTCGGCCTGCCCGTAATAGTCGACCAGCCGGCAACCGAGCGTCCTCGTGGCGAGCCGCCACACCTCGGGATGCAGCACCTCGGAGGAAGTGAGCACGCGGCTGACGGCGAGCTTCCTGCGCGCGCGGCCGAGGTGCACGCAGAGCGCCTCGAGCGCGGTCGGGTAGGCCCACAGCACGTCGGGCGCGAACTCCTCGAGCGCTTCGGCGTAGCGCGGCGCGGTGGCCGTGTTGAGGTGGTTGGACGACATGATCAGGCGCCGGCCGCCGGCGGCGTGCTTCCAGTACGGCGGGCTGAAGTCCGAGGGGTCCTTGACGTTGTCGCCCCGCAGCACCGCGATGCGCGCCTGCGCCGGCGCCACGCCCATGAAGGCCATCATGCGGTCGATGCAGGCTTGCTCGAATACCACCGAGCGCAGCGAGCGCACCAGCGGCAGCGGCGAGCCCGAAGTGCCGCCGGTGCTGGCGCGCGAGGCGAGCAGCCCGCCGCTGCCGAAGGCCTCCGGCTCGGCCTTGACTGCGGACTTCTCGAGCAGCGGCCAGGAGGCGAGCTCGCGCCCGCCGCGCACGCGCTTGCCGTAGGCGGTGCGCCGCGCCGCCCACAGCACCTCGGCGAGCTGCCGCGCGGTCCATGCGCGCCGCTCCTCGAGCCCGGCGCGCTCCAGCTCGTCCAGGCGCTCGCGCGCCGCCGAGTAGTACAGCGGATTGCGCCGCACGGCGAGGTCGCCGAAGCGCAGGAGCTTGAGCTTCTGCGCTAGCCGTTGCATGTCACCGCCTCGTACACGGCGCACAGTTTTTGCGCGTAGGCATCGACCGAGAGCGGCTCGACGCGCCGGCGCGCGGCGGCGCCGAGCCGGCCGCGCAGGTTCTCGTCGAGCGCGAGGCGCTCGATCGCCGACGCCAGGCCCGCCAGGTCGCCGGGCTCGACCAGCAGCCCGTTGGCTTCCTGCTCCACCAGCTCGGGGATGCTGCCCACCGGCGTGCACACCGGCGCGAGGCCCCAGGCCATCGCCTCGAGCAGCGCCATCGGCAGCCCCTCGTGGTACGACGGCAGGATGAAGGCCTCGGCCGAGGCGAGCAGCGCGTCGCGCTGCTCGGGGCCGAGCCATGCGCGCACCTCGACGGTCTTCTGCAGCGAATGGCGCGCGATGCGCCGCTCGAGCTCGGCGTGCTCGCCGTTGCCGGCGATGACCAGGTGCATCTTTTCCCGCGTGGTGTCGGGCAGGAGCGCAAGCGACTCGACCAGATCGAACGTCCCCTTGCTCGATGCAATCAGCCCCAGATAGGCGAATGTCACGCGCGCGGCGCGCCCGCGCAGCGGCAGTACCGCCGGCAGCGAAACCGGATTGGGCAGCACCACGATACGTTCGCGCGACACGCCGATCGAGACGAAGAACTCGCGCCAGCCCTCGCCCAGCACGATCAGCGCGTGGACGCGATTGAGGACCGCCAGGTTGGCTGCGCGCGCGCGCGGTGAAAGCGATTTCCAGTAGGCGCTGTAGGCGCCGCCGTGGGCGTGCATCACCACCTTGCAGCCGCGCGCCAGGGCGAGCCGCGCCAGGCTCATCTTGCGCACGCTGCTCGCGCGGCTGGCGAAGTGGATGTGCACCACGTCGGGCCGGCGCGCCGTGAAAGTACGCACCAGCGCGCGCAGGTAGGCGGCCAGCTTCCTCGCCTTCGAGCCCTCCTCCATCGTCGCGACATGGGTGGCGCTGATGCGCTGCGGCAGCGCGGCGAGGGTCATGCGCTCGACCGCGGAGATGCCGCCCTGCACGCCAAGTCCCGGCCCGAGCATCAGGACATTCATGCGGGTTTCAACACTGCATAGACGTTGTGCGGCACGTAGTCGCGTATTCCGGGCAGGCGCGCCAGCCCATCAGATATTTTTCTTGAAATAGAACCATTGCGCAGAAAGGTATTGATCGCGAGGTAGTCGGCCTCCCAGCCGGTGGCGCGCACGTGGCCGATGAACTCGGAATATCGCATGCGGTTCAGGCCGCCGGCGATCTCGCTCAGGCGGCGCGCCGGGTCGGTCGGGCGGAAGCACTCGCGGCGCACGCGCAGCATCGCCTCCTCCGAGAACAGCACCCCGCGCCACGGCAGCTGCACGCGGAAGAAGCCCCACATGTGGTCGCCGAAGGGCGAATGGAACAGCGGCCCGAAGCAGACCACCGCCACGCCGCCGGGCGCGACCAGGTCCTTCATCCGCAGGAGGAAGGCGCGCGGGTCGTCGATGTGCTCCAGCGCGTCGAAGGAGAGCAGCACGTCGTACTTCTGCGGCGGAACCCAGGAATGCAGGTCGGCGCAGGCGAAGCTCACGTTGCCGGCGCCGATGCGTGCGGCGTGTGCGCGCGCGGTCTCGATCGAGCGCGGCAGGAAGTCGACCCCGGTGATGCGGCCGGCGCCCATGCCGGCGAGCGCCAGGGTCAGCTCGCCGGTGCCGCAGCCCATGTCGAGGTAGCTGCGCTGCGCGTCGATCGGCAGGTGCGGGCCGAAGCGGCGCAGCAGCTTCTCCAGCTTGGGCATCTGCGCGTCGAAGGCCTGCGGCGAGGTCGCCGCGGCGCGCGCATCGAGCTCAGCCTCGGTGGCGAGGTTGCGCCGGTGCGCGAGGCTCTTCAGCAGCCAGTAGTCGAGGGTCTCACCGAACATCGCTTGCCTCCATGGAAGAAATGGCCATCTCGGTGCGCAGCACCGTGGTGCCCGCCAGCCGCGCGCGCCACACGATGGTGGGCGCCGGAGTGCGCCGGTCGAACGAGCGCGATACCCAGCCGCCGACCGGGGCCACGCTGCCGTTGAGAATCTCGATGCTGTGGCCCTGCACTTGCGGCAGGTTGATGCGCACGCCGATGTCGTCCTGTGAAACCAGGACTCCGCCGGCAAACCGGTCCACCCTGCACAGCTCGCTGCAGTGGAAGAACAGCTCCACTTCATGGTCCTCGCCCATCTCCAGCGTGTCCTCGAGCACCACGCGGCGGCTGCGCTTGTCGAGCTCGATCAGGCGGCGGTGCTTCACCGGGTCGTCCAGGCGCATATAGCCGTCGTGCCAGCCCTCGAAGCTGTCCTTGTCGGGCGAAGACAGCCACAGGCTGCAGCCGGCGCGCGCCTTGGCGAGCCACATGAAGTTGCCGCCGGGCACCGACTGGTCGAGCCCGTCCACGCGCAGCGTGTTGTGCGCCCCGGTGCCGCGGAAGTAGTTACGCCATACCGGGTGGGTGTGATAGGCGTAGGTGCCCGGGTCGACGAGCAGCTCGTGCCCGCCGGCCGAGAGCGTGAACGACAGCGCGTCGGCATGGCCGTGCGCCGCGATCGAGCGGTAGCCCAGCGGGCCCGCGTCCGCCACCAGGCGGACCTCGTTGGCGCTGTCGAACTCGCAGCCGAGGATGAAATAGCCGCCCTCGGGGAAGGCCTGGCGCGGCGGCAGCCCGGTGCTCTCCGCGTCGAGCGCGGCGAACTGCTCGTCGGCGCCGCCGCCGAGCAGCCAGCGCGTGCGGTCGTCGAGCCCGCCCGCCTTGCGCTTGAAATCGCCGCGCTTGAACAGGATCGCGCCGGCGGCGAGCAGCGGCCGGCAGGCGGCATAGCCGCCCGGCTCCAGGCCGAGCAGCAGGCCGTCGTCCGCGTCGCCGAACATCGGCAGGTTGCCGCCGGCGTCCATGATGGAGGCGAGAAAGTCCATCATCGCCTCGATCCTCGCCTCGTAGGCCGGCGAGAAGCGCTCACCGCCCGCCCTGCCCGCGAGCAGGCAGGCGAGCAGCATCTCGAGCACGAACTGCTGGTAGGCCACCGCCTGCTCCCGGTTGACGCCGTCGGGCGCGTTCTGCGCCAGCGCCTCGCGCTCGAGGATCGCCTTCGCCTGCGCCTGCCAGGCGCGCGCGCGCGGCCAGCACGGCCAGGTGAGCGCGGCGAGGTACAGGCCGGCCGCCTCGCCGATGAGATGGTTGTTGGCCGAGGAATGCCGCGACAGCCAGCCGGAGACGAACTCCGCGTGCTGGTAGACGGACGCCAGCCAGCGATCCCGCAGTGGGGAATCCTTTTCCGAGAATTCCAGCAGCTGCCACGCCGCCGCCCAGTTCGCCAGCCGGATCGCCACCTCGAGCGCGCTCGACCAGTTCGGCCCGCGGCCGTACGGGCAGGCGAGGAACCAGCTGTCGAGGTGCTCGGCGATCGCGTCGAAATACTTGCGCTCCCCGGTGAGGGAGAAAGCCTGCGCCAGCGTGACCAGGTGCAGGTGCCGGTTGGGCTCCCACAGGTACTTGATGTCGCCGACCACGTCCGGGTCGCGGTAGTCGAGCAGCTTGCCGAAATCCAGCGGCGCCTCGATGCCGGTCTTCGGGTCGCGGTTCCAGCGCGGCGGCGAGCCCAGGTCGACGTTGCGCAAGGCGAACACGTCGAGCCAGCCGTCGGCGATGCGCTCGGCCGCGGCGCGATAGCGCGCCGCGTCGACGCGCGCGTCGGCGTGGACCCATGGCCGCGCGGCGGCGGCGAGCTGCGGCGGCGGCGCCTCGGGCGCGCGCACCCAGCCCGAGCGCTCGGCGCGCGCCTGCGCCTCGCGCAGCACGCGGTGCAGGATCTCCGCCGGCGACATGCAGCGCAGGCGGTTCCAGCGCCAGTGCAGCTTGTGCTTCAGCCCCGGACGTACGTCCGGTGCCAGATTTCTAGGTTGAGAAGCGTCCAAAGTAGCGTTCCGTGATCTTTCTTTGCCTTGAGGTGCTCGTCTATCGTTCGGTCCAGCGCGTCGCCGCGGTAATAGCGCCGGGTCAATGCGCCCGCGCCCTGCAGATGGTCGCCCAGCGACTCGCGCAGCTCGCCGCGCAGCCAGTCCTTGGCGCGCGCCGGCCAGCCGAGCTTGCGCCGCCGCGGCAGCCCCGCCGGCAGCACGCGCTTCGCCGCCTCGCGCAGGATCCACTTGGTCGACAGGCCGTGCACCCGCTGCTCGTCGGGCAGCCCGGAGACATGCTCGACCAGGCGATGGTCCAGGAACGGCAGGCGCAGCTCGAGTGAATTTGCCGCGGCAATGCGCTCGCCGCGCTCGATCAGGTTGTCGGCGAGCCAGCCGGTCTGGTCGGCAACCAGCATGCGCCGCAGGAAGGTGCTGCCCTCCGGCCGCTTGTCGGGGGATTTTCTCTGCCGGGGAAAATCTTCCGCCAGCAGCGCGAGACCTTCCTGGTGGGACCGCAGGGCAGCCGAAGGCCAGTACTTTGCCGCCACGTACCGGCGGTACCCTCCCAGGATCTCATCGCCGCCGTCGCCGGAAAGCACGACGCGGCACGAACGCGACGCTTCGCGCGCGAGCGCATGGAGCGTCGCGTTCGTGCCGCGTCGTGGCGGCGCGTCGCGCAGCGCCACCAGGCGCGGCAGGCCGTCGACCAGGTCCTGCGGCGCCACGGCGAGCTCGTGGTGCTCGGTGCCATAGTGCTGCGCGACCTGGGCGGCCTGCGGCAGCTCGCTGCGCCGGTCGCCCGCGCAGCCGAGCGAGAAGGTGACGACCTTGCTGCGCCGGTAGCTTGCGAGCGCGACCAGCACCGCCGAGTCGAGGCCGCCGGAGAGCAGCACGCCGCAGCCCTCGCCCGCCTGCAGCTCCACCGCATCATTCAAGTGCGAGAGGAAGCCCTCCACGGCACGCGAATCCCGCTTGCCGGGGGCGGTCGCCGCATCGGGCAGGCTCCAGTAGCGCGTCTCGCGCACTTTGCCGAACTGCCACAGCGCAAGGCTGGCCGGCGCGAGCTTGCGCACGCCGGCGAACATGGTGCGCGGGCCCGGCACGTAGCGGTGCACCAGGCAATCGCGCACCGCGTCGAGGTCGACTGCCAGCGGCAGGCTGGCGCGCAGCGCCTTGACCTCGGAGGCGAAGTACAGCACCCCGTCCTTCTCGGCCAGATACAGCGGCTTCTCGCCGAAGCGGTCGCGCGCAAGCAGCAGCCGCTCCTTGCGGGCGTCCCACAGGGCGAGCGCGAAGCGCCCCCTCAGCCGGCTGACGCATTCCTTGTCCCAGTGCTGATAGGCGCGCAGCACGAGCTGGTCGTCATTCTCGTTCTCGAAGGCGTAGGAACGCAGGGCCAGCACGCGGCGCAGCTCTTCGCGGTTGTCGATCGAGCCGTCGAAAGCGAGCGAAATCCCGGCGCGCGCGTCGTGCGCGCTGTTGCCCAGGACGATGCTGTGGTTGCGCGCGTTCTCGACCAGCGCGCGCGTCTGCGCCGCCCCGCCGCGATGCGCGAGCGCCTCCAGCATCCCCGCCAGCGCGCCCGGCTCAGGCGCTCGGCGCGATGCCGCGATCCAGCCTGCGATGGCTCCCATGTGCTCCCTCGGCCGACAGACCGACGTCGGCATAGACCTCTTCAAGGCGCGCGAGCGCCTTCTCCGGCGCAAAGCGCGCCCGTACCGTCTCGCGCCCCGCCGCGCCGACGCGCGCGGCCAGCTCGCGGTCGAGCAGCAGCCTGCGCAGCGAGCGCGAAAGCGTCGCCGTGTCCCCCGGCGCGACCAGCAAGCCGCTCACGCCGTCGGCCACGACTTCGGGCACGCCGCCGACCGCCGAGGCGACCACCGGCACGCCCGCTGCCATCGCCTCGAGCAGGCTCATCGGCATGCCTTCGGCGTACGAGGGCAGCGCCAGGACGGCCGCGCTGTCGAGCAGCACGCGCTTGCCCGACGGCCCGACCCAGCCGGTGAACTTCACCGCGCCGGCGATGCCGCGGCGCTCCGCGTGGCGCAGCACCGGCGCGCGCTCGCCCTCGCCCGCGCACACCAGGCGCACGTCGGGCACCGCGGCGCGCACCGCGGCCACGGCATCGATCAGCTCGAACACGCCCTTCTGCGCCTCCAGCTTGCCCAGGAACAGCACCATCGGCGAGCGCTCCTGCTGCGGCGTGCCCGCCGCGGGCGGCGCCACCGGCGGCGGCACGCACGCGACGCGCGCCGTGCGCGCCACGCTGCGGGTCCAGATCCCCATCGACTCGGAGGGCACCACCACGCAGGCGGCGCGCGCGAAAGCGAGCTCGATCAGCAGGCGCGCCGGGCTGCTCGCCTGGTCGTAGAAGCGGTCGAATCCGCTGCCATGCAGCTGCAGCACCACCGGGCAGCGCATGGCAGCCGCGGCGGCCATGAACGCGGCGTCGCGCCAGAAGCCGGCGCCCGGCTCGCTGTGCACGTGCAGCACGGCGCGCCGGTGCCGGGCGAGGAGCAGCGCGAAGTCGCGCATCGCGCAGGCGGCGAGCGCCGCGCTGCGCCGCGCGCCGCCGTCGCAGTGCACGGCGAGGTGGTCGATCGGCCAGCGCGCGAACAGGCCCTGGGAGCGGTACGCGTCGACCACGGCGGCGATGCTGCCGCGCGTCTCGGGCGCCGCCCCGAGCATGATCAGGCGCGGGGAAAGGCTGGTCTGCATGTCAGATCCTCCGCTGTCGCGTGAAGGCGTCGACGACGGTGAGCTCGCCGGCGCGATTGAGGGTGTGGATACCGAACAGGTTGTGCCGGCCGGTCAGGCCGGCGCGGCCCGCGGGCAGGATGCGCTGCGCTTCGCGCTCGGCGTATTCCGAAAGGCTGAGCCGCTGCACGCGGTTGACCGAGATTCCCGAGCCGTAGAGCGGCGCGCAGATCTGCGCCGGCCGGTGCAGCGCGCCGTCGCGCCAGAACATCGCCCCCGCCGGGCGCGCGCTGCGCACGTCGGACTTGACCGGGTTGCGCTGGTGCGCGCGCCAGCCGCCATCACCGCGGCCCAGCGGGTCGGCGGCGTGGAAGATGTGCAGCTCGTCGTCCAGGCAGCGGGTCTCGCCGCTGTTGGCGAACATCCACCAGCGGTCGCCGGAGCGGGTGAGCGTCGCGTCGACGCAGCGCATGCCGTCGAGCAGCACCCGCTCGAAGCGCCATTTCAGGGGGAACTCGACGCAGCGCCAGGCCTCGACCGTGCGGTTCTGCGCCGTCTCCGGGATCATCAGCAGCCCGCCTTCATGCTCGAGCAGGAACGGATACGACAGGTGGTAGTCGCGCTCGAGCACGCGCGCCGGCGCCGACCAGGTGCCGTCGGGCCGCACCTCGAGCATCGAGATGTGCCCCTTGGCCGCGCCGCGCGGGATCTCCTCGAAGTACACGTAGTAGCGGCCGTTGCGCTGCAGCGGGAACGGATCGGCCCAGGTCGCGCCGGCGGGCGAGTCGATGTGCGTGAAGCCTTTCAGGTCGCCGGCGACGGCGCGCGACGGGCCGAAGCGGAAGGCAAGCGACCACTGCTCTACGCTGGTGGCCTTCTGCAGGCCCCGCTCGACGATTCTCTTGCCGAGGGAGACCAACGAATTCGAAACGACATCTTTCTGCTCCGGACACGGCAGGCACTGCTCCAGCCATTCGCGGCCGGAGCGCTGCAGCTCGCGCAGCGCGCGCGCCGGAAACTCGGCGGTCTTCTCCAGCAGCTCGCGGCGGTTGCGCGCCACCGACAGCGGGTAGGTGCGCGACCAGGACTGGTAGGCGAGGCGCGGCACCGCGCCGGCGGCCAGGCGCACGCTCAGGCCCGAAGCGCTGAGCGGCTCGCCAGAGAGCACTTCGCTTTTTCCATCCGCGCGGAAGCGCCACACGCCGCAGCGCGCGATGCCGTCGAGCGCGGCGTCGTCGACCGCGCCGAGGGCGAAGACCACGTCGAGCTCGCGCCGCTCGAGGTGCGCCGCGCCCTGCCCCAGCGGCAGGCCGAGCAGCGCCAGATCGACCGGCTCCGACAGGTCCGAGCCGAACTTCCAGCGGTCCAGGCCGCCATAGGCGCGCGCGAGCAGCGGCTCGGCCGGCCGCGGCGCCTCGCCCAGCGCCACCGCGGCGAGCGCGGCGAAGCCGGTGCCGGCAAGGCGGCCGAACGCCTCCAGCACCCAGCGCGGCTGCAGCGGCGAGTCGGCATACAGGCCGACGCGCAGGCGCCGCGGCGCGGCGGCCGCCGGGGCGGACGCCGCCGGCCGGATCGAGCCCGGTTGTACTACAGCCGCCATACGCGCAGCCCGGCCGCGCGCAGCGCGCCGGCGTCCAGCACCGACTTGACGTCGATCACGCAACCCTGGCGCACGATCTTCTGCTGCAGCTGCGCCTGCGGGATGGCGAGCAGGCGCTTGTGCGGCACGGCGAAGATGAGAGCGTCGGCGGCCGGCAGCTGGTCCCACTCGTACAGCTTGACGCCGTACTCGTGCAGCGCGTCGTCGGCGCTCGCCAGCGGGTCGTGCACGAAGACCTCGACGCCGAACTCCTTCAGCTCGCGCAGGATGTCGGCCACCTTGGAGTTGCGGATGTCGGGCACGTTCTCCTTGAACGTGAGCCCGAGGACGTTGACGCGCGCGCCCTTGATGTTGCGCCCGGCGTGGATCATCTCCTGCACGGTCTTGCGCGCGATGTGCGGGCCCATCATGTCGTTGATGCGCCGCCCGGCGAGGATCACCTCCGGGTGGTGGCCGAGGAGCTCCGCCTTGTGCGTCAGGTAGTACGGGTCGACGCCGATGCAGTGGCCGCCGACCAGCCCCGGGCGGAAGCCGAGGAAGTTCCACTTCGTGCCGGCGGCCTTGAGCACCTCGACCGTGTCCAGGCCCATCTTCTCGAAGATGATGGCGAGCTCGTTGACGAAGGCGATGTTGATGTCGCGCTGCGTGTTCTCGATCACCTTGGCGGCCTCGGCCACCTTGATCGAAGAGGCGCGGAACACGCCGGCGGTCACCACCGAGCTGTACAGCTGCGCCACCTTCTCGAGCGTGTCGGCGTCGTCGCCGGACACCACCTTCAGGATCTTCGAGAAGGTGTGCTCCTTGTCGCCGGGATTGATCCGCTCCGGCGAGTAGCCGACGTGGAAATCCTGGCGCCAGCGCATGCCCGAATGGCGCTCGAGGATCGGCACGCAGACCTCCTCGGTGGCGCCCGGGTAGACGGTCGACTCGTAGATCACGGTGGCGCCGGGCTTCATGTAGCGCCCCACCGTCTCGCTCGCCGAGATCAGGGGGCTCAGGTCGGGCTGGCGCGCGGCGTTGATCGGCGTGGGCACGGCGACGATGATGAAGTCGGCCTGCTCGAGATCCGCCGGGTGGTGCGTGGCGCGAAACTGCTTCGCCGCCATCAGCTCGGCGGTGGTCACCTCGCCGGTCGGGTCGACCATGTGGCGCAGGTTCTCGATGCGCTTCTTCGACAGGTCGTAGCCGATGGTCGGGCGGTGGCGCGCGAACTGCACCGCCACCGGCAGGCCGACGTAGCCCAGGCCGACGACGGCGACGGTGGCAAGCGCCGGGGTCGCGCTTTTCTTGACCTCGACTTCCTCGAGCACTTCCGCGTCACGCATGGACGAGCTCCTTCTGCGGCTCGGCGGCGGCGGCGAGGTTCGCCGCATACCAGTCGACGGTCTTCTCCAGGCCCTCGAGCACGCGGTGCGTCGGGCGGAAGCCGAGCAGCTTCTTCGCCTTGGTGATGTCGGCCTGCGAGAAGCGCACGTCGCCGCGGCGCGGCTCGCGGTGCACCGGCCGCACGCCGGCAAGCTGCGGCAGGCGCGGCACCAGCAGCAGGCGGATCATTTCGAACAGCTCGTTCAGGGTGGTCTGCTCGCCCAGCGCGATGTTGTAGGCCTGGTTGGTCGCGGCGGCTTCCTCGACGGTCGCCGCCAGCAGGTTGGCCTGCACCACGTTCTCGACGTAGCAGAAGTCGCGGCCGTTCTTGCCGTCGCCGTTGACGTAGGCCGGCTGGCCGCGCAGCAGCGCGCCGATCCACGCCGAGATCACCGCCGAGTACTCGCCGTCGGGGTTCTGCCGCGGGCCGAAGACGTTGAAGTAGCGCAGGCCGATGGCGCGGAAGCCGTAGTTTTCCGCGAACACGCCGGCGTACTGCTCGTTGACGCCCTTGGTCAGGCCGTAGGGCGACAACGGCTTGCCGATCACCGGCTCGACCTTGGGCAGCGCCGGGTGGTCGCCGTAGATGGCGCTCGAGCTGGCGTAGACGAAGCGCGCCACCTTCGCGTCGCGCGCCGCCACCAGCATGTTGAGGAAGCCGTTGATGTTGCTGTCGTTGGACGAGAGCGGATCGTCGATCGAGCGCGGCACGCTGCCCAGCGCCGCCTGGTGCAGCACCAGCTCGCTGCCCTCGCAGGCCTGGCGGCAGGTGTCGAGGGAGCGGATGTCGCCCTCGATGAAGCGGAACCGGGCCCAGCGTTCGGCTCCCACCGCCTTCTTCACGTGGCTGAGGTTCTCCCGCTTCCCGGTCGAGAAGTTGTCCAGCGCCGTCACGGTCTGGCCGTGGTTCAGCAGGTGCTCGACCAGGTGCGAGCCGATGAAGCCGGCAGCGCCGGTCACCAGCCAGCGCCGCGGCCGGCGCTCAATGCGCTGCTGCGTTTCTTCGTATCGTTTCATGTTGGCTCCTGTGTGATGCCAGTTCCTGTAGCGTTTGCTCGTAACGGTCGACCATGACGCTCTCCGAGAAGCGTGCCTCGACGCTCTCGCGGGCCTGCGCGCCCATGCGGGCGCGCAGCGGCGGGTCGGTGAGGATGGCGAGCGCGTCGACCAGCGCGGCGCTGTCGCCGACCGGGAAGACGAAGCCGCTGTGCCACGGCCGCACCATCTCGGCGGCGCCGCCGACGGCGGAGTGCACCACCGGCTTCTCCAGCGCCATCGCCTCGAGCGCGGCGAGCGAGAAGGTCTCCACCGCGCCGCTGCACAGCGCGACGGTGTCGCAGGCGCCGACGAAGGGGCGCACGTCCTGCTGGAAGCCGGTGATCAGCACATCGCCGGCGACGCCGAGGCTGCGCGCGCGCGCCTCGATCGCGGCGCGCATCGCGCCGTCGCCGATCAGCAGGGCGCGCGCCGGGATGCCGCGCCGGCGCAGCATGGCGATCGCCTCGACCAGCTGCAGGTGATTCTTTTCGGGCCGGAACACGGCGCACATGCCGATCACGAAGTCGCGCTCTTCCAGGCCGAGCGCGCGGCGGATCACGCCGCGCTCGCGCGCCGTTCCCGGGCGCCAGTGCTCGCAGTCGACGCCGTTGTAGATCACCAGGTTGGAGCGCGCCGAGACGCCGCGCCGCAGCCAGTGGCGCTGCTGCGACTCGCACACGAACACCAGGCGGTCGGCGCTCCAGAAGAACGGCCGGTAGTAGAGCATCTGCAGCCAGGACTTGGCGTCGGGCAGGACGGTGGTGTGATAGGTGACCGCGAGCGGCGCCGCCGTGCCCGAGGCGCGCTGCGCGAGCGACGCATAGAACATGGCGTAGGGATTGGCCGCGACGACCGCATCCGGTTTTGTCTTCTGGATGAGACCGGTCAATCGTGAAAGCGCGCCGAAATCCAGGTACTTCGCGGCGTTCAGGCAGTCGACGCCGGCGACCCCGCGCAGCCGCTCGAGCTGGCTGTGGTCGGCCTTGACGTAGGCGAAGCGCACCTCGTGGCCGCGCTCGGCGAGGCGGTTGGCGAGCGTGATGCTGTGGCGCTCGGCGCCGCCGTGAACGAGGGAACCGGTGATGAAGAGGAGCTTCATTTGCGCCTCAGGTTAAGGATGGCGTAGGTCGTGAGGAGAACCGCCCCGCCGATTGCCGCTTGCGCGAACGCTCCGCTCGCCGGCAGGGCCTTCTCTACGAAGATCCAGGCAGCGGCGCCGGAAAGCGCGGCGCAGGCCGCCGCGCGCGCCAGCGAGCCCCAGTCCTGCATGCGGCGCAGGCTGAGGCCGGTGAGGCGCGAGATGCGCCGCAGCATGAGGATGCGGTCGAAGTAGATGGCGAGCACGCTGCCGGCGGCGGCGCCGGCCAGGCCGAAGTGCTGCGCGGCGGCGAGGCTCACCGCCACCGACAGGGCGAGCATCAGCAGCGAGACCTTGAGCGCGAAGGCGCCCTGGCGCAGCAGCAGCACGATGCTGCCGATCTCGACCACCATGGCGAGCATGCCCAGCACGTAGATGCGCATCGCCGGCACCGCCTCGACGTAGGCCGCGGTGTAGACCACGGTGACGATCTCCCCGGCGAAGACGAAGGCGAAGGCGAGCAGCGGGAACAGCAGCGTGCCGACGATCACGTTGGCGCGGCTGTTCATCTCCATCATGCCGTGCACGTCGCCGGCGGCCTGCAGCCGGCTCATGCTGGGCAGGATGGCCTCGAGCACCGAGTGGCGGAACACGTGCACCACCTGCGCGACCAGCGCGGCGATGGAAAACGCGGCGAAGCTGGTGAGGGCGAACAGGCTCGCCACCACCCACTGGTCGGCCTGCCCGCGCAGGGTATAGGCGGCGTTCGACAGCCCGATCGGCGCGGCGTGGCTGATCTGCTCGGCGAACGCGGCGCGCTCGAACCAGGGCCGGCCCAGGCCGTGGTGCAGCCGGATGTACGTGAGCAGCATCAGCAGCTTGACCGCCACCGTGGCGATCAGCAGCCAGAGGATCACGCTCATCTCGCCGGTGAACCAGGCGCCGGCGCCGACCAGCAGCGCGCGCAGCACCGCCACGCTGAGCGTGGCCCAGGCCTGCCAGCGGATGCGCTCGTCGATGGTCGGCAGGTAGTCGAGCAGGATCGCGACCACCCACAGCGCCACGAACAGCGGCACCAGCGCGCCGTGGCTCTCCAGCGGCGCCATCGCCGGCGGCAGCCAGGGATTCCACGGGCTCACCACCAGGCCGCAGACGACTCCCGCGGCGGCGAGGTAGAACAGCGTCTGGTGCACGAACAGCCGCTTGCGCGCCGGCTCCGAGCGCGGCACGAAGAAGTACAGCGTGCCCGCCATGTTGAGCGTGGCGATGGCCATCAGCGTGCCGATCACCAGCCACAGCAGGCGGTACTCGCCGAAGGTGGCGGCGTCCAGGCAGCGCACCAGGACGACCGGCAGCAGGAACTGCAGGCCGTGGTCGAAGGCCTTGACCGCGCCGAGGGAGAGCGCGCGGCGCTTGAGGCCGTGCATCCACATGCCTTTGCCCAGCGCCTTGGCGGCTGCGGTCATGCCGCCGCCAGCCCGCGCAGCACGCCGGAATAGCGCGCCAGGACCTCGGCGGGCGCATGCGTGCGCTCGAAGTACTCGCGGCAACGCGCAGACGCTTTTTCCCACGTTGATTGATTGTCAAAAAGCAGATCAACATGGCTGGCCAAGGCATCCATATCGTCGAACGCCGGGTACACCGGCTCGCCATCGAGGCGCGCGCCGACGTCGAGCGTGCCGACGGTCGGTACGCCGCGCGCCCAGGCCTGCAGGCAGACGTTGGGCATGCCCTCGAAGCGCGAGGTGGTGACGTGCACGCGCGCGCGGTCGAACCAGGTCTCGGCCTCGGCCAGCGGCAGGAAGCCCTTGAACTCGACGTTCGGCACGCCCGCCGCCTCGTCGCGGATGCGCTTGTAGAGCTCGGAATGCCCCGGCATCTCGCCGCCGATCATGACGAAGCGGCGCCGGGGCAGGCGGCGCGCGAGCTCGAGCAGCAGCTCCGGGCGCTTGTGCGTCTGGATGGTGCCGACCCACAGCACGCGATCGTCCTGGAACGGGCGCGAGTCTGCGGGCAGCGGGTAGCAGCTCGGGATATGGATCGAGTCGCGCCCGGTGAGGGCGCGGCAGGCCTCCTGCTGCTGCAGGTTCTGCACCACGACGCGGTCGACCGTGCGCAGCGCATGGCTGAACAGCCAGCGGTCGCGCGCGTAGCGGACCTGGCCGCCGGTGCCCGGCGCGAAGTCGCGGTCCGAGGCGCCGGCATAGATCGAGCGCCGGCCATGGCGGCGGGCGAACTCGGCCATCACCCCGGCCCACATCGAAGTCGAGCGGTAGTAGTAGACGTCGGCGTCGGCGGCGCGCATCGCGCGCAGCATCGAGCTCATGCGCGGGTGCAGGAAGCGCAGCACCGGCAGGCCGCCGTCCGGCGTGAAGGCCTTGTGGACGGTGACGCCGTCGACCACCGCGCCGTCGGGCTGGCCGTAGTCGAGCGTCACCATCGAGACGCGGAAGCCGTTGGCGGCGAGCAGGCGCGCGATGATCGCCTGCTGCACCTCGGCGCCGCCCACCACCTTGATGTGCGGGTCGCGCGACAGCACCGGCCAGGCGTGCGGTGCCACGAAGCAGACGGACAGCAGCTTCTCCGGGCGGCTCGCGGCGGGCGCGGCGCCCTGGGCAATACCGTGCTCGATGAACATCAGCCCGCCGGTCTCCGCGCCTGCAGCCCGTACATCATGCCGATCGCCATCCACAGGTACACCGCCTCGGACTCCGGCCGCAGGCTGCTGCCGAAGAAGCCGGTGACCAGGAAGCACAGCAGGCCGGCGGTGGCGCCCTGGAAGAAGCCGCGCAGCTCGGGGCTGAGGAAGGCGTTGCTGCCCAGCTCGCGGAAGCCGCGCCAGACGTGCAGGAAGTAGGCGAGCAGCAGCACGAGGCCGATCAGGCCCATGTCGAGCAGCGTCTCGAGGAAGGCGTTGTGCGGATGACCGACCACCAGCATGGCGTCGATCTGCATCGGGTAGGACCACATGATCGAGCCCAGGCCGTTGCCCCACAGCGGGCTCTTCAGCGTCTCGGGCAAGAGCGGCAGCCAGATGCCGTCGATGCGCCCCGCGCTCACCGCGTCGGCGCTCTCGCCGACGCCGAGCAGCACCCGGTTGTAGACGTAGCCCGGCATCAGCAGCGCGCTCACCGCGAGCGCCGCCACGCCGAGCGACGCCGACTTGAAGTTGAACTTCCAGGCGAGGAACAGGGCGTTGATCAGCAGGAAGCCGACGAAGGCGCCGCGCGAGAAGGTCAGCAGCAGGGCGAGCGCGAGCACGCCCATGGTGAGGAACAGGAAGGTCTTCAGCGCCTGGTCCTTCGCCTCCCACCAGGTGAACAGCAGCAGCCCGTAGGCGATCGCGAACAGGCGCCCGAGGTCGTTGGCGTGCAGGCCGATGGCGAGGAAGAAGCCGCGCATGTCCGCGCTCGCCAGCCGGCCCAGCTTGATGCCGGAGGCGGCGACGAACACGATCTCGATCAGCGCGATGATCCAGACCGACAGCGCGATCGGCACGATGTATCTCTCGGCCTTCTCCGAGCGCGCCACCGACACGCCGAGCAGCACCGCGAACAGCGGGATGAACAGGGGCTTCATCACCATGTCGCGCAGGTAGCCGGCCTCGTTGTGGAAGTTGACCACCAGCTCTTCCATGAAGTACGGCACGATGTCGTCGACGCGCATCGCGCCCAGCGCGCCGCCGATGACGATCGGCACGATGTACAGCCAGATGAGCTTCGGCTGCACCAGGCGGCCGGCGTGCGCCTGCCCGGTGCGCGCGATGTACGAGACCAGCGTGCCGGCGAGCAGCAGGTTGATCGGGTTGACCCCGGTCATCCCCATCAGCGCGTGCGGGAACAGATTGCTGTCCGACACCGGCAGCAGCAGGATCAGCAGCACCGCGCCGACGCGGTAGTCGACCAGCACGACCAGCGCCGCCACCACCGAGAGCGAGACCCACAGGGCATCGAGCTCGCCGACGGCGAGCGCCAGGCCGCCCAGGGCGCCGACCGCCACGAAAACGACGGCGGCAGCGATCCAGATCAGGCTGCGGGTGGCCCCGGCCTGTAACGACTGCGTCATTGTTGCCATGCTCAGCTCCGCGTACGCAGCGCCGACTGCTTAAGGATGGAGTCCTTCGTCATGATTCGATCCCCCTGATCGTCGAGGCCGGCGGCCGGCCGCGACCCGAGCGCGCACGCCGCCGCGATCAGCACCGCGGCGGCCAGCACAAGCTTGCGTTCGGGTTTCATTGCTCCGCTTTTTCTCAGTACGCGTTCATCAGCGTGCCGACGATGCGCCCGCTCGCGTCGGACAGATCGCGCGCGGCGCTCTCGGTGTCGGAGAGCAGCGTCTGGTCCTTGCGCGACACCATCATCGCGTAGCCCGCGCGGTGCACGATGCTCTGCGCGTCGGTGTATTCGTTGACCGGCGGCGTGTCGATCAGGATCACGTCGTACTCCGACTGCGCCTTCGCCAGCAGCGCCGGGAAGGCGCCGCGCGACAGGAGCTCCAGCGGATTGGGCGGCAGCGGCCCGGCCGGCAGGACCGCAAGTCCCGCCAGTCCGGTCACCGGCGCCGCGGCGGAGAGGTCCGAGCGGCCGGAGAGCGCCGAGGACAGGCCGAAGCGGTCGGAGACGTTGAAGATCGCCTGCTGGCGCGGCGCGCGGAAGTCGGCGTCGATGAGCAGCGTGCGCATCCCCATCTGCGAGAACACCACCGCCAGGTTGGCGGCGATGAAGCTGCGGCCTTCGCGGGCGCCGGGGCTGACGATGGCGAGCGTGCGGCGCCCGCCCTCGGGATTGAACCAGCGGATCAGGAGCTGGGTGCGCACCCCGCGCAGCTCCTCGACGACCGGGTGGAACGGGTCCCAGGCGGCGATCAGCTCCTTCGACACGCCCTCCGGGCCGGACACCAGGTAGGGAAACTCGTACTGCTTGGCGAGCGCCTGGCGCAGGTCGGCGTCGGTGATCAGGTTCAGCTCGATCGCCGCCTCGCCGAAGCGCCAGCCGAGCTCGCGCTGGCGCGCGAGGACCTGCTCGGCGTCGGTCGGGGTCAGCTTGCCTTCGTCGATCAGGATGGCGCCGATGTGGCGCCCTTTGCCGGTGCCGCTCGCGCGCGCCGGGCCGTCCATCGGCAGTACGTTCTCAATCTGTTTGGCTAGCATTGGGTTCACCGGTTACCAGGGATGGGGAAGCGCGCGGGCGGTGCGCAGGGGCACGGGAAGCAGCCGACCGCCCATCGGCTGCCAGCGCGAGAGCCGGCCGAACGACGGCACGGCAAGGCGCGATTCCAGGTCGGCACGCGAGCGCACGCGGCGGTCGAGCGTCTCGAGCAGATAGACGATCGCGGCGGCGAGCAGCAGGCCCACCACCAGCGCGAGGCCGGCGATCAGGCCGAGCTTCGGATGCGCCGGCTTGACCGGCTCGAGCGCCGGGGTCAGCAGCGCGACGTTGGTCTGCTTGGCGGCGCTGTCGACCTTGTTGGTGACGAAGCGCGCGAGCACGGCGTCGTAGGCGCGCTGCGCGTTCTCCACGTCGCGCGACATCACCGTCATCTCGACGCGGGCGTCCTTCATCATCTGCACCCGGTCGGACTGCGCGTTGAGCGCGGTCTTCAGCTCCTCCTCGCGGCGGCGCGTCTGCTCCACCGCGTTGCCCAGGCCGGCCACCACGCGCTTCATCTCGCTGCCGAGCTTCTCGCGCAGGCCCGCGACCTCGGCCGAGGTGCGCTGGTATTGCGGATGGTTCGAGCCGAGTACCTCGCCCATTTCGGCGAGGCGCGCTTCGGCGCGGCCCAGATCCACCTTCAGCGCGCTGATATGGCCGCTCGCCAGGACTTCGGGGATCGAATCGACCGACGCGCCTTTCAGCGCCTCGGCGGCCTGCTTCTGCCGGCTCACCGCCTCGTAGGTGGCGTTCTTCGCCGCCAGGTACTGGGTGGAGAGCTCGCCCAGGCGCACGCCATCGACGTCGGTGCGCTCGTCCAGGTAGGTGATGCCCTTCGCCTTCTGGTAGGTGGCGAGCTTGGTCTGCGCCTGCGCCACCTGGGTGCGCATGCCCTTCATCTGCTCGTTGAACCACTCCGCGGCGTCACGGGTCGGCTCGGTGCGCAGCGCGAGCGCGGTCTCGAGGTAGGCCTTGGCGAAGCCGTTGGCGATCTCGGCCGCGGTGCGCGGGTCCGAGGAGCTGAACTGCACCGTGACCACGTTGCTGGCCGAGGTGTCGACCCGCAGCTTCTCCAGCAGGTTGGCGCCGATCCAGTCGTCGATCGCGCCGACGCCGCCGGTGTCGCTTTCGAAGGCCTCGCGCATGCCGGGCTTCTGCGCCAGCTTGAGGTCGCGCGCCACCTTGGAGGCGACGCGGCCGCTCTGGATCAGGTCGACCTGGGTGGCGACGTAGCCCGAGCGCTCGCGCGGCGACATGCGCGAGGCGGTCATCGCCTGCTCGTCACGCGCATCGAGCAGCAGCGTGGCGGTGGATACGTACTTCTTCGGCACGATCAGCGCCACCGCGATGGCGGTTACGATCGCTGCGGCGAACACCATCACGAACGCCTTGCGGCGTGCGCGCAGTGCCAGCATGAATTGGTGGAAGTTCATGTTTGTCTATCTCCCTCTAGAAGAGCGCTTCTTTGACGTAGATCACGTCGTCGGTCTTGACCACGTCGCTCAGCTTCGCGTCGGTCTCCACCACCTTGCCGTCGCCGCCAGTGCGGCGCATCTTGAGACGGCGGTCGCTGCCGCGCGGCGTGATGCCGCCGCCGGCCGCGATCGCCTGCATCACGGTCATGTTCGGCTCGACCCGGTAGGCGCCGGACCTGGCCACCTCGCCGTAGATGTAGAACACCGGGGCGCGCTCGATGTAGACCGTGTCGCCGCTCTTCAGCTTGAAGGCGGATTCCTTCTCCTTTACGTCGACCAGCTGCTTCTGGCCGTCGCGCATCACGATCACGGTGTCGGCGCCGGTCGGAATCACCCCGCCCGCGGCCGCCAGCACGTCGGTCAGGCCGGAGCTGGTGTCGTCGAGCGCGTAGCGCCCGGGACGCGCCACCTGGCCGAGCACCGACACCTGCCGGCTGCGCACGGTCACCACCGCGACGCTGACTTGCGGGTCCTTCAGGTACTTGCCGTTCTTCAGCGCGCCGGCGATCTGCGCGCCGGCCTCGGCGGCCGACTTGCCGGCCACCTTCTGCTCGCCGATCAGCGGCACCAGCACCGTGCCCTTCTCCGAGACGCGCGCTTCGGTGGTCAGGTCAGGCTGCTGGAAGACGGTGACGCGCACCGCGTCGCCGACGCCGAGCTTGTCGGCGTTCTGGGCCCAGGCCGGGAAGGCCAGGAGGATCGCTGCCAAAAACAGATGTTTCATCATTACCTCGCTCTGAAATCCGCCAAATACTCGATCCGCGCGACCTCGCGCAGCCGTCTCACCTCTGCCGCCGCCATTTCCAGGCGCTTGCGCCCGGCCAGGAACTGCTCGATCAGCGGCGCCGCTTCCCGCTCGGAAAGCGGCGCTTCCTGCGCCTGCACCAGCTGCACCACCGTCGCGCCCGAGGGCGCGTCGAACACTGCAATCTCGCCTTCCTTCATCTGCGCGAGGCGCGACAGGTAGCTCAGCGGCAGCTGCTCGGCAGGCTGCACCGAGCCGCCCGGGCGGAAAGATGCGTTGCGCAGCCGCAGCCAGGCGGCGACCTCGTCGAGGTCCCTGGCGGCCTGCGTCTCGCCGCGCAGCACGTCGACCAGCTCGGCCGGCGCCGACACCGCCAGCTCGCGCAGGCGGTAGATGCGCCGCTCGCCGAAGAGGGCCGGGTTCTCGCCGTAGAAGGTGCGCACCTCTTCGGGCCGGGCGGCTGCGCCGCCCGAGGCGCGCCGCTCCAGCCAGGCCTGCGCCAGGATCTGGCGGCGCGCGCTTTCCAGCGACTGCGCGACCATCGGGTCGCGCTCCAGGCCCGCTTCCAGCGCCTTCTGCACCAGCAGCTCGCGGTCGATGACGTGCTCGAGCGCCTGCCGGCTGGAAGCCTCGCCGGCGAGGATCTCGGCGCCGTTCACCTTGGCGAGCACCGGGTGCGTCTCGACCCGCTGGCAGCCCAGGAGCATTGCCGCGATCAGAATTGCCTGTACGACCTGTTTCATCTAGAGCGCATATCCCAGACGCCGTCTGGCCACCCAGAAGGCGGCGGTCAGGCCGGAGAAGACCAGCAGCCAGCCCTCGGGCGCCGGCACGGCGCGGATCGAGAAGCTGGCCTCGGGCTGCGGCGGCGGCGTCACGGCGACGCGCAGCGGGCCGGCGGCGGCCGGGAAGTCGGCCATCGCCGCGCCGTTGATCGTGAGGCGGTAGACGTCGGCGAACGAGTACAGCTGCGGCGGATGCGGCGGCACGTTGGGTGCGACCGGCTGGAACAGCGCCGCCGCGAGAAGGAGTGTCTTCATGGAGGAGACAGATGCTAGTGGGGGTCTGTTACGACGCTCGGGCGCGACGCGCCGCCTGTCATGCACCGTACGGACTATCGCGTTCCAAAAAAAACGGGGCCGCGGCCCCGTTTTTCCGAACGGAAGAAATTCCCGTCTAAGGATTGAGCAGCCGCAGCTCGAGCGACTTGCCGACCGCCTGCGTGCGGTTCACCACGTTCAGCTTGCGCAGGATCTTCTGCACGTGGTTCTTCACCGTGAGCGGGCTGATCTTGAGGATCGCGCCGATCTCGTAGTTGCTCTTGCCGAGGTAGATCCACTTAAGGATGTCGAGCTCGCGCACCGTGAGGATGCTGCCGCCGCCGGGACGCTCGCCGGCGCCGCCGCCTTCGGCGCGGCGCTGCAGCTGCGTGCGCACCCAGGCGACGTGCATCGAGGGCGCGAGCATCTGCGCCAGGTAAGCCTGCCGCGGTCCGGCGGAGCCGGGCCGGCAGGCGAAGGTGAACAGCGAGAGCGCGCGGCCGTCGGCATCGTGCACGCCGTGCACCAGGAGCTGCGTCGCGCCCAGCCGCTCCATCTCGCGCGTAAACGCGCCGCTGCCCAGAGGGGTGCTCGTAATATCGACGATCACCGGCTGGTAGCGCTTTTCTTCCCAGGCCTTGAGCAGCGCCGGGGCCACCCCGGTATCGCGCACGAAGACGTCGCTGAAGGCCGCCGGCTCGGGCACGGTCATGGAAAAGCCGTCGGCGCGGAACGCCGGCGGCTTGCCCAGGCACAGCGTGCAGATCAGCAGCTCGTGGCGGATCAGGCTCTGCAGCAGCCCTTGCGTCCAGCTGAAGAAGTGCGCGCGGGCGTGCACCCGCATCGAGGCGTCGAGGTTGAGGACGATCGACTCGATCTGCAGGAAGTCGGCGGCGGAGGTGTGCGCATCGCCGTCGCCAGCAAATTGCGCCGCTACCTGCGAGGCCGCTTGCGGCGGGAGGATCGAGTGTTCGCTGATTTCGGTAGTAGTCGTCGTTTGCATGGGACCTCAATATAGAGAAGTGATTAAGCAATAGTTCGTTCGGCGCAGGCCCAGAAAGCTAGTCCGATGGGCTCATCGCGGCGCGCCGCACGCAACGTCGTGGCGGAACGGCGCTGCCATAACCTCTTTCGTCCTTGTCTTTCCTTCCACAAAACTCGCTGCATGAACCGCGGGCCCGCTTCACCCGCGGCCAGCCCGGTGCCGCCGCGCTGCTGCAGGCGGCGGTCGATCCTCTGGTGGCGATCGCGACGCTCGCCGCGGCGGTGGCCGCCTTCGGCGACAGCTTCGACGGCGCCTGCCTGATCCTGGCGCTGCTGGTATTCGCGATGACCTTCCCCGGCAGCCTGGCGCGCGCCAGCGCGAGCAGCGCCGCCGAGCTCGCGCTCGACATCGCCGCCGGCTGGTTCGCGGTGGTCGGCCTGCTGCTGCTGCTGGGCTGGGCCTCGCACACGCTGAGCGCGTTCGACGAGCGCGCCCTGCTCGCCTGGGCGCTCGCCACGCCGGCGGCCCTGTTCGCCGCGCACCGCGCGGTGCCGCTGTGGCTGCCGCGGCTGCTGGCCGCCGAAGGCATGCACAAGACGGCGGTGATCGCCGGCGCCAACGACCTCGGCCGCCGCCTCGCCGCGCGCCTGCGCGGCGACCCGATGCTGGGCGTGAACTTCACCGGCTTCTTCGACGACCGCGGCGCGGTGCGCCTGCGCGACCTGCCGGCCGGCGACAACCTGGGCACCCTCGAGCGCCTCGCCGACTACGTGCGCGCCAACCCGGTCGACGTCATCTATATCGCCCTGCCGATGGCCTCGCAGCCGCGCATCCTGCGCCTGCTCGAGGACCTGCGCGACACCACCGCGTCGATCTACTTCGTGCCCGACATCTTCGTCTCCGACCTGATCCAGGCGCGCGTCGATTTCATCGGCGAGCTGCCGGTGGTGGCGGTGTGCGAGACGCCGTTCTTCGGCTTCAACGGCCTGGTCAAGAGGATCAGCGATTTCCTGTTGGCAGGAATAATTCTGCTGGGAATTTCGCCGGTCATGCTGGCCATCGCCATAGGCGTCAAGCTCTCCTCCCCCGGCCCGGTCCTCTTCAAGCAGCGCCGCTACGGCGTCGACGGCAGGAAGATCGTGGTCTACAAGTTCCGCTCGATGACCGTGGCCGAGGACGGCGACGTGGTGCGCCAGGCGACGCGCAACGACGCGCGCATCACGAAGTTCGGCGCCTTCCTGCGCCGCACCTCCCTCGACGAGCTGCCGCAGTTCATCAACGTGCTGCAGGGCCGCATGAGCGTGGTCGGGCCGCGGCCGCATGCCGTGGCGCACAACGAGCTGTACCGCAAGCTGATCCGCGGCTACATGATCCGCCACAAGGTCCGCCCGGGCATCACCGGCCTGGCCCAGGTGAACGGCATGCGCGGCGAGACCGACACGGTCGACAAGATGAAGATGCGCATCGAGTACGACCTGAACTACCTGCGCAACTGGTCGCTGGCGCTCGACCTGAAGATCATCCTGCAAACCGTGACTGTCGTCCTGAAGAGGCAAAATGCGTACTGAAGCCCGCCTTGCCGTGCAGCGTTTCTCCATGATGTGCGCGCTGGTCCTGCTCGCGCAGATCTTCACCCTCAGCTCGATCCCGTTCGAGATAACCGAGCCCTGGGACAAGATGTGGCACTTCCTCGCGTACTCGGCGCTCACCCTGCTGCTGTGGATCGGCACCGACGGCAAGCGCCCGGTGCTGGTGGTCGCCGTGGTGATGCTGCTGGGCGGCATGGACGAGCTGCGGCAGGCCTTCCTGCCGCTGCGCAGCGCCGACTCGATGGATTTCTTTGCCGACCTGTGCGCCGCGATCACCACCGCGAGCGCCCTCACATTCTTTACCAGAGGAAAAACCAAGCTATGTGCGGAATCGTCGCCGCGGTAGGCGCGCGCAACATCGTCCCGATCCTGATCGAGGGCCTGCGCCGTCTGGAGTACCGGGGATACGACTCCGCCGGCGTTGCAGTTATCAATGGCTCTCTTGAGCGCGTTCGTTCCTGCGGACGCGTTTCTCAGCTTGAGATTCTTACGGAACAAAAGAACCTCGAAGGCAACATCGGCATCGGCCACACGCGCTGGGCCACCCACGGCGCGCCTTCCGAGGCGAACGCCCACCCGCACATGAGCGGCGGCGTCTGCGTCGTGCACAACGGCATCATCGAGAACCACGACGCGGTGCGCCAGCGCCTGCGGCTGCTCGGCTACGAATTCACCTCGGACACGGACACCGAGGTGATCGCGCACCTCGTGCACTGGTTCCTCGGCGCCGGGCTGGGCCTGCTCGAGGCGGTGCAGGAAACCACCCGCGAGCTGCAGGGGGCCTACGCCATCGCGGTCATCTCCGCCGAGGACCGGCAGCGGCTGGTGGTGGCGCGCATGGGCGCGCCGCTGCTGGTCGGCCTGGGCGAGGGCGAGAACTTCGCCGCCTCCGACACCGCCGCGCTGCTGCAGGTCACGCGGCGCATCGTGTACCTCGAGGAAGGCGACTGCGCCGAGGTGACGCCGAGCCTGGTGCGCATCCTCGATGCCCGCGGTCATCGTGTGGAGCGGCCGCTGCACGTCAGCCAGCTCGCCGCCGAAGCCATCGAGCTTGGCAGCTGGCGGCACTACATGCAGAAGGAGATCTTCGAGCAGCCGGCGGCGGTCCTCGCCACGCTGCAGGAACCGTTCGATCCTTCTGCCGAAGAAATTGTTCGCAACCTCGAGAAGATCCAGATCCTGGCCTGCGGCACCAGCTTCCACGCCGGCCTGGTGGCGCGCTATTGGCTGGAGAGCCTCGCGGGCATCCCGTGCCAGGTCGAGATCGCGAGCGAATACCGCTACCGGGAGTCGGTGCCCGACCCGCGCACGCTGACGATAGTGATCTCGCAGTCGGGTGAGACTGCCGACACCCTCGCGGCGCTCACGCACGCCAAGGGCCTCGGCCAGCCGCTTTCGCTGGCCATCTGCAACGTCGCGGAGTCGAGCCTGGTCCGCCACGCCGGGCTGAAATTCCTGACCCGCGCCGGCCCCGAGATCGGGGTGGCCTCGACCAAGGCCTTCACCGCCCAGCTCACGGCGCTTTTGATGCTTACCTTGAAGATTGCCGAAGCCAAAGGGAGAAAACACCCCGAGCTCCAGGAGGCGCTGCAGCAGCTGCCGGCAGCCATGGCGAACGTGCTGCGCGTCGAGCCCGAGATCGCGGCCTGGGCGGCGAAGTTCGCGGGCTGCGAGCACGCGCTGTTTCTGGGACGCGGCGTGCACTACCCGATCGCCATGGAAGGCGCCCTGAAGCTCAAGGAGATCTCCTATATTCATGCCGAGGCCTATGCCGCCGGTGAGCTGAAGCACGGTCCGCTCGCGCTGGTCGACGCCCGCATGCCGGTGGTGGCGATCGCGCCGCGCGACGCGCTGCTCGACAAGCTGAAGTCGAACCTGCAGGAGGTGCGGGCGCGCGGCGGCGAGCTCTACGTGCTCGCCCACCGCGATGCCGGCGTCACCGCCGGCCCCGGCATCCACCTCATCGCCATGCCCGACTGCCCTGCGGTGCTCTCGCCGATCGTGAGCACCGTGCCGCTGCAATTGCTTGCGTATCACGCTGCGCTTGCGCGGGGGAACGACGTCGATAAACCGCGCAACCTCGCCAAGTCGGTCACCGTCGAGTAGGCCGGCATTCGTCATCCCCGCGCGGCTTTCGTCATTCCCGCGCAAGCGGGAATCCATGGGCCCCCGCTTTCGCGGGGGCGACGGTTCCAAGCGCCCTAGGCGGCTAGATTCGCCGCGTTCAGGTCGGGCTTGAAGCGATAGCCGGTGCCGCGCACGGTCTCGATCAGCTTGTCGTGGCCGGTCGGGGTCAGCGCCTGGCGCAGCCGCCGGATGTGCACGTCCACCGTGCGCTCCTCGACGAACACGTGCTCGCCCCAGACCTCATCGAGCAGCCTGGCCCGCGAGAACACGCGGCCCGGATGCGTCATGAAGAAATGCAGCAGGCGCAGCTCGGTGGTCCACAGGTCGATCGCCTTGTCGGCGACGCTGACGGTGTGGGCCGCCGGGTCGATGCGCAGGCCCGCGATCTCGACCACGTCGTCGGCGAGCTGCGGCGCGCGCCGGCGCATGACGGCCTTGATGCGGGCGAGCAGCTCGCGCGCGGAGAACGGCTTGGTCACATAGTCGTCGGCGCCGCTCTCCAGCGCGGTGACCTTGTCCTGCTCCTCGGCGCGTGCGGTGAGCAGCACGATGGAGATGTCCTTGGTGCGCTGGTCGTTGCGCAGCCTGCGCGCAAAGGTCAGCCCCGGAATACCGGGCAGCACCCAGTCCAGGAGCACAAGGTCCGGGCGCGAGTCGCGCACCAGCGCCTCGGCTTGCGGCACATCCCCCGCGCACATCACCTTGTATCCGGCGCGCTGCAGGTTGGCGGAAAGCAGGTCGCGGACTGCGACTTCGTCTTCTACTACCAGAATCGAACCGCCCATGGCGTCTCCTTATAGTGAGGGCGGGGCCATCGTAGGGGGCCCAGCCCGGAAGGACTATCACCGCGCCCTGATTTCACAGTCGCGTCATATTGGCAGCCGTGTCGCCGACTACCGACAGGGTGTTGGCTTCGAAACCCGCCGGCTGGTCGAGCAGGTAGTCGATGACCTTGAGGAATATTCCGTTGGGCGGCGAGCCGACGTCGAACATCCACTCGCGGATGGCCTGGTCGGGCACACCCAGATAGTGCGACAACGCGACCAGTCCACCCATGGCGGCGGATGCCCGGTGCAGTGCGCGTGCCTGAACGCTCATTGTTTTCATTGTTCCGTCCCTGCGACAGCGTGCAAAAGTTCGCGCCGCAGGACAAGTCGCGGAACCACCGGGCGACTTGTAGCGATTCAGCTACAGCACCTCAGTCCAGGGTGACTATGCCCCGCTGAATGGCGAAGCGGACCAGACCAGGCAGGTCCCGAATGCCGAGCTTTTCCACCAGGCGCGCGCGGTAGGTCTCGACGGTCTTCTGCGACAGCGACAGGCGCTGCGCGATCTCGGCGCCGGTGTTGCCCTCGGCGAGGAGCTGGAGCACCTCGCGCTCGCGCATCGAGAGCTTGGCGAGGAGGTCGTCCTTGTCGTCGGCGCCGGCCTCGATCACCACGTCGGCGACGCGCGGGCTGAGGTAGCGCTGCCCGGCGTGCACGGCGCGGATGGCATCCACCAGCTCCTTCGCCGCCGAGCGCTTGACGACGTAGCCCATCGCGCCGGCCTTCAGGGCCCGGCGCACGTACTCGCGCTCGGCGTACATCGACAGCACGATCACGCGGCAGGCGGGGTCGTTCTGCAGGATGGCGCGCGTCGCGTCGGCGCCGTTCAGCTCCGGCATCGACATGTCCATGATCACCACATCGGGCTTGCTCTCGCGCGCGTGCTTCACCGCCTCGCGGCCGTCGGCCACGATGCCGACCACCTCGATGCCCGGCTCCGCCTCGGCCAGGCTCTTCAGGCCCTCGGCGACCACGCCGTGGTCGTCGGCAATCAGGATTCGTATCGTCATAGGTTGGCAGAGGCCGGTAGCGGCACCGCGATGCGCACGATCGCGCCCTCGCCCGGCGCGCTGACCACCGTCAGCTGGCCGCCGGCGGCCTCGGCGCGCTCGCGCATCGCGCTCATGCCCCAGCGGCCGCGGCCGGCCACCCCGGGCACGAAACCGTGGCCGTCGTCGCAGATCACCAGCACCATATGGGGAGGCTGCCTTTCCAGCCCGATCTCGACGCTGCGCGCGCCGGCGTGCTTGGCGACGTTGCTGAGGGCCTCCTGGGCAATGCGGTAGAGCGCGATCGCCGCCTCGGGCCTGAGGCTGCGCGCCGTCTCCTGCGCGCCCTCCACCTCGACGCGCACGCCGGTGCGCTGCGCGAACTCCTCGGCGTAGGCGCCCAGCGCCGCGCCCAGGCCGTATTCATCGAGCAGCGGCGGGCGCAGGTCGGTCATCAGATTCTCGATCGACTGCAGCGTGGCGTCGACCAGGGCCTGCGCATCCTCCAGCCGGCTTCTGACCTCGGGCGAGAGCTCCTTCGCCTGCTGCGCGACCAGGTTCAGGCTGATGGTGAGCGCCGACAGGTTCTGGCCGACGCGGTCGTGCAGCTCGCGCGCGATGCGGCGGCGCTCGGCCTCCTCGATTTCCACCAGGCGGCGCGATACGGCGCGCAGCATGCCGAAGGACATCTTCTGCTCGGTGATGTCCAGGCAGACGCCGAAGATCTTGGCCGGGCGGCCGTTCTCGTCGCGCAACGCCTCGCCGCGGGTGCGCAGGTGGCGCACCTCGCCGTCGGGCCGCACGATGCGCTCCTCGAAGCTGAAGGGCGCACCGTCGGTCAGCGCCTGCGCCAGCATGGCGCCGACGCCGGCGCGGTCCTCGGCGTGCACGCGGTCCAGGTAGCTCTCGAAGCCCGGCTGCCACGCCGCCGCGTCGACGCCGTGGATGCGGTACAGCTCGGCCGACCAGGTCATGCGGCCGCTGTGGGGATCCCATTCCCAGCAGCCCACGCCGGCCAGCTTCTGCGCCTCGGCGAGCAGCGCCTGCTGCTCGCGCAGCGAGCGCTCGGCGAGCTTGCGCTCGGTGATGTCGGTGGCGATGCCGCCGACGCCGGCGGCGCGGCCGACGGCGTCGTACACCGGGAAACGCACCACCACGCTGACGCGCTCGCCGCCGAAGCGGCGCAGCGACTCCTCGAAGGTGAGCGGCACGCCGCGCGCCAGCACCTGCGCGTCGTGCGCGGCGGAGGCCGCGGCGTTCGGCCCGGGAAAGATCTCCGCGTCGTTGTGCCCCATGACCTGCTCGCGCCGCAGGCCGAAGCGCGCCAGGAACTGCTCGTTGACGAAGCGGTAGCGGCCCTCGCGGTCCTTGAAGAACATCGCCGCCGGGCTGTGGCGCGTGAACGCCTCCAGACGATCCAGCAGGCCGCCGAATTGCCCGGCCACCGCGGTATCGAGCTGGGGGTTGCGCTCCATGTCGAGGACTCTAGACTATAAACATGACCCCGTCATTGGAAGACATCCGCGCCGCCGCACGCCGCCTGGAGGGGGCGATCGAGAAGACGCCGCTGGTCCACAGCCGGACGCTGTCGCGCCTCACCGGCGCCGACGTCTTCCTCAAACTGGAGAACCTGCAGTTCACCGCCTCCTTCAAGGAGCGCGGCGCGCTCAACAAGCTGCTATCCCTGGGCGAGGCGGAGCGCCGCCGCGGGGTCATCGCCATGAGCGCCGGCAACCACGCCCAGGCGGTCGCCTACCACGCGGCGCGGCTGGGAATCCCGGCCACCATCGTCATGCCGAAGGGCTCGCCCAACACCAAGATCCGCAACACCGAGGTGCACGGCGCGACCGTGCTGCTCGAAGGCGACAACCTGTTCGAGTCCGGCAAGCACGCGCGCGCGCTCGCCGCGAAGGACAACCTGGTGTTCGTGCACCCCTACGAGGACCCGCTGATCATCGCCGGCCAGGGCACGGTCGGCCTCGAGATGCTCGAGGCGATGCCGGACCTGCAAGTCCTTGTCGTCCCCGTTGGCGGCGGGGGTTTGATCTCGGGAATTTCCCTGGCCGCGAAGAGCTTGAATCCGAAGATTGAAATCTACGGCGCCGAGTCGGCCAACTACCCCTCGATGCACCAGCGGCTCAATAACCTGCCGGTCGAATGCGGCGGCGACACCATCGCCGAGGGCATCGCGGTCAAGGATGTAGGTTCCATCGCACTGGAAATCATCCGCAAGCTGGTTAAGGAAGTACTGGTAGTAAAGGAAGAGACGATAGAAAGAGCGGTAGTCGCTCTCATAGAAATCGAGAAGACCGTGGCCGAAGGCGCCGGCGGCGCGGGACTCGCGGCGCTTTTCGAGCATCCGCAGCGCTTCGCCGGCAAGCGCGTCGGCCTGCCGGTGTCGGGCGGCAATATCGACAGCCGCGTGCTCGCCTCGGTGCTGATGCGCGGCCTGGTGCGCGACGGGCGCCTGGTGCGCCTGCGCGTGGTCATGCCCGACATCTCCGGCAGCCTGGCGAAAGTGGCGACGCTGATCGCGGAGGCCGGCGGCAACATCGTCGAAGTGCAGCACCAGCGCATCTTCGGCACTTCTTCGGTGAGGAGCCCCGAGGTCGAGTTCCTGGTCGAGACGCGCGACCGCGACCACACCGACCGGCTGGTCGGTGCGCTCGCCTCCGCCGGCGTTAAGGTTTCTTTCTAGCTTCTTCGGCTTCGTCCAGGCCGTGGCCGAGGCCGGCTTCGCTCTCGTCCACGACCCGGTCCGGGCCGGTCTCGTTGTGCCGCTCGGAGCGCGGGTCGCGGCCGGGGCTGATGCTCTCGCCGGTGCCGCCCGAATCGGTGTCCGTGACCGGCTCGTTCGGCCGGTCGGCGTAGTCGTCGGAGCTGTCGCTCGGCCCTATCTTGGGCTCTGTCCTGCCTTGCCTTCTGGGAATGCCTGCCATGGTCGATCCTCCTGGGATCAACTCATGCAGCAACCCTCGTTCCCGAGATCGTGCTCTGACCCCGAATTCTCCGGCGGCGGAGGCTCTGCAGCCAGCTGCGGCGCTCGCGCGCGCCCACGTAGAGCACGCGCGGGACGGTGGTGCCGGCCGGCGTCATGGAGATCAGCCGGGCATAGTTGTCGGGCGTGCGCGCGGTGAGGGTAGCGTGCGTCGGGCGCGTGGCGTAGAGCAGCGAGGCGCCATCGCGCTCCAGGCGGAACCAGCGGCCGGGGCTGACGAAATGGTCGCGCTGGTCGCCTTCCTGGGTGATCCACAGCTCGCCTTCCCAGACGTAGACCAGGATTCCCGCGCCGTCCTCGATGCGCACGCTGCTGCCGCGCGCCATGCCCATGCCGCCGTGCACCACGTAGCCGTCCATTTGCGTCTCCCTGTAGTTCATGGAGAGAGGCTAGCGGGGCAACGTCGCCGGGCTATTTACAGGACGTTGCCTTTTTGTTTCAGGTGGGTCCTCACCAGGGCCAGCAGCTCGGCCGGTTCCACGGGCTTGCGCGCCAGGGCGCGCACTCCCGACGCGGCGAGCTGGGCGTCGGAGATTTCCTCGCCGTAGCCGGTGTACAGGATCACCGGGACTTCCGGCCGGATGCCGCGGATCTGGCGCGCGAGCTCCAGGCCGGTGAGCCGCGGCATGGTCTGGTCGGTGAGCACCAGGTCGTAGCGCTGCGGCTGGGCGGCGAACGCGTTCCTAGCGTCGACGCCGTTGGGCACCAGCATTACGTCGAGCCCCCAGCTTTGCAGCAGGTCGCCCATGAACTCCAGGATGATGTCCTCGTCGTCGACCACCATTACGCTGCCCGACAGGCGCGGCTTCTTGCGGCTTTGCTGGCGCTGGTCCCTGAACTCCTGGATCGCTTCGGCGGCGTCGGGCAGCAGGATGCGGAAGGTCGAGCCCTCGCCTTCGGCGGTGTCGACCACCACGTGGCCGCCGTGCTCGTGCACGATGCCGTGCACCATCGACAGGCCCATGCCGCTGCCCTTGCCGACTTCCTTGGTCGAGTAGAACGGCTCGAACATGCGGTCGAGCACGGCGCCCGGGATCCCCGGCCCGCTGTCGCGCACGGAGAGCTCGACGAAGCGCCCGGCCACCTTCTGCCGGCACGAGGCGCACACCCGCGCGTCGCCGGGCGCGGCGCGCACCGCGAGCGTGATCGAGCCCTCGCCGTGCATGGCGTCGCGCGCGTTGATGCACAGGTTGAGCAGCACCTGCTCGAGCTGCACCGGGTCGGCCTTGACCGCGCCGACGCCCTCCTCCAGGTGCGTCTGGAGCTCGATGCTCGAGGGCAGCGTCGGGCGCAGCAGCTTGGCCGCCTCGGCGACCAGCGGCGGCAGGGCGAGCACGCGCGGCGCGCCGCGCTTGCCGCGGCTGAAGGTGAGCATCTGCTGGATCAGGTCGCGCGCGCGGCTGGCCGAGGTGTGCGCGCGCTCGAGGTAGCGGTCGAGCTTGGCGTCGCCGCGCTCCCCGGTGTGCTCCTGCGCGAGCGTCAGGTTGCCCAGGATGCCCTGCAGGATGTTGTTGAAGTCGTGCGCGATGCCGCCGGTGAGGTGGCCGATCGCCTCCATCTTCTGCGCCTGGCGCAGCTGCGCCTCGAGCTGCGCCCTCTCCGCGTCCTCCGTCTTTCGCGCGGTGATGTCGCGCGCCATGCCCAGGGCGTGCGGCTGTCCGCGGTAGCGGATCGGCACCGCGCGCATCTCGACGTCGATCGGCGCGCCGTCCTTGCGCCGCGCCCTGACCTCGAACTGCACCGACTCGCCGGCGATGACGCGCCGGTGCATCTCCTTCGCCAGCACCGACATCTCGGGCAGGGCGAAGATCCAGCGGTTGTCGGAGAGGACCTCTTCGCGCGTGAAGCCGCTGATCTCGAGGAAGGCGCGGTTGACGTCGACGATGCGCGCCTGCGCGTCGCGCAGCACCAGCGCGTCGGCGGCGGCGTTGAAGATCGCGCGGTACTGCTCCTCGCTCGCGCGCAGCAGCTCCTCCTCGCTCTTGCGCGCCGAGATGTCGCGGCCGATGTAGAGCACGTGCGGCCGGCCCTGGTGCATGATCGGCACGCCGCGCGTCTCGATGTCGAAGGGCGTGCCGTCCTTCTTCATCGCCTTGGCCTCGAACACCACCTGCTCGCCGGCGAGCGCGCGGTCGTGCAGCCCGCGCACCCGCTGGTTCAGCTCGGGCGGGCTCATGGTGAGGCCGCGGGCGCCGAGCACCTCCTCGCGACGCCGGCCGCTCATCGCCTCGTAGGCCGGGTTGACGTCGACGATGCGAAAGTCCGCGTCGCGCAGCACCAGCGAGTCGGCGGTGGCGGCGAAGATCGAGCGGTATTGCGACTCGCTCTTGCGCAGCCCCTCCTCGTGACCGCGCCGCTCGATCTCGGCGCTCGCGCGCACCGCGAAGATCTTCAGCACCGACTCGATCAGGTGCGGGTCGACGAGCGGCTGGCGCGAGATCACGGCGATGACGCCCGCCGTATTGCCGTCGCCGTCCTTGAGCGGATAGCCGGCGTAGCTTTCGGCGCCCATTTTCACCAGGTACTCGTCCTGCGGGTACTCGCGCACCACGTCGCGCGCCACGACGGAGAAGCCGCCGCTCACCACGTTGCGGCACGGCGTGATGTCGAGCGGGTACTCGAAATTCTCTCGGTACGCGCCGCCGCCGAACATGCCCAGCGTCTGCACCATGCGCGGCTCGCCGCCGGAGAAACGGCCGATCAGCGCAAGCTCGGCGTTGAGGATGACCGTCAGGTAGCGCGTCAGCTCCTGGAACACGGCGTCGCCCTTCGCGCTCGACACCGCGAGCGCCGCCGCCTGCAGCGCCTCCTCGCGCCGGCGGCGGTCGGTGACGTCGGTGCCGAAGCCGACGACCGCCTGCGCCCGGCCGTCGGCCCCCGGCAGCGGGAACTTGAAGTTCATGATGGAGCGACGCCCCGAGCCGTACAGCGCCATCGCCTCGACCACCACGCCGCGCCCCTCTTCGATCACCTGCCGGTCCGATGCGCGGATCGTCTCGGCGACCTCCGCCGGCAGGACTTCGTCCATGGTGCGGCCGAGGATTTCCTCCGGGCCCTTGCCGATGAGCTGCTGGAAGGCGCGGTTGACGTAGAGGTAGCGCCCGTCGAGGTCGCGCGCGAACACGAGCACGGGCGCCTCGTCGAGGACCGGCTTGAGCAGCTCCCAGCGCAAATCCATGCCGCGCAGTGTATTTAGATAATCCAACGGCGGCGTGGAGTTACCCGATTGAAACATTCGGGTTACGGAATGAAGATGTAGCCCGCTCCCCTGACCGTCTTGATGGTGCGCGGCTTCTCCGGGTCCGCCTCGATCTTGCGCCGCAGGCGGGCGATGCGGATGTCGATCGAGCGGTCGAACGGCTCCCACTCGCGGTTGCGCGTCAGCGTAAGGAGCTGGTCGCGCGACAGCACGCGGTTGGGGTGCTCCGCGAATACGCGCAGCAGGTCGAACTCCATGCCGGTGAGCGGAATCTCCTCGCCCTCGCGGCCGATCAGCTGGTGCGTGTCGAGGTCGAGCTGGCAGGCGCCGATCGGCACGCGCTTGGTCGAGCCGGCCGCGGCCGGCTTGCCCGCCTTGCTACCGCGGCGCAGCACGCTCTTCACGCGCGCCAGCAGCTCGCGCAGGTCGAAGGGCTTGCCGAGATAGTCGTCGGCGCCCACTTCCAGGCCGACCACGCGGTCGACGACGTCGCCGGCCGCCGTCACCATGATGATCGCCACCTCGTGGTTGTCGCGCAGCCAGCGCGCGAGGCTCAGGCCGTCCTCGCCGGGCAGGCGCAGGTCGAGCAGCACGAGATCGGGCACGCTTTCCGCGATCGCCGCGCGCATCGCCTTGCCGTCGCCCGCCTGGGAGCAGGCGTAGCCGTGCGAGTCGAGGTAGTCGGCGACGGCCTCGCGCACTTCCCGGTCATCCTCGACGATGAGCACTCGCTCGGACATGGGGCGATTCTATACAAACTCGCTACAAATCTACGACCGGAAATTTACACGCGGGCGCTATCGTGTCTTCACCATGATCAAGAAACTCTTCGCCCGGATCCTCGCCGCCCTGCGCGCGCGGCAGGCCTACAACGAGCTGCGGCAGCTCGACGAGCGCACGCTGCGCGACATCGGCCTGGACCGTCTAGGCGTAAACCGATATCTCGACTAGGTTCAGATCGGGATCGCGCACGTAGACCGAGCGGATCGGGCCGGTGGCCCCGGTTTTCGCAACCGGGCCTTCGATGATGTTGACGTTGTGCTTTTTTAAACCAGAAACAACCTCATCCAGAGACACGGCAGCGATAAAGCACAGATCCAGCGTGCCGGGCGCCGCGACATGCGCGCGCGGCGTGAACTCCTTGCCCCACTCGTGCACGTTGATCTTCTGGCTGCCGAACCTGAACGCGAAGCGCTCCTCGGTCGGCGTCTTGAAGGTCGTCAGCTTCATGCCGAGCACCTCGGTATAGAAGCGCACGCACGCCGCCTTGTCTCTGGTTGTCAGAACAATATGGTCGATATGGTCGATCAAGGGGCTTCTCCTTCTTTTGACCCCCTGACAAGGGGGTCGTGACCCCCGCGTACGCGGGGGGAACGGGGGGTTGGTTTTCGAAAGGCTAAACCCCCCGCTCGCAAAAAACGCTCGCTCCTCCCTTATCAGGGGGGCGAATCAGATGATCTTGTCTCGTCTGAGCTGGTCGATCTCGAGGGCGGAGAACTTCAACTCCTTGAGCACGTCTTCCGTGTGCTCGCCGAGCTTGGGCGCGGCGGTGCGGATCCTGCCCGGCGTGGCCGAGAGCTTGGGCACGATGCCCGGCACCTTGAGCGGCTCGCCGTCGCCGGCGATGACGCTCTCGATCATGCCGCGCGCCTGGAAGTGCGGATCGGCGGCGATGTCGGCGGCGCTGTAGATGCGGCCGGCGGGCACTTCCGCCTTCTCCATCTCCCGCAGCACGTCTTCCTGTGAATGTGTCGACGTCCACGCGCCGATCGCGTCATCAATGCGCTCCATCTGGGCGGCGCGGCCGTCGTTGCGGGCGAGCGCCGGATCGTCGCGCAGGTCGGCGCGCCCGATCGCGGTCATGAGCCGGCTGTACAGGCTGTCGGCATTGCCGGCGATGAGAACGTAGCCGTCCTTGCAGGGATAGAGGTTCGAAGGGGCGATGCCGGGAAGCGCCGAGCCGCTGCGCTCGCGCACATAGCCCTGCGCGTCGTACTCCGGCAGCAGGCTCTCCATGCAGTTGAAGACCGCCTCGTAGAGAGCGACGTCGACCACCTGCCCTTTGCCGCTTTTCTCCGCCTCGCGCAGCGCCATCAGCGCACCCATCACGCCGTGGAACGAGGCGATGGTGTCGCCGATAGAAAGATTGGGCCGCGCCGGCGGCCGGTCGGGAAAGCCGTTCACATAGCGAAAGCCGCCCACCGCCTCGGCGATGGCGGCGAAGCCCGGCCGCTCCTTGTAGGGGCCGGTCTGTCCGTAGCCCGAGATGCGCACCAGGACCAGGCGCGGGTTCTCGCGCGAGAGCACGTCCCAGCCGAGGTTCCACTTCTCCAGCGCGCCGGGACGGAAGTTCTCGACCACGATGTGCGCGGTCTTCGCCAGGCGACGCACGATCTCCTGCCCTTCGGGCCGGCGCAGGTTGCAGGTCACCGACTTCTTGTTGCGCGACTGCACGTGCCACCAGAGCGACGTGCCGTTCCGCATGCGCCGCCACTTGCGCAGCGGATCGCCCTCGCCCGGCGGCTCGATCTTGATCACCTCGGCGCCGAAGTCGGCGAGCGTCTTGGCGCAGAACGGCCCGGCGATCAGGCTGCCGAGCTCCAGCACGCGAATTCCACTTAGTGGGCCGGACATGGTGCAGAATTATCGCAAATGAAGAAAACGACATTCGACTTCCTGCGTGCTGTTTTGCTCATGGGAGCGAGTTTCGGCGCGGCGGCGCAGGATGTCGTGGTCAAGCCCGGCGACGAGCGGTTCTCGTTCATGCTGGGCGGCGCCCTGCCGGCGTTCAAGACCAAGCTGAACGTCGACAACGACACGCTCGGCTCCGGCAGCCGGGTCGATCTCAAGGACGATCTCGGCGTCGACCAGGACACCTCCGGCGGCTGGTTCGGCGCCGAGTGGCGCTTCGCCCCGCGCCACCGCTTCGGCCTGACCTACAGCCGCTTCACGCTGCGCGGCGAGCGCACCATCGAGCGCAACCTGCAGATCGACGACGAGATCTTCCCCGTCGGCGCGAGCCTGTCCTCGTCGCTGCGGCTCGAGATCATGCCGTTCACCTACTCCTACTCGGTCATCAAGCGCGAGCACGACGAGCTCGCGCTGACCGCCGGCCTGCACTGGAGCCGCCTGAGCTTCGCCGTGCAGGGATCGGCGTCGCTCGGCGCGCAGGACTTCTCCAACGACGCAAGCGCCAAGGCGAACGTGCCGCTGCCCCTCGTCGGGGTGCGCTACGACCACCATTTCTCGCCGCGCTGGTCGGCCGGCGGCAACCTGGGCGTCTTCGCGCTGTCATTCGGCGAGGACACATTCAGCTTCAAGGGCGAGCTGTGGAGCGTACGCGCCCACACCGAGTACCGCTTCGCCAAGCACTTCGGCATCGGCGCCGCGATCGAGGGCTTCAAGATCAGTATCGACGCGAGCCAGGACCAGTGGAAAGGCGGCTTCGACTACGGCTACTGGGGACCGCAGATCTACCTGACCGCGCGCTTCTAGCAAGATTAGTGAATCCCCGCTGGCGCGGGTATGGGACTTTGGTCCAATATCGGCCCCCCGCCCGCATCCTGAGAATGCCACTTTCCCCGAGGAGCCCCCCATGAAACCCCTGCTCGCCATCGTTGCAGTCTCCGCCCTCGCTGCTTTTAGCTCCCCGTCGGTGGCCCAGCCCCGCACCGCGGGCGTCGCCGAGTCGGTGGAGGCCTTGGTCACTGTCGTCGCGATCGACAAGAAGGCGCGCACGGTGGTGGTACGCGGGCCGCGCGGCGGCACGCAGGAGATCCAGGTGCCGAAGGAGTCGCAGAACTTCGACACCATCAAGCAGGGCGATGTCTTCCGCCTGCGCTACACCGAGGCGGTGGCTGTGTCGATCGTGCCGGAGGGCGGCGAGCCCAGGAAGGGCGAAGCGAAGGGCATGTCGCTCGCCAAGAAAGGCGAGAACCCCGGTGGCGCGATCGTGCAGACGCGCTTCATCAGCGGCCGGATCGACGCCATCGACTACAAGAACCGCTATGTCGCGATCCGCGGGCCGAAGCAGAACACGGTCGCGCTCAAGGCGGGCGACGACATCAAGCTCGAAGACCTGCATCCCGGCGACCGCATCACCGTGTCGTACACGCAGGCGCTCGCCGCGGAGATGGTGCCGGCGCCCGCCAAGCCGAAGCCGAAGCCCGCGGCGAAGAAGAAAGCCGCCGAGAAGTAGGCGGCGCTACCGCCAGGCGCTGCGCGACGAGGTAGCGGAAGCCGGTGCCCCAGGCGCTCACCGGGACCTTGGTCCTACTTGCGCTTCAGCAGGCGCAGCGGGTCGTACTCCAGGACGACTTCGCCGCGCTGGTTCACCACCTTGTTGGCAAAACGCACCAGCCCGCGATCGCCTTTGGAAGTGAGGCGATGCTCGGTCACCTCGACCTCGACGTGGATGGTGTCGCCGACCACGGTGGGCGCCTTCACGTCCAGGGTCGCGTTGAGGAAGGCGAGCCCGGTGTCCTGCATCGTCGGCAGCAGCAGCCCCTCGGCGAAGGAATAGACCAGCGCCCCCGGCACGGCGCGGCCCTTGATGGCTCGCGACGCGTCATCTTCGACCGTGAAGATCTCCTCGGTGAGCCAGGTCAGGTTGACGAAGCTCGCCAGGTCGGCCTCGGCGATGGTGCGCCGGTGCGTGCGAAAGCGGAAACCGACCTTGAGGTCCTCGAAAGAGAACCCTCTGCCGACGACCTGAAGGCTCATTACTTCTTGTCGAAGCCCTTGCGGGCGTTCTCGAACGCGGTCTGCATGTTCTTGAACGCGGTCTCGGTGCCTTTCATCATCTGCGTCCAGGCATCGGCCGAGGCGTTCTGCAGGCGCTTGAGCTCTGCGATCGCCTCGTCGCGGCGCACTTGCGCCTCGTCGAGCTGCTGCAGGTACTTGTTCTTGATCTCCTCCGAAGCCGACGTCCACTTTGCCATCTGCGCGTTCCACTGGTCGATCTGTGCCTTCAGCTTCTGCACATACTCGTCGCGGTCCATGGTGCCCCTCCTCTAAAAGGACTAGGGCATTCTAGCGCCAGGCCCCTTGCGCCGTCCGCACTCGAAGATCACCTCGTAGGTCTTCTCGGCGACCGCGTCGTCCTTGAGGCAGGCGATGGCGGCGACGAACTCCGGCGGCGCCTGGGCGATCAGCAGGTCGCTGACCCAGGCGTGCACGATCGCCTGGCGCTCGCCCACCGAGCGCGGCGCGCCGGCCACGGTCAGCGGTCGAAGCGGGCGAACAGGACGATCGCCGCGGCGTACACCGCGACCAGCGCCGCCGCCACCTTCGGCACGACCGCCGCGGTCATCAGCAGCGGCAGCAGCAGGAAGGCCGCCGCGAAGAGCCACGGCACCGGCGGAAACTTGCCCATCTCGGCCCGCAGGTTCTTGCGCAGCCAGCGCTTGACCGGGCCCTCGCGCTCCAGGGCGTGCTTGAGCCCCTTGGCCAGCGCGCGGTTCTCCAGCCAGCCGAAGAAGAGGTAGAGCTGCACGAACAGGTTGCCGATCAGGACGAAAGGCGCGAGCAGCAGCACGAACAGCATGAGGAAGGCGCGCGCCCCGGCCAGGCCGACCACGGTCCCCGCGGTGCAGGCGATCGCACCCAGCACGATCAGCGCCGCCATCGGCATCACCAGATTGGCGCGGTCCCTGATGTAGACCCGGAACCCCGCGCTCGCCTGGTAGCGGTTGTAGAGGTTCGCCGCCTCCTGGAGCGTGGCGAGCGGGTGATAGCGCTGCAGTTCCATGCGCCCAGCATACGAAAGCGGCGCCGGAAATGCTGCGACTAATTCCCTATTTGCGGCCCCGCAGCAAGCCGCATTCCCGGAACGTTCCTTGCGCGAAGAGGGGATCACTTTCGGAGGACACATGGAACGGATAGAGAAGACGTTCGAGATCAACTCCCCGGTGCGCACGGTTTACAACCAGTGGACGCAGTTCGAGGAGTTCCCTCGCTTCATGGAAGGGGTGAAGGAAGTCCGGCAGCTCGACGACACGCACCTGCACTGGCGCGCGAGCATCGCCGGCAAGGACAAGGAATGGGACGCCGAGATCACCGAGCAGGTGCCCGACCAGCGCATCGCCTGGCGCAGCACCTCGGGCGCGCCCAACGCCGGCACGGTGCGCTTCGAGCCGCTCAACAAGGGGCGCACGCGCGTCATGCTGGTCGAGAAGGTCGGCGACGCGGTCGGCATGGTGTCGCACAAGGTCGAGGACGCGGTGGAGAAGTTCAAGGAGCTGGTGGAGAAGCGCGGCGCCGAGACCGGCGCATGGCGCGGCGAAGTGCACGGCGGCGAAAAAACCCCCGAAGAACCTGCGCACGGCCCGGGCGGCACGATGCACGTGCCGGGCAGTAAGAAACGCTAGCTGATTGAAAGGATCAGGAAGGGCAGCGCGCTCGCCGCGGCCGCGATGAGCAAGGCGAGCGCGGAGCCCTTCTTCGTCAGCCACGCGGCGAACGCAAGGACAGCCGACGCCGGCGCGAGCCATAGGCAGGCGATCAGCGCATAGCCGCTGCTGAAGGCGAAGAAAAGCGCCAGCCCTGCGTCGCGCCTGCCGAGCAATTCGGCATTGGCCGCCCACCACGCGAACAAGCCGTACGCCGCCACGACGACGGCGAATCCGGCCACGCACCAGGAGAGCGTTCTGCTCAGGGCTCCATGCCCTTTTCACGGATCGCACTGGCCGCCGCCGGCGTCTTCAGGAAGCGGACGAAGGCGTACGCCGCGGCCGGCTCGCGCGCGCTCGCCGACGACGCGGCGGCGAACTGGGTGAAGACCTGCACCTCGGGCGGCAGCGGACCGGCGAGCTCGGCACCGGCCACCGGCAGGATTTCGCTGATCTGCGTGAAGCCGAGCTCCGCCTCGCCCTGCGCGACGGCGTCCGCCGCGCCCACGCCCGAGAGGAGCTTCGTCTTCGCCTTCATCTCCTCGGCGATGCCGAACTTCTCGAAGATGGCGCGCAGGTTGGCGCCGGTCGCGCCGCTGCCGACATAGGCCACCGACTTGGCCGAAAGCAGCGCCTGCTTGAAGGATTCCGCCGTGGAAAGATCGGGCTTGGGCGCGCCCCTGCGCACGGCGACGCCGGCGCCCGCCTTTGCCACGTTGGTGCGCGAGATCGAGGCGATGTGCTTGTCCTTCGCCAGCTCGTCCATCAGCGCCGCCGTGAGGAGCGCGACGTCGTACGGCTCGCGCTTGTCGATGCGGCCCTTCAGGTCCGCCGCCGGCGCGAAGACCGGCGTCACCTTGTGGCCGGTGGACTTCTCGAATTGCGGCACCAGCTCCTCCAGCACCGACTTCATCGCGTTGGAGCTGAACACCGTGATCTCGGCCGCCTGCAGGCCCGTGGCGAGCGCGAACGCCGCCGCGGCAATGACGATTCGCATCATGTGCCCTCCCGTTTGACGAATTTCATTTCAATCCTCTTTGTAGATCGTGTAGCGCACGAAGTCGCTGTGCGACGTGAACTTGTCGTAGAGGCCGCGGGCGCGGTAGTTGTTCAGCCTGGTGTGCCAGTAGAGCCTGCACCAGCCCTTCTGCTTCATCTCCTGCGCAAGCCACGCGATCAGCTGCTCGCCCACCCCCGCCGCGCGCTGCACGGGATCGACGAACAGGTCCCCCAGGTAGCAGGCAGGGGTCAGGCCCAGCGTGTGCTCGTGCACGAGGTAGTTCGCCATGCCGATGACGCCGTGCTTCCCATGCTCCGCGACGATGGCGTAGACCGGAGACGCCGGATCCATGATGCGCGCCCAGGTGTGGCGCGTCACCGCCTCGTCGCGAGCGCGCTCGTAGAAGTCGCAATAGCCATCGAACAGCTCGCGCCAGCGCTTCTCGTCCTGCGCTGCGATCCTGCGAACCGTCACATCGCTCACAGCGGTTTCTTGAGGAAGTGCGCGATCTCGCCAACGATGCCGCGGCGGAAGGTGAGCACGCAGATGACGAAGATGATGCCCTGGGTGATGGTGACCCAGGCGCCGAACTGGGCGAGGTAGTTCTCCATGCTGATCACCACCAGGGCGCCGGCGACCGGGCCGAAGACGGTGCCCATGCCGCCGAGCAGCGTGATCAGCACCACCTCGCCCGACATCGACCAGTGCGCGTCGGTGAGCGAGGCGAGCTGGAACACGATCGCCTTGGTGGCGCCGGCCAGGCCGGCGAGCGTGGCGGAGAGCATGTAGGCGAGGAACTTGTAGCGCGTGGTGTCGTAGCCGAGCGAGATGGCGCGCGCCTCGTTCTCGCGGATCGCCTTGAGCACCTGGCCGAAAGGCGAATGGATGGCGCGGAAAATGATCAGGAAGCCGGTGACGAAGATCGCCAGCACCGTGCCGTACATGGCCCAGATGTTCGACAGGTCGATGAAGCCGAGCAGGGTGCCGCGCGGCACGGCCTGGATGCCGTCCTCGCCGCCGGTGAACGGCGCCTGCAGGTAGAAGAAGTAGATCATCTGCGCCAGCGCCAGCGTGATCATCGCGAAGTAGATGCCCTGGCGGCGGATGGCGAGCAGGCCGGTGACCAGGCCGAGCAGCGCCGCGGCGAAGGTGCCGAACAGGATCGCCGCCTCGGGCGGAAAGCCCCACACCTTGGCCGAATGCGCCGCGGCGTAGCCCGCGGTGCCGAGGAACATGGCGTGGCCGAAGGAGAGCAGCCCGCCGAAGCCGACCAGCAGGTTGAAGGCGCAGGCGAACAGCGCGAAGCACATCACCTTCATCAGGAATACCGGGTACAGCACCAGCGGCGCCAGCAGGAAGAACGCCAGCATCACGACAAACGCGATCTTGTGCTGTTGCCTCATTTCCCTCATTTGGGCGTCCCGAACAGGCCCGCGGGCTTGATGAGGAGCACGATCGCCATGATGATGAAGATCACGGTGTTCGACGCCTCGGGGTAGAACACCTTGGTCAGGCCCTCGATCACGCCCAGGCCGAAGCCGGTGAGGATCGAGCCCAGGATCGAGCCCATGCCGCCGATCACCACCACCGCGAACACCACGATGATCAGGTCGGCGCCCATCTGCGGGCTCACCTGGTAGATCGGCGCCGCCATCACGCCGCCGAACGCCGCCAGCCCCACGCCGAAGCCGTAGGTGAGCGTGATCATGCGCGGCACGTTGATGCCGAAGGCCTGCACCAGCTCAGGGTTCTCGGTCGCGGCGCGCAGGTACGAGCCGAGCTTGGTCTTCTCGATGACGAACCAGGTGGCGAGGCACACCACCAGCGACACCGCGATGACCCAGGCGCGGTAGTTCGGCAGGAACATGAAGCCCAGGTTGTGGCCGCCGGTGAGCTGCTGCGGGATCGGATAGGGCTGGCCGGAAGAGCCGTACTCGTTGCGGAACACGCCCTGGATGATGAGGGCCAGGCCGAAGGTGAGAAGCAGCCCGTACAGGTGATCGAGCTTGTACAGGCGCTTGAGCATGAGGCGCTCGATGACGACGCCAAGGGCGCCGACGATGAGCGGAGCGAGCAGCAGGGACCACCAGTAGCCGATCCCCGCCTTGTTCAGCAGCAGGTACGCGCAGAAGGCGCCCAGCATGTACTGGGCGCCGTGCGTGAAGTTGATGATGTTGAGCAGGCCGAAGATGACCGCCAGGCCGAGCGAGAGCAGCGCGTAGAACGAGCCGTTGATCAGCCCGATCAGAAGCTGCCCGAACAGGGCCTGGGTAGGAACGCCAAAGATCTCGGTCATCGGAAAAAACTACTTAACCAGGGAACACCCTCCATCTTTTTCCGGCCGGAACGCCTGGTCGGCGGGAATCGTGGTGCGCACCTTGTAGTAGTCGTACGGGCCCTTCGACTCGGCGGGCTTCTTCACTTCCACCAGGTAGGCAGGGTGCACCTTGCGGCCGTCGGCGCGGATGCGGCCCTTGCCGAAGAGCGGATCGTCGGTGGGCAGCTCCTTCATCTTCGCCACCACCTTGGTGCCGTCGTCGGTCTTCGCCGCTTCGACCGCCTTCAGGTAGTGCAGCACCCCGGCGTACACGCCGGCCTGCACCATGGTCGCGGCCTTGCCGCCGTTGGCCGCGGCGATGCGCTTGGAGAAGGCGCGCGTCTGGTCGTTCAGGTCCCAGTAGAAGGTCTCGGTGAAGATCAGGCCCTGCGCCGTCTGCAGTCCCAGGCCGTGGATGTCGCTGATGAACACCAGCAGGCCGGCCAGGTTCTGCCCGCCCTTGACGATGCCGAACTCGGAAGCCTGCTTGATCGAGTTGATGGTGTCGCCGCCGGCGTTGGCCAGGCCGATGATCTTCGCCTTGGAGCCCTGCGCCTGCAGCAGGAACGAGGAGAAGTCCTGCGTGTTGATCGGCGCGCGCACCTTGCCCAGCACCTTGCCGCCGTTCTTCAGCACCACCTGCTCGGTGTCGCGCTCGAGCGCATGGCCGAAGGCGTAGTCCGCGGTGATGAAGAACCAGCTGTCGCCGCCGGTCTTGACGATCGCGCCGCCGGTGCCGTTGGCCAGCATCCAGGTGTCGTAGGTCCAGTGCACCGTGTTCGGCGAGCAGGCCTTGCCGGTGAGGTCGGACGAGGCGGCGCCCGAGTTGATGAATGCCTTGCCCTTGTCGCGCGTGAGCTGGTTGATCGCCAGCGCCACGCCGGAGTTGGGCACGTCGAAGATGGCGTCGACCTTGTCCACGTCGTACCACTGGCGCGCGACGGCGGAGCCGACGTCTGCCTTGTTCTGGTGGTCGGCCGAGACGATCTCGACCTTCATCCCCTTCTTGGCGGCGCCGAAGTCCTCCACCGCCAGGCGCGCGGCGGCGACCGAGCCCGGGCCGCCGATGTCGGCGTACAGGCTCGACATGTCGCTCATGACGCCGATCTTGATCACGCCGTCGGACACCTGCGCGTTTGCGCCCGTCGCGCCGAACGCGAGGGCGACTGCCACACTGATTTTCCGCATAGACATCAACTTCTCCTTCTCTTTGGTTAAACGCCTAGATATTCGTGGATCCGGTCCGTATTCGCGTCCAGCCGGTCGTTCGGGACCATGTCCACGACCCGGCCATGTTCGACGATGTAGTGGCGGTCGGCCACCGTCTGCGCGAAGCGGAAATTCTGCTCCACCAGCAGGATGGTGAAGCCCTCCTGCTTGAGCCGCGCGAGGATGCGGCCGATGTGCTGCACGATCACCGGCGCCAGGCCTTCGGTGGGCTCGTCGAGCAGCAGCAGGCGAGCGCCGGTGCGCAGGATGCGGCCGATGGCGAGCATCTGCTGCTCGCCGCCGGAGAGCTTGGTGCCCTGGCTGTAAAGACGCTCCCGCAGGTTCGGGAACAGCTCGAATACCTGCTCGAGCGGCATGCCGCCCTCGCTCACCTGCGGCGGCAGCAGCAGGTTTTCCTTCACGTTGAGGCTGGCGAAGATGCCGCGCTCCTCCGGGCAGAAGGCGATGCCGAGGCGGGCAATGCGGTTTGAGGTTGAATTTATCGTTTCACTATTTTTATAAAGAATAGAACCCTCGCGCCGCGCCACCATCCCCATGATCGACTTGAGCGTTGTCGTCTTACCGGCGCCGTTGCGCCCGAGCAGCGTCACCACCTCGCCTTCGCGCACCTCGAGGTCGACGCCGTGCAGGATGTGCGACTCGCCGTACCAGGCGTGCAGGTCCTTTACCTGGAGCAGGATCTCAGGCACCGAGGTAGGCCTCCTTCACGCGCGGGTCGGCAGACACCGCTGCGTAGTCGCCTTCGGCGAGGATCTCGCCGCGCTGCAGGACGGTGATGCGGTCCGACAGCGTGGAGACCACCGAGAGGTTGTGCTCGACCATCAGTACGGTGCGGTTGGCCGAGACGCGCTTGATCAGCGCCGTGATCCGCTCGACATCGGCGTGCGCCATGCCGGCGGTGGGCTCGTCGAGCAGCATCATCTGCGGGTCGAGCGCGAGCGTGGTGGCGATCTCGAGCGCGCGCTTGCGGCCGTAGGGCAGCTCCACGGCGACCGTCTCGGCGAACTCGCTCAGGCCGACGGCGTCGATCAGCTCGCGCGCCGGGGCATCCAGTTTCTTGAGGGTCTTGTCGGACTTCCAGAAATCATAGGAAGCGCCGCCCTTCATCTTGCTCTGCAGCGCCACGCGCACGTTCTCGAGCACCGTGAGGTGCGGGAACACCGCGGAAATCTGGAACGAGCGCACCAGCCCCATGCGCGCGATGGCCGAGGGGCTCGAGCCGGTGATCTCGCGGCCGTCGAAGAAGATCTGGCCGCGCGTCGGCTCGAGGAAGTGGGTGAGCAGGTTGAAGCAGGTCGTCTTGCCGGCGCCGTTGGGCCCGATGAGCGCATGGATGCTGCCGCGGCGCACCTTCAGCGACACATCCTTGACGGCGATGAAGCCCTTGAACTCCTTGCTCAATCCCCGCGTTTCGAGAACGATGTCTTCCGCCAAGAGCAGCCTCCTCGCTGCGCGCCGCATGATGCCGCACCCGGCGCCCGCTGGGCAAGCGCCGCTAATCGCGACAGTAGCCTTCGCCGGGGCGAACCGTCAGGCAATTCGACTTGTCGCCGAGCCACTTCATCCCGGTTCCTGCACCATTCGTAGCGCGAATGGACTCCTTGACCCCGTTTCGCTCGAACTGGACCTGATCGCCGGCTGCGCTTCCCTGGAACTTCCGCGGCCCATCCAAATTCTGGATGGTGACCTCATACTTCCCCGCGCCGCCTGCGAGCCGAAGAAACGTGCCCTCGGGCCCGTTCCACTGGCCGAGCCACTTATCGGTCGCCGCAGCGCCGGTGCCGCAACCGGTCAGGAAGAGCGGCACGACCAGCACTGCGAGCAGAGAGCGAAGCGTGCCCCTCTGCCTGTCAGGCACCGGATTCGCTCCAGACAGCGAACTCGTTTCCGCTGGGCTCGACAAAGTGGAACCGGCGCCCGCCGGGAAACTTGAAAATAGGCTTCACGATCTTCCCGCCTGCGCGCTCGATCTTGGACTGCGTTTCCTCCAGGCGGTCGCTGTAGAAAACGATGAGGGCGCTCCCCTTGCCCGCCGATGCCGCAAGGTCGGACCTGAAGAATCCGCCATCGAGGCCCTGGCCCGAGAAGGCGGCGTATTCCGGCCCATAGTCGGCGAACGACCAGCCGAATGCGGTCTTGAAGAACAACTTCGTTGCGCCGAGATCCCTGGCGGGGAACTCGACGTAGTTGATCTTTTCGTGCTCATGCATAAGCGCGTCCTGTCCTCATGCTGTCCCTATGTTCCGCTTGAAATCGGCTGCTCTGTCTGAAAGCTCCATGTTCTCGGCCGCACGCGCCAGGTGTCGCCAAAACTCGTCGGATGGTGCGTTTGTGAGTCCCAGGTCTTCAAGTTCATCGAGAGCCAGCTCCAGTTCATTTTGCCGCAGGCATTCTTCGAAGCCGCCGAGCGTCGCGCCGTCGGCGCCCGGGGCCGGGACTTCGGGCAGTTGAGCTCGTGCCGCGTTCAAATGCCCGGCGGTAACGGCCCAACTCCTCTCTAGTGCAGCACGGTCCATTGCGGGCATGAGGTCATGTGTGCGGGATAGGAAGACCGTGCATTCGCAGAAAGCTCAGTTTGTCCCAGTACCCTCGTTGAAATCTGATCCGGTCGTCAACCACATGAAAGAAACCGCAGCCCCGCAGCCCGAGAGGGTCTCGCCATTCCAGAATGGCCCACTCGCCACCTGATGATTGGTAGCGCTCTCAGCATACATCGCGCAGAGCGCTTCCAAGTCGGCGCGATTGAACGCATCCACCCAAGCCTGTACGACCTCGAGCGGGCTCATGAGCGCGCTAACGTCCGCGTTGTGCCGCGCTGTGGGAGGCGCGCGTCAACGGCCATCGCTGCCCGAGCTACGGGACTGATATCCTTGATGTTTGGCTTTCGAACTGGAATCACATGTCGGCCCCGAAATCGATGCCGTGGAGCGACCAACATCTACTTGGTTACGCACCAATGGACGACACCCACCGGGAATTTGTCGAGCTCGTAGACGGGCTGCTGCGCTGCGAAGACCGCGATCTTCCGACGCAGCTCGAGGCATTCGAGCGCCACACGGTGGCGCACTTCGCGGAAGAGGATGCTTGGATGGAGCGCACCGATTTTCCGCCCAAGGACTGCCACGTCGACGAGCACGCCGCGGTTCTCCGGTCGGTGCGTCAGGTGCTGGAACTGGTAAGGCAAGGCGACATCGCCGAAGGCCGGCGCCTCGCCACGGCGCTCGCAGACTGGTTCCCGGGCCACGCCTTTCACCTCGACTCTGCCCTCGCACACTGGATGGTGAAGCGCAGTTTCGGCGGCAAGCCGGTCGTGCTGCGCCGTAACGTCACCGCCAACAAGAAAGCCCCTACATGATGAGCAAAACTTCAAGGCGCTAACGCGCACGCTGCATCCACTATGCAATGGACTCACGAGGTGTAGGTGTTGGTCAACAACGCGCTGTTAGGCGCCATCGCTTCGCTGAGCCACGCCTAGGTGCTCGCCCGCTGCACTAGGAACGCGACGCCGAGGCAAATGCAAGCCAGGGCGGCAAGAACTGGCGGCGCCAACACAAGGTACCAGTCCGCGCTGCCGCCGGACGGGTACATGGCTAGGTCCAGCACGATCAGACCGCCGGTCAGCAAGACCATCAGGCTGATCGCCGACGCAGAGCGGAGGGCTAGTCCGGCGAGCACCACGATGTACGGGATCGAGAGCCAGCCGAGCATGAACAAGGCGCCGACCACGTTCTGCAGCATCCCGGGCTTCTCGAACTGGCTCGCGAGATCCGCCGCTTCGGCGTACAGGCCCAGGTGCGCCACCACGCCTGCGGCGGCGACGGCGAATAGGACCAGCCGGTATTTGCGCAAGTCCGCAGGAGGAGCAGGCGCTGTCTGCCGGCCGGGATAGAGGCGCCGCAACTCGGCCGCTTCAGCCGGCGTTTCGGCGACTGGCTGCCACGCGGACTCACCGCCGAAAATGGCCCGGCATTCCTCGCAGTTGATCGCGGCGACCGGAAGCGGTTTATCGCAGCTCGGGCAGCGTGCCATAACGGCGCATCCTACCGGATTGCTTTTCTGAGGATATGGCTCCCCACAGACGACACATCTCCGGTCGGGAAGCAACTGTAGAGCGGGCTTGGTGTCATCGGGCGCCTAACGTTCGCGTTGAGCGGCCGAGCGATAACAGCCACCGAAGCCACGGTGCTCCACGGCCCGCTCGAACGCGTTGTTAGATCTCACCTGATACACCGCACCTCCGCCACACGCTTGCAAGCCAAGGCTGTCGCTCGAGCGGCAACCCCGGCGGGCGATAGTAATACTCCAACTCCACGAACGCCGCCCGTGCAAGAAACCCGCGCCATGATTCGAGGTCGTGATACGCGCCATACCGCCCGCGATTCCAGCCCTCCTCGTTATTTCCCCGGGGGTTTGAGGTGAAGAGCACGCCATCGGGCTTGAGCGCAGCGTGCAACTCGCTCAACACGCGCGGAAGTTCCTGGCATGGCACGTGGAACAGAGACGCATTGGCGAAGATGCCGTCGAAGCGGTCGGCGGGAAGCTTCAGCGCGAGAAAATCCTGCTCCCAGACCTCGCAGCCGCTGTGCTCGCGTGCCATTGCGGCGAGCGGCGGGGAGCCCTCGAGCCCGATCGGCTCGTGGCCTAGAGAGCGAAGCGCCGCCAGGTCACGCCCAGGGCCGCAGCCGAAATCGAGAATGCGCAACGGCTGCGCACCGCGAATGTGCCGCAGCAGCGCCTCGATGTTCTGCTTCACATCGTGGTCGCGCGTGCCTTCCCAGAAATCGGCGGCACGCTCGTTGTAGTGCTCGAGCGTCTTCGCAGTGATGAGTGCCAGCTCCTCGCGCAGCCGTGTCACTACGATCCTTCGATTTCCCAGTGAGATCTAACGTTCGCGTTTTGCCGCGCTATACGCGCAGCCTAGCAAGCGGAAGGCGTGATCTTCATCCGCTTTGGTGGACACTTCGCTGGGCAATAACCAAGCGTTCATACTCGACCGGGGAATGAT
>Ga0193752_1000259_pt1 | contig 57828 bp, 48 predicted proteins | sample H1c1metaG_FD_144924 | JGI IMG/M metagenome (GOLD analysis project Ga0193752, IMG submission 144924) | Soil microbial communities from a riparian zone of the East river system, Colorado, United States - H1c1 | ecosystem: Environmental > Terrestrial > Soil > Riparian zone | place: USA: East River...
AATAATGAAAGCAAGTTCTCGGCCATGGTTTTTATAGCGAGATTATTGCAACTTGAGGCTCACCTGCCAATAAACAGCCTAAAGTTCTCGACCGCGGGATGTTAATCTATAATGCGTGTTGCCCTGACCAAGGATGTCCCAAATGCAACGTATTCCGGTTTGTTTTTTAAATTTGGAACTGGTTCAATGAACAAACGGAAAATAACGCCTTCACAAAACGTTGTTTCTACGGTTCATGCACCCAAATGGTACCTGTCCCGATTCTGGCCGTACGTACTGTTTGCATCCCTGGTCATTGTACTGTATGCAGCAACGCTGAACTTTGAGTTTTCGCCAATGGACGATCACTGGCTCGTTCTTGCGCGTAAATCTGTTCTTTCCGATTTCTCAAACTTTCCTTCCCTGTTCTCGGAAAGTACCTTGAACATTTACTACAGGCCATTGCTCAACGTCACATTTATGATAGATACCATACTGGGCAACGGATCTCCTTTTTTCTTTCACCTCACGAATGTGCTTCTTCATCTCTGCTGCTGTTTTGCGCTCTTCAGGTTCCTGCTGTTGCTTGAGATCGACAAGGCCCTTGCTTTTTTTGCCGTGCTGCTGTTTACCGTACACCCTGTAAATGTCCAGGCAGTGTCGTGGATTCCAGGAAGGAACGACACACTGCTTACGCTGTTCATTTTGCTATCATGCATTTTCCTGATCCGGTTTCTCCGGGAGAAAGACGCGAATTGGATTTTGCTGCACTTTCTCTTTTTTGCCGGTTGCCTCGCTACAAAAGAAAATGCGGTTGTTCTGCCTTTGATTTATGCGATGCTTACCCATTTTATTGCAGCGGAAAACAAAACAAGAAAAGCCCTTATGGTTTTCGCGGCGGGATGCGTGGTTTGTATCGGCTATGTATTGCTCCAGCAATCGATTGTTTCCACAACGCCGGCAATTGCGACAATCAATGCTGATTCTTTTGCCGAATTCGCATTTGCTTTGCTGGTGCATTCAGGAAAAATTCTGCTGCCGGTTCAGCAGTCAATCAATCCGCTTTCCGCCGACACCAGTATAATTCCATACCTGATTGCTCTTTTTATCCTGTCATCATTGATCTGGAAATTCGGCGTGCGCAATAAACACCTTGCGGTCATGGGCCTTGTATGGTTTCTTGTCTTGATTATTCTGCCCGCGTGGCACGGCGCTACCAATGGTATTGGCGAACAATATGAACACCGCGTATACGCGCCTTTGATCGGGATGATCCTGTTATTGTCGCAGGTAAAAATTCCGGCATCGCCTAAGATTGTTCGGACTGGTTTACTGGTTATTATTTTGATTTTCGGAATCAAAACCATACACCGGCAGTCCGTCTATGCAACAGAATTTTCATACGCTACCGCCGGGACCGTTGAAGCGCCGGGTATTCCATGGTATCACGATATGGTTGGATTTATGCTTCATGAAAAACACGACTATAAAAATGCACTGGTGTATTACAACCGGGCCATCGCGCTGGATACAACAGAAGGTGAGTATTTCAATCACCGTGGCAACACGTATTCTGTACTCAGGCAACACCGTGACGCGTGGCATGATTACAACAAGGTGCTTTCCATTGATTCCCTGCAAAAAGAAACATACATCAGCAGAAGCATTGCCAATTACGGGTTGAAAGATTACCTGGCAGCGGTGAGAGATCTTGAAAGAGGTATTGCGCTCGGAGCACATCCGGATCCCGCGTTTGTGGAAGCACTGAAAGTTGCTTTGCGAAGAATGGTCCCGGATACAGCGGAGACCCGCCGCTTACCGCTGCAATGAACCAATAGCTAAGTCCTTCTGTTGTGCTTTGGCATACCCCGGTCCGATTGACTAAATTTACACATGCTTCGCTGGTGTATTGTTGTGCTGTTGTTGTTCTACGTGGCGTTTCTTCCTGCGCAGAGAATCCAGTACGATTGCAGGCAATGCACACTTACCACGGAAGACAAGTGGAAAATTCAAAAGGTGGCAGAATACGAAACCGCATTTTTTGCGGATGTATTCGGTTCGCGGCGGAGACAGACGATCCGCATCCGCTATTACGGCGATGAAAAATTGTTCATGAAAGCCCAGCGAAGGGCCGTTGGCCGTGTTATTTCTGAAACCGGTTTGTACTCGCCCACATCGAAGCAGATTTTGGTTTTCAAATGGTCACGTTTCCTGGCCACGAGCTACCACGAATGTGTACACGCGATCTATCATCACCATGCGAATATCCGTCCGACGTGGATCAACGAAGGCATGGCGGAATATTTCAAAGGTGCGGTGATCGATTCTGCAGGGAACATCACAATACAGGAAGTTCCCTCGCGCAAAACGGCAATGAAAAAACTGGTGAGCGACAGTTCCTTTTCTATACGGTCCACGCTAAGGGCATCACACCGTAAATTTCACGGGCGACATGAAAACAGGAATTACACAACCAGCTGGGGAATCGTTTATTTTTTGCGCTCGCAGCACGATGATATTTTCAAACTGATCCTGCACAACGTGAGTGCGGGTGTGAAATCGGACAAGGCGATTGAAGATCATTACGTGGGCGGATTGGCCCAGTTGGAGAAAGATCTGGTGAAGTTTTATAAATAGATCGAATGTCGGCTGTGCCATTCCTCGGCAAGCTTGTCCTGAGCGAAGCCGATGGGCTCGGTCTGACAAGTCGTCGCGATCAAAATTCGTGTAGCGATGCGGATGCCGAATCGTTATTTGCACAAGACTTATGTATTGAAACTACTTGTCAGACCGAGCGGAGCCGAGGTGTGACAAGCATGGAGCCGAGGAATGACATGCGACAAAATGGGTAGTGTAATTTACGCGTCCGGATGAAAATACTTCCAAACTACCCCTGCCTTCGCCGGCCCGATTACTTCAGAAATTTCCGCTAGCGATTTTTCCTTCAACTGCTTCACCGATTTAAATTTCGACAGCAATTTCTTCGCCGTTACATCGCTGATGCCGGCAATTTCGGTGAGCTCTGTTTTGATCGTCCCTTTGCTCCGCTTTTTCCGGTGATGCGTAATTCCAAACCGGTGCGCTTCGTCGCGGATATACTGAATCACGCGAAGTGTTTCCGACTTTTTGTCGAGGTACAAGGGAATCGGATCGTCGGGATAATAAATTTCCTCAAGGCGTTTCGCAATTCCGATCACCGCAAATTTTCCACGGAGCCCGAGCGCATCTAAACTTTCCATCGCTGCGGAAAGTTGTCCTTTACCACCATCCACAACAAGCAGTTGTGGAAATTCCAGTTCTTCTTCCACTACGCGTGAGTAGCGGCGGTGAATGACTTCGCGCATCGTTGCAAAATCGTCCGGCCCTTCAACTGTTTTTACGTTGTAATGCCGGTAATCTTTTTTGCTCGGACGGCCATCGCGGAAAACAGTCATGGCGGAAACAGCAAAGTCGCCCTGGAAATTGGAGTTGTCGAAACATTCGATCAAACGCGGCTCTTCCGACAAGCGAAGATCTTTCATCATCGTGGCCATGATGCGTTTCACGTGCCGCTCCGGATCAGTGAGTGCGTCTTGTTTTTGTTTTTCGTTCAGGTAATATTCCACGTTGCGTTCGCAAAGCTCAAGCAGTTTTTTCTTGTCTCCGCGCTGGGGAACGGTAATGGTCACGTCCGGAATTTCCATGGGAAACTCGAACGGAATAATGATCTCGCTGGAAGTGCTTTGAAAACGTTCACGCAATTCCACGATGGCGAGCTCGAGCATTTCTTCGTTCGATTCCTCGATCTTCTTTTTCATTTCGATCGTGTGGCCCTGGATAATAGCACCATCGATCACGCGAAAAAAACTGACGTACGCCGCTTTTTCATCCGCACGAAACGCAAAAACATCTACGTTAGTAATTGATGCGCTTACAACCGTGGAACGCGCCTGGTACGTTTCCAGTGCGTCGAGATTTTCCTTCACTTCCTGCGCAAGCTCAAAACGCATCTGGGCTACATGCTGCTGAATTTCCTGTTTCAGCTGGCGGATCACCGAAGCCACATTTCCTTTCACGAGATCCCTGATCTTCGCAATGGCGGCATCGTAATTTTCTTCGGTCTGCAAATCTTCACAGGGACCGAGACAATTCCCGATGTGGTATTCGAGGCAGACTTTGAACTTTTTTGCCGCAATATTTTCTTCGGAAAGATTCAACCGGCAATTGCGCAACGGGTACATCTTCTTCGCCAGGTCGAGCATGGTGTACATCACTTTCACATTGGCATACGGCCCGAAATACTGCGAACCGTCTTTGATCATTTTCCGTGTGGGAAATATGCGCGGGAAACGTTCGTTGGTGATGCAGATCCAGGGATAAGTCTTGTCATCCTTCAGCATCACGTTGTACCGCGGCTGATATTTTTTGATCAGGTTATTCTCCAGCAGCAACGCATCGAGTTCTGTATCGACAAGAATAAATTTGATGGAATGGATCTTGCGAACGAGAACAGCGGTTTTTCCGGGATGGCGATCTACGCCAACGAAATACGACGTAACGCGTTTCTTCAGGCTCTTTGCTTTGCCGACATAGAGAATTACTCCGACCGCATCGTAGTACTGATACACGCCGGGAGAATCGGGCAGGCTCATGATTGTTTCGCGGATCTCAGCGCTGACTTCCATTGCGGGACAAAGATACGGCTGTGGCAAACAAAAAACGCTCCCTGCTTTTTCAGCAAAGGAGCGTTGCACACCACACCTGTTTTGGCTGTAATCCTGCGAGTTGCAAACACCTCAGGACACAACAGGTACACTACCAACTCGGGCAGATGCCCGGACGGTATTTCTTGTTCGGAGGCTTACAGGTAAACTGGTAGCCTAACGATAATTCATGCGACCCGGCAGTAGCGTTGGTCAGTTTGGAAATGGTTACATCATAGCTGTAGCCAATGCGGAACTGGTTGGCTTCAACGCCCAGCAGCATAATGAACGAGTCATTGCCACGGTACCACAATCCTCCAACGATTTTGTCTTTCTTGAAATACATGCCCAGGTTCAACTGTTTGAAATCTCCCTGCTGACGATACATCACGTTTGGAGAAATGTAGGAATCACCATCGTAGCGGCCATGCCCCAGCGGAATTAATCCACCGGCATGCACTGTGTATTTGCGCGGAAGTTTGCTGGTTCCATTCAGGAAAGATTCGTTCTGTTCCAGGATGTGATGCACAGCGGCTCCCACAAAAACGTGGCTGGACGTAAATACCATTCCCGCTCCAAGATCAAAGTTGCCACGTGTGGCATTGTCTGGCGGAAGTTCATTGGTTTCGTATGTAAATCCGCGGCGGGGATCAATCTGGTCACCGAAGGTGAGCTTGCTCCAGTTCACCGCTTTTTGCCACCAGCCTGCCTGGATTGCGAATGAGATGGAAGATTTTCTGGTCAATGGAATGACCGGTGCATAAATTAAACCAACACCGGTTGTGTTCAATGTGCCTTGTGCTGCGCGGTCCTGCATCACCATAAGACCAACTCCGCCTTTTACACTGTGGGCAAGTTTGTCAATAGAGACTCCGACCGTTGTGTACGTGCCGTAAATGTTTGGCCATTGTACGCGGTAGTTGGTGTTCACCCGCGTGCAGATTTTATTTCCTGCCAATGCCGGGTTCAGGTAAAGTGGGTTCGCATAAAATTGCGTGAATTCGGGATCCTGCGCCTTGAGTTGTGATGCCGTCACAAACAAGCACAAAAGTGCCAATGGGAGTTTGTACAGTTGCTTCATTTTTTTAAAGTTTAAAGGTGTTGCCACTAAGAAGACGGAGGAGGAGAAAAAGGTTGCCTGGGAATTAGTGCGGAGTTGGGAGACGGGAGGCGTAACCCGGGTGCTTCGAAGAGAGTTTCGGCTCCCGACTAACTAAGCGAAGCGATTCCGTTTTAACAGATGGGACTGCTTCGTTCCTCGCAGTGACGGAAACCGCTCTCCGAAGGATTAGGGTTAAGCCTCCCGACTCCCCTCTCCCGACTCCATACTTTTATGCCTTCGGCATAAAAAAACCCCAACCTTCTCAGACCGGGGCAGTGGCAACGCTGTGAGCGGTAACCCAGCTGGCTGCCTAAGGAGTTTGGTCAAACCCGATGCGCTGCCCCTCGGTAGGAGCAGCGGGTTCAGGGCCGAGAATTTGTACAGGAACGCTGTCCTGTTTGATTTCGTTGATGTGATTTGACGAGTCTTTGATATGGATCGGCTTACTGTTGCCGTTTTCATCAAGCTCGTAATACACTTCCGGTTTTTTGAAGTCGCCGTGCTCTTTCATCAGCGCCGGATCTTCTTTTGTTTCAAACACAAATCCTTTCGCAGGATCGATCTGGTCGCCGAGACGGAAAGGAATTTCATCCTTTTGCATACGTCTCGGTTTCGTGAGATCCTTCTGTGAATTTATTTCAGGAATTGAAAACTGTGTATTCCCGGAATTGCTCACGGCAATGGTAGTTGCGGCCGGTTGCGAAGGTTTTTGCTGGGTTGCATTTACAACAGGCGGTGTTGCGACCGTATTCACCGAAACGTTTTTATTTTCCGGCGGATTTCCTGACTTCCCGTTTCCAGATGCAATTGCTACACCCAATACCGTAAGGCCAACAATGCCGAGCATGATGCCAATGGTATTCAGGGAGAATTTCCATCTGAACTGGTTAGTCTTAGGAAGCTTGTCTAGCGAACGGCTCATAGCGTCCCAGTCGGCTCCATCATATGGTGCTTCGTAGTCGCTTAACCGGTCGTTCAGCCCCTGGAAAAGCTTGTCATCGTGTAGCTGTCCGTTGCTCATCTGCAGGTTTGATTTTGTTAAACAAATTTTTCTTCAGCTGAAAGCGGGCCTTTGCGAGATTCGATTTTGATGTTCCCTCACTGATTCCAAGCTGATCGGCAATTTCTTTGTGCGAAAAGTTTTCGATTACATACAAGTTGAAAACTGTTCGGTAGGCAGGACTTAACTGCTGCACTACTTCAAGAATCTGCTCTTCAGACAGGTGACCAAGAAGACTGTCTTCTTCGATTTCTTCCGGGTGATCCGGAATATCGCCTTCCCTTGCATACACTGTCGACACAATCATGTACTGGTGCTTGTTCTTTCGCAGGTGATCGACTGCAGTGTTTACAACAATTCTCCGTACCCAACCTTCGAAGGAACCTTTCCCGGCGAAGTGACGGATTGTAGTAAACACCTTGATCAATCCTTCCTGGAGCATGTCTTTTGCTTCATCGCGGTCCCGGGCATAACGCAGGCAAACGCCTAACATTTTTCCATAGAACTTACGATACAGCGCTTCCTGACAGGCTCTGTCTTGTTTGATGCAACCAGCAATGAGTTCGTTTTCAGTCATGCGTGGTAAAGGTATCCGCTAGCTTTTACGTACAGAAGACGCGAAAAGGTTGCTAAAGTTGCCTGTATTCCGAATTATAAACGTGGCGTGAAGATTACAGCTATGTCATTGATACGTTAACCGGGGCGCTGGGGTTCTGTTCGCCCCCCAAAGGGTGTCGGCGATGTGTCAAAAATGGCGTTTTTGGATAAATTTGCGGGGTGGCCGAACCCTGCGAGGGTATAACCCTTTGAGGGTTGGTAAGGGTGGCACCCTGCGAGGGTATAACCCTTTGAGGGTTACGTCAACCCCAAACTCACAATCGCAATCGCTGCAGCTTCCTGTTCCGCTTTTTTCTTCGAAAAATGTTCGCTCTGGCCGATGCCGGTTCCGTCGACAACAATTTCTACAACGAAAAGCTTCTGCGTGCCGGTTCCTTTTTCTTCAACGAGCTTGAACTTTAATTCCTTCTTATTTTTCTGCGCCCACTCGATGAGTTTACTCTTGTAGTCGGTATCCACGTTTTCGATCTCGTCGATGTCGAGGTGGTAACGGATGATCGATTCGCGAATGAATGCCGACGTGTACGTGTATCCTTTGTCGAGATAAATTGCACCGATCAGCGATTCGAACGCATCGCCGTAAATGGAAGAACTTCTTCCCGCTACTCCATTTTCTGCGTCAATGAATTTATCGAGGCCAAACTTGTGCGCCAGCTTGCCCAGCATGTGGCGGCTTACAATGCGCGAACGCATTTTAGTGAGAAAGCCTTCGTCTTTGAACGGAAATTTTTTGAAGAGAAAGTCGGCGATCACGGCGCTGAGAATAGCATCGCCCAAAAATTCAAGCCGCTCGTAACTCTCTTTGATCTGTCCGCGGTCCTTGGCCTGGTTGGCCGCCGAACTGTGCGTGAACGCTTTTTTATACAGCGCGAGATTCCCGGGACTAAATCCGAGCATGTTTCTTAGAGAACGGGAAAACGCCCGGTCTTCACTGGATTGGAAAAGCGCCGTTACTGCGCGTATCACGATAATCAGGAGTATTTACGCATGACTACGGCGGCATTGTGACCACCGAAGCCAAAGGTGTTGCTGATTGCGGCACGCACTTCACGATGCTGAGCTTTGTTGAAAGTCAGGTTGAAACGCGGGTCCACTTCCGGATCATCCACAAAGTGATTGATCGTTGGTGGAATGATGTTGTTTTTCACTGCGAGAAGCGTTGCAATGGCTTCAATCGCACCGGCAGCACCAAGCAGGTGACCGGTCATGGATTTGGTTGCACTCACATTCAGTTTCCAGGCGTGCTCACCGAATACGCTGGCAATTGCTTTGAGTTCGGCCACGTCTCCAAGTGGAGTAGACGTTCCATGTGTGTTGATGTAATCGATATCCGACGCCTGGAGGCTTGAGTCCTTCAATGCACGTGTCATTACCAATGCGGCTCCCAGTCCTTCCGGGTGCGGTGCAGTGATGTGATGTGCATCGGCGCTCATTCCTCCGCCAATTACTTCGCCGTAAATTTTTGCTCCGCGGTTCAATGCGTGTTCAAGTTCTTCGAACACCAATGCGCCTGCTCCTTCTCCGAGTACAAATCCATCGCGCTCTTTATCATAAGGGCGTGAGGCTGTTGACGGGGAATCGTTGCGCGTACTCATTGCCTGTGCAGCGTTGAACCCGCCAACGCCTGCTTCAAACACGCTTGCTTCTGATCCGCCGGTGATGATTGCATTCGCCTGACCCAAGCGGATATAGTTGAATGCATCAATCAACGCATTGGTAGAAGAAGCGCATGCAGAAACGGTGGTGAAATTGGGTCCGTGAAAACCAAAACGCATCGAGATGTGGCCCGAGCAGATATCGGCAATCATTTTCGGAATGAAGAACGGATTGAATCGTGGTGTTCCGTCTCCTTTGGCAAAATTGAAACATTCGTCCTGGAATGTTTTCAATCCACCGATACCGGATCCCCAGATCACACCAATCTCATTCTTGTTTACCGTATCGGCATCAAGACCAGAATCGCGGACAGCCTGGTCGGCTGCCACGATTCCGTAATGAGAAAATGGATCAAGTTTCCGTGCTTCTTTCCTGTCGAAATAATCTTCAGGATTAAAGTTTTTTACTTCACAGGCAAAACGCGTTTTGAATTTTGTTGCATCAAAACGCGTGATTGTTGCAGCGCCACTCACTCCTGCAACAAGATTGTCCCAGTAATCCTGTACAGAATTACCCAGAGGCGTAATTGCGCCTAACCCGGTTACAACGACTCGCTTCAACTGCATGCCCCTAAAAATTTGAATTAATCCGGAATGCGAAAATTACTTCGCGTGCTCCTGGATGTACTTGATTGCTTCACCTACCGTGTTGATCTTTTCAGCCTGATCATCCGGAATTGCGATGTTAAACTCTTTCTCGAACTCCATGATCAGTTCAACCGTATCGAGCGAATCTGCACCAAGGTCATTGGTGAAACTTGCTGTTTCGGTTACTTCTTTTTCATCTACACCGAGTTTATCAACGATGATAGCTTTCACTTTTGCTGAAACGTCTGACATTTTAAAGCAGTTTTATTTAGTTAAATGTGCCTGCAAAGATAGATGTAAGGGGTAAAAAACAAAAAGAATGTCCCAAACTTCTGATTAATAATACGTTATGACCTCATTTAGAGGCTTTCTGGTCAGTTTTGGGACCATACTGACCTCGTTTGGATACCCAATTGGGATCAATAAAAATGGCTTTTCGTTCGACGGACGTTCCTGGATTTGGGCCAGAAAGTTCATCGGACTCGGCGTATGCGTGAGCCCAACCAATCCGGCGTGATGAATTGCCGCCAGTAAAAATCCGCTGGCGATGCCCACTGACTCGCTGACGTAATAATTATTCTTTTTGCGCTCGGCAATCATTTCATACGACCGTTTGAAAACCACGATCAGCGCCGGCGCCGTTTCCAGGAATGGTTTTTTCCAATCGGTTCCCAACGTAGCAAGATCATCCAGCCATTCCTGCGGCATGCGGCTGTTGTAGCTTTCAAATTCTTCTTTTTCCGCTGCCACACGGATTCTTTTTTTGAGTTCCGGGTCGCGCACGACACAAAAACTCCACGGTTGTTTGTGCGCTCCCGACGGTGCACTGGAAGCGGTCATGATCAGGTTGTCAATCACATCGTCCGGAATATCCGTTGGCGAAAATTCGCGAACCGTTCTTCGCGTATCCATGAATGCGTAAAATTCAGCTGCACGTTTCGCTACCTCTTCCTGCGACAACAGCTCTCTTTGATAAGGAACCGGCTGGTATTTCATTCTCCGAAATTTGCTGCAATTTACGGCTTGTGTATGCAAATGTTTCAACCGCTTATCGAGTTAAATGCACCGGGTGATGCGTGTTTCTGCATTTATAATCTACACGGCGGCGCAGCGATTGTGTTTCTTAATGGTACAGAGATTTACACGGATGATCGCTGCGCGATCCGAAACTTACGTGAACTATATTCTTCCCTATGCCTATGTTTTCTAATGTCTCTATGTGGTTTAATTCAATGATTATTTCAGGTATGCATTACAAAATAAACCACATAGGGACATAGGTTACATAGGTGTGAGATCGCTGAAGTGCACAATAGATCGCTGCGCGATCCGTGTTAGCTGTGGATTGCTTCGCTAAAAGGATGGGGTGGATTTAATCGCTACGCGATTTAAAATCAAAAAATGGTACACTGAATGCGCGGAATACACTGATCGAAACAGAATTTTTGTTTTATGGTTCCGTGAAAATCCGCCCTTTCCGCGAGCGCCGCGAGCGCAATCCGCGTACCATTAAGAAGCACTGACAGTAAATGATTCCGATCTGGTTTCCCTCAGATATCCGGTATTCGGTCGCAATTGCAAAACAGATTGAACATCTCTCATTCATGACATGATAATTGCTCATATTTGTTCATGCAAAAATTTATTCCACTGGTCATCCTCACCGCGTTCGTTATTTCTTCCTGCGGAAACGAAGCAAATACGAACGGATCAACTGATTCCATTCCCAAAATAATTGCAGACCATGATACTGCAATCATCATTGATACTGTTCCGCCCACCGCATTGGCGCTCACCCTGGGTGGCGACACGATTGCCCCATCAGACAAGTCGATGATCTTTTACCGCTTCACAAAAGACATTTCCGTTAAAAAAGGGAAACTACTTTCAGTGAAAGAAGTCAAAAAACGTTTCGCCCCGCTCGATCCGCTTTGCGACAATGAAGCGGCGTATAAGTTCCAGCGTTTCTTTTTCCTGGATTCACTCAAGAAAGCCGGAAGCAGCCCGGAAACCGACATGGGACAAACCGTGCGCGTGGATATCCGCGTGCTGGACACCATCAAGAAAACCGCTGATGGATCGTGGGTGATGTGGTCCATGGAATACGAAACATCACAGTCGTGTCCGTACGCGAGTGGAACGTATTACATGTTGAGTACCTATGATGCTGCAGGCAAAAATATTTCCACGCAATGCATGAGCCGTTCTGAAGGTGGTGCCGATGCCCCGCTGTGGTGGAACGCCGTACAGGAAACCAATGTTTTTTCGGATGGCTCTTTCCGCGGATTGATGTGCGATACCACCGGTGATTACGACGACAACGACAAGCCCATTTTCGAAAGCATTGTCCGGAAAACTTTCACCGGCCAGATTGCGCAGGGTGGAAAAATTACGGTGGAAGAAAAAGAAATTGAGCGGAACGAATAGTTCGCTGCGTACTTTTGCGGTGTGAAACGAATCGCCATTTTCGCGTCAGGTGCAGGCACAAATGCCGAAGTGATTATCCGCCATTTTGAATTTCATGCGGATGCGCAGGTTACACTTCTCGTGACCAACAAAGCAGATTCCGGTGCGGTACACATTGCCCGTGAACATGGAGTGGAAGTTCTTGTTGTTGAGAAAGAACATTTTTTTTCGCCCGCATCTATTGTTGAACAGCTCAAGGCGCGTGGAATAGATCTTATCGTGCTCGCCGGATTTTTGTGGCTGATCCCGAATCCGATTATCGAGGCATTTCCAAATCAGATTGTGAATATTCACCCGGCGTTGCTTCCGAAATTCGGTGGTAAAGGCATGTATGGAAAATACGTTCACGAAGCTGTGCTTGCTGCCGGAGAAAAAGAAAGCGGGATCACGATTCATTACGTGAATGAAAAATTTGATGAAGGAGAGCATGTGGCGCAGTTCAAGTGTATTGTTGAGCCGGGGGATACCGTTCACTCGCTTGCAAAACGGATTCACGAATTGGAACACAAGCATTATGCTGAAGCAATTGAAAAATTGATCTGATGTGCTGATGCGGCGCATTCCCTCGGAGCTTGTCTTTCCTCGGCTCCGCTCGGTCTGACAAGCGGACTCTATCAAGATTGCGTTTAAGACCCGTTCCGAATCGTTGTATCCAGAATGCTTATGTATTGAAACCACTTGTCAGACCGAGCGGAGCCGAGGCTGACGAAGTCGCAAATCAACTAATTGTATATTTATCTCATGAAACTCCATCGTCTCATTTTACTTTTCGTTTTCATCCCGGCGTTGTCGTTTGCACAAGCCAAAGATGATCTCTCCACACCAGACGGTTTAATGAAATCGTTTTACGCGTGCCTCGATGTTCAGAAAGGGAAACACATCGACAGCGTGCGCTTCATGAATCTTTTCTGGCCGGGTGCGCAGCTCGAAGGAATTACGCAATCGCGGAAAGATTCCACCAAAATGACAAACTTCCGCATTACGCCGCAGGAATATTTACGCTCCATGAAAGGCTTCACGGCAACACACCGTTTCAAAGAATGGGAACTGGGCAGGCAAGCGCTTTCATTCGGACACATGACATGCATTTATTCAGGCTACGAACTCATAGACGTAAATCCGAAAGGCGACACAACAACTGTTCGCGGCGTAAACGTGTTCCAGATTTTCTACGATCAAAACCGCTGGTGGATCACGTATTGCACGTACGAAGAGGAATCTCCGGGGATCCTGGTTCCTGCCGATTTAGGTGGTGTGAAAAAGAAAGAAAGAGAATAATTCGTCGCGCCTATTTGAAAAATTCCGCGAACCGCTGATGCAATGCCTTACGCTTGGCCCGGCTCACCGGTATATTGAACGTCCCGATTTTCAGCGCATTATTTCCCAGCTCAATAATTTTATCCAGTCGCACGATGTAGGAATGGTGCACACGCACGAAATCTTTTTCTTCCATACGTTCCAGGATGGCTTTCAGCGTGAAGTGCGTTGTAAATTTATTGGTCGCTGTGTGAATCGTCACATAATCCGCCAGCGATTTCACAAACAGAATTTCCTCCACCGGAATTTTCACCAATCCCTCTGAGGTTTTGACCAACAATCCCGAATCCGGATTTTCTTTTTTCAACCCGCGCATGTTCGCGTGCATTCTCGCTTTTTCCACCGCTTTCTGAAACCGCACCGGCGCAATGGGTTTCACAAGAAAATCCACCACGTTCGATTCAAAAGCACCGGCCGCATACTTGGCATGGGCAGTAACCATAATTACCACGGGTGCCTGCTGACCGAGTTCCCCGATGAGTTCAAAGCCCGTCATGCCTGGCATTTCAACATCCAGGAACATCACGTCGGGTTGATTTTTACGCAGGTAATCGAGTGCGGTATTGGCTGCGTTGAACGAATGGGAAAGCTGGAGATGCGCCGATCGGTTGACCAGTGTCTCGAGCGCAGTCCTCATCATGATGTCGTCATCAACGATAATACACTTCATGCAGTAAGTTCTAACAGTTGGGTCCGGGTCAGCAACCCGTATTCAGCAAGGAAATTTAAGGAGAGTTTGGGGAAATAAAAACTTCACCAATCGTAACTCCAGCCGGAAGGGGCTTATGGTCATTATTTCCGCGTTTTTGCATGCCGGAAAAATTTGTTTTTATTAAACGGTTGGCCCGGAATGTCCATTGCACGAGCGTACAGGCAGGAGATCAATTTAGCTATATTGGCGGCCTGCACTATTTCGTAACACGTTAGTATATGGGAGCAAATGAATTGCATCAGCTGATATTGGACTACTCCCCATTCGCGATTATTCTTACTGATGAGCCGGGCAATATCCTTTATCTCAACAAACATGTTGAAGAGCTGTTTAATTATGACCCGGGCGGGTTGCTGGGCCAAAAGATCGAAACGGTTATTGCATTCCGGATGCCCGAACCATACGCTGCAGCGGGAAAAAACATTCCGGTGGATGTACTTTCCAAAGAGATCAAACGGGCCAATGAATTCCTCGCCGCAAAAAAAGGAGGAGAGCCTGTTCCTGTTGAAGTAAGCTCAACCGTGTTCAACATCAGTGGGATCACGTATATTTCCTGGGCCATCCGTGTAATTTCCGACGAGCAAAAAACGCTTCATGATCTTCGCGAACGCGTCAAAGAACAGACGGCACTGCTCAGCGTTACCGAGACCTTGTTTGGAACTGAAGATATTGCTGATGCCTTCGGAAAATGCGCACAGCACATCCGCGACGGATGGCAGTTTCCACAGCAGACACAGGTGCGCATCAGTCTCAACGACGGACGGGAATTCAATGCCGGCGATTTCAACACATCGCAATGGACTTTGTCTTCTCCCATTCCCGGCAGAGTTACTCCGTACGGCGTATTGGAGGTTTGTTATTCCGAAGAAGCGCCCGTTGATGGCAATGCTGTTTTTCTCGCCGAGGAAGAGAAACTGATCGCCGGCCTGGCTAAACTGCTGGGCTTGTACCTCGATCATTGCAACACGTTGAACCGTTTGCAGGAAAGCAGCGATATGATCCGGAGAATTACGCAGCAGATACCCGCCAACACGTACCAGTTCGAAATGTTTGATGATGCGTTGCCAAAAATTCATTTTGCAAGCAAGGGACTTGCGCCTTACAACGACAATCTCGACGTCGATGCTTTTGTGGAAAACACGAGCGCGATTGATGAAGTGATCCATTCCGATGACATCGGGCGTTTTTACGAAACACTGAAGATGTCTCATGTCAGCCAGGCGGAAGTGAGCATGTATTACCGGATCATTCACGACGATCTCATCGCGTGGAGATGGATCCGTGCCAAGCCCGATAAAATGAGTGATGGCCGCACGATGTGGTATGCGTGTACGCAGGATATTACTCCGCTGATCGAATACACGGATGTGCTCGAACAAATTCTTTTCGATATCTCGCACGTGATCCGCCGGCCGGTTTCAAGCATTCTCGGCCTCACCGATTTGCTTACACGTAACGAAGAAACTGTAGATGAAGAGATGATACGTGATTTCACCAGGCACTTTAAAACCATTGCTTCCGAGATGGATGATTGCCTGAAGAAACTGAATACCGCGTATCACGAAAAAAAGGTGAGTGCACTTCCGTTGAAGAATTTTGGTGTGGAATCGAGCCGCGACAATTGAGATGTGTTGATCCTGCGGAGAATTCCTACTTTTGTCGTCCTTTACTGAGTAATTACTTAGTAAAATGCGCCCATAACTCAGCGGTTAGAGCAGCGGACTCATAATCCGTTGGTCACGGATAAATTTTCGTTCTTATTTTTGCACTTTGGGCCCATAGCTCATTTGGTTAGAGCGTCGGACTCATAATCCGCAGGTGCTCGGTTCAATCCCGAGTGGGCCCACGAAAACGGCCTGAAATCAGTAGGTTTCAGGCCGTTTTTTTTTGAGTCTACGCGAATAAAAGAAAAAGAAGCGGAGACCTCGGATTGTTTCTCCACCGTGGAGTATTTCGTACCGGGAGACATAATACACCATGCTGAATAAATCCAGCCAGTCATTCGCTTTGAACTTTTGCTGAGAAACTTCGGGGTCCTTAAAGAAGTTATTCCATAAGTGTAAAAAAATCCTTGTCAAAATAAGGTGAACAAAAAAGCCGCCCGGGTTTCCGGGCGGCCTTCGCTTTTTATTCCAATACTTCTCTACTCCACAGAAATCTTATGCGTAGTCAGCTCTCCTTCACGACGCACCACCAGGCTGTAAACGCCCGCGCTCAGGCCATCACCCAAATTCACCTGCAGCGTCATCTGTCCGTCGCCTAACGTTTCGCGTTTGTGCATGACCACCTGTCCGAGCGAATTGTACAGATCGAGCTCCACTTCGTCGCCGTAGCCGGGCACGTCGAACGAGAGGTTCACGAGCGGGTTATTATGCGAAACGGGGTTCGGGAACAGGCTGCTGCCACTCAGGCCAAAGTCGCCGGGGTTCGCGATGCGGATGTTGCTGCCGCCTGGGATCGGGTTGTTCTGCAGGCAAATGATCGCGTTCTGCATGGGAACGATCTGCCACAGGAGCGAATCTTTTCTGGGTCTGAATACGGTATCGCCTTTCGTGCTGTCGAGCAGCGGCGGACCCGTCATCCAGTTCATGTACTGCTGGTTGTGGTTGCAGTTGCCCACGCCGCCGCCGACGGCGCCAAGAGGCGTCACCCCGTTGAAGTAGGATTTCACATGATAGAAATCAGTCTGACCGAGGGCCGGGAACGAACCGACCGTCCAGTTGAATGCCGACAGGCCCATGTTGTTTCCTCCCACGCCGTTCTGGTAATAATCCATTTGAAGAATGCGCTCGAAGCCCGGACCACCGTAAGTGAACTGGTTGAGGCCGCCGGGACCGAAGTAGGCATTACCGGCAAAATCCAGCTTATACACCACTTCGTCTTCCACGCCGAAAACGCCCTGGTCGACATAGCCGCCTATATAATACTGGAATCCCTGCGTGGGGCTCGGGCGTTCAACAATGTCATAGCCGTAATCGTTGCGGTTCCCCATCGAATAATCCATCTGGCTGCTGAACTGCACGAAACCGTTCGGCGCGACTTTCAGTCCCCACATGTTGGAGTTCGGCGCGGGTACGGTATAGTCTGTCGTAGAGCCCGCGATCGCATAGCCCGGGCCGCCGTTGAACGGATTGTTGGCGATCGTGATCGCGTTGAAATTGTCTTCGCTGTTCATCGTACCGTACAGGTGAACGAAGCTACTCACGACGCCGGTAGCGGCATCTACAGTAAACAGATTGCCGTCTCCAAGGCCGCCTGCAGCGAGCACGTGACGGCCCACTAGCGCCACATCGACCGTGCCCGTAATGGCATTCGGGTAAGGAGATTCGATCAGGTCTTCCACCGTCCACTCGTACCCGGCCATGCCTAGGTCAGCGTAATCGTAACCCCAGTTGAGCATACCGTTAAAGGCCTGTACGCTCAGGATGAACGGGTGGCGCCCGCCGTTAAAGTCGGTGATGTTGCCGCATGCATACATGTTCTGCTGCGGCGCAGGAGCAACTGAAGGCGTGATCGAAGTGGCCTCGAGGCTTTGCACGTTCGGGAAGAAATACGCCCAGACGTTCACCACCGTGCCGTTTGCATTCAGCAACATGTAAAACACGTTCGTGTGCTGCGTACCCGGCTGCCAGGCCCAGTCGCCGATCACACCGATCTGCCCGTTCGGGTAGGTGATCACCCGGCGCGCGGCCGCATCCACGAACCGCCCGAAAAAGTTGAGCAGGTAGGTGTTGTTGAAAAAAGCAGGCGCCCCGTTCAGGGCCGTGCGCGTCACCATCGGGGAGATGGCGCCGGTGCTATTGAAATTGGTGAAGCCGCACATGACGTAGCCTTTTTGCCCGATCGGTAAAACGGGATTATCGTAATTCATCCCGGATTCGAGAACGTCACGGCTTTGAGCTGTGCCGTACACGCGCTGGAAAAATTGCGCGTTTGCGGTTCCTGCAATGAGCAGGCCAACGATAAGAAAATGTAAAGTTTTCATGGGTTGTGTTTTTGATGAAACACAAAAATATTATCAATCAAATGTGGAAAGCAAATATTTGACAACCTATATTTTAAATAATTTATTTACCATATTATAAATAAATCTTATCCACTCTGTCAATTGCATGTCGTACGCCTGAGCCTCAATTTTTTAGGAAAGAAAAAAAGTCGTGCCAATTATTGGAGGCAATAAAAAAAACCTGCCGGGTAACGGCAGGCCCCTTTTAAAAGCGGTCAAAAAAAGCGATAGGGCGCATCTCAAAAATACCAAAAGCAAAACCCAGATTTCAGCGCTTTCACGGGGATTTGGGCTTACCTTTTTTTGAGTTTTTAGTGCGGCTGGCATTTTTGAGATGGCTTCTACTGAATGGTCATCTTCCGCACCGTGCGCGTTCCATCCACCGCTAGAGCGTATTTTTGCGAACCCATAATCCATTGGTCCCAGGTTCAAATCCTGGTGGGCGCACTCTTTTTTTCCAATATCTTCAGTGCATGATATTCAATATGCGTGGATTAAAAACCTCCTGCAAAGCAATGCTCTTCATAGCAATTGTTCTTACTGCGCTGCGTGCAGGTGCACAAAGCGCAACGGAAGTAAGTAAGTCCGGGTGCATTTCCGGCAACTGCATAACGGGAACCGGAACATACGTGTATAACAACGGTACCCGTTATGAAGGCCAGTGGGTAAAATACAAACGTCATGGGTACGGAAAGTACTATTACAGTGATAGTGGTACTTATGCGGGTGAATGGCGCGCTGACCGGCGCAATGGGCCAGGCACTTTTGTTTATTGGGATAAAGATTCCTGCATAGGACACTGGATCAACGATACCCTTTCGGGATTTGCAACATACTATTTCAACGACGGCGGGAAGTATACAGGCAATTGGAAAAGAGATTCCATGTCGGGGAAAGGGACGTACCTCTATCCCGAGGGAGGCCATTACACGGGTGATTGGGTTAGGGGTCATCGTGAAGGTACCGGAACGTGCCATTATGGAGATGGTGGAACATATACGGGAGAATGGAAGAATGGCCTGCGTCACGGATACGGCGTAGCCCATTTTAAGGATAGTGCAACATACGAAGGCCAATGGGTCCGTGATACAATTACCGGCGAAGGGAAATATTCTTACTCCAATGGAGCGAAGTATACAGGCTCATGGTTGAATGGCAAATATCACGGAGAAGGAACATTGAATTTTGCAGACGGCGCTGTTTACTCCGGCACATGGGTATATGGTGAGCGAAAAGGCCATGGATCAATGACCTATACTGACGGCGGAAAGTACGTAGGAAACTTTCGTGCCAACGCCCGAAACGGAAATGGCATTTATTATTATTCTGATGGCAGTAAATACACCGGAGACTGGGTCGATGGAAAGCGCGATGGAACGGGACTGATGAGTTATGATTCCTCCGGAAGCGTCTATGACGGACAATGGTCTAACGACTCTGTTACTGGCCAGGGACGGTGTACGTTTGCAAATGGCGACGTGTACGATGGCCATTGGAAGCATGGAAGGTTTGACGGGACCGGAACATATTTTACCGCTGCCGGTGGTGTTTACATCGGAGAGTGGGAAAATGGGAAAAAGATCAAAAAGCGCAGGCGGAAAAAGAAAAGGTAGCTGGGTCTGATGTTTCGGTGCAACAAATTTGCACGCTGATGCAAAGCGGAAGTCTTTGTATCCATCAGAAACTTTTCTTTTTCATCTTTAGCCCCGCAGTGCATTCTTCCTCGCGGAATTCCCGGATCATAAAAAACTTCCTCCCTCCCCCAACCTTCCCCAGACTTTTTACGTGTAACAGGTAATCCCCCATTTTATTCATGTCAAATCATCCATTATGAAACATGTAAAATTTACGCGCACCTGTATATGCCTGTTCGCATTCCTGTTTTTACAAATTGCCACACACGCACAAACACCACCTTGCCAGTGGGCATCCGACATAGGAGGGGGTTCCGTTGATGCCGGTTTAAGCGTTGTTACTTTTTATACCGGCGATGTGTACATTACCGGAAAATTCAGCGGGCCGAACGTGGATTTCGATCCCGGCGCAGGAGTCGCCAACCTCAGCAGCAACGGAGGCACAGATATTTTTGTAGCAAAATATGATGCTGCCGGACAATATCAATGGGCTTTCAATATCGGGAGCGCTTCGGACGATGCGGGCAATTCAATCGCCCTCGATATTTACGGCTACGTGCATGTCACCGGTTTTTACGACGGAAGCAATGTGGATTTTGATCCCAGCGGCAACACAGTTAATCTGAGCAGCACAGGATCCAATGATATTTTTCTTGCAAAATATTCGCCCGCCGGTCAGTATGAGTGGGCCATCAGCATAGGTGGCACAGCTCCCGATGAAGGATACAGTGTGGCACTGGACGATTCCGAATATGTTTATCTCACCGGTAGTCTCGGAAGCACCAATGCCGATTTCGATCCTTCGGCCAATAGTGTGATCTTAAATTCAAACGGCGGCACGGATATTTTTCTTGCCCGGTATTCGAACAGCGGGCAATACATGTGGGCATTCAATTTAGGAGCGGCAGGAAATTTCAACGAGCGTGGTGCTGCAATTGCGTGCGATCATTTTGCAAATGTGTATGTCACAGGACAAATAGATGGAACGGGAAATATCGATGTCGATCCGAGCATTTCCACGCACAGCTTAACCGGTGGTGGCAGCACAGATATTTTTGTGGTAAAATATAATATGTACGGACATTACCAATGGGCGTTCAATATTCCCGGACCGAATGCCGATGCTGGCGCTGGTATTTGTTCGGATGGTTGGGGAAACATTCTCGTCACCGGCCAGTTCAACGGAACCAATCTTGATTTTGATCCCGGTGTAGGTGTGGAGTCGATTTCCAGCAATGCTTCTTCTACCGATGCATTTGTTGTTTCGTACACACCCGCCGGTCAATACAATTGGGCGTTTGCACTCGGAAGCAGTTCGAACAACGATGGTGGAACAGCAGTAGGTTGGGACGATTTGGGCAACGCAATTGTTGCTGGTTATTTTTCCGCAACAGCCGACTTCGATCCAACCAGTGGCGTAACCAATTTGACCAGTTCTGGCATGGAAGATATTTACCTGGCCAAGTACAATAACACCGGGCAATACATCTGGGCGTTCAATGTGGGCAATGCGGGAAGCGATGATGCCGCGAGAGGATTATCGCTGACGTACGGCACCAATGAACCGGTGATCACCGGAGATTTTGATGGAACGTCCATTGATTTTGATCCGGCTGCTGCAACAATTGACATCAGCTCTTCAGGTGCGCAGGATATTTTTGTTGCAAAATATTTCAGCTGCTGGGCGCCACCCGCTACGCCGCTTGATTTGATTGGCCCGAGTGTTGTTTGTGCCGGAGCGACTTACGTGTATAGTGTTTCCGCTGTGCCACAAGCCACGGGATACACATGGACATTGCCTCCGGGCTGGGGCGGAAACAGCAACGGCACCAGCATAACTGTCACGGCCAATACAGCAAGCGGAACGATTACAGTAACTGCAGATAATCCCTGCGGATCGTCTCCTCCTGCTACATTCACAGTTACTGTGAGTACTCCTCCTGCGATCAGCTACACGCAAATGCCCAACACCGCATGCGTAGATGATGGACTGATTGCAATCAGTCCTGCTACTCCGGTAGGTGGCACATACAGTGGACCCGGCGTCAATGGAACCACTTTCAATCCTTTCGTTGCCGGTGTCGGTTATGATACCGTGACGTACACGTACATTGATTCGAACGGATGTTTTTCCTCTTACCCGCAAGTGATCCATGTGTCGGCGTGCGTTGGTATTCTGGATTTTTCCATCGATGACCAGGTGCAGATTTTTCCTAACCCGTTTGATGATCAGCTGACCTTGATTTTTTCTTCGCAGGAAAAAGCACAAGCAACAGTATATAACATGCTCGGAGAAGAAGTGGTAACTGTATCGCTGATCAACGGAACAAACACAATCGATACGCAGTTCATGGCCCCCGGTTTCTACGTTCTGAAAGTGATCACCGCAGAAGGTGTTGTCGAAAGAAAACTGGTGAAGAATTGAACCGTGATACAATGAAAAAAATAATCGCGGTAACCGGCTTGCTGTTTGTGTTCTTATCCGGACACACAACACTGTGCGCACAGACAACGAAAGGCAAGGAGCTTTGGGTGAGCTTTATGGACAATCTTGTCCCTCTGGCCAATGGCCCGGTGGAGCTCTCGTTTTTAATTTCATCGGATGTGAATACTTCGGGTGCTGTTACGATTCCGGTTACCGGCTTTGCGATCAATTTTACGGTAACAGCGGGACAGGTAACCGAAGTGATTTTACCGCAATCGGCCATACCATTTTATGCAGTAGGAAGCGAGCACATCGACAGCATGGCTTTTTTAGTAACGGCTAACGATTCCATCACCGTAACCGTGTATCACCAGCGCTCTTATTTTTCGGATGCGTCTATTGTGTTGCCGACTTCTGAGCTGGGCGATTATTATATGGTGATGACGCACAGCGACGATTATTTTTCCATTACGCAAGGGCAATCACAATTTGTGGTGGAGGCCACAGAAGACAATACGACAATCGACATAACGCCATCGGTACTCACACTCGGCGGAAGGCCGCCAGGCGTATTGTTTTCGGTTGTACTGAATAAAGGAAATACGTACCAGGTGCAATCCGATTTTGATTTAACGGGCACCACAATACAAGCAAGAGACGGAAAAAAAATAGCGGTTTTCTCCGGTTCGCGAACAGCTGGCGTCGGGTGCTTTTATGCTGATAACCATTTGTACGATGAGAACTACCCGGTTGCCACGTGGGGAATGGATTACATGGTTTGTCCGTTCTATGTGCAATCGAATATCTTCCGGATTCTAGCAGCAGAAAATCAAACCGACGTATACATCAACTGTAATCTCGTTGTGACGCTCGACAAAGGAGAATATTTCGATACACTGCTCGGTATTCCTGTTCACATTACCTCAACACGCGCCATTGCTGTAGGCCAGTTCGAGCGCGGCTCTGATTGTAGTTTTCAAATCGGTGACCCGAATTTTTTAATGTACAAACCATTGCCGTACATGGCCACTAAACGCACATTCAATGCGCTGGTGAGCACGCTTCCGAATAATGTTTTTCCATATCACTTTGTAACAGTCTTTGTGCGCACTGTCGATGTCAATCTTGTTCTGCTCGACAACGTGGCGGTTGCTTCTTCATTCGCACCTGTTCCGGCCAATCCCTCTTATTCGTTCGGTGTGATCGATCTTACCGGCGGCACACATACACTCGAGTGCGACAGCGGCTTTTACGCTTTCGTAACCGGGTTCCGGAATTACGATGCCTACAGCTATTTTCTCGGGTACGATGGCGTGCGCACATCCGATTCTCTTTTCCTGCAGATCACTTCCGACTCGCTGTGCATGAATAAAACGATTCATTTTTCGGGAACATCTGCATCCGGATCTGCTTCATGGATCTGGGATTTTGGCGATGGCAATTCTTCTTCGCTCCAAAATCCTGATCACGTGTACACCAGCGCAGGAACGTATCACGTAACGCTGGCTGCCATCGATGGATCGGGTTGTCCGTATTCTACTGAACAGACGATTGTCATTGAAGATTGCACGCCACCACCGGCACCCGAACCCGAGTGCGAAATTTTTGTCCCGAATGCTTTCTCGCCAAACGGTGATGGACAAAACGATGTGCTCTGTGTTCGCGGCTGGTGCATCGAGTCGATGGATTTTTCAATTTACGATCGCTGGGGAACACGGGTTTTTACAACAACTACGCTTGCTGAATGCTGGAACGGAACGTACCAGGGAATAGCGTTGGAGGCAGCTGTGTTTGTTTATTCGCTCAATGTGACACTGGTTTCGGGAGAAGTCATTGTGAAAAGCGGGAATATCAGTCTTATCCGGTAAGGCTGGTATTGCCGCGAATCCCGGAACTTTTGCGCGGCAGAATGTCCCAAACCGGCTCCTTTGCCTGCATCCAGCCGGATCAGCTGCGGCAGATTGCAGAGAAAAAATCCCCATTCGTCACGCCACAGTCACCAATTTGTCAAAAAACCACAAATCGATTTCGAATTAAAATAAACCGGCACCACCAAACGACCCTAGAGTGTAAATTTGTACTCTAATGCGAAGTGGGCCTCCAAGTATCACCGGGATTTTAATTTTCCTTGGGTTTTTATTGCTGATCGATCTCTACGTGTTTTCGGCTGTCAAGACTATGACAATCGGACTCGAAACACGTACGCGCAAATACCTTCATTGGGCGTATTGGCTGATCAATGTTTCATTGATCGTGTGGTGCGTGGCCATATTTCTTAGCTCATCTCCCGAAAAAGGAATGCCCCGCGCACTGATGACCTGGTTTGGTGTATGGGTCATGTTTTTCGTGCCGAAGCTTCTCATTTTTGTGGTGATCGGTGTGGAAGATGTTGTACGCGGACTCCGCGCGATTTTCGCTCTGGGTTATAACGCCGTGAGTGATACCGGTGGAATGTCACTCGGAATCAGTCGCCGCCAGTTCCTGAGCCGCGCCGTAGGAGTAATTGCATTGATTCCTTTCCTGGGCATTGCGCATGGAATGATTGCCGGTCGTTTCCGTTATCGCGTGCGAAGAGAAACATTATACTTCGATGATCTTCCTCCGGCGTTTGATGGATTTACAATTACACAGATCAGCGATATTCATATCGGAAGTTTTGATCCGGAAAGTCACCGCGATGAAGTACGCGCGGGATTAGCGCTCGCGCAGGAACAGAAATCCGATCTCTTTGTTTTCACCGGCGATTTAGTGAATAACCAGGCGGAAGAAATGCTGCCGTGGAAAAACGAGTTCGGTGTTCTGAAATCTCCGTACGGACAATTTTCCATTCTCGGTAATCACGATTACGGAGATTATCTCTACGGTTTCGATCCTTCGCCGGAGAAAACAAAAAACTTTGAACAGCTCGTCGCTACGCATGGAGAAATCGGGTTCAACCTGATGCGCAACCAGCATACTGTTCTCGAAAAAAACGGCGAGAAAATTTATCTCCTCGGTGTAGAAAACTGGGGCAAAGGATTCAAACAGGAAGGCAAATTGAATCTTGCGCTGGACGGCGTTCCTGGCGATGCATTCAAAATTCTCCTCTCACACGATCCATCGCATTTCGATGAAGAAGTAAGCAAACACGAATCTCAGATTCATCTTACGCTTTCGGGTCACACGCATGGCGCACAATTTGGTGTTGAAATTCCCGGCATCAAATGGAGCCCGGTGCAATTCCGTTATTCACGCTGGGCCGGAATTTACAACGAAGCGAAACGCTACCTCTACGTAAACCGCGGATTTGGGTTTCTTGGGTTTCCGGGACGCGTGGGGATTTGGCCGGAGGTGACTGTGCTTACGCTCAAAAGGAAATGAGCTAATGGGTTAATGTGCTAATTTGCTAATGGGTTGCGGTAAGAAGCACGATTAATGCTGACTGTTCCTACAGGATGAAATGATCGCGCTAAGAATTTTCTGAATCTCTGTCACCTTACCGGGAAGTGGTCCTGGATCCGGAAGATATGGCGACTCTTGACAAAGCAGAAGCCAAAACTCGGTTTCAGCAGCTTCCTTGGCCGCAATCTTTAATTTGTGTACAAAGTCGTTCTTGCTCTCGGGTGATTGCGCTTCCCGCACATTCGCACCGATGGATGTTCCACTTCGAAAGAGTTGATTGGCCAATGCAAACTTACGTTGCTCCTCCAATGAATGTGTGAACGCAACGATGTCGAGGGCAAATTGAAACAAATGATCTAAAATCGGATTTCCTGAAGCTTTCATATAATTTGGTTTAGTGAAAAAAACGGCGGCAAAGGTATAGCCAGCGATTTCACAAATCCAAATACTTTTTTTGAAAACGACCTTTTACCGTAGGTAAGATTTTTTCCTGGTCGCCACTTACACATCACCCCATTAGCAAATTAGCACATTATTTTATTGGCACATTACGTCATTAGCACATTAGTTGACGCGAAAGCCGATGAGTAACATATCATCCGTCTGCTCATACCCCTTCCCGTCATCCGAAGGATAATTCATCCAATCCATGATGGTTTTTTCGAACGTAGCGCGCTGCTGAGACATCGGCAGATCGTGATTGTCCATCAGCAATTGCTGCAGCTGTTTGTACTTGAATTTTTTTCCTTTCGGTCCGCCAAACTGGTCGGCAAGCCCATCTGTGAAAATGTAAACGCAATCTCCTTTTTCCAGCTGAATGTTGTGCGACTTGAACGGACGCTGATCCGTGATGTATGCACCGATTGGCTGCTTATCTCCGCTGAACTGCGTAAGTTCTCCTTTGCGCACGAGGTATAACGGGTTGTTCGCGCCGGCAAATTCAAGCTTGCGTTCTTTCATGTCTACTGCGCACATCGCAATGTCCATTCCGTCTTTGATGGAAAAATCGTCGCCGGCTTTTTGCTTCAATGTGCGGATCACACCTTTGCTGAGATAATCCAGCGCCTGTCCCGGATCATTCACGGATGATTCAGTAAGCGTTTGCTCGAGAATGGTATGGCCCACAATACTCATGAACGCGCCCGGCACTCCGTGACCCGTACAGTCCAGCGCTGCGATGAGCGATAGTTTACGTGGCGCTCCTTCTTTCGGCGTAGTGGTTACCGTGTTGGCCCAGTACAAATCGCCGCTCACAATATCTTTCGGTTTGTAATACACGAAGAAATCGTCGAAGACTTCTTTCATCTCTTCATCCGTCGGAAGAATGGCCTGTTGGATGCGTTTCGCATAATTGATACTGTCGGTGATGTCCTTGTTCTTTTGTTCGATGATGTGCGACTGAATCGCAATCTCGTTTTCCATTTTCAGGCGCTCGGTGATGTCACGCGCGTAAATTACAATCGCAGGACGGCCGGCAAACGGTGCAACTTTGGCAGAGCATTCCACCGGCAGAATTTCACCATTCTTTTTCACGAATGGAATGTCTTTGTAGATCAATCCTTTTTTCTCCCACACATCGGCTACAATGCTTGAGCTTTTTTCAAGCATATCTTTCGGGTGAAGATCAAAAAGTTTCTTGCGGAGAATTTCTTCACGCGTATACCCGAGCAAAGCTTCGGCTGATGGATTGGTCTGGTGAATTCGTCCGTCTACAATATCAATCACGATCAACGCGTCGTTCGCCTGGTCAATGATGCTCTGGTAATTGACAATTTCCTTCCCGGTTTTTTCGGCCTGCAGTTTTGTTTTTTTCACCTGCATGAAAAAATAAACGGCTGCAACAGCGGCACCGAGAAATAAAACCGAGGAAATAATTACGGGAAGCATAGGGGCCGTATTAGCGATTAATCGAGTTGTTCTACTATCGGGAAAATCAATGACGGGTTCAGGAATTCACCCACTTTATCCGGCCGTGAAATGTAACGCACGATTCCTTCTTTATCGATCAGGAAAGATGCCGGGAGTGGAATACCTTCATCATACTGTTCTGCGAATTGATTGTCGTATTCCTCGAGCTGAACGCCGTAAGTCATTGCCGTGCGTTGTTTATCATCGGCAAGTACGCTGAATTCGAGACCGAGACGTTCCACCATTTCTTTATTTACACCAACCGGGTCAGGACCGATGGACATCACGTATACATTCTTTCGCGCGAAAATTTCTTTTTCTTTCTGGTACGTCCGCAGCATCATGTGACAGCCCGGGCACCAGTCGCCACGCACGAAGATCAGCAGCAAATGCCGGTTGCCGATAAAATCAGAAAGCTTCACCGCGTTTCCCTGCTGGTCCGGAAGTTCGAACGGCGGAGCGTACGCGCCAATAGCAATTTTATATCCTTTCAGCGTGTGCGAGCTCAATTGCTTTTTGTCTTTGATAATTCCCCACGCGATCAGGAACGCGAAGAAAAATCCCGGAACAGGAACAAACCACGTGGCCCACGAGCTGTGCGAGAGCATATTTCCCGCGAGGTGCATGCTCAGTGCGATAAACACAAACGTGGGTTCCATCCACGATTTTCCGGTGTACGCGAAATATTTAAAGAACATGATGCGTCCGAAATTCGCGAACAGCATCGTGAGCATCATCACGGTATAAAACGGAAAATGTTCGAGCGGGAAATCCAGGGAAAGTCCGGTAACCGCAGCGGCGCCAAACTCGGTGAACGATTGTAAAGGACTCGTGAATTTCGAGAAATCCTTCATCGCCACGAGATAGCCGATCATGGCAATTAATGCAGCAAATTCGGGCTGATTAAAAACCAGCAACACTACTGCTCCGGCGAGCGTGAAGAAGATGCCAAGCCAGGTAAAAACGGGTTTTGTGGAAGACACGGTTAAATATACGCTTTTTGGGTACATGCGGATTTAACCACGGTGCCATGTGCGGTTTCAGAACTTGCGTTTGGAGGGAGAGATATTTACCACGGCGGCGCGGCGACACGGCGCCCATTTTTTTATGCGCTACCTGCGCGGCACGGCGCTCGGAAAATATCACTGCGTGATATATCATTACACCAACAAGTCTTGTAACACTTTAAATCGCGCAGCGATTTACTCCACGCGCCGTGCCGCGCGGGTAACACTTGAGCAATGCGCCGTGCCGCCATGGTAAAAAAAATCCACCGCAATTTGCTCTGCCCGCCACCGTGGTAAAAAAACAAATCCCGCTATCGCGAAGCGATTATTAATTTTGGCCTGTGAACGAAACAAAGAACATCATCTTCGATCTCGGTGGCGTCATCATCAATCTCGACATGAACCGCACACGCGATGCATTTGTTGCGCTTGGCATCAAGGACTTCGATTCCATTTATACGCAGGCGCAGCAGAACAACCTGTTCGATAATTTCGACAAAGGAAATATCAGTGCGGCTGATTTCCGGAACGAACTTCGCAAACACATTCCTTCCCCCGTAAGCGATGAACAAATTGACGCAGCGTGGGATGCCATGTTGCTCGATGTACCTGCAGCGAAACTCGAATTGCTGAATCAGCTGAAAGGCCGATACAGGTTGTTCCTGCTTTCGAACACCAATGAAATTCACGTGAAGAATTTTTCGGCGGCGCTCGAACAGCACTACGGCTTCAGCGATTTTTCACCCTTCTTCGAGAAATGGTATTACTCCTGCAACATCGGCATGCGCAAACCCGATGCGGAAATTTTTCAGCACGTACTCGATGAAAATAACCTGCGTGCAGAAGAAACCGTTTTCATTGATGATTCGATTCAGCACATTCACGGTGCAGAAGCCTGCGGAATTAAAACACTTTTCCTGGAGCCGCCGAAAACGCTACACGAGTTGCTGGAAGAAGCCGGGGTAATGTGCTGATGATTGATTGTTGATGTACAATTCTGGTGGTTCTCGATACACGTAAAACCGTTTTTGTCATATCGAGTGATTTTTCCTTAAAAAATTGTATCGAGATAGGGCAAAAACGGTTTTACGCTACTCGAACTGACAATCACACATCACACATCTTTTAAAAGGCCGACTACGTAAACCTCATCAGCAAATTAGCAAATTAAAAATCAGCACATTATTTCCTCTCCTGGCACAGCTCAATCAACACCCCATTCGTTCCCTTCGGATGTAAAAAACAAATGAGTTTGTTGTCGGCGCCTGCTTTCGGTGTTTCGTTCAGCAACACAAATCCTTCTGCTTTCAGGCGTTCCATTTCGGCGTGAATGTCTTCCACGTCAAATGCGATGTGGTGAATGCCTTCTCCCTTTTTCTCAATGAATTTAGCAATCGGCGAATCCGGGTTTGTGGCTTCCAGCAGTTCGATTTTGTTCGGGCCGTTCATGAAGAATGAAGTCATCACGCCTTCGCTTTCTACCGCTTCCTGCTTGTAGGGCGGCTGTCCAAAAAGCTTCGTGAAGAGTTTGTTGGATTCTTCCAGGCTCTTTACAGCAATGCCGATGTGTTCGATTTTTTTCATGGGTATAAAAAAACCGTCTCGGTGTGGCCGGACGGTTTTAGATATTCTGCGTGCTGAATTACTGTTTAAAGAATTCGGCCGTCTTATTGTCGTAGTTCAGGAAGTATCCGCCTTTTGCAAGACCGGTTACATCAATCTTACTTCCAAAACCTTTCTTCACGATGTTGCCGTACTGATCGTAGATCTCGTACATGGTTTCACCACCTTCGAAAGTAATTTCTGTTTTTGCTTTTACCGGGTAGAATTTGATTTCCGGTTTGGTAGATGTGCATTTCGCTACAGGAGATGTACGCGCCTGTCCTGAATAGTCAACCTGTTTAACACGGAACTGGTTTTCGCCGGAATGCGGTACAACTGCAAAGCTGTAATTGTTTGTACCGGCTGTTCCGAGACCTTCAACTTCTCCAATTTTCACCCATTTGTTCCAGCGGAACTGTTCAATAACGAAAGTGAGTTTTCCCTGCTCGCCTGTGGTGGTCCATTTAAGGAGTGAAGCGTTGCAGTCAACAGAAATGCTTGATGTAACGAAGGTAGATTTTGGTTTCAGCACTTCCGGGTTGAGAACCTTAGGCTGGCAATCTTCTTTGTGGAAAATTTTGATGGTTACCGGGTCCCCTACTTTCAATGCGTAGTTCCGGAGATCGATTTCAAAAGCACTTGATCCGATTTCATCGGTTGTGATCTGGTCGTTTACACGAACTTCGTACACGCAGAAACCAACGCCGTTACTCGCGAAGGGGTTTTGAACGTATACGTTTTTGCCCTGATAAGTCCCTTCCAGCAGGATCATGGACTGACTGAATCCATTGACTGTCAGGACTAAAATGGCAATTAAGAGTACTAAGAGGTTCTTTTTCATCGTCAGGCTATCTATGCAGGGGGTCCTCCGATTTTGCCCGGCAATATTAACTGGTTAATGAACAAAAACAAAATAAAAACCCGATTATTTTCGACAAATGGCCAATTCGCATAGCCGGGTGAAATTTGACCGGGGGTGACCGTTCAGCAACTACCTAGTAAGCAGGCCGATAGAAAACGGAACGCCTAAGGAACCCCGCTAAACTTGGTCATTTAGCATAAAAAGCCTAATCTTGCAGGTTAGAAACAGGGATTTTAGCCCCATCTATTAATCGTTCTGTCAGCCCTTTATATGAAAAAATACCTTCTCTTTCTTCCAATCGTGTTTTTTGCCGCTTCATGTGGTACCGATCCGGGTGGTAATGACCGTGTTGCTGTTGGAAAAGGTGACTATCAACCTGTATATGGCGGAACATTGCGCTACAACGAAACTGACAAGCTGCAAACCCTTTGCCCTGCGCAAATCACCGATGCAATTTCCAATCACGTGGCTACACAGATCTATGAAGGTCTTGTGAAATTTGACCCGCGCACATTAGAAATCATGGATGGAATTGCGGACGACTGGAGCGTTGACGAAAGCGGAACAACGTACACGTTCAAAATTCGCAGCGATGTAAAATTCCACGATGATGCCTGTTTCCCGGAAGGAAAAGGGCGCGCGCTTACTGCACAGGATGTTTTATATTCCTTTGAGTTGCTGTGCACAGACAATAAGAAAAACGAAAATTTCGGAACAACATTCAGTCACCGTGTAGTTGGCGCTGATGCATTTTTCGCTGCAGGTACAGGTGCAAAACCGGGCTCGCTCGAAGGCGTGAAAGTAGTTGACGACAAAACCATTACCATCACGCTCGTTAGTCCGAGTAACTCTTTCCTGTACGTTCTTGCCAATTCTGCCGCAAGCATTGTGCCTAAAGAAGCAGTAGAAAAATACGGCGACCAGATGCACGTAGGTACCGGCCCTTTTGTTTTTGCTTCCATTGCAGCCGATACTTCGGAAGTAATCCTGGTGCGCAATGCAAACTATTATGGGAAAGACACGTTGGGCAACCAGCTTCCATTCCTCGACACGGTTAAGATTTCTTTCATTGATAATAAAGTGGCCGAGCTCGATTTATTCCAGGACGGAAAACTCGATTTCGTATGGGGCCTGAACGCCGATGCGGTTAAAACATTTGTACCACAGGTTATCCAGGATTTCACTGCGAAACCACCTAAATATGTGTTGTACCATTCTTCGGAACTGGTTACACAGATTTACGAATTCAACACCACGCGTCCGCCGTTCGACGATGTACGTGTACGTAAAGCATTTTGCTACGCAGTAGACAGAAAATACATTGTCGACGAAGTGCTCGCCGGCGAAGCGTACGGTCCCGGCATCAATGGAATCTGTCCACCGGCATTGCCTGGTTACAAAGCGAGCGAAATTGTTGGCTACGAAAAAGTGGGCGAATCAGACGCGATCACCAAAGAGAACAAAATTGCTGAGCGCGCCATGGCGAAAAAGCTTCTTGCTGAAGCCGGGTTCCCTGATGGAAAAGGATTTCCAACGGTGAAGCTTGTACTGAACAGCGGCGGTTCGCGCAATACGCGTGTTGCCGAAGCGATTTCAAGCCAGCTGAAAGAAGTACTCAACATCAATGTTGAAATTGCAAACGTTTCTTTCCAGCAGAAGTTGAATGATGCGAAGTTCGCACGTTCCGACATTTACCGTTCTGCGTGGGTTGCCGATTATCCTTCTGCAGAAACATTCCTGTCGCTGTTCTACGGTGCAGATGTTCCCGACAGCACTTCGCAGCCTTCATTCCCGAACACATCGCGTTACCGCAACCCGAAATTCGACAGTTTGTTTACTGCAGCACGCGAAGCAAAAACAATTGATGAAGCAAACAAATTGTTCATGCAGGCCGAGCAGGTGATGATCAACGATGCGCCTGCGATGATCCTGTGGTACGATGAAAATTATCGTCTCGCACAATCGCGCGTGCGTAATTTCTGGGCCAACCCGATGCGCTACTTCGACTTCTCACAGGTTTACCTGAAAGAAGTAAAAGCGCCTGACGAAAAAAAGGACAGCACAGATAGAGAGAAGAAGTCGGAAACAAAATTTATTGAGCGTCGCAAATTCGCATAGCGCCCGGACTGATAAAATCAAATTTTAAGATCCTGTTTCTCCCCGCGAGAAACAGGATTTTTAATCTGCATAAAAAACGTAATTCGAAAAAATCAAGATGAAAAAAATCCTCAGCATCCTGCTCCTGCTTCCTTTTTTCTCGCACGCGGGAGAAAACGAACAGAAAATTGAAGCGCCGATTTCTTCCGTAATTGTGTACCTCACGGGCGGAGAGATCATTCACAAAAAACAGGTTACTCTCGCACCGGGAAGAAACGAACTGGTGTTTGTCGGATTGTCATCGCACCTCATTGCAAAAAGCATCCAGTTCACCGCTTCGGGCGATGTTTCTTTGCTGGCGATCAGCAATCGTGTCGATTACCTGTTCGGGCAAAAGAAAAGCGACGAGCGTTTGAAATCGGTTTCCGATTCCATGATCATGATGGAAGATAATCTCGCAATCACGCGCGGAAACATCGACGCGTACAACCGCGAGAAAACAATGCTCGAAGTAAACCAGGAAGTTGGCGGCGAAAAAGGAACAACAGCTGCTGAGCTGAAACTGTCTGCAGATTTTTATTACCAGCGCACACTGGAGATCAACACCGAGTTGGTGAAGCTCCGCCGCAAAGAAAAAAATCAACAGGAAGTTTATAACCGTCTCACGCAACAGTATTATGCGTTGAACCAGCGCGAACATCCGCCGATGGCAGAAATTACGATTCTCGTTAACAATACCAGCGCTGCAAAACTCGTGAGTGATGTTGAACTCCACTACGTGGTGAGCGATTGCGGCTGGGCCCCAAGTTACGACCTGATTGCTGAAGATGTTGGCAAACCCATCGACCTGAAATACCGTGCGAAAGTATTTAACAGCACGGATGTAGACTGGAAAAGCATCAAGATGAAATTGTCTACCGCCGATCCGATGCAGAGTGCAATTGCACCGGTCATGGAAAAATGGACATTGAATTACCAGGCGCCGGCTTACAATTACGGCTACCAGCAACAACAACAAGCACCGCAGGAGCAGCAATACGATTACAACCAGAACGCACCCGTTGCCTTGTCGAGCCAGAACATCGCGAATGAATCCAAAGGTCGCGGCGACATTAACGGGCAGGTACAGCCGGTTGTCGAGTACGAGCAAATCCAGGTTTCGGAACTCGCAGCTGAATTCGACATCAAACAACTCTACGATATTCCTGCGAACGGACAGCCGTACATTGTTGACGTTACCGCACACACACTGAACGCAACATTCCGTTACAGCTGTATCCCGAAGATGGAGCGTGAGGCATTTCTGCTTGCACGCATTACCGGGTGGGAAGATCTTGATCTTGTAGAAGGGCCTGCGAATGTTTATTTCGGCGGAACGTATGTCGGGCAATCGTACATCTACACGCGCAGTGTGAGCGACACACTTGATCTTTCTTTTGGCCGCGACAAAAAACTCGTTGTTACGCGAACCAAGCTGAAAGAATTCAACCAGGAGAAAGCAAGCAGCACAACGAAAAAGGAAACCTACTCGTACGAAATCGTTGTGAAGAATACACGCAAAACGGCAGTTGAAGTTGAACTTATGGACCAGATTCCTGTGTCGCAGGAATCAGACATCATTGTGGAAACGCAGGAATTGTCGAAAGGCATTTTAGATCCGGCGACCGGTTTTGTAACGTGGCACCTGAATATTCCTCCGGGAGAGCAGGTGAAAGTGGTATTGACTTATTCGATCAAGTACCCGAAGAGCAAACAAGTGAATACACGCAAGTACAAAACCAAGTCGCGCGCGAAATTCTGATCGTTAAAAAATTATCCTGTTATACAATCCGGTCCCCTCGGCTTCCTGAAGTCGAGGGGCTGCTGTTTCAATCCAGAAGTTGAGAGATTTTTATCGCATACTCGGCATTCCTGATAATGCAACGTTAACCGATATTAAATCGGCTTACCGGAGGCTTGCGAAACAATATCACCCCGATTTAAATCCCGGCAGTCGCCAGTCGGAAGAAAAATTCAAAGAAATTCTCGACGCGTACACCATTCTTTCGGATGATGAATTGCGTGCGCAGTACGACCGTAAACGCCGCGGCACAAATTACAGCGATTATTTTTCTTCGCCTGTCCAGGAAAAAAAACGCGACGCCGGCAGGAAAGAGTACCCGCCGGAGCATATCGAAATGATGCGGCAGCGTAACCGCAAGCGCATCGTGCGGCAGATCAACCGCCGGAAAAAAATTCTTCGCGGAATGATCATCACGTTTGCGTTGTACCTCATCGGCACTGCACTGTTTGAAGCGTGGGTCGCTCACAAGCGCGAGCAGGATTCGCTCGTGATCATGCAGCGCCTGGAGGAATTGTACGGAGAGGATTCACTGGTCTCCACCGAAAAAATTCAGAACCTGGATTCGCCGTACGACAGTTTGTTTGGTCCCGGAATTACAACCTGGCTTTCTCCGAATCAACTCGTGGTGATCAACCCGGTTACGGATGCAGTAGTTTGTCTCGTGCAAAACGATCCGCCGTACCGCACGATCCGCAATGAATTTATTCATGCCCGTCAGAGTTTCATCATGAAAGAATTACCGAACGGAAATTTTTCTGTGAAAGTGTATACCGGCAATTCCTGGAACGACACGATGCGTGTTCCGGACGGACGAAAACTTGGCGGTTTTTCGGTGGACGGACAATTCTTTCGCGCAAACGGCAAAGCGATAAAATTGCAGAAGCCAACGTATAATTCGCCCAACACAATCACCACCGATACGATCTGGATTGACCCGGCTTACGCGGGCTTCGTGGCGATGTCCCGGGAGGAGTTTTACGGAAAAGGCGATTCGCTGAGCGGGAATTGAGGCGATTTTATCTTCCTTAACGCAATTTTAATCGATTTCTCCCCGGTATGCGTCGGTTTTGCCACCGTTCCCCGCACCGCATTCCCATAACTAAGCGTATCTTTGCACCCTTATTATAAAATCATGCACCAAATACGGAATATTGCAATTATTGCCCACGTCGATCACGGGAAGACTACGCTTGTTGACAAGATGCTGTTGCAAGGGAAATTGTTTCGCGACAACCAGGAATCAGGCGAGTTAATTCTCGACAACAATGACCTGGAGCGTGAACGCGGAATTACGATCCTCGCGAAGAACGTTTCTGTTCAATACAAAGGGACCAAAGTCAACATCATTGACACACCAGGTCACGCCGATTTTGGCGGAGAAGTGGAACGTGTATTGAACATGGCCGATGGCGTACTCCTGCTCGTTGATGCATTTGAAGGACCGATGCCGCAAACGCGTTTCGTACTTCAGAAAGCACTCGCGCAGGGAAAGAAAGCAATTCTTGTCATCAACAAAGTTGACAAACCGAATTGCCGTCCGGACGAAGTACACGATGCTGTATTCGATTTGTTTTTCAATCTCGGTGCAACAGAAGACCAGCTTGGATTCCGTACAGTATACGGTTCATCCAAACATGGATGGATGGGTGCCGACTGGAAAAATCCGACGACAGATATTTCTTACCTGCTTGATACGATCATCGAATATTTCCCGAATGCACCGCGTCACGAAGGAACACTGCAGACGCAGATCACATCACTCGATTATTCTTCGTTCGTTGGACGGATTGCAGTAGGCCGTGTATATCGCGGAACGATCAAAGAAAATATGCCGGTGTCGCTCGTGAAGCGCGACGGTTCGATCAATAAAATGCGCATCAAGGAATTATTTGTGTTTGATGGCCTGGGAAGAAAGAAAGTAGAAATGGTTGAGGCCGGAGATATCGTGGCATTGACGGGAATTGAAGGTTTCGATATCGGCGACACCATTGCCGATTTTGAAAACCCGGAAGGATTGCCCGCGATCAACATCGACGAGCCTACGATGAGCATGTTGTTTACGATCAATACTTCACCGTTTTTCGGGAAAGAAGGAAAATTCGTTACATCACGTCACCTTCGCGATCGTTTGTGGCGCGAACTTGAAAAGAACCTTGCGCTGAAGGTTGAAGAAACAGACAGCCCCGATTCGTACCTCGTGTACGGGCGCGGGATCCTGCACTTGTCGATCCTGATCGAGACTATGCGTCGCGAAGGATATGAATTGCAGGTAGGCCAGCCGCAGGTTATCCAGAAAGAAATTGATGGCGTAAAGCACGAACCGATCGAAGTACTGAGCGTAGACGTTCCTGAAGAATCTTCCGGAAAAGTAATTGAGCTTGTGAGCCAGAAACGCGGCGAGATGCTGGTGATGGAGCCGAAAGGCGATCTGATCCACATGGAATTTGATATTCCTGCACGCGGGTTGATCGGTTTGCGGAACAACGTACTTACTGCAACAGCCGGTGAAGCAATTATGGCGCACCGTTTCAAAGCATACGAACCGTGGAAAGGCCCGATACCGGGACGCATTGCCGGAGTTCTTGTGGCAAAAGAAAAAGGTGTAGCTGTTGCTTATTCGATCGACAAACTCCAGGACCGCGGATCATTCTTTATCGCACCGGGAGATGAAATTTACGGCGGACAAGTAATTGGTGAGCACATTCGTCCCGATGACCTGGTGATTAACCTGGTTACTGAAAAGAAACTGACCAACATGCGTGCATCCGGAAGCGACGTTAAGGTGAGCATTGCTCCGCCGATCCGTCACTCGCTGGAAGAAGCGATGGAATACATTCAGGGCGACGAGTACGTTGAAGTAACTCCGCTTTCTATCCGTTTGAGAAAAATTCACCTGGATGTGAATGAGCGTGAGCGTTTGAAGAAGAAGATGGCTGCTGAGTAAACGGTTCGCCGTTAAAAAAGTTCACCGTTAAATAGTTTGTCCCGGATGCGTTGCCTCCGGGATTTTTTTGTGCCTGCCGGTGAGGTGCTTTGTGTTTCCCGATAGACGCCATTCGACAAGCTCATGGCAGGCGCCACCACGAGTGCGCAAAGTTTTATGGTTTAGGGAGCAAAAACCGCAAAGGAATCGCTGCGCGATTCGTGTTAACCAGTGATTCTTAAATGGTACACGGAATACGCGGAAGCCACAGAATCTCACGGAAGGTAAAATCTCACGATCTGTGGGGTTCCGTGTGTTCTGTGTATTCCGTGTACCATTAATCAATACAAATCGCGAAGCGATTAAATCCGCAGCAATCCGCCTGATCCGCGCCGTGAGCGTAGCGAACGGTCCGCGTTCCTATTAAGCAACACAAATCGCACACTCGGATCCAAAACAACACACACTCATCCATCAGGTAAGCGGTGAACATCCTTCAAAACAAAAACGGGGACTGAAAAATTTCAGTCCCCGTTTACTTTTATAACGTATCTGGTTACGACGCCGGTGCTGCTTCAGGCTGTGCCATTGCACGCAACGATTTTGCGCTTTCGAGCATGCGGTCTACATCTTCTTTCTTGAACATGTTTTCTGCGTTCGTATTATTGTCGCGTACATAATAAGTGTCGCCCCCGATTTTGATCACCGTATAAAAGTGGAACATGGACAACTCGCCGAACTTGGTTTCCCAAACCAGCGTTGTAGCATCGTTCACGGTGAATGTGCTCGCGCCGGCATCCTGCGCTTCGATCAGGCTTTTCTGTTTTGCAATATCTGCTTCTTCGGTTCCGGCTGTGTTCACCAGGAGGTCGAAGTTGTTTCCGATCCTTAACTGGATTCCGCCCGGCGTTTCCAGGGAATCAAGAACTCCGTTGGTTGAATCGGGAAGATTAATTTTTACCGGGTGCCCCAGTTTGGTGAGATCAACGGCAACCATTCCTTTCGGGATTACCTCTTCCGGTGTTGCCGGTTTGTCGGAACAGGCCGTCCACATCAGGGGTAAAGCCAAAGCTGCAAGTACAAAAAGTTTTTTCATGAGTTTTCTTTTTTGATCCAGCCTTTACGCCGGGGTATGTGATTCACCTGGTGGGCCTGCTGATTGTGCCGGCTTCAGGCAAATATACAATTTCACATGTATTGAAAAAGCATTGTTGTCCCGGGGCATTGATCCATGCCGGGAGGATAGCATAAAAAAGCCCCGCGGGTTACCGCGGGGTTTTTCTCGTAAGAGAAAGAAAAATTACTTCTTCTTTTTCTTAGCTGCTTTCTTCTTGCCACCTTTTTTAGGAGCTGACTTTTTCTTAGCTGCTTTCTTAGCTGCTTTTTTCTTAGCAGGCTTAGCTGCTTTTTTGGTTGCTTTCTTTGCCATGGTTTTATAAGGTTTTGAAACTTATTTGCGACGAAGTAATAAAAAATTTGTACACGAAAAAAATTATCAACATTCATGTTTTCAACATGTTTTTGTTAATAATGATGATTAGCTTCCTCCACATGCACAATTTGCGATCAAAAACATTTTCATCATGAGCATACAATTTCGTCGTTGATTTTTTTTTGATGAATCGCTGAGTTCCTTTATTCATCAATGTTTCAGCGATGTGCATTCAATTATTTTTTTGAATTGCGCGCGCGTTTCTCCGCACATTATTCCTCATTTCTTCCGCCATCGCGCCATGAAAAATCCGTCACCAAGATTTTTATCAATTCCGGTTCTTTTTTGTTCTTCAAGCTCCCATTCGCCCGACTTAAGCGCCGAAAACCATGTTGCCTGCTCTTCTCCTTCGGATGGAAACACACTGCAGGTTGAATACACAAGCGTTCCTCCGGTCTTCACCATCACGGAATACTGTTCAAGTATGTGCTTTTGCAATTCATGCAAACGCGTAAGGTCTTCTTCATCCATTCGCCACTTTGCATCGGGATTGCGCCGCAACACACCGGAGCCCGTGCAGGGAACATCCAGCAAAACAATATCTGCTTTGCCCGCGTACGACTTAATGATATCCTCCGAAGTGATCTCTTTCGTTTCAACGATATCTGTTTTTGCTTTCGAGCATCGTTCGCGGAGTGTTTTGAGTTTGCCGCCCTGCGTATCGAGCGCATGGATCTTTCCTGAGTTCTTCATCAGGCTGGCGAGATGCAATGTTTTTCCTCCGGCTCCCGCGCATGCGTCGATCACCACCATGCCCGACTTTACTTTACAGAACAATGCGGTCTCCTGCGATGAACGGTCCTGGACTTCGAAAAGTCCGTCGTTGTATGCTTTTAATGCAAACACGTTCCTGAATTCGCCGAGCAGTAACGCTCCGGGCAAATCTTCCACTTCATGCACGTCAATACCTTCTTCGTTCAATTGACGTGCAAGATCGCCCGCGCTGATCAACGCAGTGTTCGTGCGAAGGAACACCCGCGGCTCCATGTTCAGGAAGTGAATGGTTTCTTCCCACTTCGCTTCGCCAAGTTCTTTCACGCCGGTTTCGTCCAGCCAGTCGCTGAGCGATTCGCGAATTTTCCGGACGCGTAAATATTTCCGGAGTTTATCTTCCAGCTGAACGTTCACCTGGCCGCCCGGAACAAAAGGACTTGCCGGTTTGCCCTGATAAAGATCGATCCACATCTGGTAAGCATCAACGAGCCGTTCGGCATCTGCCGGAAAAAGTACTTCACCCAAACGAATCGCTGAAGTGAGCGGACGCCAGAAACGAATCAATCCGTAAAATACTTTGGCAGTTTCGCGCCGTACGATCTCATCCGTCACTTTATTTACCCGGAAGAGGTTGTTGAGGATAAGATCTGCGCGGTCGTTGCCCTGCATGAGGAACGATAAAGCATCAAACACCAATCGCGTTACCGCGTCTTTTCTTTTTCCTGGACCCATAGTGTAAATGTACGATGTACGATGTACCCTTTGGGGGTTTGCGCCTGCGGCAGCAAGGAATTTTCTTTTTTCTCCCTTTCACTTCGCTCAAGGGACATGCGACTCCTCCGGAGTCGAAACGCCGTTGCATTGCAAAACATTTATGACCCTGGAAGGATCACATGTCCCTTGAACGAAGTGAAAGGGTTTTTAAAAATTCCTTGCTGCCGGCAGGCGATAAATCCAACATCGCCTGTAGTCTCCAATCGCGATGATGGCCGTTAATTCCGTACTTTTGTACTACGATAACGGCGACGATGATTCATTACACGACAGAGGTTGAAATTGCAGGGATAATCATTCGCGATCCGATTACCTCCCTGACCAATCTTGCGATTTTTGGTTTCGGATTTGCCTTCTTCCGCCGTTTGCATAAACGTGGACTCTCGGCCCCGCACAAAAACTGGAAGTACTTTTTTCTGCTCCTCGGCATTTCATCACTTATCGGTGTGATCGTGCATGGCTTGTCCTATTACACCACACCACAGGTTCATTTCAATATCTGGTGGGTCATGTCCATTGTTCAGGGTGCCGGAGTATCCTTCGCGCAGTTTGGAGTGGGATCGAATATTTTTCACCGGAACAAAGCTGCGGTTGCCGCGTTCGTCATCGCGCAGTTCCTGGCGTTTGCCATATCCATGTACGCGGCGGAATCTTTTGCGATGGCAAAAATTCACATCGCGGTAGGACTCATTCCGATCATGATCTATTACATTTTCCAGGGAATGAAAGCGCACAAGGCAGAGATCCTCGTGGCTACCGGAATTGGTGTTTCTGCTTTTACCGCGGTGATCCACGGTTTGAAAATTTCCGTAAGCCAGTGGTTCAACTACAACGACATTTCTCATGTCCTGATCGTAGTGAGCCTGGTGCTCATGTACCGCGGCGTGAACGAAGGCCTGGTGGAAAACAACCCGGCTACTTCTGAATCATAACGCGATCTGTTCCGTCGAAGAACGGCGCCTGAACGGAAACCACCCTTAATGGTTCGAGTGATGTTACCGTTACGGAGTGCATCGTGTTCTTCGGAATAAAAATGACATCTCCGGCTTTGATATGAATCAGCTGGCTGCCGAGAATCATATCCGCTTCCCCGGAAACCACAACGATCTGTTCGGTATGATGTGCGTGGTAATGCGCTTTCACTTCTTTGGGAATAACAATCAGAAAGCTGCTGGATAATGAATCGGAATAAAGCGATTGGACATAATTCTGGTCTCCAACCGGAGCTTTGATGGTGTCGGTATCTGTTACTCCCTGGGCGGAAGCAGCAATCGAAACAGTCATCAGTAAGAGGACGAGGATATTTTTCATGGGGCGCGTTTTTAGTAAAAAACGGAACTAACGTGTATCAATTCCACACTTTTACGTGCATAAGTATACGCCCAAATTTCTTGCCAATCCGTTTCGGAACGGTCCGGGATAAAATTGAAAAAGTTTCTGGTTTGCGGTTCGGGCGCAGCCGGGAACCCAAACCAGAAACTTTTTCAAACTAAAATCTATTTTCCCACTTTCACCCGGCTTCCTTCACTATGCGCAGAAAACTCCGGAGCGTACATACATTGAACTGTAGTGATTCCGTTCGAGAAATTTCCTTCGTGCGCAACGAACAACGGGTACTCAAACACGTACGTTCCTTTCGGTAAGAACGAGAAGAAGAAGTTCGTTGATGCATCGCGTGTGCTTTCGTAGTAGCCCAAACCGTCCTGCCATTTGTATTGCGAGAACACATTGATCGGTTCAAACCCGGAAGCGCGCATGTCTTTCATGTGCACGTATTCCATGTCGCGGTCTGTGCGCAACTCAATACGTACTTTGATCTTATCGCCCGGCTTGAGCACGGTCTGATCAGTTACCGGTTCAATCACCGGTCCTGATGCCGTGTTGCGCGTAACGAAGAGTTTCTTCACCACCTTCAACGGTGTATTGGCCGGCGTAATTTTATCGAGGTCTTCGAAATACTGCCAGTACAATGCGCCCCACGAAACTCCGGGACCTGTTTTGGTTACGGTTACTTTACCCATGTCGGGCGTAATGCTGTTTCCGCTCCACGCCATTTTGAAATACCCGGTGCCGGCTTCCTGCTGAACGCCCATCGCTTTCGGATCGATGGTTTGTGATCCAACAACAATCGTCACATCGGATTCTGTCGCGAGCCAATCTGTTCCCTGGATAAGCAACGCATAACACGCTTCAACGGTCGACTTCGTTGTCTTCCAGTCGTTGGTTTGTTTGTTCTTCAACAACCACACGCGGATGTCATCCACCGCTTTCTGGTCGTTGCTTACTTCGTAAAACGCTTCCACCATCAACGCCTGCGATTCGATCGGCGCCTGGTACCAGTAGTAACCACCGTTCGCCATGTCTTTCCAGTACATGCCCATTTCTTCGCTCACCACTGCCGTTTCTTTCAGCGACTTCATGATATCCGTAGCTGTCACTGTTTCTTTATTGCGATGCATATCCAGCGCCAGCATTCCCTGCATGTAACGCGTTTTCGACGTCCAGTATTTTTTCGCCTGGCCCTGGAAATAGTCGAATGCTTTTTTCGTGCGCTCACTCATTGGAATATCCATGAAGTAACTGCGCGCGTATAAATAATGCACGGCAAGATAGCCCAGGTGGTCTTCGTTGATACGCGCAGCATCGTATTTCAAAATCCATTCGTAATCTTCCGCGATGCGCGCATCCATGTACCGCACGCCGTCCTGCACCATGCTCCAGTTTTTATTCTCGGTGCGGATTGCCGTCACGCCCAAATGATCGAGGTGACCGAATCCGCAGATGATGTGTTGCGTGATGTAACGGTCGTCCGGCATTCCTTCAAACCACGGCCATCCGCCGTTGCTTACCTGCATCTGGCGAAGTTTGCGCAAGGTGCGGTCCTGCTCGTTGGCCATGCGGTTCATGTCGAACAACAATCCAACGCGACGCTTGCGTTCCGTTTCGTCTTTGGCGTCGAGCACCCACGGTGTTTCTTCGAGTACTGCCGATTTCAATTCCTGGTTCTTTTCAAGATTGGACAGGAACGCATCCGGTGTCTGCGTTTTCCATGAATCGAAAACCGCTTTCATTTTCGGAGATGAGTTCGCGATGTGCGCGGCAATCGTGTTCGAATAGTAACGCGTGAATGTCTGTTCCGAACATTCGTACGGATACTCCATCATATAAGGAAGGGCCTGCACAGCATACCATGCCGGGTTCGACGTAAACTCTAAAGTCAGGCGGTGATTGACCATCGTTTTGGAACCATTCGCCTGGTTGATGAGTTTATCGAAACGGAATTCTTTGGTTTGTCCACCGCGGATTGGCATCGGCAATGTTTCGGTCACCAACATGCGGTTGCTCAAAACCGGAAGTGCATTTTCTTCGCCGTCCGTAAAGTTTCCGGCAGAAGCCACTACCTTATATTGTATGGCCCCGAAGCCTTGTGGAACTTTCAGGTTCCACGCAAGTGGCGCACTCTGTCCTTTCTTCGCGGTGAAATTGCGTTGTGCATTTCCCGGTTCAGCCATGAGCTGCGCGGTAATGTCTTTCATGGTCAACGCATCGTAAAGGAAAAGCTGCGCTATTCCGGTTTGCACCGTGTCTGAAAGGTTGGTGACTTTTGCAGTCATCGTTATTTCATCGCCTTCACGCAGGAATCGCGGAGCGTGCGGAACAACCATCAAATCTTTCTGCGTCACCACTTCTTTCTGGATGAATCCATACTTCAGGTCCTTCGTGTGCGCAAATGCCATGAACTTCCACTTCGTGAGTGCTTCGTTCATCGTGAATTTGATCGTTACAGTTCCCGATGAATCCGTTTCAAGATGCGGGAAAAAGAAAACGGTTTCGTTCAGGTTGCTTCGCGCTTTGACTTCACCGAGTTGCTTGCCCGATTGACCTTCGAGGTTATTCTCTTTTTGTTCAACCGAATCAGCGAATGCAGTATTTCCACCCATTGGAACTGCCGGCGATTCCATTTTTTTGCCTCCTGCTTTATCGTCCCTGTTCTTCGTAGTCTCACGACGGCTCTCACTTTCTTCAGATACGGCAACTCCGCTGATCGTTTGAACATTGCCCACTTCACCGGACTTCGATATCGTTTCATCGTCTCCGTCCATGTAACCGTACCAGTTGTTGCGGTACGACATATTGTATCCAAACCAGTTCAGGTAATCGTATGTACGCTCTGTCCACGTGGTGTACGGATTCCAACCTTCATTCCAGAGTTGCGAATTCACCGTTCCCTGCACGTCGTTGTTCCAGTATGTATTGCTGTAATAGGAACGATAGAGATAGAACGAAAAGTAATTGCCGCGGAATTCATCGAGTGATGCATCGTACATGGCCGCAACCATTTCCGCCATCACTTTTTCGCCCTTAGGCCCTTTGAGTTTGATCTTCCATTCCTCCTGGCTACCCGGGATGAGTTTATCGCGGAAAGTTTCAAATTCCATTTCGAGATTGGTATTCTCAAAGGCTACGGAAATTCCCTGGTCCTGGGTATACGACCGGTTGTTGTGCACAAACGAGAAGTGAACAGCAATATTTCCGCGATGTTTTTCTTCGATCGGAATTTCGATGAGCTTCATCTCATTGCTCATCTTAATGACTTCGCGCGAAATGATCTTATTCTTGTGCTCCACTTCATAGATCATGGAAATATCTTTCAATGAAGTTGAAACCAGCACCTGCGCCTTCTGGCCCGGCTGCACGTTTGTATTCACCGGGTTGAATTCAAACGGCGTTTTTGAATACGGCGTTTTTTCTTTCCCGCCATACACGGTGAAATAACGCATGTCTTTCGCCGGCTGACCAAACTTGTCTTTTGTGTTGGCTTCAATCACATACTGTCCGGACTCCCAATCTTTCTTGTCGAGATAGAATTTGCCGGGTTGTTTGGAATTGATCGTTGACGTGTACACCTGCTTTCCTTTTTTCCAGGTGCTCCGGTCGTTTTCATTGTCGTACGGATCCTCGGGAAACCACTTGGCCCAATCTTCCTTCGTATGCACAAACTGGTCGGGACGGCTCCACATTCTTGTCCGGTAAATCGCCGAGGGTTCCTGGAGTTTGTAAATCGCGATGGATACATCGGAGACTTCCGGTTGTCCGTTCAGGTTGTTTACAGAAATATGTACCGCCGCTGTATCCGATTTTTCAATCATCTCAGCAATCGGAATATTCAGTTCAATGGTTCCATAGCCAACGCTCGCATACCCGCTGCTGCTGTGGGTTTCCCCGGTAATGTCGGTGATGTCTGTATAAACGGTATACATAAACACCGGTTCGCTTTCGCGTGGCACGCTTCTATCCGGGATGGCTTTGAACGGAACTTCAAATCCGCCGGTGTCGTTGGTCATCACTACACCGTTGGCAATTTCCACGCTCGACGATTGCGGGTAATACCCGCGCCACATATACCACCACCACGGGAAACGTGCTGTACGGACAACGCGGTATTTCACTTCGGCATTATCAACGGCCGCACCGGAAAACGATTTCGCATGACCGATCACCTTCACGGTATCGTTCAGGCGGAATGCGCCTTTCACCGGGTCAACCACAACTTCAAAATGCGGGCGTTTGTATTCTTCAACAGAGAAATAAACTGAGCCGGATTCATTTTGAATGTGCATCTGACCGGTCAATCCTGCTGCAGGTGCCGTAAACGAACCGCTGAACGAACCGTAATCGTTTGTTTCGAGATTAAGTTTTGCGGCTTCCTGGTAATTGGCGTCGTAGAATTTTACGGTGGTCGATTTACCTTTCATCAACTCGTGGCTATCGCCATCTGAGTTAATGATGATGCCTTTGAAATAAACGATTTGTCCCGGGCGGTATATCGCGCGATCAGTAAAGAAAAAGGTTTGCGGTGTTTTGCGCTTGGGTTCGCGGTACGATTTGTATTGATAGTTGTATTGCGAATACAAATGATTTTTATTCGTCTGGAATTCCAATACAAATGTTCTGTAATTCGCGGGCGCTGCAATAACCAGTTTCCCGTTCTTATCGGCAATGAACGAAGCCGTTTTTTTCATTTCGTACTCGCGTGCTGTGTAATTGTAACGCTCTTCCCACATGGAAATATTGACATTCGGAAGAACAGCGCCGTTCTTACGGTCGTAACAGAAAATTTCGAGGCTTCCGTCGTCCATTCTTCGCTGCAGATACGAAATGTTCGACGACCAGATTTCCGCAATAGCAATTCCGTTGCTGTGCATCGGGAAAGAATCTATTGCCGAACAAAGAACCGCGTAATGCCCGGGAGGCAACGACGGAATTTTTATCTCCGCACTGTGCGATTGATAATCTTTGGTATCCGGGAACGACTGGTCCCATTTTTCAACGATCGGTTTTTTCAGGTACTCCTTCACCTGCTCTTCCCAGGTTGCATAGTCGTAACGGCTTTCGAGGCCTTCTTCGAGTTTAACTACGCGGAAATAAATTTTGGTGAGGTTTTTCCACGTCACCAATCCGCGGAATGGCTCGTTCGGTAATGCAACGTCTTCCGTGGTCAGCGCAATCGACTTCGCTGTGATCTGTTCCGCCAGCGACTGGCATTTTTGTGCACCCAATGTTCCCGGGAATTTTTTCATCACCCCGTTACACAATTCGAGTGCGCGTATATTTTCATACCGGAACTGCTCGCCTTTCAGTGGCTCGTATTTATACGCCCGGGAAGAATGATACTGCGCTACTTCGTAAAGCACCTCGCCGGAATACGGATTGTTCCCGTAATTCGCCGCGAGCTGGCGCAGGGCGTCTTCGTACAGCGAATCTTTATTCGGAACAACAGAATTGGCGTGAAGGAAATTCAACCGCTCGAGATCGGCCATGATAAACGCATCGGCCGTTTGATCGTTGATATGAAAACGAACCAGTTCCTGGATATTTTTCAAGGCGTAGAATTTCAGCGACATGGTATCTGTCGACTGAATATTCATAGTCACAAATTTTTGTGCCGGTTCAAAATACGCCGGGTTATCAATCACGAATGCATCAGCAGGACGTGAAATTCCCGGTTCGTACGAAGAGAAAAACCGGATCGTTGGATAGACCAGGAAATCGTACAGTGTGGGACGAAGTTCTTTGGGCGCGGTTCCGGATACGATTACATCCGCGTAAAATTTGCCTTCGGTTTTTTGCAGGCTGTCCTTCTCAACAAGCGCCAGCTGGTATTGTTCAATGGTGTGATCAACGAGTGTTTTGATGTCCCACGTGTTCACCGAGTCATTCGTAAACTTGATGGTTTGTGAACGTTGGTAAATGACCCAGCGGTTGTTCTCGTAGTATTGCCAGTATAAATTTCCGAGTATGTGATGCAGCACAGGCTTAAGCGGATACTTCGCGGTTTTCAATTCTTCGCGCAACGCATAAATGGCACGATCATCACTTTGTTCAACAAATGTGTCTTCAAACTTCAGGCGGTGCATGATGGCTTTGACCACCTGCGGGGCGTTGTTCTCCGTTTTTGCTTTCCCGTAAATCTGGTTGGTCAGATCCAGCGCCGATTTATAAAGTCCTTTGCTTGCGAATGAATCTACGCGGACCCATTCCTTTTCGTAACTGTTTCCTTTAATAAGGTACACAGCCGGCTCGGCGGCCGCTTCCGGACTTTGATAAATCGATAAGTAAATGAAGGCCGTGATTACGAGCGAAGTGATGGCCAGTAAACGGGCGAAACGACCTGTTTTTGGATTTTGCATAAGAGAAATTTTTACTGAGGATGCAATTTAGATTGATTTTCCACACCTGTACCGGCGAAATTTCGCTGGTAATGAAGATTTATTGCCGCGGTTTTCGCTTGGAAAAACGGGCAATATCCACCTCCGTTAGGAGCGGAACCCCTGATTCCATGTGATCTGCAAGCATTTTCGCGAGAAAAGGATAGAGCAAAACACCCTTGCTTCCCGCTCCGTTAAAAATTGCTATTTGTTTGTGTTCCGTGTGCAATCCTACCAACGGTTTACGGTCGCGGCCCGCAGGACGTACACCGGCGAATTGCCCGGTGACTTCAAGCGGAAGTGAAATCATCGTGCGCAGCTTAGTGAGCAATTCCGTTTTGCCTTCTTCGGTAATTTCTTCATCCGATTTTCCCGGGCGGAATGTGGCTCCACACACATACAGATCGTCGCCCAGCGGGGCCAGGTAAACAGGGCCATTGATCACTTCCTGGATTCCGAGTCCGGGGATAGAAACGTGAATCAATTCGCCCTTGGTTGGCGCCCACATCTGTGGATCAAAAAAAGAATTTTCGGAACCAAGATGTCCCTGGCAAAAAATGATTTTAGCTGCGGTTATGCGCCGATCATAAATGACTCCTTCGCTGGTAACTTCCAGTTTTGCCGCGTCGAATAATTCGTTGTTAAATTCATTTCGCCCGAGAAAAAAAAGCTTCGTTTGTTCAACGAATTTTTGCGTGTTTACAATTCCGCCACCGGTAACAACGCTGTATCCAAAAGGCGTTCCTGCTTTCCCGGATTGTGGTTCATCGCTGATGCGCGTAACGAAATCTGCTTCTCCCTGCACCGGCAAAGACCACGTGACGAATTCTTCAGCAGAAGCAAAAACACGCAGAATGTCCAGCGACCGGTGAAAAGATCTGCCGGTGAGTTGCTCCGCTCCGGTATAAAAGTTTCTCGCTGTTCCGGTAGTTTCAAGGGCCTTCCACGTAGGTGTGACCCTTCGGAAATTAAATGGATTGTAAACACCTGCAGCAATCCGCGACGAAGACGATTTTGTTTCATCGCCCATTACCGCAACCGTTTTGCCGCGTTTGTGCAGGGTCAGCGCCATCACACTTCCGGCGATCCCCTGTCCAACGATGAGGTAATCTGTTTTCACCCGGCAAAGATACTTGATACGGGGTTGGCAATTGGGAACTGGGGATTAAGGGATTCGGGTTGCTGGTGCTTACGCGTCTTCGAAAAAAATTTGACTCACGTGCTCTTCGAAGCATTTGAGCCACGCCCAAATTCCTTAACCCCTTAATTCCTAATCCCTGCTTCCGGATTAATTCAGGTCACAACACCGGCCCCGTTACACTAATTTTCGTAATTTTCCACCTCACACAAACAACCCGTAACCTATGCCCATTTTCTACATCGTACTTGGAGTATTCGGATTCCTCGTTCTCCTGCTTTCATTCGTCACCATTCAGCAGGGAACCGTAGGTATCACCACCATTTTCGGAAAATACAGCCGTACACTTTATCCCGGACTGAATTTCAAAATCCCGTTCATTGAGCGCGTCTTCAAAAGAATTTCGGTGCAGAACCGCTCGGTTGAACTCGGTTTCCAGGCGGTAACCATTGACCAGGCGAACGTAAACTTTACAGCGATGCTGCTGTATTCTGTATTCAACAGCGATGAAGTGAACGTGAAAAACGTAGCCTTCAAATTCGTCAACGAACAAAACTTCATGGCCGCACTCATCCGTTCCGTTGAAGGTTCGGTTCGTGCTTTTGTTGCAACGAAAAAACAATCGGAAGTTCTTTCCCTTCGCCACGAAACGGTGAACACAGTTAAAGAACAGCTTGACCAGACTTTGGAAACATGGGGTTACCACCTGATCGATCTCCAGCTGAATGATATTACATTCGATGAAGAAGTAATGCGTTCGATGGCGAAAGTAGTGGCATCAAACAACCTGAAAGCGGCTGCTGAAAACGAAGGACAGGCATTGCTCATCACGAAAACCAAAGCTGCGGAAGCAGAAGGTAACGCAATCAAAATTGCGGCGCAGGCAGAAAAAGAAGCGGCGCAATTGCGCGGACAAGGCGTGGCCCTCTTCCGTGAAGAGGTGGCCAAGGGGATGAGTCATGCTGCGAAAATGATGCAGGATTCTAATCTCGACGCGTCATTGATTCTCTTCAGCATGTGGACAGAAGCTGTGAAGAACTTTGCTGAGCATGGAAAAGGAAACGTGATTTTCCTCGATGGCTCTACCGAAGGCATGCAGAAAACCATGCGTGAGATGATGGCGGTAAGCCAGATGGATCTGAAGAACCAGGCGAAAAAGTAAATTCTTATCAAAGATCATTGGGAAAAAGCGGCGGAAGAAATTCTGTCGCTTTTTTCAATCTGAATACTGTCGAAACGTAGGTAGTGGGTCAGTTTCAAATAATAATTAACCACATACGAGTGACATAGAAAACATAGGCATAGTTCAAAATGAAGCACACATAGCATTACCAAAGGCAATGTTCGATGCTCATGTGAACTCAAACATTCTTACGCCCCGGAACCTATGTAAACTATGTCCCCTATGTGGTTGATAAAAAATCAAACGGACCCACTACCGAAACGTATCTGAAAGTTATTAATCAACTGCTTTTTACTAGATTTGGATATGGTCGTCACCAACTTCATCAATGAACAAAGACGTGTTTTTGATGATTTCTGTAAAGATCATCATGTGCAGAGATATCAGTTTGTATGAACGATAGAACCGGTAAGCGAAAGAAAGTTCGTGCTGCGAAACCTGTTCAAACAGTCGGTCGTCGTGAAAACGTTGACTTTCCTGATCTTGGTTTGTACGGTCTTGCCGCGAAAATCGATACCGGTGCCAATACAACCGCGCTTCACTGCCATCATGTGCGTGTCGAAAACGGCGTTCTCTTTTTTCGCTTGCTCGATGAAAATCATCCCGAGTACCAGGACCGCGAACACCGTTTCGAAAAGTTCGAACACAAAATTGTGAAGAGCTCTTTTGGCGAACAGGAACTCCGCTACATCATACGTACACGCATCACCATTGGCACACGGACCATCCGCGGGATTGTTTCCCTCACCGATCGTGCCACCATGAAATATCCTGTACTCATCGGAAGGCGCCTGCTGAAAAATCGCTTTCTTGTTGATGTGAATTTACTCAACGCACTTTCATCCTGAAACCATAACCCATGCGCATTGGTATTCTTTCCCGCAACGCACATTTGTATTCCACCGCACGACTGGTGGAAGCCGGTCAAAAACGCGGACACGAAGTTCATGTCATCGATCACCAGAAATGTGTACTCGTCATTGAGTCGAACAAACCACGCGTCATTTACCGGGGCGAGGAACTCCAGCATTATGATGCAATTATTCCACGCATCGGTGCCAGCGTAACTTTTTACGGTGCCGCTGTTGTGCGCCAGTTCGAACAGATGCACACATTCTCCACGCTCGAATCGCAGGCGCTTGTGCGTTCCCGCGATAAACTCCGCAGCCTGCAGTTGCTCGCGAAAGCGGGTGTGGGCATGCCGAAAACAGCTTTTGCATCGAGCCCGAAAAATATCGACGACGTACTTAACCAGGTGGGTGGCGCACCGGTTGTGATCAAGCTGCTCGAGGGCACACAAGGCATCGGTGTTATTCTTGCGGAAACAAGAAATTCGGCGAAGTCGGTTATCGAAGCTTTCCTGGGCGTTGAAGTAAACATTCTCGTACAGGAATTTATTGCTGAAGCTGGTGGTGCCGATGTCCGCGCGTTTGTTGTCGACGGACAAATTGTTGGTGCTATGCGCCGGCAGGGAGCTGAAGGAGATTTTCGTTCCAACCTGCATCGTGGTGGAAAAGCATCACTGCTCGAACTTTCACCGCAGGAAAAAGCAACCGCAATCAAAGCCGTAAAAAAACTCGGGCTGATCGTTGCGGGTGTCGACATGCTGCAATCATCACGCGGTCCACTGGTGATGGAAGTGAATTCATCGCCCGGCCTCGAAGGAATTGAAGGTGCAACAGGCGTTGACATTGCCGGAAAAATTATTGAGTATATCGAGCGGAATGAGTTTCATCAGCATCTGTAATTGTCGGCTTCGATACGGTTTTTATTTTTTGTCACTTCGAGTGCGAAGCGTATCGGGAAGCGACAAAAAATAAAAATCACTCAGCCTGACAATTAAAGACCAAATTCGTAAATCCTTCAATGGGCAAACCTTTCATCATTCAGGGCAAATCAATTTCACCCGGCCATCACGCCCAGGTCGTTTTGAATTCTTACAAACTACCTACGCATACAGTTATCGAAATTCCGGTTTTTGTTTTCAACGGAAAAAAACCGGGGCCGACCATTTTGTTTCTCGCGGGAATGCACGGCGACGAAATAAACGGAGTTGAAATTGTGCGCCAACTGGTGATGCGTGACGACGTGAAAAATCTGAAACGCGGATGCGTGATCGCCATTCCCGTTATCAATATTATTTCATTCATTGCCGGTTCACGCGATCTGCCCGATGGCCGCGACCTTAACCGTTGCTTCCCGGGAAATACAACAGGATCGCTTGGAAGCCGGATTGCACACGACCTGATTGAAACCATTATTCCGCAGATCGATTTCGGCATCGACTTTCATACCGGCGGCGCGAAAATTACCAACTACCCGCAGATCCGTTGCGTATTCAGCGACAAGAAAAATCTCGAGCTCGCGAAAATATTTGCTCCGCCGCTCGTGTTGAATTCTCCCTTCCGCGATAGCACATTGCGCAAAGAAGCTGCAGCACGCGGCAAGCAGATTCTTGTTTTTGAAGGTGGGGAATCGCACCGTTTCGATCGCCCGAGTATCCGTGAAGGGCTTGATGGATGCATCCGCACACTGAACCATTTCAAAATGATCGACGCCGACGTGCCCGATCACAAACCGGTTTTCCTCGCGAAAACATCGTGGATACGCGCAAGAAGTTCGGGTCTTTTTCACACGATCCAACACTACGGTGCACAAGTGAAAAAAGGAGACACCATCGGAATGATCTGCGATCCGTATGGGGAAGTGGAGCACAACATCATTGCACCGAACTCGGGTTACATCGTTGGGATTAACAACCAGCCGGTGGTGAACCAGGGAGACGCGTTGATTCATATTGGTGTTGCCGGATAAAAGAAGAAGTGTCAGTATCAGCGTCAGTCCGTGTAAAGACACTGGTGCTTACAGGGAGATTCTGTTCAAATAAAAATCAGTGTTCTTGGTCTGACTGACGCCGACACTGATACTGACACTTAGAATTCCCGTGAAAAAAAATCAGTAGCCCTGATCTGACTGACGCTGATACCGACACTGTTTTCACTCAAACGGATTCTTCGGCTTCTCCTTTTCCTTCACTACATCCGACACGTGCGTCGGTTGCGCCGGTGCCTGGTAAACCTGCTGCACATTCTGCCACGGCTGACCAAAACTATCGATGTGTTGTTGCTGTCGTAGTGCGGTCATACGCTCCTGGTAACGCACTTCCCATCTGCCCGACTCCTGAAGCGCGCGGTTGTATTCCCGGATTTTTGTTGCTTGGATGATCAGAAAAATTAATCCAACCAGGCCAAGGCCTACGCCTCCCAAAGGAATGATCGAACAGCACACCAGAATTCCGCCGGTGAGTCCCATTGCCATTCCCGGTTTGGAATCTTTGGGAAACATAAAGCGTACACGAAATTCTTCAGCAACACCGTATGCCACTGCATTGGTTACCATAAACTGCCAGAAAAATCCGAAGACAGGAATCAGGCACAACCAAACGGCGCCGGGTTCCATTTTCCGGATGTCCTTCGAAACCTGGTCAAGTGCTTTGTTCATGGTCATGCACCACACGATGAGGACGATGAGTCCGCCCAGAACGAAAATTATCCGGATCATGTCTACGATGTCGATGAAGTTCATAAACGAATTTACGATTTGCGCCGTTTCATTATTGATTTGCGGCCGCGGCCGCAAGTAATTTTTGCTTTTTTTCGCTTTCTCTTCGTTCAAGGGATATGTGACCCTTTCACGCTCGGATCGATTCATTTCCGAATGTAACGATTGACTCCGGAGGAGTCACATGTCCCTTGAACGAAGTGAAAGGGTTTGATTCATGACTCCAGAGGAGTCACATGTCCCTTGAACGAAGTGAAAGGGTCTGATTCATGACCCCGAAGGGGTCAAATGTGAATTGAACAAAGTGAATTGGGTGTCCCCGACCCTGAAGGGGTCGAATATTATTCTCAAAAAATTCCTTGTTGCCGCAGGCGAAAATCGTAATTTTTATTTCGGTCTCCACTTCTCCCATTCATCTTGCTTCGGCGGCTGATTTTCCGGATTGCTGTATCCCGGCGGCGGCGTATGCGGCCATTGCTGCGGTTGCTGCACCGATGGAAAGGATTCCTGCGGCGGATAAAAAGGTTGCTGCTGAAAATGTTGTGCCGGTTGAAACGGTGAAGTTGCTTCGCCGGTAAGTTGTGTTTTGAATCCGGCAAGTTTCGCCCAGTAAATCACAAAGAGCACAACGGCCGTCACGTAAAGTAAAATGGTGACTACGCGTTCGTCGATCATCATCGTGAGCAATGCGGTTACTGCAAAAAAACTAAATGCCCAGCCCACACCCAATCCGGGTTTGGTTTCAAACTCTACAATTTGCCTGCGCTTGAATTCTTCTGATAGCGATTCTGCCAGCTGATAAATCACGTAGAATATCCAGATGCTGCCGAAAGCTGGAATAATGGTCAGCCACAATTGCGTTACTGATAACGAACGCAGGTCCGGAGAGATTTTTTCAAAAACAGATTGTATCGTTGTGATGAACAGCACGATCACGACTTGAGCGGCGAAAAAAAAGATCACGTAGAAAATCCACGCGGCAGCACCTCCTCCTTCGTGATAAACTGGTTCCATGGCTTCAATCGTTTCTGATTACGAAATCCATTTACTCATATCGGTGAGGTCCGGAGCGGTCCAGTTTCCCGGAGGTGTCCATGTGGTTGTTCCGTCCCAGCCGGGAGCGGCACGCTGCACCACGGGAGCCGGTTGCGCAGGTTGCACGGGCTGCTGAAATTGGTGTTGCGAAAACGGGTTCTCCATCCGGGTTTGTTGCTCGAAAGGGAAATAGAACGGAATTTCCACGCGCTCTTTATCGATGCGTTCCACAAATGCATTCAACCGGTCGCGGTGCATAAACATACACATGCAAACGGCCAGCGACATAAAGAAACTCAGAGCGGGATGCAGGCCCGGCATCAGCATTCGTGCCAGCAGAACGATAATACCTACCGAGCAGGCGATCATGCCTATTTCAATTCCGGGACGGCCTTCATCGGATTTCCATCCGCGGCCATAATATTCCTGCGCCAACGATTCGCTTGTGTTTTTTACGCAGATGAATTGCCACACCAATCCGAACAGGGGAACAAACACCAGCCACACCGAACCCGGATCCATTCTCCGGTTCATCGGCGAACAGGCTTTCAGTGCTCGGCTCATGCTTATCAGCCAGATCACCATAAATGCGATGACCAGAAAAAACTCAATGATCTTTCCGAAGAAATAAAGCCATAAAGGCCCTCCGACAACTGTTAACGTTAGCATTGCGGATACTAATGTGCAACAATTATTCGCTGCACGGAAGTGAACGCGAACGTTTTTCTTTTTTGATGTATCTTGAAGCCTCATGAAATTCCGCTTTTCGTTGAAACGTATTCTTCCTTTTTTGCTTCTCGCTGCGATGATCTTCGCTTCCTGCGGAGGAGAAAAAATTTGCGCCGGACTGAATAAAGAAACCGGGAAAAGCAATACGTCGAAAGGTGCGCGGCGCGGAAACCGCGGAGGATATAAAACTCCCGGGGAATTGTCGGCACGCGACCGACAAAAAAAGCGGATCAAAAAATCGAAGCGCCGCGCGGCCAAAGGAAGAAGCACTACTGGAAAGAAAGGATTCCGCATAGGGTTTAGTGTGAAAGGCCGAAGCGGTAAAGTGAAGGGATCGGGTGGCGGCAGAGTAAGAAGCTGAATGGAGACGTCATTGCGATTGCCTTCCGTCATTGCGAGCGAAGCAATCCCATCTTTTAAAGCCGGGATTGCTTCGCTCCGCTCGCAATGACGCCTCCAAACTCCCGTCTCCGAACTCCAAACTCTTACTACCTTCGCCGCAATGACCCACACCATCATCATTTACACCGACGGTTCTTCCCGCGGAAATCCAGGTCCGGGCGGATATGGAATTGTTTTCCTCATGGGAAATAAAATGAAAGAAATGTCGGAAGGTTTTCGCCTCACCACCAACAACCGCATGGAACTGATGAGCGTTATTGTTGCGCTGGAAACGCTGAAAGGTGAGGGACACGATGTGACCATAATTTCTGATTCGAAATATGTGGTGGAAAGCATCAACCAGAAATGGGTCTGGGGATGGGCGCAAAAAAATTTCAAGGGAAAAAAGAACCGGGACCTCTGGGAACGGTTTCTTGACATTTATCCAAAGCATAAATTAAAAATGCAATGGGTAAAAGGCCACGCCGATAATCCGTTCAACGAACGGTGTGATGTGCTTGCGGTTTCCGCAGCATTAGGAAAAGATTTGCAGATCGATCAGGAATACGAAGACCTCCGGGAATAACCCGTTACTTGTTGGGGTTATAAAAATTGAACCGCCACAAATAACCGATCAAAAGTGAGCCCTGTTTCCCTTTCCCAAACGAGGCAGCAATATAGGCTTCGCGCTGCCGGTCGTTTCTTCCGGTCCAGATAAAACCGACCTGCGTTTCCACTTTGTAAAAAGCACGGAACATGTAGAATCCGGCGTAATCGTCAGAACGCTCCGGGGTAGAAATATTATCGGCAACGAAAACAGTTTCTACGTGATTGAATTCTTTCCTCCGGTCGACCCGCCCGAGATTCACAGAAACGCCTGCGCCAAAATATACGACATCACCTTGCGCGTTCATGTTGTAATTCACATGTGCAATTACAGGTAAAGTAAACACTCCTGCGCGCGACGGTTTGAGACTGTCGCGATACCATTTGATGTCCGGTGGTACCTGGGAGTGATTGAAGTTCGGCGTGTACATCTGGAAGCTGGAGAACAACACCGATGGACGTACTGTCGCTGTGTAAAAAATTCTCTGATCAGGAGATGTTAAAGTGCAAGCCACCATTCCCGTAATTCCGAACGTCGCTCCGTCTCCCGGTTTTACAACGAAATTTTCGGTACTGTCCATCTCAAAGTTGTGGTTCCGGATCGAATCCACTTCGTAGAAACTGCGGTCATTGCTCAGGCGAAAAACTCCACCTTGAACGCCAATGCCAAAATCAAAAATCAATTGAGCAGGCAGCATG
>Ga0193752_1000260_pt1 | contig 57578 bp, 38 predicted proteins | sample H1c1metaG_FD_144924 | JGI IMG/M metagenome (GOLD analysis project Ga0193752, IMG submission 144924) | Soil microbial communities from a riparian zone of the East river system, Colorado, United States - H1c1 | ecosystem: Environmental > Terrestrial > Soil > Riparian zone | place: USA: East River...
ATGAGCGTGCCGGATACGGTGCGTCACGGTTCGGCCAAGGTCATTTTCGAGTCATATCCGGTCGTCGGCTTCAACTTCCGCATGACGGACATCCAGGCGGCCGTCGGCCGCGAACAGCTCAAGCGATTGCCCGCAATAGTGGCCCGGCGGCGGGAGATCGCGGACCAGTACCGTCAACTGATGCGCGACATTCCGGGAATCATGCTGCCGCAAGAGCCCGCCTGGGCGCACAGCAACTGGCAGAGTTTCTGCGTGCGACTGCCGCAGCATCTCGATCAGCGCGGGGTCATGCAGCGCATGCTCGACGCCGGCGTGTCGACGCGCCGCGGCATCATGTGCAGCCATCGCGAAGAGCCGTATCGTGATGCGCGCCGGTTCGGCGACCTGGATCATTCCGAAGCCGCGCAGGATCATTGCATCGTGTTGCCGCTCTACGGACAGATGACGCAAGACGACGTGCAAAAGGTCGCCGCGACGATGCGCAGCGCCATGTCCGTCTCGTGACGAACGAGCGGCCTGTCGTGACCACGCCGCTCGTCAGTTTCGTCGTGCCCTGCTACAAGCTCGCGCACTATCTACCGAATTGCATCGACTCGATTCTCGGCCAGGCGAATGCGAACGTCGAATTGATCGTGATGGACGACAATTCGCCCGACGACACCCAGGCGGTTGCCGCACGCTACGCGTCCGATCCGCGCGTCAAGTACGTTCGCAACGATCCGAACCTCGGTCACCTGCGCAACTACAACAAGGGCATCGGCCTCGCCACGGGAAAATACGTCTGGCTCATCTCCGCCGACGATTGCCTGCGCGCGAAAGACGCTGTCGAGCGCTTCGTCGGACTGATGGAAGCGAATCCGAAGATTTCCTACGCGTTCTGCCCGGCCATGGAGCTCTCCGCGGATAACCGGGAGGTCGGCATCGTGCAATGGGCGCGCCCGTTCGCCGCGGACGCCACGATCCCGGGGCCGCAGTTCATGCGGCTGCTCGCGGAAGGAAATTGCGTTTGCGCTCCGTCGGTCATGGTCCGCCGCAGCTGTTACGAAACGTCCGGCCCGTTTCCGCTCGACCTGCCGCACGCCGGCGACTGGTACCTGTGGTGCGCGTTCGCCGCCATCGGAGACGTCGCCTTCGTGGCCGAGCCGCTCGTTTGCTATCGCGTGCACGGCGCGAACATGTCGCTCAACCTGCTCGACAAGAAGATGGCGCTGGTGCGCGCCGACCAGAATGGCGTTCGCTGGCGCCTCAAGGAGATGGCCGAGCGCACCGGCTTGAGCACGGTTGCCGACGCCTGTCTCGAGCGGCTTGCCCACCGCGCCGCGGTCGACCTGGCCGAACAAGTGCCGGCGCCCTCGCCCGAAAAATTGCGGCACGATATCGAAGCGCTGCCCGAACGACAACTCGCGAGGTCGCAGCGCAAGAATTACCTCGGCTCGGTCGTGCGCCAGGCCGCCGACCAGCTGTATCGGCGCGGCGATTTCGAAGCCGCGAGGTCTTACTACCGCGCGGCACTCAAGGACGATCCACGCCAGCATTCGGTGCGCGCCAAGCTGTTTCTTGCACGACTCGGCCCTGCGGGCCGGGCACTGCGCGACGCGGTCCGCGGGCTGCGCACTCCAAAGGCTGCCGGATGAGCGCGCCGGCCAGTGGCGGCCGCGCGTTCACCATCCTGCGAAACGTCGTCACGAACTGGGCGGGTTTCGCGGTCAACGCCATCGTCACGCTGCTGCTCACGCCCATCGTCCTGCATGAGCTTGGCGCGGCGCAGTACGGCATCTGGGTGCTCACCTCGAGCGTGATCGGCTACTACGGCCTGCTCGATCTCGGCTTCCGCGGAGGAGTGACGCAATACCTCACGCGTTACCTTGCGGTCGGCGACATTGACAAGGCGAGCCGCTGCATCAGCAGCGCGGTCTTTGCGCTCGCGGGCATGGGTGTCGCGCTGGTGTTCCTCAGCATCGTGATGGCTTACCTCGCGCCACACCTGTTCCAGATCCCTGCCGAGGTGAAGCCCGCGGCGTTCTGGTGCATCCTGATCGTGGGATGTGCGAGCGCACTGCAGTTCGCGTTTTTTCCGTTCACCGCGGTGTTCACCGCGAAGCAGCGCTTCGATCTCGCCAACTACATTGGCATCGGCACTCGCATATTGACGGCCATCATGGTCGTTGCCGCGCTCAAGAACGGTTACGGACTGATTGGCGTCAGCGCCGCCACCTGCAGCGTGGCGGTGATCGACTACCTGATCCGCTGGCGCGTCGCGCGCCGCATCGCACCCGAACTGCGCGTCGCGCGCTCGCTGGTGAGCCGCGCCGGGTTCAAGGAGATCCTCACGTTCGGCGGGTGGAACTTCCAGATCTCCGTGTCGAGTTATGCGGAGATGCATCTTCAGACCATCATCATCGGCCTGATGATGCCGATCGCGGCGGCCGGACACTACGCGCTCGCCACCGGGCTCGCCATGCAGATCGGGGCCGTCCTCGGCCCGATCGGGCAGGTCATCTACCCGGCGGCCGCGGAGTTGCACGCGCGCGGCGAACATCACAACCTGCAGCGACTGTTCCTCGACGGCACGCGGCTCGTCCTGCTCGCGGCCATACCGGTGTTGCTGATCGCATGCTTCTGGGCAGAGGACTTCTACCGTCTGTGGATCGGCGCGGAGTACGTCTCCGGCGAGACCTTCGTATCGGTCGCGACCCTGTTGCGCGTGCTGTGCTTCAGCCTGCTACTGGGTTATACGGCCAACATCGCCGGACAGGTCCTTCTCGGGAGCGGCCGGATCAAACTACTGGCGCTGTCGCTCATTTCTGGGTCCGCGCTCAACCTCGTGCTGGTGACGACGCTGGTACGCCCCATCGGCCTGCTCGGCGTCGCATGCGCCTCGGTCGCGGCGGCCGCGTTGGCCCACGGCCTGCTCGTGCCCCGGGCACTGCAAACCACGGTGGAATTCCCCGTGCGCCGCGTCTTCCTCGCAGCTGCCGCGCGGCCCGCGGCGGTGGCGGTGGTTCTTTCCGCCATCTTCTATGCGATCCGCCTCACCGGATCCGCCACGAGCTGGAGCCTGTTGTTCCTGCACGGCGCGGTCGCCGGAATCGCGGTCGCGGTCACGGTGCTCGCCATCGGCGTCAGCGCGGCGGAACGCCGTGATTACGTCTGGCAGCCGCTGCGCCGGTTGTTAGGCCAGCCCAAGGCGTCGGCCTGATCGGCGCTACTTCCTGCCCAGCAGGCTGCGCAGGACGCCCTTCCAGGCACTGAGGCGGAACGGGCGATAACTCGCCGCCTTGAGGTACGCCTTGGTCGCCTGCCAGGGCCGGTCCGCGGCGTGCCAGGCCGCGAGTTCCCACAGGCTCGCCAGCGCATCGCGCACCACCGGTTTCGGAACGCTCTGGCCACGCGGGGAGTCGAGCGCGCGGCGCAGCACCGTCTCCCGATCCCGGGCACGTTGGCCCGAATCGTTGGTCATCTGCGCCTCGTGAATGCGATAGCGCGTCAGGGGTTCACGGCACAGCGCAACGCGGCCACCGGCGGCGGAATAGCGCAACCACATGTCCCAGTCCTGCACGCCGTGTTGTTCCACCGCGAAACCGCCCAACGACTCGAACTGCCGCTTGCGCATCAGCACGCTCGAGAGCGTGATGAAATTGCCCCTGAGCAGAGGCTCGAACACATCGCCGTCGTACAGGGTGACGCTGTCCGACTGCCGCTGGCGCGAGCGCGACAGGTCGCCGAAATTGTCCCGGTCCGTGTACACCATCGCGACCGGTTCGCGCGCCAGCGCCAATTGCTTCGACAGCTTCTCCGGCAGCCATTCGTCGTCCGCGTCGAGGAAGGCGAGCCATTCCCCGCGCGCCTGTGCCGCGGCCAGATTACGGGCGCGGTACGGCCCACCCCGATGCTGGCGCAGCAGCGTGATGCGGTCTCCGTAGGCCTGCAACAGCTCCCAGGAGCCGTCCGTGGATTCGTCGTCGACCACGATGACTTCGACCGGAACGCCGATGCTCGCCAGGGCGCAATTGACCGCCCCTGCGACGTAAGCTTTTCCGTTGAAGTTCGGAATGATGACGGTGACGAGGGGAATCTGCGGTGTGGTCATGACGGTACTCTGGCACTAACTTCCTGCGGCACAACAATCTCACGGATCGTACGCTCGAGTTGCGCATCGAGTGAAAGCTGATCGAACTGCTCGAGAACATGCGCGCGGCCGGCCTGGCCGAGAGTGGCCCATAAGTCCGGGGCGTTGATCAGGGCACACATGCGGTCGGCGAGAAATTCCACGTCGCGCTCGGGCGCCAACCACCCGCTCACACCGTCGATAACGAGCTCGGGAATTCCACTGTGCCGGGTGCTCAACACGGGGAGCCCGGCCGCCATCGCTTCCATGATCGACACCGGGATTCCTTCCTGGTCGCCGTCCTGCGCCGTGACACTCGGCGCGACGAAGATATGAGCTCCCGCAAGCAGGTCGCGCACGTGGTCGTTGTCCTGCCATCCTAACAAACGCACCTGGGCCCCGAGGCCGAGCTCGTCGATCAGCGCGCGCATGGCCGGCATCAGCGGGCCGTCGCCGACCAATGAATATTCCACCGCGAAACGGCACCGCGGCAGTGCGCGACCGAGCGCGCGAATAGCGTATTCAAGGCCTTTCTTCTCGACGAAGCGACAGATCGAGATCATGCGCACCGGCTGCCCGGCTTCAAGTTGACGCTCGCGGTATTCGAATTTGCGTGTGTCGGCGCCCATGTGATGCACGCGGATTTTCTGCGCCGGACAGCCGTATTGCACGAGCGCACGAGCCCAATGATCGCTGACCGGCAAAAATAGGTCACACCGCCTGAAGAGCGGCTGATAGTAGTCGGGGCCGTGCGCGGCGATCACGGTGCTCAGATCGGCACCGTGAAAGACGACCGCGAACCTGCCGGTCACCATGCCAGCTTCGAGCAGCGGCAACATGCGTGCGCCGACGTGACCGAAGTGGCAAAGAATCAGGTCGAATGGCTCATGGCGCCAGAAGGCGGCGGCGTCAAAATACGTGCGCGCGACCACGTGGTCGAAAATGCGTCCGACGTGTCGCAGTGCTCGCGGCAAGGCGCGCGGGCGTCGCGCCCCGAGGTGCGCCATTTCGATTGCGAAGCGAACGAAGCGTTTCAGGGGATTAGCGGGCGGCCACGTGAAGTAGTTGGAACGCTCGAGTAATCCGTCGCGGACTACCGATGACTGCACGTCGCGCACGATGCCAGGCGGATCCGAAAACACCTGCACGTCGTGTCCGCGGCGAATGAGATCCGCGACCTGGGCGATGATGAAAGTTTCGGACGCAGTGGGAAACTGTACGCAGACGACCGCGATTCGCATGCTGTGTCAGCCCGCGGCCGCTGCGAGATGGGCGCCACGGAGCCCGTGCGGCCGTCCGGAAGCGCCATTGTTGTAGGAAATTCCATGACGCGAATTTGCGACGCCGTGCACATCCAGCAGTATTCGCAAATGTGCGACGCCGCAGCAGATTGACCTTGCCATACTACGGGACAAGAATGCCGCGCCCACTTGCCTGCAAGGCGCTCCCGAAAACGGCGGCGCGGATATCCCTAGCAACACAGGATCATCAATGGACATGCAAAATTCCGGGCTGAATCGAACTCTGGTCGGCAAATGGTCTCTCCGGCTGATTCCTCTGCTGCTGCTGCTGCCCGGGATCGTGCTGGCACAGTCGACGGTCGAAGTGAGCAACGTCTCGCAGTTGCAGAACGCGCTCAACAGCGCGAACAACGGCGGTGGCAACGTCATCATTTCGGTCAACGACGGCACCTACTCACTGAGCGACACCCTCTACGTCAACGCTCCAAACATCACGATCAAAGGAAAGTCCGGCAATCGTAGCAGCGTCATCATCCAGGGTGATGCCATGTCGGCCAATGCGTCGATCGGAAACGTGATTCGCGTCGCGGCCAACAACTTCAAGCTCGATGGCGTCACCCTGCAGCGGGCCGGCTGGCACGCAATCCAGGTGGCGGGCGAAAGCAACGCCGACGGGGCGGTCATCACCAATTGCGTACTGCGCGACACGTACGAGCAACTCATCAAGGTCACGAAGAATGGCTCCACGGTGTCCGACAACGGTCGGGTCGAGAACTGCCTGTTCGAGTATTCGGCTGGGCGCGCTCCGTATTACTACACCGGCGGTATCGATGCTCACGGCGCCAAAGGCTGGGTAGTCCGCGGTAACACGTTCCGCGGCATCGCGAGCCCCAGTGGTTCCGTCAGTGAGTTCGCCGTGCACTTCTGGGACGATTCCGCTAACAACACGACTGAGCGCAACACGATTATCGATTGCGACCGGGGTATCGGCTACGGGTTGCAGGGCTTTGCGACGAACGCCGGCGGCACCATCCGCAACAACATGGTGTACCACTCCAACAACGGCGCGCCCTTCGCAGACGTCGGTATTGCTCTCGAGAACAGTACGAACACGCAGGTTTACAATAATACGGTCTACTTTGCTAACAACATGTCGTGGTCGATGGAGTACCGCTTTGCGGCAACGACCGGCGCGGTGTTCACGAACAACCTCTCGAACAAACCGATCCAGGCGCGCGACGGCGGAAGCGGGACTCAGCAGTCCAACGTCACGAACGCCTCGTCCAGCTGGTTTAAGGGACTCTCCAGCGGGGATTTGCACCTGGCAAGCGGAGTCAGCTCGGTCGTGAATGCCGGCCGGGCCGTTTCGGGTTTGACCGACGATTTTGACGGCGATGCGCGCGGCAGCGATGCCGGCATCGATATCGGCGCGGACGAATTCGGTGGAGCCGCGGGCGTCAAAAAGCCCAATCCGCCGACCGGCGTTTCGACGCAGTAAAGGTCGCGATGACGTCCGCGCCGCTGCGGCGGGGCGGACGTCTCACTTTTGGCACGGAGCTTCGACTCCTCGGCGGCATTGCCGCGGGAAGCCGGGTAGCATGTCCGCCGTTTGCGCCGTTGCGCGCGCGCGCCTGCCCTCAAGCCCGACTGTCACAATGAGCCTGCGTCACCGCCTGTCCGAATATGCAAAGTACGAATCCCGCATTTGCCAGGAGTTGATGGGGCTCGGCGGCCTGTCCGCCGCCACCGCGTTGCGCGTGATCGGCCGGAACAGACGCGCCATCGAGCTCGAGACTTCCGTCCACAGAAACGCCCTGTCCGCGATTGCCGAACCGATCATCGAGCGACGCTTCCGCAAAGCGCTGCGCGCCACGCCCGCGCTCGAAGGCTTCATGGAGAATCTCGCTCCGCAACATTCGACGCAGGTTTTTTTCGACGATCCCGAGCGGCTGCTCGGCCAGCGCATCCTCGTCATCAAGTCCCCGCGCGGCGCCGAAAAAGGCGTGCTGCTGATGGACTATTCGTTTGTGTTTCCGCTCCTGATCCGTTACTTCGATCTGCAGGCGATCGCGCACCGCTACTATCTGGTCACCGAACCGAGCTGGTCGGGCCTGTGCGATCGCGAGGTCATGTGTGTGGCGGGTCGCGGATTCCCGGTGTTCGTCCAGACCAACGAACCGCGCGACATCGCGTTCCTCGAACGTCTAGATCTCGACACGATTCCGGTACCGATTGCCGCGAATTGGTGGGTCGACACCCGCGTGTTCCATCCCCTGCCCGCAGTTACGCCGGACGCCGACCTCGTCATGAATTCCGCGTGGTCGGGCTTCAAGCGGCACGGCGAAGTGTTCGAAGCCCTGGCGCGGCTGCGCGCGCGCGGTATCAAGCTCAAGACATTGTTGGTCGGTTACACCGGGGACATGACACGAGCCAACGTCGAAGCGATGGCGCGACAGCATGGAGTGTTCGACCAGCTCGAGATTTTCGAGAAACTGCGGCCGCACCAGGTCAACGAAGTCATGAATCGCGCCAAGGTGAATATCATCTGGTCGCGTCGCGAAGGTTCCAATCGGGCCATCATCGAGGGTTTCGCCGCCGGCGTGCCCGGCATCCTGCGCGAGGGATTCAACTTCGGACACAAGTATCCGTACATCAATCGGCAGACGGGCGCGTACGCCTCGCAGTCGACATTGCCCGACACGCTTCTGAGGATGATTCGCGATCGCGCGAGCTTCGATCCGCGCACGTGGATGGTTGCGAACATGAGTCCGCAAATCGCGACACGTGAGATCGACGAGCACATTTCAGCTTACGCCGCGAAGAAGGGAGAACCCTGGTCACGCGGCGAGCTTGCGCAGAAGGTCACCTCGCTGCATTCGATGGCCTACTGGAATGAAAGCGAGCGTGCGCGTTTCGATGCGGACTATGCCTTCCTGAAGGCGAGCCGGATTCGTTGAAAATTCTTCCGCGCGCAGGCGCATACCGCGAGCTGATCTGTGATCTGTTTCACATTGAGGGCAGCGTTACTAGAAACCTGCAATGGTTTGCGGCTAAGACCGGGTGTGCGCTATCACAGACAATTGCGCGGTGAAATTACATCCTATTTACTGCACGGAATTCGCAAGGCACGGCCATGGCATCATGACCCGCCCGCGGCTTGAAGGACGTCAAGAAACTCATTGGATGGATGCCTGATCCCGAGCGAAGGCTTGCCACGGACAGCATCGAAAAGGACTAACGAAATGTTGACCAGTCGAAACCAGAATTCGCACAAACAACTTCCACCCTGTCGGCACCGCACTCCGTTGGGGTTGCTGCTCGCGACCGCGGGGCTCTTGTTAGGCGCGAACGGACTCACGCATGCGCAATCGGCGTTGCCGCGCATGACGATCGACCAGATGCAGTACACCGGCGCGTTCCGCCTGCCATCGGGCACGTTCGGCAGTTCGAGCGCCAACTACTCGTACGGCGCGATCGGCTACAACCCGACCCGGAAATCGCTGTACGTCGCTGGCAACGAACAGGAAGGTGCAATCGCCGAATTCGCCGTTCCTGAGATCGTAAACAGCACGCGGCTCGCGGATCTGAAAACTTCCGGCACACCGCTGCAGGCCTTTACCAACGTGACCAAGAAGGCTTCCATCGACGCTGGCCAGGGAATACGCATCAGCGGCATCTTCTATTCCGGCGGCAGGCTGCTCGTGAACGTCTATCGCTTCTACGACCTCGGGCCGTTCCTCACCAAGCAGGCCCTGATCCTCTCGAACGCGACTGACATCAAGGGATCGACGACACGGGGGTACATCAGCACGGCGGGCGACTCCTCTGCCGCCGGCTGGGTGTCCCCGATTCCCACGGCTCTGCAGTCCATGCTCGGTGGTACGCACATGTGCGGGTTCACGTCTAGCACGGCGCGCGCACTCGTTTACAACTCGAGCGAAGGTCCCGCCGCCTACTCTTTCAATCCCGTGGCGGCGATGGCGAGCGATGCATCCAGCATGCCCACGAATGCGCTGATGCGCTTCACGCCGGACCAGGGGCTCGTCACACGTGACGAGCTGTACAACAACAATCTAACTAACAAGTTGTGGACGTTCATCTCCGAAGGTTCGTTCGGCATGGTCATGCCGGGCACGCGCACGTACATGGTGCTTGGCGGGTCCGGTGGCCACGAAAGCGGTGTCGCATATGGCGATCCGCCGTACGGCGGCTACAAGGGCTACTACGCAAAGGACCAGAAAGACAACTATCCGTACTACTGGCTGTTCGACATCAACGATTTCGACAAGGTGCGCAAAGGGCAGATGAAGCCGAGCGACATCCGCCCGTACGCCGTCGGCAAGTTCAATGTGCCATTCGCGACGGGCACTTGGTCGCCGGTGTCCGGCGGCAGCTATGACGAGTCGACCGGCACTCTCTACCTGTCCGTGTATCGCGCGGATTCGCAAAGCGGCGGCAACCCGCCGGTAATCGTGACCTATAAGGTTGGCTCGTCGCAGCCGTCGCAGCCGCGGCCGATGCCGCCCGTAAACACCAGCGCGCAGTAGTCCCTTCCCTCAGCTGACTCCGGGGCACGCCGGCGGCAGCGTCATTCGCGACCGTCCGGCGGCGCTGCCCGCGCGGGCGGAACTGCGTACCGGAATCCTGAATTCCCAGCGGGCGGCGCGTGCGCCGCCATTGGGCGGGTGCAATACTGCAGCCGCGGCCCAGCATGATGCCTTTGAACGATGGCCGTCCATGCGCGAATGACCATCGACAACGTTGCCAAGATCCTGCACGTGGCACTGATCCTAGTGTCAGTGCTGTTCTACGCCGTTCGAAAGCGGGAACGTAAGCCGGCCATCCGCCGGCCGGGTCCCACTTCGCCAAGATGATCACCGACATTCTTGCTGTCGGATTGATGATCCTGTTCGTGGTCCTTGGGTTCACGCAACCGTTTGTCGCCCTGTGCGGCGTGATTTGGGTCGACCTGTTCAAGCCACAGCTGCTCTCGCAGTCGTTCCTCTACGACCGACCGCTGTCGATGATCATGACGGCGTTTTTTGCGCTGAGCATGTTGTTCAACATCAACAAGCTTCGCTGGCCCAAGCACCCGTTGTACGTGTTCGTCGTTGCGACGTTCATGGCGTGGATCACCGTCACGACGTTCCTCGCCCAGTTTCCGGATGCGGCCTGGTTCAAATGGGATGCGGCGTTCAAGACGATGTTGTTGGCCTCGTTCATCCCGTTTGCCCTGATAAATCGCGAACAGATCGAGCTGTTCCTGTGGACGCTCATCGGCACGATGGGATTCTTTTTCTTTGACGCGGGCGTCAAGTCGCTGTTCGGCGGCGGTGGATATGGCGTGGCGCTCGTGAGCGAAAACGAACGCGTCATCTGGAACGAAGGCAGCACGCTCGCGACACAGGCGATCAGCGCCCTGCCGCTGCTGTACTTCGCGGGCAAACACTCGCTGCTTGCCAAGCGAATCCCTGCGTTGAAGTTCATTCTCGCTGGTCTCGCGATAACCGGCCTGTTGCTGTTGATCGGCACCCAGGCGCGCACCGGCCTGGTTGCGCTGCTGGCGCTGATCCTGCTGGCACTCAAGTACACCCGCTCGCGCGGCACGATCATCGCGATCGCAATCATCGCGCCACTGCTGGCGATGCCATTCCTGCCACAGGCATGGATGGATCGCATGACGACTATCACGAGTTCGCAGCAGGAATCGTCTGCCCAGGGACGCGTGGTCGTGTGGCGCTGGACGATCGACTACGCCAACGAACACCCTTTCACGGGTGGTGGATTCAATGCGTATTTCGCTAATGCCGGGCAGCTCGGAAAGTACGCGCGGGAAGGCGAAGTCGTCATCAACAATCCCCACGGCAAGGCGTTTCACAATATTTTCTTCGAGGTCCTGGGCGAACACGGCTACGTCGGCCTCGCGCTGTTCATGACGATCGTGATCCATACGCTGCTGGTCAGCCGGCGGATATTCGTCAGGAAGGACAACGACGAGTGGCTGCGATCATTTGGCCTGTGCGTCTTCATGTCGACCGCGGTGTACGTCGTCGGCGGAATGTTCATCGGCGTCGCTTTCTATCCCTGGCTCTACTACATGTATGGCCTCGCCGTCGCGCTGAGCGCGGTCGTCGCGCCGGTGATATCGACGAACGAAGAGGAGAACGCCGCGGACGCGCGTCTCCCGCCACGTGGCCGCGGAATCCTGCGTCGGCGCGCGGCCTCCGTCGGCGGGAGCGTTCAATGAATTATCTGACGTCGCTGCGCGGCATCGCCGCGGTGCTCGTGGTCCTGTTCCACGTGAAATTGCTGCTCGCGGACAGTGCGGTCGCGCGAGCGGTGGTACCGTTTCTCAGCCACGGCTACCTCGCGGTGGATTTTTTCCTCGTGCTGAGCGGATTCATCATGGCTTACAAGTATCACGATACTTTCCGTGATGGAGTCCGTGCGCGGTTGTTCGACTTCCTCGCGAAGCGGATCGCGCGCATCTTTCCACTGCATGCATTCGTGATGCTGGCGTACCTCGCCATTCCAGTGACGCTGCACCTCACGGGCCGGGAATACGACCACGCACAGTTCAGCGTGTCCCAATTTTTCTACAAATTCCTGCTCATCGATCTGTGGACGTTCGACCAAGTGAGCTGGAAGAGCTGGAACGTTCCGTCGTGGACGATCAGCGCCGAGTTGCTCGCCTACTTGCTATTCCCGTTGCTGATGTTCCGCTTCCAGCGGCTGCGTCCGTTCGTCGTGCCGGTCATCCTCGCTGCCGCCTGCCTGGCCCTGGCACTGAGTTACGACGAGCGTGAGTGCGCGGGTCTCGGCGACTGCATCGGCCACCTGGGATTGTTTCGCTGTCTCATCGAGTTCGCTCTCGGCATCGGCGTTTATCTGGCTCACCGTCGAACCGGCGGCATTTCCGCGCGCGTATTCGCCGCTGGCACGTGTGTGGTACTCGCGGCCTATGTTGTTCTCGCCGTGTCGCCCGTTCCCAACTACTGGTACGTACCCGCCATGTTCGCGGGGCTGCTGTATGGGCTGCTCGGCTTTTCGAGCTTCGTCCACCGCTTCCTGGAAATGCGGCCGCTGGTATTCCTCGGCGACATCTCCTACTCGGTCTACCTGACACACGTGCTCATCGCCGAGGTCATGTTCAGGGTATTCCTCGCGCCCGGAAAGATGATCTCAGCGAGCCCATGGCTCATCGTGAGCTATGTGGCCGTCACCCTGCTGATTTCCACGGTCACGTACTGGCTGGTTGAGAAGCCGTGCCGCCGGCGCGTGTATGCGCTGCTCATTGGGAAACGCAACCCACCCGCCGGGGTGCCGGCCAAAGAGCAATCCGGCGCTCGCGAATAGCGGCGGCGGCCCGGGTGCTACGCCGCCAAAGCACTCTGACGCCGCCACAGCGACAGCATCATCAGACCCCACAGGAACACGCTGTGATCGCGCTTTGCGGACACGTGCTCATCCCACATCGATTTGACGACGCGCTCGTCGAGCACACCGCCGAACGGCCGCTGCGCGTCGAACAATAGCGATTCGGCCATCGGCCGCAATTCGCCGCGCAACCACTTCGCGGCGGGAATCGAAAAACCGCGCTTGGGCAGGTTGCGAATCTCCGCCGGCAGGCGCCGCGCGGCGAGTTCGCGCAGCACGACTTTGCCCGAGCGCCCGCGAACCTTGAGATCGTCGGGCAAACGCGTGCCGAACTCGATCAGCCGGTAATCGAGCAGCGGACAACGCATCTCGAGCGAGTGCGCCATGCTCATGCGATCGGCCTTCACCAGCACGTCATCGGTCATGTAGAAATTGATGTCGGCGTACTGGCTGCGTGCGAGCGGCGTGCGCGCATCGCTGCCGGTGTAGAACGGCAGCACGGCTTCCCGCGGCGTGTAGCCACGCAGTTCGCTGTTGAACTCGGGCGTGTACAACGCCGCTCGCGCCTCGCTGCGCAGCCACACCAGGTCCCGGTAGTAAGCCTCCGCATCCGACACCGCCAGGTTCTCGAAGATGGTCTTGAGGCGCAGCGGTTGCGGCAATAGGGCCGAGGCGGGCCACAGGGCGCCGAGCGCGCCGAACAAGGGGCCACGCAGCAGCGCGGGCAACCCGGCGCGCAGCCGCGACTCGAGCATGTGAGGGACGTAACGGAAAGTGTACCCGCCGAAGGCCTCGTCGCCTCCGTCACCCGACAGCGCGACGGTGACATTGCGCCGGGCCATCTCGCACACGTACCACGTCGGGATCGCGCTCGAATCGGCCAGCGGTTCATCGAGGTGCCAGGCGATCTTTTCGAGAACTTCGGTGGCCCGCGGCTCGACCATGAACTCGTGATGCTCGGTGCCGAGATGCCGCGCGATCGCGCTGGCCGCGCCAAGCTCGTTGAATTCCTTGTCCTCGAAGCCGATCGAATTTGTGATGACCGGACGCCCCGAGGCCTTGGCCATCGACGCCACGACCAGCGACGAATCGAGCCCGCCCGAAAGGAACGCGCCGAGCGGCACCTCGCTCATGAGGCGGCAGCGCACCGCCTCGTCGAGCAGCGCCTCGAATTCATCGGCCGCCGCGGCGAGTGTCATCGGCCGTGGCTCGCCAATCGCCAGTTTCCAGTATTGGCGCTCGGTCTCGCCAGATTCGGTGACGAGCAGCGTGCGCGCCGCGCGCAGTTTCCGCACCCCGCGATAGATAGTCTTTGGCGCCGGAATGTAGCCAAACGAGAAATAGCAATCGAGTGCTTCCGGATCGACGTCAGTGGGGCAGCCGCCGGCGGCGATCAACGTCTTGAGCTCCGACCCGAACGCGATGAACGACCCCTTGCGGTAATAGTAGAGCGGCTTCTTGCCGACCCGATCGCGCCCGAGAAACAGCCGGCGCGTGCGCGCATCCCAGATCGCGAACGCAAACATGCCATTCAGTTTCTCGACGCAGGCCTCGCCCCACTCGAGAAACCCGAGCAGGATCACCTCGGTATCGGAATTCGTCTTGAACCGATGTCCGCGCGCCTCGAGCTCGCGTCGCAAGTCCAGGTAGTTGTAGATCTCGCCGTTGTAGATGAGCTGCACCTGGTCGTCCGCTGCGCTGATCGGCTGCTGTCCGGCGGCCACGTCGATGATCGCGAGCCGGCGGTGACCGAGCGCCGCGTGGCCATCGACGAAATATCCGGCGCCGTCGGGCCCGCGGTGCGCAATGATATTCGTCATGCGCTCGATGCGGGATCGCGCAGCCTCGGTGTCATGGCCCGCGAAATCGACGAATCCTGCTATTCCGCACATGTCTTGGTGACCCTTACGCCGACTGTTCGAGCAACTCGCGGTACAACTCGCGATAGCGATCGAGCATGGTTTCGAAACGAAAACGTTCGTTGAAGCGCCGCTGGCCGGCCGCCGCGCGCTGTGCCCGCAGCGGCGCATCGGCCATCGCGTCGGTGAGCGCCGCGCTCAAGGCGCCGACGTCGTCCGAGGGCACGACCCATCCTGTCTCGCCACTGCTCACGATCTCGGGATTGCCGCCGACCGCGGTGACCGCGACCGGCACGCCCGCGGACATCGCTTCGAGCAGCGCCATCGAGGTGCCTTCGCTGAGACTCGACAGCACGAACAGATCCATGCACTGCGCGAGCTGACGTGCGTCGTCGCGATAGCCCGTGAGCACGATGCGTTCACTCAAGCCCAGCTCCGCGATGAGCGCATGGATGCGCGCCATCTCCGGGCCGTCGCCGACGAGCAGCCCGCGCACCTGCGGATTCTGTTTGATGGCTGCTCCGATGCTGCGCACCAGCATCGGCAGATTCTTGATCGAATCGAAACGTCCGACCGTGCCGACGACGAAATCACCGGGCGCCACACCCAGGCGCGAGCGCAGCGCGGTGCGGGCGGCGGGATCGATCTCGTCGGGCGGCGTGACGCCGTTGTAGATCACGCGGATCTGCGCGGCGTCGAGGCCTTCGTACGATTCGAGCCGCTGCCGCACGTCTTCCGAGACCGCCACGAACCGGTGCGTGAGCGGGCGGATCAGCGCGCGATTCACAAACGCACGCTTGCGGTTGCGCACTTCTGGATAGAAGCGGCCGTGTTCTTCGAGCAGCAGCTGCGGCGCGCCGTATCGCAGTCGCGCCAGCGCCGCGTAAAACCACGGCGTGCACTGGTGTGCATGCACGATGCGGGTGCCCGCGGCGCGAAACAGCCGCGCGAGCTTGCGCGGCATGCTCAAGTCCATGCCGGGCTGTCGCCACACGCAATGGACCGCGATGCCTTCGGCGCGCAGCGCCTGTCCCCACGCTCCCGGTTCATCGAGGCAGATCACCATGAGGTCGAACTCGCGTGCGAACGCGCGGCTCATGTCGACCACCAGCCGCTCCGTACCGCCGGGGTTCAACGCATTCACGACGTAGGCAATCGATGGCAGGGACATGCAGGTAGGTAGTCGACCGTGAGCCCGGGCTCAGGCGCTCATGAGCTTGCGGTACAGGTTTTCGATGGTGCGCGTCCGGTGCGCAAAGCTGAAATCCGTTTCGACCTTCGCGCGCGCATCGCGCGCCAGGCGCTCGCGCAGTACACGATCGTCGAGCATCCGCGCAATTCCTTCGGCCAGCTTGACCGAGTCCTGCGCCGGCACGAGGAATGCTTCGCGCTGGTCGGAGACCGCCTCCTTCACTCCGTCCACGTCGGTCGACACGATCGGCACTCCCATCGCCATCGCCTCGAGCACGGTGTTTGGCAGGCCTTCGCGGGTCGAGGACAGCACGTAGAGATCCATCAGCTCGAACACTTTGCGCACATCGTGGAAATGGCCCATGAAGATCACGCGTTGCGCGACACCGAGTTCGGCAGCCAGCGCCTTCAACTCCGGCTCGAGCTCGCCCTTGCCGGCGATGACGAAGTACAGATCGGGGCGCTGCTTCAGCAGGATCTGCGCCGCGCGCAGCATGTTCGGATAGTCCTTCTCGCCGTTGAGGCGCCCCACCGCGCCCACGACCGTCGCGCCCGGCGGAATACCGAGCTCGGCGCGAAAGGCCGCATCCGGAGCACCCGAGCGCTGGAAATATTTCGAATCGATGGCATTGCGGATCCACATCATCCGCTGCGGATCGACGCCGTAGCGGCTGATGATCTCGCGCATCGTGTCGGAGACCATCAACACCAGGTCGTAGTGCTTGAGCAGGCGCAAGTCGATCTGGTCGTACAGGTAGCGCACGCGCCAGTTCTTGGAAGCCCAGAAGAACTTGAAGCTGGCGAGCGGCCCGTGCGCGGTCGTGACGAGCTTCATCTTGTGGAAGCGCGACAGGATCAGGCCATACAGGTCCGACTTGTAGCAGTGGCCATGATAGACGTCGATGTTCTTTTCACGCAGTAGTTTGAGCACCCGGCGCATCGCGCCGATATCGAATTTGAAACTTTCGTCGATCGTGTAGAACGATTCGACGCCCAGCTTCTGCGCGCGCTCGTGCAGGTCGAATTCCGGGTCGTCCTTGCTCTTGAGATACGCGACCGACATGTTGAAGTGCTCGCGATCCGTTTCGAGCGCGGAGAACAGGATGGTCTTCTCGGGACCCCCGCCGCCGCCGCGGCAGCTGCGCACATCGAGTACGTTGATCTTCCTGGGCTGGCTCATTCGTTGCTTGCCTTGCTGAATTCGATCGTGTGCGCGGGCGCCGCCACGGCGAGGCCGAGCGACTCTATCCACGCGAGAGTGCGCCCAACGGCTTCGGGAAAACTCACCGGTGTGGAGAACTGGAACGCTGCCGCGAATTTCTTCACCGGCAGCTTGTGCCGCACGCGCTGCAGGTGCCACAACTCGCGATCCACCGACGCAACGGTTGCGTAGGCAGTCGCATGGCGGTCGAAGCTGTACGAGCCTTCGAGACGCGAACGAATCGCGGCCTTGAGGCCGTCGGGAATGTGCGTCTTGAGGCGGTGATACAACGCATTCACCGGCGCGAGCGACTGCACCGCGTCGATGACCGCGCCGGTCGACCACGGGAATTTCTCGCCGTTGACGACCGGCAGTTGCGCCGGATCGCAGCCGAGCGCGCCGCCGAGCGCGTCGTAGAATTCGCGCCAGGTGACTCGTTCCGCGTCGCCGGCATTGTAGAAACCCGCCACGCTGCCGCGGGCGTCGCACGCGGCGCGGATCATCGCCACGAAATTGGCGATGTACACGCCGTTGAACACGTGCGCTCCGCCGTCGACGAGGAAGCTCGATTTGCGGGCGAGCGAACGCGCGAAGCCCGTCGTGTGCGGCGAGCGCACGCCCCAGACGATGCCTGGGCGCAGCACGACGACTTCCAGACCGGCATGGCCCTGTGCGCGCAGCCAGCGTTCGGACTCGGCCTTGGCGCGCGCGTACGGCATCCAGTGTTTGTCAAGCGGCGCTGCGTCGTCGTCGATCGGTTGTTCGACGTCGCCGTAAACCACCGCCGAGCTCAGGTGGACGAATCGCGGGACGCCCGCCGCGCGGCAGGCGTTGTAGATAGCGCGGGTTGATTCGACGATGCCGGCCGGCGGACCGGTCGTCACGTTCACGACGACCGCAGCGCCGGCGATGGCCTTGACGAGCGCCGCCTCGCGGGTCGCATCGGCCAGCCTGACCTCGACCGCGTCTCCAAAGCGGCAGAAGCCGGCCATGTTGCGATAGCTGCGGACCACGGCGCGCACGCCGCTGTTGCCGCTCAGCACCAGCGATTCGATGAGACTGGTCCCGACGAAGCCGCCGGCGCCGACGATGGCAATGGTGTTCATCATGAGCTCCCGTGCAACTGCGCCGCGGCCGCCTGCTCGCGCGGCGCGAGCCACGGCTCGGGCAACGGCGACGCCTTCGACAGGGCGTGCTCGATCAGGCGGATGCAGCTGGCGCCGCCTTGGCCATCTACCGCGGGACGCTCGTCGAACTTGATCGCGCGCAGCACCTGGACGAGCTGGCACAACACGGCATCGGAATAACTGCGCGGTACCACGCGTTTCGGATCGAGTCCGAGATCGACGGGGAACGACACATCGGTCGTTTGCGGCACGAACGCGCCGCGGCGCCCGACCGCCAGCTGATCGAACCGGTCGATGCGCAATACCGCCTCGCTCGCCACGCCGACCACGCGCAGCTCGTTGACCTGCGGCACGTCCCACGAAAGGTTCAGCGAGCCAACGCAGTCCGCCGCGCGCAGGCGCATCGCGACGTTCGTCTCGACCCCGCCCGCCGCGTCGTCCGCGTACTGATGCACTGCGAGCTCACCGAACACGGATTGCAGGAAATCGAGCGCATGGGTGCCGATGTCGAACAACACGCCCGCGCCGCCCTTGGCGCGCGGCCGGAACGCCGCCGGCGTCGTCACAGCCCACTCGAACTTGTGTCCCTCGCGGTATTCGAAAGATTGCAGCCGGCCGAGCGCTCCGGACTGCACCAATTCGCGCAGCCGCGCGAAGGCGGGAAAATAGCGGCGGATCATGCCGATGGCGAGCACGCGATTCGCAACGCGCGCCGCGTCCTGCATGCGCAGGCACTCGGCGCTCGAGTTGGCCATCGGCTTCTCGCACAACACGTGGCTGCCGTGCGCGAACGCCATCTCGGTCTGCGCGCAATGCAGGTGCGGCGGCGTCAGCACGAGCGTGAGTTCAGGTCTCGCCGCCTTGCAGGCCTCCTCGAGGGTCGTGAAATGCCGCGCGCCGGCGAACGCGCTCAGCATCGCATCCGCGTGCTCGCGCGCCGGGTCCACCAGGCCGACCACCTCGATCATTTTCTGCTTTGCCAGTTGCGCGAGCGGCTTGCGGTACAACCGCTGCGCCACTGCTCCACAACCCACGACTATTGTTCTGAAAGCCATACGATCTCTAATCTCCAAAAAGAATGTCGGCGAAACGCGCGGCCTTCGCGCTCCAGCCCTCGTTCGCCAGGCGCTTGCGCGCCTCGGCTTGTGCCTGCGGCAGCGGCGTGCCGATGCGCGCCAGCACGTGCGTCGCGAACTCCTGCGCGCCGTCGGCGACGTCCATGCAGTCTTCCCAGCCGGCGACCGCCGGCAGGCGCGTCACGACGACCGGCCGGTCGGTGGCGAGGTATTCCTTCATCTTGAGCGGCTGCATCGCGCGCGTCACGGGCAAGTCGGCATACGGCATTGCGAGCACCGCCGCTTCACGCGCGAGCGCCGGAAGATCTTCATACGCGCCCGGCCCCAACAAGCGCACGCGCGCCAGTTTCGCAAGCCTCGGGTCCGGATCCTGCTGTGGACCGACGATGGCGATGCTTCCGGAAGTCATGCGTCGATCGAGCGCTTCGATGGCGTCGACGTCCATGCGGCGGTCCACGAGACCCCAGTAGAGCACGATCGGCCGCGGCAGATCGGCGAGCAGCTGCGCGTTGCCGCCACGGCCCGTCCAGTGTTTGAGGTCGATGCCATGAGACACGATCTGCGACTGCCGCCCCATGTTCGCAATACGCGCCGCGAGATTGTCCCCCGCGGTGACGATGCGATCGGCGCGTGCCACGAATTCTTTTTCCATCGCCTGGAGAGGACCCGCATCGAGTCCCGGCCACGCCGAAAAATCGTCCACGCAGTAATAGACCCAGCGTCTGGCGTCCACACGCGCCGGCAGATCGGCGGTGATCGGCAGCACACTCAGCACCACCGCATCGCGCAGGTGCGAAATCCGTTCCGCCAGGTAGTTTGACAGCAGGCGGGCGTTCAGCCGGCGCTGCCAGCGGCTGCGAAACCCCGGATACATGCGTGGGTTGTGCACCACGGGCGCGGCTGCGCCGGTCTGCCGCGTTTCCTCGACCGGGCGCGATCCCCACTGCATCAGTTTCTGTGCGCCCCTGCGCATGAGTTCGTAATCGAATGACAGACCCCGGGTGCCGATCGTGTTGATCCAGGAGACCTCGCAAGAATCGAGCAGCTCGCGCACCAGGTGCTGACAGCTGGACGGATGCCTGCCCCAGTCATCGGCGAACACCACCAGCCGCCGGTCGCTGCGCGGCGATCCCTTCTCATCCCGGACCAAAAAAAACTCCCTGCGGGCATCCAGACCTTGGTGCCCTGCTTCCACAAGCCCGCATAAATGCCGGTTCTGGCCCGCGGGCGCCATCCCCCTGACCCCAGGGGCGCTCGGATTCGTGAACTCGGCCCATCCCTGCGGTCGGATTCCCATAAAAAACGAAGCAGATTCCGAAACTTGGGCGTTTCACAGCGAGCGTTTCGGGGCGGGCCGGAACCCAAGCCATAGGACGCGTTTTGCCGCCCTCAGGCAAGCGTTCGGAGCACCTGCGCGGGGTTGCCCCCGATCACGCTGCGGGCGGGCATGGCCTTTACGACGACGGCACCGGCCGAGACGATGCAGCTCTCGCCTACGTCCGCGAGCAGGCAGGCCGCCTCCCCGATCCAGCAGCCCGCGCCGACGCTCACCGTGTCATAACGCACTTCCGCGACGATGCCGCCTTCTTCGCCGAAGTGCTGCCGCTTGCCGCTCGGGATGCTGACGCGACTGCCCATCATCACGCCGGGTCCGAGATTGGCGTGCCCGATCACGCAATACGCGCCCATCGACACGTTGGCCGCAAGGGTTGCGCCGCGGTGCGTGAACACCGATCCAAAACCGATGTGCGTCTCCCAGCTGCAACGCTCGAGCGTCGCGCAATAGAACGCGCCGCGCAGTTTTGCGCCGGGCGGTCCGGGCATGAGCGCGAGCAGTTGCGCGCAGGTGAGGAAGACACCCTCACCCCGCGTGATGGCGGATTCGATCCAGCTCAAGAGAATGAGCGGCGATACCAGCACCGCGGCCAGCGCGAACACCACGGCCTTCAGCGCGCGCCGCAAAACGCTGCCACGGGGTTTGCCTTTGGGCGCGCTGGTTTCGTCAACGGTCGCGTTCATGTTGCTTCGCTCGCGCGTCAGCGCCGGAGGCGCGCCAGCATGCCGCGCATGCGGTCGCGCACCAGTCGCCCGAACTCGCTCTTCGTCGCCGACACCTTACGGCGCAAGGCGCTCTTGAGTCGAGCGCCTTGCGGCTCGAAAGGCACGGGCGCGCCGAAATCGTGGTCCGGCACAGGCGGCAGCGACGCGTAGTGCGGATCGTTGCGGTAGTAGCCGTGGACGACGCCGTACACGGAGAGGATCACCTGCGGCCGGGTGACATACGCCGTCGGGAAAGACATGAGGTCGGTGAGGCAGCGCTCGAAATAGAACGCGGCCCGCGCACTGAACTGTTCGCGCTCCTGCGCGGGCGCAAACCGTGCGGCCAGGTGGAAGACGTGGCTCTTGCGGATGTCGTGCGCCGGCCAGGTTTCGGTCGGCAGCTCGACCTTGTGCAGCACGTCGCGATACGGCTGCTCGTGCGCGAGCATCCAGCGCGCGTAGGTCAGGAGCCCGGCGCGCGCATACCAGAATAGATAGTCGGTCTCGCCCCACTCGAGTTTCCGGTCGAGATACTTGCCGAGCACCTGCAGGAACACGACGTACGACCAGCGGGTCTCAGGCTGATCGAGGCCGAGCGCCGCGACATCGTCGTGCGGATGGATGACGCGCTCTATCAGCTGCTCCGCGAATTTGAGATAACGGCGCTGCCGCGAGACGGCATACGCATCCAGCAATGCGTTGATGGAATTGCCCGCGCCGCGCCCGGGTTTGTGAAAGTCCGCATCGCGACTCTTGCTGGCAAGGCCGGTCGGACCATCGTCGATGAATCCGAACAACGTGCGCGCGCCGTCGTCCATGGCGATCACCCAGTCGGCCAGCTCGACGATGGCGCCCGCCGCTTCGCGATCGCCCGTCAGGTAGTAGTACTGCAGCAGGCCCGAGGTGTAGTTGTGTTCGTTGCTGGGTCCGCCGCCGTACGGTCCGTTCGCGTTGGCACGGCTGTACGTGCGATGCGTGCAGGTCGCCGCGGGTTGATAGTGATCGGTGTGCCAGAACAGCCCGCCGCTGAACCCCGCCTTGTCTTCGTTCGTGTGATAGATGTCGATGTCGATCAGGTGCCGCGCGGCGTCGACCATCAGTTCCCGCCAGCGCGCCTCGCCCGTGCGCAGGAAGTGCATGCCGGCGCCGTAAACGAAATCGTACTGGTTGTTGTAGTGGGAGATGAACGGCGCGTCGCCTTTGTGATGAACCGCTTCGTGGTCGGCGTACAGGTCGCCGAAATTGCGCCAGCCGTATTCGTCGATGATCTCGCGCTTCGCGACGACGGAATGAGCGCCCTCGACCAGCGAACCGACGTAACGCAGGTACTCCGCGTTGCGATCCTCGGTCGCGGGGAGTAGATAGCCGATCGCACCGGTCGCGGCCGCCTCGTGCGGATCGAGCGCCAGGGCGAGCGGCGCATGCAGTGCCGCGAGGCCGCGCGGTTCGCCGTCGCGGCCGAATTCGACGAGCACCGTGTGGCGCTTCTTCTCGCCGCCCTGCAGCTCGAAGCCGGCGGCACATTCTGCCGGCAGGAGGCCCACGCCGAGGATGCCGTCGCGGAACCGCAGCGCCTTCGGAAAGTTCTGCCAGAATTTTTCGACGCTCGCGCAGATCCAGCCGCCGTCGCCCGACACCCGCAGCGCGGGACTGGCGCGTTCGCCCTGCTCGAGCAGCGCACCGTCCGCTCCCTGCACGCGAAAACCGCGGAACGACACGGTCGACTTGCCCTTTGCATCGAGGTGGTTAGGCGAGTTCCATTGCTCGCCGCCACTCGAATCCTGGTAGACAGACCAGGCGGAAGCGGCTGCTTCGCGCCAGGCTCCCGGAGCCGACTGCCACGCGAGCCGCTGCACTGCGCGCGCCGGGCGCAATTCGAGGGATAGATCCTGGATGGCGACGGAGCCGGGATCGCCCAGATCCCACAGACCGCCGACGTGGCGCGCGGCGCGCGGATTCCACAGCTCGCACTCGATCCTCAAGACCGCCGAGCCCTGCACGAAGATCAGCCGCAACGAAAGCCGCGCGATCTCGCGGCCACCCGCCTCGACCGTGCCCGCGCAGAGCACGGAGGTCCGCAAATCGCCGCGTTCTTCGATGTGTGCCCGCGCAAGGCGCACCGCCATCCGGGAGCCGCCCGCGCCGCTCGCGTGCACGCTCATGCCGCGCGCGAGAGCGGCGGTGCCGTCGATCGTGACCGAGGCGAAAACCTCGCCGCCCGCTCGCGGCACTTCGAACACCGCGGCGCCGGTGTCGAGCACCAGGCGATCGTTCAACTCCTGCACCCCGATTTTCGGGCCGCTCGTGCGCGCATTCGTGCTGCGCAGCGCGAAACGCTGCTCGGCATTCGCGCCGCTGTCCACCAGCGCGTCGACGAGCAGCCACTTGATGCTGCGATCCGGCCAGTGTGCGAGCGCGGTGAATTGCGCCGCGAGGGCGCGGTCGCTGCCATCGAACAGCGCGACATCAGCCGTCTCGATCACGGCGCCGCGCGCCAGCGGCACCCCAATCCGGATCGGCTCGTCCGACCGAACTACCCCGATGGGCTCGCGCGTAGTGATGGTCGCCAGGGACTTCACGAATTCACTCCGACCGGCGCCAGCGGCGAATCCAGCAACGTGTCGAGCTGGCGCAGATTGGCTTCCCATGAATAGCTGCGCTCCATGCAGCGGCGCGCCTGGCGGCCGATTTCCGCGGCGCGTTCGGGCTGCTCCAACAGGCTGACGACCTGCGCGGCGAAGTCGGCCTCCTCGTCCGCGACGACAACCTCGATGCCGTTGCCGGCGCGAATACCTTCCAGCGCCTGCGACGTGCAGACCACCGCTTTTCCCATGGCCATCGCCTCGAGCACCTTGTTCTGCAAGCCGCGCGCGATCTTGAGCGGCACGACACACAGGGCCGCGTCGGCTACGTACACGCGCACGTCGTCCACGAATCCCGTGACCTCGATACCCGGGCGCTGTTTCAGGCTGACTACCGCTTCGGTGGGTTTCGAGCCGACGATGACGAATCGCACCTCGGGGAGCGCGGCGCGGATGCGTGGCAGGACGGCATCGGCGAACCATTGCACCCCCTGCACGTTCGGCCAGTAATCCATGACGCCCGTGAACACCAGCGTTGGCGGGCCGCTGCGCTCGCGCGCTCGCGGCGTGAAATAGGCAAGATCAACGCCGTTCGACAATGCCTGGAGGTGATCGAGGCGCGCACCGGCGGGCATGTATTCGCGCTCCTGCGCGCTGACGAGGAACAGGTGATCGAAGCCGCTCGCGATGCGGCGCTCGTAGTCGGCGAGCCGTCCTGCTTCATAGGAGTAGATCCAGCTTCGGGGCGCGCGGGTGCGCTCCACGTACTGGCGCCACTTGTACGAGTCAACGTCGATCAGATCCATGAGACGCAATGCCCGGCCCAGCTTCCCGGTGCGATGCCGCGACCGGAAGAAATATTCGGCCATCGCGGACGAGAAACAGAAGATGGCATCGATCTCCTGCGAGTCCAGCAATTCGTCGATGCGCCGCTGCAGCCCGGCGTCGTGAAAGTGACGCACGGTGATCGAGGTGCCGGTGAGCAACGCCTGCAGGCCCGAGAACGCCTTGGATCGCCCGTCGATGCGCGCGGTCAGTACGCGGGCACAACGGCGTTCGAGCTCGGGTACGTAGGCCAGGTCCGCCGGATCGTCGACCGGGCACGCCAGGAAAACTTCGTGGCGCCGCGCCAGGTGCTCGAGCACGTTGAACGTGCGGATCTTGTCACCCTTGTTAGGCGGGTACGGCAGGCGGTGTGTGAGCAGCAGAATGCGCATGAATATTCGGGCTATTGGGGGACTGGCGCCGCGTGGTCGGACATCCATCCCTTTTTCGTTGGCGGCAAGACTAATCGATAAGGCTGGCCGGAAATCAAGAAATCAGTCCCCGGGCCGCGCCTTGTGTGAAGTCCGTCCGCGCAGGAAATCGACGCTTCGAAACAGGGCGCGCAGCCACGGCTTGCGCACGACGTGCAGGGTATGAAGCGGCGCGCTTTCGGCCGCGAAATCCTGCTTGTAGTCGCGATGGAGTCCACGTCCGGCGAGAAAGTCGAAGCGCCGGATGCCATCGCGGCACGCCGCCTCGATCGCATACCCCAGGTGCAGGAGCCCCGGAGAAAGACCGCGCGCATGCGCCTCGTCGAATCCGGACTGCAGGTAGTACTCGGTCCCGCCAACCCGCACGTTGAGCATCACCGAGACGCAGTTTCCGCCCGCGCGCAATTCCGTGAGGTGTACCGCATCCGCGTTCGTCCAGTGCTCGACGAGATCGGCATGGAAACGCGCGCGTGTCCTTGCATCGTTGCCGGCGGGTGCGCCGAAGCGCCGCGTCACGAAGGCGTCGAGCCGCTCGAGCGCCGCCGGTCTTTGCACGGATCGCGTGATCTCGTAGGAGACGCCGGCCAGCTTCTCACGCTGATGCACGACCTTGCGCCGCGTGTTCGATGACAGGCGCGCGACGAAGGAATCGAACGATTCGGGCAGCGCGATGCTCCAGCCGGTCATCGACTCGACGCCGCGCACGTACGCCAGGTCACTCAAACTATCGGCGAGCTGCGCGGCAACACTGCCGTCGCGCAGGTTGCACAACACCAGTTCGTCCCACTCCGCGTTCGTGGTCAGCCAGTCCTTCAGCGCTGCGCAAACCTCGTCGCGCAGGCCGGTCTGCGCGATGACGTCGAGATACTCGCTGAAGACGGCGGAGGAATCGCGCCACGTGTTTCCGAGCAGCTCCAGGCGGCGCGCCGCCGCAAATCCGCGATGCACGGCGCGATGCCCATAAAACGGCGCGATGCCGCACAGCGCCCCGTCGTGCGAATAAACCGCGAGCACGCACAGCTCCGCGCGCAACGCCGCTCCATGATGCCGCCACCAGGCGCAGATCCAGTCCCACGACATGAAGAGCGCGTCGGCATCGGAGCGCGCGAGCAACGGCTGCCAGGCCGCGCGGCCTGCGAGGAATTCCTCGTTCGTCCAGCGGCGCACGCGCAGCGCGGCCATCAATGTCCCGAAACCAGCAGCTGCGCGCGTTGCCGCAGCAGGTCGAATGCGTGTCGATCGGCGATCCACAGGGCGGCCGGATAGAGCACGGCGCCGCAGGCGATCAGCGCCAGTAGTTGGACCGCCGGCGGCGCATGCAGCTCGGCGTTCGCCAGGTGCTGCAATCCCGCGACGGCGAGGCTCATGACGCCCGCCGCGATCGCGGGTCCGCGCAGGACACCGAGCACCTGCGCATAGCTCAAGCCGATCGCGCGCAACACCAGCCGGAACGCGAGCGCATACACCGGCGGGAACGCGCACAGCCACGCGAACGAGACTCCGCGTACACCGTCCCACCAGGCACCGGCGATCAGCGCGACCGTCATCACCGGCACGATGACGAACTTGGTCTGCAACAAGACCATGGCGCGTCCGATTCCCGTCATCGCGGGGGTCTCGACGCTGCCGATGAGACGCAGCGGGGCGACCACCGCCATCGCCACGAGCGGGAACACCGCGGGCATCCATTGCTCCCCGAAAATGACCGGCACCGCCGTGAGCGCGACGCTCGCGATGCCCCAGAAGACGGGCAGCCCGATCGCGCCGTGAGTTCGCATGGTCTCGAGCATGAGCCTGGCGGCCTCGTTGCGATCGGCCGCGAGGCGCGCATAGGCCGGCAACGACACGTCGTTCACCACGGTGGAGATCTTCTCGAGCGGCGTGTTCGCCACCTGCTGACCGAAACTGAACAGGCCGAGCTGCGCCGCGCCGCTCCAGCGCCCGAGCAGAAACACATCGATCGACGTGTACCAGCGGAACAGCAACCCATCCGCGATCAAGATGGTGCTCGTGCGTAGATACCGCAGCGCATACGAGAGCGCACGCGTCGGGATGTGCAGGCTCGGCACCGCGACGTTGAGCATGATGGTGCGCACGAGTGAGCCCGCCACCTGGCTCCAGACGAGCGACCATGCGCCGGCGCCTGAGCGCGCCAGGAGCACCATCGTCACCGACGAGACCAGTGCCTGCACCGACGAAACGACCGCGAGCGGACCGAATCGCATGTCGTGAATCAGCCGCGCGTGCGGAAGTATGCCGAGCGCGATGGTGATCAGGCTGACCGCGAGCACGGCGATGATGGCCGCGACTTCAGGAGTTTCGGCCAGCGCCGCGATCGGGCCGGCGAGCGCCGCGAGCACGACCGCGGAACCCACGCCCATCGCGAGCAGCAGGCTGAATACCGAACGCCGCTCCTCGCGCGACTGCGGGTGCTCCTGCACCAACGTCTCGAGCATGCTTCCTTCGTACATCAGCGACGCGTAGCCGAACGCCACCGAGGCGATGGCAAACAGGCCGACCGCGTGCGCGTCGAGCGTTCGCAGGACGTACACCGTGCCGAGCCACGACACGGCCTGCACGAGCACCTTGGCGAGCGTGTGTGCCCGCAGGCCCGCCCTGAACTTCTGATAGATCTCGCGCAGCTGCCGCTCTCCCGAATTCCCGATTACCGGAATGTTAGTATCGGCCGCAGCTCTTGCGCTGGAAACGCAGCACGCTCGCGAACATGTCCACCTATCGCATTCGACGCAAGAGCAAGCAGCAGCGGCTGGCGGATGCCGTCCTGCGTTGCGCAGTCCTGCCCGGGCTGCGCAGGCTGCACGACCGCGGCCGCACTCCGGTGCTGATCCTTGCCTATCATCGAATCGCCACGGTCGCCGAGCCGCAATCCTACCCCCTCGATCTCGGGCTCATCAGCGCGACGCGCGATGAGTTCGACAGCCAGATGCGCGCGCTGCGCGAGTTCGCGAATCCGGTATCGCTCGACACGATTGCTGCGGCCGTGACTCACGGCCGTACTTTGCCGGAACGGGCCGTCGCGGTCACCTTCGATGATGGCTTTCGTGACACCTTCGAGGTGGCGTTTCCGATTCTCGAGCGTCATGGAGTACCGGCGACCGTTTTCGTTTCGACCGATCTCATCGAGAGCAATGAGCCATTCTGGTTCGAATTCACCGCTCACCTCATGCTGCGCGTTCCGCCGCGCGGGATCACTTTCGAGGAGTGTCCGGAAGGATTGCCGGCGGGCGACGACCCCGCGGCGCGCCGCGACTCGATCGGGAAACTGCATCGAGTGCTCAAGTCCTGCGCGAATGCGCGGCGGCGTGCGCTGGTCGAGGAGTGGCGCGTGCGCTTTGCGGATTTCATCGACGCGCAGGCCGACGATCTCAGCCGCCCGATCGGGAAGACACAGATTCTCGAGATGTCGCGCCATGGCATCGAGTTCGGCTCCCACACGGTCTCGCATCCCAACCTCGCCCTCGCCGCAACCGACGTCATCGAACGCGAACTGCGCGACTCGAAGGCCTATCTCGAGCGCCTGCTGGCGCGCCCCGTGCGCGCGCTGGCCTATCCATTCGGCACGCCGGATACCTACGATGCGCGCGCGCTGGCGAGCGCGCGCGCTTGCGGGTACGAACTGGCGGCATCCTTCCGGCAGGGCGTCAACTGGTTAGGCGCGCTCGAGGCGATGGAATTGCGGCGCATCGGAATCGGCCTGGGGGTGACGGCGGCACAATTTCGCGTGATGCTCGCGCTGCCGGGCTGGTTGCACCCGAACCTGCGCGACGATCACACATGATTCAGGGCAGATTGCGCACCACCCAGGGGCCCATGAGGTTCGCGCTCCACAGCGGCAACCGCCGCCACACTTTCGCAGCGAGCTCATATTTCGGATTGGACTGATTGAGCCGCGGGATGTCCGCGCCCCGCGGCAGCCAGTAGTACCAGTGCAATTGCAACGGCTGCGCGCCCCACTGGGACTTGAATCGATACGTGCCGCTGTCGACGGTCGAACGTCCGAAGTCGAACGACTTGACGCCGCGTGCGACGCACAGCTTGAGCATCTCCCAGTACATGCGCATGTTGAGCGCGCCGCGCTTGCCGGCGCGCGAACATGCCGCCCACGGCACTTCGATCCGGTCTCCGTGACGGATGACAATAGCGGCCGCTTCCGCGCGGCCCTTCACGCGAATGACGAGCACGTCGATCGCACCGTGCAGGGCCGAAAGCGTGCAGTCGAAGAAACGCCGCGGATACACCGGCGTGCCGAGATCGTGCATGGCGTGCGCGAACACCTGGTAGAAATCCGCGAGCAGCTCAGGCCCGCCCCAGTGGATGGTCGGCTCCTCGCGTTCGGCGCGCTTGATCTGCGAGCGCAGCTTCGAGCCGAGCTGCTTCGACAAGGCGGCCTCATCGGCGGGCAGTTGCAGGACCATCGAGACCTTGTCGGTACGATCTGCCAGCGGCAGACGCGGCAGTGGCGCGCTGTGGCGCAGCTCCACGTGTTTGGCGCGGCGCTCATGCCCGAGGGCGCCGGCGGCATCGGCAAGCGCCGCCGCGATCTGCGTTTCATTCGCCAGGATTCCACCGTAGGTGAAAAACGGCACGGAACTCAGGAAACGGCCGAACAGCAGGCTCGATTGTTCGACCAGCGGCAACACGCCGGCGAGATTTCCGGCGTCATCGGTCGCCGATAGATAGAAGGTCTCGAGGCCGAAGGCACGCCGGCCGATTTCCACCGCCGCGGCGCGGTGGTATGCCGTCGCTTGCGGGTGGCGGCTGACGAACTGATCCCACTCCTTTGGCGCGGAGGACGCTATCGAAATCCGCACGGGAGATCAGGGGCCGCGGCCGCCGGCAGCGCCCTCGCCGACCAGGTAGCCGAAGCGCACCCAAATTTCACTCGCGCTGTAGTCCGATCCGCCTTCATCGTCGTTTCGGTTCAGATACTGGTAGTCGAAGCTCACGAAACTCGAGCGGCTGACTTTCCAGCGCACGCCGAACGTCGCGGCCAGGTCGGCGAACTTGCGGTCGAGCGCGTCGTATTCCTGGCGCGAGTAGTTGGCACTGACGATCGCGCTCAGTGAAGCGTTCAGGGTGCGATCCACGCTCAGGGTGAGCGTGATGCGCTTGCGGTCGAACAGCGGCTGGGCATCGTAGCTCTCGTCGTAATACCCGGCGCGCAGTTGCAAGCCGGTGCGGTTGCGCGCGAAGCGGCCGAAGACGCTGCCGTAGGTATTCTCGAACGGCATGGCGGTTTGCTGTACCGACACCGGATCGGTGGAACCCGGCTGATCCGCTTGCAGATTGGCGAACTCGTTGCCGGCATCCGAGAAATCATGCCCGAGCTCAAGGCCGACGGTGAGCGAGGAAGAAGCGCGCCGGGTGAGTTCGAGTCTGCCGAGCCAGCTGCTGTTGCTTTCGCCGTCCGAAGTGATCTCGGTGGCGCCCGCGTCGATCGACATCGTGGTACGCGCCGCATCCAGCGAATAACTCAGGAACGCCTCGTTGTTGTCGTAGTCGCCGGACTCCGCGTCGTCATCGAAACTGACCTGTTCGGTCGTGACGTTGATGGACACGTTCGTGGCGTCGGACAGGTCACGACGCAATGCGAGCGAGCCGCGGACGCGCTGGTTGCCGAGCTCGCTGTCTTCGTAGTGCACGTCGACATAACGGCCGTTCAGCAACAGTTTGTTGCGCGATCCCAGCGACAGCGACAGATCCGGACCGGTAGACAGAAAGTTGACGTTTTCGCGGTTGTCGGGGGTCGAGGCCGCAAACTGATTCTGCGTGGTCTGCCCGAACGTGTCCTCGAGCGTCCAGGTGAGCCGATCCTCGACGATATCCATTACGGCATTGCCGACCAGGTTGCCGACCACTTCGCCGTCGTAGGTGTCGTCCAGGTAATCGAGATATTCGAGGCGCGTCGCGACGTTGGCTCGCAAACGCTTTGAATCATGATCGAGCCGCAACTGGCCACCCAGGCTCGCGATCGATTCGTCCTGCTGATTTTCTTCCACGCGCGTGATGTTGTCGCTGTGTCCCACGCCGACATCCAATCCATAGCTCAGCTCCGCCGCGCGCGCTGCCGCGTTCGCGAGCAGGCCGGCGACGACGGCGCCCAGCGCGGTCGTTGACCGTCGGCTCCCTGGTTTCATCGCTGATACTCCCTGACTGGTTAGATCGTCCGCGCGGCGCGCTGCCGCATCATCCGTGCGTTTCGCCGTACGTCCCGTCGCCGTAGTAATAGCCTTCGGAGGTGCGCACGTTGCACTGGTTGAGGATGAAGCCCACCGACTTGTCGGCCGGGACGTGGCTGACCGCATCGAGCACCGCCTGTTGCGGCGTCGTGCGGGCGTTCACCACGATGACCACCTGTCCGACGATGGCCGCGAGCGCGCGCGACTCGCTCGTCAGCAGCAGCGGCGGTGAATCGAGCAGCACGATCCGGTTCGGACTGTGCGCGCCGAGACGGGCGACGGTGCGGTCCATGTGCGCACTCGACAGCAGTTCGGTGGCGATGCTCGTACGATTACCGGCCGGCAACAGCTGCAGGCCCGGAATATCGGTCGGAATGATGAGCGACTCGAGATCGAGCGTGTCGTCCTTGAGCGCATCGAGCAGGCCCGCTTCCTTGTCCACGCCGAAGATGTGACTGATGTGCCGCTTGGAGACGTCCGCGTCCACCAGCAGCACAGTGATGTCCTTCTCCATTGCGAGGCTCAGCGCGAGGTTGATGCTCGTGAACGTCTTGCCTTCGTTCGGCAGCGCGCTCGCGGTCATGATCAGGTGTCCGTTCGGCACTTTCTTGGAGCCCCGACCGTAGGCATTCGCAATGAGCGGGCGTTTGATCTGGCGGAACTGATCGGCGATCTGGCGCTCCTGGTCTTCGGGCGCCAGCAAGCCGGAGGCACGCAGGTGAGTCCGATCGACGCGAATGGGCGCGTGCTGCGCGATGCGCCGCAGGGGAGCCGGTGGTTGCGCGGGCTTGGCGGCCACGGCCGGCGCGCTGGCGCGGTCCGGCGCGGGCGCCCGTACGACGGACGCCGCATCCGCGGTCTTTCCGTCACGCGCGGATGCCTGAAGCTTCTTGAGGGCCGTTTCAACCAGGCTCATGCCGACTCCAAACTACCCATGGTGTTCACTGCACCATGCGGATGACGGATCCGCTGAAGCGCAGTATGAACGCGAAGACGACCAGCAGCGCACCCGCGGCGATCGAATAGCGAATGAGCTCGGCGCGGCGGCTGGAACGGTGTTTGTCGAGCCAGGTCTCGCTGACGACGCCCAACACCGGCAGGTGCGTGACCTCGCTGAGGACGCGGCTGCTCGTGAACACCGGCCGCAGCTGGTGCAACAGCACGGCGAGGCCGGCACCGCAGGCGAGACCGAACAGCAAACCGCCGATCTGCAGCAGCGGACGATTCGGCGCCACCGGCTCCATTTTCGCGGCCGGCGGATCGAGCACTTCGAAGCGCACCGCATCGGTTTCTTCGGCCTGATCGCCGATCTTCGCGCGCTCGGCGCGATCGACGAACGCGGCATAGCGCTCGCGCATGCCGTCGTAGTCGCGATTGAGGCGCGTGAACTCGGCTTCGACTTCCGGAGCCGTGTCGACCAATTTCTTCAACTCCGCCACGTTGCGCTCGCCCTCTCCGATCCGGGTGCGCAACGCCGCGATTTCCACATCCGCCCGGTTGATCGAGAGCTGAATGCTCTGCACCACCGGGTTCGCGGACGCGCCGGCCGGCAGGCCGCCGCCGCCGCGCATCGCGGCGAGTTCCGTCTTGCGGCGCTCCTCGAGCTGCACGATGGTCTGGCGCAGCGCGATCACGTCAGGATGTTTGTCGGTGTACTGCAGCAGCAGGTTGTCGAGCTTTGCCTGCGCTTCCTGGATGCGCATCGCCGTCTCGCTCGTGGCGGCGCTCCCGCTGGTCGAGTGCGCGGCCGAGGTGGCTTCGCCGCGCAACTGCCGCTGGAGCTCCTCGCGGCCGGACTGGGCGATCGACAGATCCGCCTTGCTCTTCTCGATGTTCGACAGCTCGTTCTGCAGTCGCGAGAAATAGTCGCCCTGGGCGCCGGGCATCAAGCCCACGTTGCGTCGCTTGAAGTCGGCGAGCCGTGCCTCAGCTTCGCGCAATTTCGTTTCGTATTCTTCGATCTGCTCGCGCAGGAATTTCTGTCCGACCTGCGAGCCCGACTGCTTGCCGCCGAGCACATCCTCCACGAACGTGTTCATGAGCATCTCGACCACGCGCAGGCTGGTCGCGCGATCGCGGTCGTTGTAACTCAGGGTGAACACCAGGCCGCCGGTGCCGGCATCGCTAGCTGTAACGCTGATCTCCTTGAGCAGCAAGTCGACCATCGAAGCACGCGCCTGCGGCGTCTTCGCGCGCAGATCGAGATCGGTCTCGCGGATCACTTTTTCGAGTGCTGGCCGGCTGAGCAGCGACTGACGCACGAAATTGATCTGGGCGCTGACGTCCTGCTGGATCGCGAGGTCCTTGATGTAGCTCGCGAGCGCCGTGCGCGTATCGACGAACACGCGCGCGCTCGCGTTGTATTCATCCGGCATCATGAACACGATCGTCCAGCACGCAAGGCAGACAGCCCACGCCGCCGCGAGTGCGTAGCGGCGGAAACGCCACGCGCCGCGAAAATCGTCCAGTAGCCGTTTGAACAGGTCGTGCATGGACAGCCTAGAAGCGGGACTCGGGAACGACGAGCACGTCGCCCGGTTGCAGCAGGATGTTCTGCTGCATGTCGCCCTTGTTGATGATGTCGTCGAGCTTGATGCGCAATTCGCGCTGTTTGCCATTCTCGGTCCGTACGACCTTTGCCCGGTTGCCGGCGGCGAACGGGGCCAATCCGCCGACCGCGAGCACGGCATCGAGCGCGGTGATCCCTTCACGGAACGGCAGCGCCTGCGGTTTGGCGACCTGGCCGATGATCTTCACCTGGCTGTAGGTGCTGATGGGCTGGCTCACGATGACGTTGACCTGGGGCGAGCGCACGTACTCGGACAGCACCTTTTCCATTTCACGCGCGAGTTGCGATGGTGTCTTGCCGACCGCGACGATGTCTTCGACCAGCGGCGTGGACACCTTGCCATCGGGTCGCACGGGCACCGACACCGACAGCTCGGGTTGCCGCCAGACGAAAATCTGCAGAGTGTCACCGGGACCGATGATGTAGGTCGAATCGACCTTGGCGGTCTCGGGTACCGGGGACGCAGGCGACGCGGGCGTGTCCGCGAGGGCCGCGTGCGATGCTACGGCCATGGCGAGGCCGGCAACGGTTCTGGCGAGCAGGTTAGTGCAAAAATTCATGGACTTATTGAGCTCTGAAAGGCCCGACGGCAAGCGGCTTTCGGGACCGGACGAAGGGTAACAGAGCGGGTCCTTCGGGGCCGTCGCTGCGACTGTGACTTGCTTCGCATTCGTTCAAGTTGCTTCAGGGTATGGGACAGCCTGTAAAAAACTTCGACAGAGCGGGAATGCTACCGGGTAGAGAGTTCCTGCATGAGGCGCCGCGCATCCGCTTGCGCGTTGAACGACTCGCTGGTTTCGAGCAGCGCCTTGAGCACGCGCCGCGCTTCGTCGGGGTTCCCGCTGCGCGCCAATGCCGCGGCGTAGTGGTATTTCACGTCCGGGCCGCCAGTCGCCTCGGCTGTCTTGAGGATCTTCAATCCGTCGGCGGCCTTGCCGCGCTCGGTGAGGATCCAGCCGTACGTATCCGCGATCGACGCGTTCGTGGGGCCCAGCTGGTAAGCCTTCGCGGCAGTCGCCTCGGCGCGCGCGTCGTTTGCCTGGTAGTACAGCCACGCAAGGTTGTTGAGGATCACCGCGTTCGGCGTCGCGTTGTCGACCAGGAACTCATACTTCGCCTGCGCCCGGCGGGCCTGGCCGCCGGTCATGTAGGCCTGGGCAAGCACCGCCTGGACCGGAAAGTCGTCCGGCTTCTTAGCCACCCAGCTTTCGAGCGGCGCCGCGGCGTCGCGCAAGTTGCCACTGCGCCGCGCATTGTAGGCGCGCACGCTGATGGCCGCGCTCGGGCGCATCGATAGCGCGGCGTCGAAAGACCGGCTCGCCGCCTCGTAGTCGTGATTGGCAGCGTAGAAATCGCCTTCGAGCGCCAGCAGCGACGGGTCGTTCGGATTCGCCTTGCGCAGCTCGGAAATCCGCTGTGCACCCGCCGCGGGGCGGCCGTCGCGCACGTCGAGCATCGCGAGCGCCGCAATCACCATGATCGAATCGGGTTGGACGGCATGTGCCTTCTCCAGCGACTCGCGCGCGAGCGCACGCCGATCGAGCGCCAGTTGCACGCGCGCCTGGTTCATCCAGTACTGCGCGTTGTTGCCGTCGATGTCGATCGCTCTCTTGAAGCGCGTAGCCGCCTCGTCGTAGCGCGCCGCGTCGAGATACAACAACCCGATCGCATTGGTGACCGGGGCATTTCCCTGGGTCAGCTTTTCGAGCTCCGCAATCACGCTGGCCGCGTCGTCGACACGGCGGTCGAGCAGGTACACGTGCGCCAACGCCAGGCGCGGCGGGATGGCTTTCGGATCGTGTGCGCGCAGGGGTTCGAGCACCGTCGCGGCGCGGCGCAGGTCGTTCGCCTGCAGGGCAAGCTGGGCCAGCCCCATACGCGCGGCGACGTGGTCGGGATGATCGGTCAGGATGCCCTGCAGGCGCGCGGCCGCGGTCGATGTGTCACCGGCCGCGGACTCGATGCGCGCCGAGTTCAACAGCGTCATCGTGTCGCCGGGCTGCACGGCCAGTGCGCGTCCTAACAAGGCGCGCGCGCGCTCGAATTCTCCGCGCTGCGCGAGGACCAGGCTCGCGGTGTTGAGCAACGCGAGATCTTTTGGATGCTCGGCGAGCAGGCCCTGCATTTCCGCATCGCCCTTTTCCATGCCGTCAGCGGCGGCCACCGCGGCGATCAGCAAGGCATCGCGCTGGGCGTCGCCATCGACGTGGGGCAGTCCGCGCAGCAGCACAACGGCCTTGCGATACGCCTGCGCGCGCAGGTAGGCGGCCGCCAGCTCCAGTTGCTTCTCGCGGCTCGAGCCTGCGCCCGTCGTGCGCTCGAGGAACGACACGGCACCGCCGGTATCGCCCAGCTGAAGATGCGCGAGTCCAATCAGGGAATTGACGTCGGCATCCGCATCCGACTGCAGCGGCGACAGCAATTCGAGCGCGGCATCCGGCTGTCCCATGCGCAGACGCACCCGTGCGAGCAATTTGCGCGCCTCGAGATTGTCCGGCGCCAGTGCCACGACGCGCGTGAGATGAGACTCCGCCTGGTTGATGTTGCCCTGCGCGATCAACGCCGCGCCGAGCAGGAATCGCGCCGGCACGAAATCGGGCATGCCGGCAACCACGCGTTGCAGTCCGGCGGTGGCGCCCGCGTAGTCCTGCGTGGCCATGGCGATGCGGGCGCCGAGCAACAGCGTGAGCGGCGCATTGGGGGCAATCTGCGCGAGTGACTGCAGGCTGGTGCGAGCCCCGTTGACGTCGCCCGCGGCCAGATCGGATTCGGTGAGGATCGCGAGCAGTTTCGCCTTGTCGTAGATCGTCAGGTTCCCGTGCGCCGTCAGCGCGGTCTGCAAGCTGCGCCGCGCGTCGGCGAAACGGCCCTGCGCCGCCAGTATCTCGCCCCGGCACAGCAAGGCCGCGGCGTGATCGGGCGAGTTTTCGGGCACGCCGTCGAGCAGTTTCAGCGCCTCGTCGGCCTGCCTCTGCCGCGCGCGCGCGCGCGCGAGCCCGATGAGTGCACGCGGCCGCGCGGGGCTGGTGCGTTGCGCCGACTCGAATGCCGCGGCTGCGTCGTCGGCCTTGTCCATCGCGAGCAGCGACTCGCCACGGTAGATAGAGCGCATGGGTTCGGTCAATGCCAGCTGGTTCGAGTCGATCTGCGCCAGCAGTTCGCGTCCCTGCCCGAGCGCCAGCTGGGTTTCGGCGGTGAGTTCTGCGACCTCCGCGGGTTTGGCGCCGGCATCGCGCGCGCGCCGCAGTTCCTTTTCCGCATCACGCACGTCGCCAAGCTGCAGCGAGACCTGGGCGAGCAGCAGTCGTGCCTGCACGTGATCGGGTTCGCTCTCGAGCGCGTTCTTGAGATCGATCACCGCGGCTTGATAGTCACCTTGCGCCATTTCGCCGCGGGCACGCTCAACACGCCCATTGGCCGAGATGAAGAAATCGCAGCCGGACAACACGACGACACTCATCACCAACAGCCCGATGACGTTTGCCCTTGCAGATCTCATTTCACGCTCTCCTTCGTGCCGACTGTGACATGCGGCAGGAAATCGGTCAGCAGCTGGCGGGCGGACGCGCAATCCGGAACGCAGGAAGCGCTGATCGCGTAGACGCTGGCGGCCGGCGCCCCATGCAGGCTGCCGAGCGCGTAGCTCAACTGCGCCGCGACGCCGCGCCGCATCTCGCGCTCGCCCACGACGTACGCATACCACACGATTCGATCGGAGCCGGTCTCATTGCCGAGCTGGACTTCGTTGACCGTCCGGTCGGCGACGTCGCGCGCTCCCGCCGACACGATTTCGCCGTTCGGGTCGTACGCCGACGTCGAGTATCCGATCAGTTCCTTGTCCTGGTGCTGTATTAGATAGGTGGCGGAGTAGAAACACACCGCCGCCCCGCCCCGCGAGAATTCGTGCTGCGTATGCAGGTCGGCAGTCCGGTACCGCGGCCGCCAGCGGCCGCGGCAGGACTCCCTCGGCCCGGCCCAACCCTCGATCGCAGTGGGAACGGCGACATTCGCTGCCGCTGCGGTACGGAGCGGCAGCAGCAGCAACCAGGCGGGCCCGATGGCCGACGCGAACAGGGCCACCGCGGAGGCACGCGCGGCGCCACGCGGCAGCGCGTCGAGGCGCTCGGAGGCCGATCCGACCTCCGCGCGTTCAGCCGCGGGCGGACGCCCGCGCCTGCCGAGCAGCACGAACACACCCATGGCGACCGCGAAGACGACCCAGCCGAAAACAGAGTGATCGACCCGCACGAGGTAGTGCTGCATGTTGGTGAGATCGCCGGCGACGATGATGATGAAGACGCGCAGCCAGTTGCTCGCCAGCGCCAATGCGATCGCAAGTCCGAGCAGATAGAGGCGCGTGCCCCGACGGTCGCCACGTAATTCGCCGTGCAGCACGGCGATCGTCGCGGCAACGATGAAATAGTGCAGGCCGGCGCAGCCGTCCTCGACGTGAAAGACGCCGCTGCGAATATGGACGAAATCTCCCGTGACGTACGCCGGAATGGCGACGATGCGCAGCAGCGCGCTCACCACCGAAATGGTCATCGCCTGCAACGCCGGCACGAACACGTGCCAGATCGGGATGGCCGAATACAGCAGGCCGATCGGCACCAGCGATCGCACGGCGATTCGTTGCCCGAAGATGATCCGGACGTTGAGCCAGATGATGATGGGCAACAGCGCCTGGTGCGCGACCTGGACTCCCGCGCGCACCGCGATCAGCCACGCGAGACTCGCTGCGGCGAGAAGTGTCAGCGGCAGGAATATCGCGGCGCCCGGGACAACCGGCGGCGCTTGATCCCGCGCCGCGCGGATCAGCAGCCACAGGGTGATCGCGACGATCAGCGAGCCGTGGCGATACGCGCTGGCGGGCACATCGAACCACTCGAACAACAGCGATTGCGCGGACGGCCAATAAAGAACGCCCGTGAGCAGCACGACGGCGGCCAGTGCGACCGGCACATACCAGCTTCGCCAGTCGACCCGCGCCGCGAACCCCGCGCGCGAGGAGGCAGCCCCGGGAGTCTTCGCCGCGGTCACGTCGGCGCCCGGATCCCGTACTTTTCCATGAGATCGTAGAGCGTCGGACGGCTCACGCCCAACAACTCCGCGGTCTTCGAGACGTTACCGTCGGTGATCGACATCGCCTGGCGGATGGCCTGGCGCTCGGCGCGCGTGCGCACTTCCTTGAGATTGAACAGCAGCGCGCTCTCGGCGCCCTCCTTGAGCCCGAGATCTTCCGCGGTGAGCATGGGCGTTTCGGCCATGATCATCGCCGTCTTGACGCGGTTCTCGAGTTCTCGCACGTTGCCCGGCCACGAATAAGCCTCGAGCGCCGCGGTCGCGTCCTCCGTGAAGCCGCGCTTCGGCCGGCCGCCGACTTTGCCGAACTTGCGCAGCATGGCGTGCGCCAGCACCGTCGCACCACCCGACCGCTCGCGCAGCGGCGGCACGTTGATGGTGACTTCGCCGATGCGAAAATACAGATCCTGGCGGAACTTCTGCTCGATGATGAACTGCTGCAGGTCGCGATTGGTGGCGCACACCACGCGCACGTCGACCGGGATTTCCTGGCGGCCGCCAACGCGTTCGATGATGCGATCCTGCAGGAACCGCAGTAGTTTGGCCTGGAGCGCCAGCGGCATGTCGCCGATCTCGTCGAGGAACAGCGTCCCGCCGCTCGCGACCTCTATTTTTCCGAGCGTGGTCTTGACGGCGCCGGTGAAGGCGCCCTTCTCGTAGCCGAACAATTCGCTTTCGAGCAACTGTTCCGGAATGGCCGCGCAATTGATGGCGACGAACCGCGCACCACTGCGGCCGCTTTGCGCGTGCAGCGCGCGCGCGACCAGTTCCTTGCCCGTACCACTCTCGCCGAGGATGAGCACGGAAGCGTCGGTGGGCGCGACCTTCTCGATCATGCGGCAGACCTTGAACATCGCGTCGTCGGTGGCGATGAAGCCTTCCATGGGCGAGGTCAATTGCGCCTCGCGCAACTGGCGGTTCTGCTCTTCGAGCGCGTGAATCTGGAACGCGCGGCCGACCAGCAAGCGCAGCACATCGGTGTCGACCGGCTTCTGGTAGAAATCGTAGGCGCCGAGCGAGACCGCGCGCACCGCGTTGTCGCGATCGGCGTTGCCCGTGACGACGATGACCTTGGTCTGCGGCGCCAGGCTCAGGATGTCGCGCAACGTCTGCATGCCCTCGGTGACGCCCTCGGCGTCCGGCGGCAGGCCGAGATCCTGCAGCACCACCGACGGCTCGAAACGGCGCGCCATCGTCAGCGCTTCTTCACGCGACGCGGCCATCAGCACTTCGTATTCGTCGAAGCACCACTTCAATTGTCTTTGCAGTCCCTGATCGTCTTCGACGATCAGGAGTCTGGGTTTTTCTTCGGACATAGCGGCAGCCTAATACAGAACCTCGTGCCCCGCCCGGGTGCACTCCACACCTCGACGTCGCCTCCGAGCGTGCGCGCGTATTCGCGCACCTGGTACGCGCCGATGCCCATGCCCTTCGATCCCTTGGTGCTGTCGAAGGGACGAAACAGACGTTGCCGCAGGAATTCCTCGTCCATGCCGGCGCCGTCGTCGACCACCGTGAGTCGCGCTTCGGTCGCATCGACGCCGAGTTCGACCCCCACCTGGCCATTCGCCGCGCAGGCTTCCTGCGCATTGCGCATCACGTGTTCGATCACCGCCGTCAGCCGTTCGGGATCGGCCTGCACGAACGCGCTCGCGAGCGTCCCTTGCACCGTCACCGCGGGCTGGCGTGCCTGGCTGCGCGAAACCGCCGCCGCAACAATGGGCGAAAGGTCGACCACGCGCGCGGTGCCCTGCGTGTCGCGCCCCTGCAGCTGCTCGATCAGCCGCGTCATGCGTTCCGACGTGTTGCGGATGGTATCGATCGCATCTTCGACGAACACCGGGTTGTGACGGTGACGGGCGGCATTCGCGACTAACAACTGCAGCTGCGCGACGGAGTTCTTGAGATCGTGCATGACGAATGCGGCGAAGCGGTTGTAAGCGTCGAACTGGCGGCTCTCGGTCAGCTGTTCGTCGGCGCGCCGCTGCGCGAGCTGCACGGCAACGTTGCGGCCCACCGTCTTCAGCAGGTCGAGGTCTTCGAACGTGATCGTGAATGGCTCGGGCGGCGCGCGCAGCACCAGGAAACCGAGCAGGTGGTTGCCCATGAGCAACGGGGTCACGAGGCGCCACGGACCGTTCGGGTCGAGCCACGGCGGCAGGCGCAGGTTGGCGTAGCGATCGGGCGCGCGCTGGTATTCGCGCAGGTCGACGACCCACTGCCGGTCCTGCATGAAGCGCGGCAACTCGTCGTCCTCGTCGATGGGCAGGACCTCGGGAAAGTCCGTGCTCTTCTCCGGCCACGCCGCCTGTAGATAGAAGCGGCCGGCGTCCCGGTCGCGCAGCAGCAGCAGGCCACTGGCGCTGTCGAAGATCTGCGCCACCGCGCGCACCGCGTTGCGCCGGGCGTCGGGTTCTTCGCCGACCGACAGCGTCTGTACGAATCGCAACCACTCGATGCGGTAGTCGTACTTGTTGCGATAGAAATGCGTGGAGATGAACACGCGCAGCCGGCGCGTCGGCCACTCGGCCAGCAGGAACACGATGAGCGCCGTAGCCGCGCCGGCGATCACCAGCGTCTGCAGCACGCCGCCCCATTCCGCGCTCAACCCACGCACGAAGTACGCGCCCAGCGCCGTGGCGCCGAAGTACAGCGCGAGGAATATGAAGCTCGCGGTGTAGAACATCACCTGCCGCGACACGAACACGCGCGGCGCCGCCACCGGCACGCGCCACGCGCCGTATACCAGCGGCAGCAGCGACGCGCCGACCGCGGCCAGCCGCAGCGCCGTGAGAGAAGGATCGACGTCGCCCTGCCAGTGCGCCTGCGCATAGGTGAGCGCATCGATCGCGAACTGCCCGGCCACCGCAGAGGCGCACCACTTCACTTCGCGCGAGGCGCCATGAAAGGCGTGCCGCCACACGTGCAGCGTGGCAGCGAGCGCGGCCAGCGCGGTGAGGAATCCAGCCTGCGGATACAGCTTGAGCGGCGATGCACCCTGCGCGATCGCGCCAAAGGCGGTGTAGATGATGAGTGCCGCACACGACCCGAGGCTCATGCGCCGCAGCCAGGCCGGGATCTCGATCGATGCCAGGGCCTGCAGCGCGATCAGCCACGCGCCGAAGCGAAAGCCGTCCGCCATCATCGCGTTCCAGGTGGGCCAGGCGTGGGCCGGCATCTGGCTCCACATGAGCGCAGCCCAACCGGCGCTCACGATGGCGGCCACGGCCGCATTGCGCGCCGGTTCGCTCTGACCCCGACGGATCAGCAGCACGACGCCAACCACCAGCAGGATGGTTGCGGCCAACGCGTAAATGAGCCCGATCATGTCCCCTCGTGTCCGCGAAGGTAGTCAGGCGCTAACGCGCACCCTTGCCCAGCAGGATCACTTCCACGGTTTGCAGCAGTATGAGCATGTCGAACACCAGGTCGTGATTTTTTACGTAGAAAAGGTCGTACTGCAGCTTTTCGACCGCGTCCAGTTCCGACGCGCCGTACGGATAACAGAGCTGCGCCCAACCGGTGATGCCAGGCTTCACGCAGTGGCGCTCACGATAGTAAGGAATCGTCTCGGCCAGCTTGTCGACGAACTGTGGCCGCTCGGGCCGCGGCCCGACGAAGCTCATTTCCCCGCGCAGAACGTTGAGCAGCTGCGGCAGCTCGTCGATGCGCAGTTTGCGCAGGTACTTGCCGAGCGCGGTCACGCGATTGTCGTTGGTGGTCGCCCACTGCGCCTTGCCGTCCCGTTCGGCGTCGACGCGCATGCTGCGGAACTTGAGCACGCGGAAGATGCGGCCGGCAAAGCCGACCCGATCCTGCCCGTAGAACACCGGCGCTGACAGTCCGTCCTCGATCTTGATGGCGAGTGCGGTCAGCAACATGATGGGTGACGCGAGCAGCAGCAGGCCCGAGCTCGCCAGCAGATCGAAGATCCGCTCGGAGCGCACGCGCATGCCGTTGCGGCGGAAGCCACCGCCGAAAATGATCCAGCTCGGCGTCAGCAGCTCGAGGTGAACCTTGCCGGTCTCGCGCTCGAGAAAAGTGACCTGTTCGGAAATCACGATGCCGGCGAGCCGGCACTCGAGCAGATCCTTGAGCGGAAAGCTGCGGCGCCGGTCGTCCATCGCCACGACGATTTCTTCGATGGCGTGCTCGCGCGCGTATTCGTGCAGCGCACCGCTGACGCGCACCACCCGATCCTCCGGAACTTCGACGTCCTCGCCCTCGGCCGGCACGAACCCGAGCAATTTGAAACCGCGCTGATCCGCGCGACGGCGCAGCTTCGCGATCCGCATCGCATTGTTTCCGGCCCCGTACACCAGCACGCGTCGCTTGAAGATGTCTTCGTCAATCAGACGCTGCGAAACGACGCGTACCAGCACCAGCAGCAGCCACGCGAACGCCATCGAGGAAACGAATTCGGTCAGCGTGAATTTGTAGTCAGGCCAGAAGCCGAGGATGAGCCCGCTCAGCAGACCGCCGGCGATGACGCTCAGTGAAATGCGCAGCACCACGCCCGCCATGCGATCGCGCATGCGTCGCGTGAACAATCCCATCGCAACCATGGCAAGGATTACGCTGCCACCAAATACTGCGGCCTGCGTCCAGTCGATCGCCGGGTCGAGGGAGGGTCCGCCTACCAGCCGGCACGCGAACCGGCTCGCGACCAAAACCGCTGCCGACTCTGCCAGCCACAGGAGCACGAGGGCTGGGTGCCAAGTTATGCCAAAAAGTCCTACTCGCATGTGGCCGCGAGTCTAGGCAAGAACCATTAAGAGCTGGGCCGCGAACGCCGGCTGGCGTTCGCAACTGTGGGCTCTGTCGCAAAGGTGGCGTCCCCAGGGGGATTCGAACCCCCGTTACCGCCGTGAAAGGGCGATGTCCTGGGCCTCTAGACGATGGGGACGCAGACTAAATGGTGGAGCCAGACGGGATCGAACCGTCGACCTCTTGCATGCCATGCAAGCGCTCTCCCAGCTGAGCTATGGCCCCACGCGAGGCGCGGCAACTTACGGTCCAGTCTCAGGTATGTCAAGTAAACAGAAGCGACTGCGTCACATCGTCATGAATGTGCTGCATGGAACCTGTTCACCGAATTTTTCGGTTCCGAGTCCCCCTGTGTCTGCCACTGGTGACAGTTTGTAAATGCTGATCTTCCACGTTCTACTCGTCGCCAGAGCAAAGGCATACCCGTCGTGAGGCGGGGACGCAAAGCTTCCGGTCTGAAGCGCACAGCGGCATCAGACAGCGGGGTTGCCGGTATCGGGAGACGCCCTTCGGGTCTCGCATACCGTCATTACTGTTGTCGCCGCATAGCTTCGGTCTTGCAGACAAGTTGGAATCTGAAGGATCTGAACAATGCGAATTTGCGGCAAACAATGGCTGTTAGTGGCTCTCGCTTCGCTGGCTCTCGCCGCGTGCGGCAGCACCGGCGATTCGAGCAGCGCTGGTGGCGCCGGCAACCTGCCGCCCATCATCAGCGGCACGCCGGTCACCTCCCTGACCGCCGGCACGCCGTACACCTTTCAACCCGAGGCCGCCGATCCGGATGGCGACACGCTGCAGTTCTCAGCCGACAACGTGCCCGCCTGGGCCACCTTCGACAAGACCACCGGCAAGATCACCGGAACGCCCGCTGAAGCCAACGTCGGCATGACCGGCATGATCACCATCGAAGTCAGCGACTCGAAGGCGATCACCCAGCTGCCGGCATTTCGCATTCAGGTGAGCAGCGCCGCCACGGTGCCGCCGCCCATTTCCAATCAGGCCCCGACGATCGCGGGTGCGCCGGCGACCGCCGCCACCGTCATGCAGGTCTATAACTTCGTTCCGGTCGGCGACGATCCGGACGATGACAGCCTCACCTTCAGCATCCAGAACAAGCCGAGCTGGGCGACGTTCACGCCGGCCACCGGCCAGCTGACCGGAACGCCGGTCACCGCCAGCGTCGGCACCACCAGCAATATCATCATCACCGTCAGCGACGGCACGCTGAGCGCAGCGCTGCCGGCCTTCAGCATCACGGTGACCGCGAACGCTCCGGCGAATCGCCCGCCGACCATCACCGGGACGCCGGCCACCACGATCCTCGCCGGTGCCGCGTACAGCTTCCGCCCGGTCGGCAGCGATCCGGACGGCAATACGCTGGTCTACTCCATTCAGAACAAGCCGGCCTGGGCGACGTTCAGCACCACCACCGGCAGACTGTCGGGCACGCCGGCCACCGCCGACGTGGGCACGTCCGCGCGCATCACGATTTCGGTGACCGACAACGTGGCCACGGCCTCGCTGCCCTCGTTCACGATCCAGGTGACGGCGCCTGCCAACCGCCCGCCGACCATTTCCGGTTCTCCGGTCGCATCGCTGCTGGCGCTGGTCGCCTACGCCTTCCAGCCGAGCGCGGCGGATGCTGATGGCGACACGCTGACATTCAGCATCACGAACAAACCGGCCTGGGCCACGTTCAACACGACTACCGGCCGTCTGTCGGGGACACCCGCACTGACAGATATTGGTACGTTCAGCAGCATCACGATCTCCGTGACCGACGGCAAGGCGAGCGTCTCGCTGCCGGCTTTCTCGATCGCCGTACTGCAGGTCGCCAACGGCACCGCGACGGTGAGCTGGACGCCGCCGACCACCAACACCGATGGCAGCGCGCTCACCAACCTCGCGGGATATCGCGTCGCCTACGGCCGCAGCGCGAGCGATCTCAGCGAATCGGCCGACGTCGACAACCCGGGACTTTCGAGCTTCACCGTGAACAATCTGGCGATCGGCCAGTGGTTCTTCGCGGTTTACGCCGTCAACAGCGCGGGCATGGAGAGCGACATATCGAACGTCGCGACCAAGACGATCCTGTAAGCCCGCCCGGCTGACGGTTTTAGCTACTTAAGCGCGCGCTCGATTCGCTCGAGCGCGCGCTTTTTTGTGAGCAGCACGAGAGTCGCATCGATGGGCGGCGACACCGTTCCACCCGATACCGCCACGCGCAGCGGCTGCGCAATCTTGCCGAGCCCCAGGGACTTCTCGGTCGCGAGACCCTCGAGCACCGCGTGAATCGCCGGCGTCCGCCAGTCGTCGAGCCCGATGAGCCGCGTACGCAGCTCGCCCAACAACGCGCGCGCGTCCGCGGTCAGGTGCTTCTCCGCGGCCTTCGCATCGAGCGTCACGTGGTCGCCGAAGAAGAAGCGGCTGTTCTCCGCCATTTCCTTGAGCGTCTTAGCGCGTTCGCGCTGCGCGACGATGATGCCTTCGAGCAAGGACTCATCGTCCGACTGGATACCGAGCAGTGCCAGGTGCCACTTGAAGTGCGGCACGATTTCTTTCGGGTCCGTGCGCACCAGGTGCTGCTGGTTCAACCACAGCAGCTTTTCCATGTTCATGGCCGAGGCGGATTTGTTGATGTCGCGCACGTCGAACGCAGCGATCATCTGCGCGCGCGTGAAGAATTCCTGGTCGCCGTGCGACCAGCCGAGGCGCACGAGGTAGTTGAGCAGCGCGTCGGGTAGATAACCCTGAGTCTGGTATTCGAGCACGCTGACCGCGCCGTGACGCTTGGAAAGCTTCGCGCCGTCGGGCCCCAGGATCATTGGCACGTGCGCGTAGACCGGCGCCTGCTTGCCGAGCGCCAGCAGCATGTTCAACTGCCGCGGCGTGTTGTTGAGGTGGTCGTCGCCGCGGATCACGTGCGTCACGCCCATGTCGGCATCGTCGACCACCACGCAGAAGTTGTAGGTCGGCGCACCGTCCGAGCGCGCAATGATGAGATCGTCGAGCTCCTTGTTCTGGAACGTGACCGCGCCGTGCACCACGTCGTCGACCACGGTGGCGCCCTCTTCCGGATTCGCGAAACGCACCACTGGCGGACGTCCACTGTCCCGGCCCGGACCCCTGCCGTGACGGCAGCGACCGTCGTAACGCGGCTTCTCCTTCGCAAGCTGCTGCGCCGAGCGCATGGCGTCGAGTTCTTCCTTGCTGCAATAGCAGTGGTACGCCGTGCCGGCCTTCAGCATCTCGGCGATGACCTCTTTGTAGCGATCGAAGCGCTGTGTCTGGTAGTAAGGCCCGAGGTCGTGATCGAGACCCAGCCACTTCATGCCTTCGAGGATCACCTGCACCGCCTCGGGCGTCGAACGCGCGAGGTCCGTGTCCTCCACGCGCAGGATGAACTGGCCGCCCATGCGGCGCGCATACAGCCAGCTGAAGAGCGCGGTGCGCACGCCGCCGATGTGCAGCAGGCCGGTGGGGCTGGGAGCGAAGCGCGTGATCACGGGAGCGGTCATGGAGCGTGGAATTCCGGCCGTTTTGAGGGCGCGAATCGTAGCATTTGATTCGGCTCCGGCCGCTCTTTAGACTGCGCACCCTCGCGGGATCACAGGTCCCCGGCGGACGGTTAGCTCAGCGGTAGAGCACTGCTTTCACACGGCAGGGGTCACAGGTTCAAGCCCTGTACCGTCCACCATTCACCTTTACCCACTTCGCGGACCGTCCTTTGCCGGTCGACGCAATCAAGCCTTCTTTCTTCATTTCACGCAGGACGAGCCGCCCGGTATCGCGAGAGACCCCAGCGCACGAAGCCTCGATATCGGAAATCGAGAACGGCGCATTTCGCGCAAGGACCGCTTCGCGTACCTGCCCTTTTTTTGCACCGCGACCGCTGCGTACTTCACCGACGCGCTCTTCAAATTCTCGGTACGCGCGCAGCAATACGCCCCAAAAGTAGTTCAACCACGGATACGGATCGTGGCGACCCTCGTGCCATCCCCGTGAGCTCGCTTCGAGCGTTTCGTAGTAGCTCTCTTTTGTGGCTTCGTAGACGCGTTCGATACTGATGTAGCGCCCCACTTCGTAATCGAAGTGATACAGCAACATCAGGGTCAGCAATCGCGCCACGCGCCCGTTGCCATCGCTGAAAGGATGAATGCAGAGGAAGTCGAGGATTGCGAGCGGAACCACGATCAGCGGATCTTGCTGTGCGGTGTCAGTCGCGACGACGTAGTCGGCGGAGAGTTGATCCATTGCGATCGGTGTCAGAGGTGCGGGCGTCACTTTGAAGCGAACCTGTACCTTTCCATCAGGGTGCTTCTCGGTGATCTCGTTGTCCGCGGCTTTCCACCGTCCTCCAGGCGTCGGCATGAACCGATACAACGTTGAGTGCAGCTGGAGGATCACATTCGGCGTGAAGCGCATCTCGCGGGCCGATTCGTGGATGAGCGCGAGCGCGTCTCGGTAACCAGCCACCTCCTGCTCTGAGCGATCTCGCGGTTTGGTGTTCTGGACAATCAGGGCTTTCAGACGATTTGGCGCAACGGTAACTCCTTCAAGCCGATTCGACGATTCGCTCGACTCGATAACCGCGATTTCGCGGAGCCCCTTCAAAACTTCGGGGGCTTGGCGGTAGAAAAGCTCTTGCTTGCCTCGGTATTCGCCGATGGCGCGCAGCGTCGCCGCTTGGTTCGAGTCGAACCGAAGTTGCGCCAGGAAGTCGGGTGTCACGGAGTTCAAGTGAGGGCCCGGATTGGTGAATTGGGGCAATCCTAGTCCATAAAGGGGGTAATGAGAACCTAAATACCCCATTTAGCCGTGATCATTACCCCATTTAGCGCTGATACCTCATCCGTCGTCGTAGAGCACCTGAACCGCAAGCGGCACCATCACTTCCATGAACATTTCCAGAATCACAGCCATCCACGAAGCCGCCCACGCGGTGGCGGCGATCCGCACCGGCCTCGTCTTCGAAAACGTCACCGCGGTGCCGGACGAAGAACTCGAGCTCGACGGCGCGCTGCATTGGACCGAGTTGCACGACGACCTTGGCCTCTCCATGCCGCCGGAGGGTCTCGCGATCGTGCTGCTGGCGGGGCCCTGCGCCGAGGCGAAGCTGCGGCAGCTGCGACCCGATCGCGTGTTCGCCGGAGTGGCCGCGCTCGACGACCGCGAGTCGGTCGCGTCACTCGGGTTGACCGACGCGCAGTTCATCGCCGCGAGCCGCGGCGCGCTCGACCTGGTAGAGCGCGACTGGCCGGCGATCGAACGCGTGGCGGTCGAACTCGAAATGCGCGATTCGCTCGACTTCGACGAGGTCGAAGCGATCGTCGTGTCGTACGACACCGGGTCCGCGCCCGCAGACTAGCTACTGCCGCGGAACGGAGCGGCGCGCGTCAAACGGCGTCAGGTAATCGCTGACGGATTCCGTGACATCTCGGCAGCCAGCGCATCGAACTCGGCCGCAAATTCGCGCAGCGTGGCCGGCGCGAACGCCGCGTCTGGCAGCGGCTGATCGGTCAGCTGCTCGATCCGCCTGGCGCATTCGCTCAAGGCTTCGAATCCGAGCGTCGCGCCCGTGCCGCGCATGCGATGCGCGAAATGACGAATATTCGCGAGCGCAGTGGCGTCGCCATTCGCGAGCCCGACCAGGTTCTTGCGCATCGCATCGAGATCGGTGGCGCTGCGCAGCAGAAATTTCGCGGCGATTTCATTCATGCGCGCCGTGGTGGCAGCTTCCCTGGCTGCGCGACTGTCGCTCATCGCAGCTTCCACAAGGCCCTTACCTGCGCGCCGAGCGCCATCGGATCGAACGGCTTCGCGATCACTCCGATCGCGGAGAGATCCCTGAAGCGCGTTTCCTCCTTCGAGCTGGTCTTCGCGGTCATGAAGATCACCGGAATGTGGGCAAGGCCCGGATCGGCGCGCATACGCTTGAGGATGGCCGGCCCGTCCATTGTCGGCATCATGACATCGAGCACCACGAGGTCCGGCTGAACGACTCGCATCTTGACCAACGCGCGTTCGCCGCCGTCGCTCGTGCTCACCTCGATCTCCCCGTCGAGGCTCAGCGACATCTGCACGATCTCGCGGATATCCGCATCATCGTCCACGTACAGAACTTTGCTGAGCGGTGTGTCGGCCCTGCTGCTGACGCCGTCGATCGTGACCTGATCGCGTCCGTTGCGTTTGCTCGAATACAGGCAGTCATCGCCCCGGCGCAGCAGCTGCTCGACCGTCACGCTGTTGCGATCCGTGAAGACCGAAACTCCCGTGACGCCGACGCTCACCGTCGCATCGACGCTGCCGCCGACGGTCACGATCGGCGCCGCCGCCAGAGCGCGCCGGATCCTTTCCGCGACCAGGCCGCAACCGGCCAGATCGGTCTGGGGCAGCACCACCGCGAACTCCTCGCCGCCGAGGCGCGCGCACCAATCGTAGTCGCACGTCAGGGAACCGCGGATGCGGCGCACGAACTCGACCAGGACCGCATCGCCGGACGCGTGCCCATGGCGGTCGTTGATGTGCTTGAAGTGGTCGATGTCGAACATCAGCAGACCGAGCTCGCTGCCGAAGCGCCGCGTGCGTTTCAGATCGCGCCGCAGGTGTTCCATGAAATAGCGACGATTGTGCGCGCCCGTGAGCGAATCGGTCATCGCCATCTGCCGTCGTTCTTCCATCACCGCTCTGAGCGAATGCTCGAGCGCGAGGATGCGGCGCGCGGTGGATAGGCGCGCGATGAGCTGTACTCCGCTCGCGCGCTTGCTCAGGTAGTCGTCGGCACCGGCGTTGAGGCCGCTCAGGATGTCGTCCTCTGAATCGTGCGCGGTCAACAGCATGATGTAGACGTAGCCCGGATAGTGGGCGCTGTCGCGGATCGTGCGCGTGAGCTCGAGGCCGTCCATGCCCGGCATGTTGCGGTCGAGGATCACGACGGGCGCGAAGTCGCGGCTCAGGAGTTCGAGCGCCGCCGCGCCGCTGGTCGCACTGATCACTTCATAACCGGCGGCCGTGATGAGATCCGTGAGGCGTTCGATCGCGATCTCATCGTCGTCCACCAGCAACACACGTGGAGCGGCCGCCATCAGCGCCGGGTGCGTCTCGGTGATCCCGGATTCGTCGCTCACGGCGGTATTGCGCTCAGGATTCATTCAATGCTCCAGATTCCACATGACCGACCGATCCATAGACTCTTGTGGGGAAACGTAACGTATTGGTAAATCCACGGCATGCGCCACGGTGAGTTCAACAGCATTGCGTCACAGTTGTGCTGCGCGAACGGCACGATCAACTAAGGGTTTATAGCAAGACGCAATGCCGCCTAACTACATTAGCAAGGTAGCCCTGCTGGCGGGACTGTACGTCCTCACGGGACTGCTCGGGCTGCAGCTCGCCATACCGCCCGGCTACTCCACGATCATCTGGCCAGCCTCGGGAATAGCCATCGGCATGTTGCTCGTGCACGGGTGGCGCCTCTGGCCCGGAATTCTGCTCGGCTCGTTCGCAGTGAACGCCTACCACACGGGATCATTCGCCGGCGTTGACTGGGACACGACGAAAATTCTCGCGGCCTTCCTGATCGCGGCGGGCTCGACGCTCCAGGCACTGGTCGGTCGTGCGGCGATCGCAAGGCTGATCGGCCTGCCGCTCAAGCTCGACACCAGTCGCGACATCGTGCGCCTGCTGCTGTTGGCGGGACCGCTCACCTGCACGATCGCGGCGACGGCGGGCGTCGCATCCCTGTCAGGCCTGGGACTCCTCGACGCGGCGACGGTCGGGTCCAACTGGATTGCCTGGTGGTCGGGCGACACGCTCGGCGTACTGGTCTTCATGCCGCTCGTACTGCTCGCGCCCGGCAATCGAGATTGCCTCGTGTGGCGCGGCACGACCGTCGGGCAATTGCCGCTGGCGGCGCTGGTGCTGCTGCTGCTGCCGCTCGGACTGACGTTCTACGCCTGGCAGACCACGACCGAAAATGAACACCAGCGCGGCATCGCGAAGTTCGAGGCGCTGACCATCGAAAGCGAAAAGGCGCTGCAGAACCGCCTGGCCTCGTATGCCAACGCGCTGTCGGGTGCGGCCGGCTTCATCCAGGGATCGACGGAAGTTTCGGACCCGGAATGGCACACGTACCTGAATGCGATCCGGCCGCGCGACAACTTCCCCGGCATCCTCGGCATCGCCTGGGTGGAGAGCGTCGATGCGGCGCAGATGCGCGAATTTCTCGGCGCCGCGCGCACCGATGCACCCGCATTCGCCATCCACCCGGATGTCGCCGCCGGTCCTAACTACATAGTCCGCCACGTCGGACCGGCGGCCGATAACCAGGCGGCGCTCGGGCTCAACATCGCGTTCGAGCCGCGGCGCCGGGCGGCCGCCGAACTCGCGCGTGACACCGGCGAGCCGGCGATCTCCGGGCAACTCGAGCTGGTACAGGATGAGACTGCTGCGACCGGATTCGTCATGTTCCATCCGGTCTATCGACTCGGCGCTCCGCAAGGAACCGTGCAGGAGCGCCGCGCCGCGCTGCGCGGCTGGGCCAGCGCACCCTTCCAGGCCGGGATGTTTCTCGCGGAGCTTACGAACACCCAGCACTCCGACTACCGCCTGCGCATCTACGACGGCGAGACCGAAACGCCTGCGAATCTCATCTATTCGAGCGGCACCGAAGTCGCGTCCCGACCCGCATTCTCGAAGCGCGTGTCGCTGCCGATTCTGCAGCGGCAATGGCGCATGGTCTGGGAGAGCACCGGGGAATTCGAGCACAACATCAACAGCAGCAGTCCGCTGTTCCTGTTGCTCGGCGGGGTGCTGTTCACCGCCCTGCTCGGCCTGCTGCTCATCGTGCTCACCGTGCGGCGCATCGAACACATCGAACGGGTGGTGGGTGAGCGGCGCTTCGCCGTTCCGCTGCTGGTATTCATGGTGCTGGCGGCGGGAAGTTTCGCACTGCACTCCAAGCTGCGCGAAAAGGAGCTCGATTTCATTCGCGAGCAGGTACGCACCGAGGCGAGTGACGTCGAGATGCAGGTCCAGACGCAGGTGGATGAGCGCATCGCGTCGCTGGCGCGCATGGCAGCGCGCTGGGAAGCCGCGGGCGGCACGCCGTACGAGCTGTGGCGCCGCGATGCCGCCAACCACGTGGCGCAGCTGGCCGGGTTGCGCGCTCTCGAATGGATCGACGCCACGTATCACGCGCGCTGGATCGAGCCGCTGGCCGGCAACGAGTCCACGCTCGGGCTCGACCTGCGCTTCGATGCCCGCCGTGCCAGCGCGTTGCGCCGCGCCGCCGACAACAGCCGCGCGACGCTGACGCCGCCGCTCGTGCTGTCGCAGGGCTACACCGCGTTCTTTGCCTATCTACCCGTGGCGAAGCAAGGGCAGTTCGACGGATTCATCGCTGCGGCGTTCGACGTGCAGAGCCTGTTCGCCGCGACGCTGCGCAATGAACCCGCGCGCGACTACCTCATCTCGGTCGATTTCGAAGGGCAGTCCTACTACAGCAACGCGGGCGCCGCGGGTTCGGCAGGCAAGGCCTGGACGACCGAGCGGCTGATGCGACTGCAGGACAACGTGTGGACCTTGCGTCTCGCGCCGACCGCGGAATTCATCGACGCGCAGAAATCGATGCTGCCGGGCCTAGTGCTGGCCGCCGGGCTGCTGGTGGCGGCGCTTACGGCGCTGTCGCTGCGCTACATCCTGATCTCCCGTCTCAAATCCGCGCATCTCGCCAAATCGCTGGCGCTCAACGCCGGCATCGTTTCGAGCAGCGCGCACCTGGTCATCGCGATCGATCCGGAATACCGCATCATGATCTTCAACAAGGCCGCCGAAGCCGCGCTGGGCTACAGCGCCGCTGAGGTCACCGGCCGTCGCGCCATCCCCATCTTCATGGATCCGCTCGAGCTCGAGGCACGCGCGCGCAGCCTGTCCGAAGAGCTCAACGAAGCGATTCCGGTGGATGCGCAGATCTTCACGCGCATCCCGCTGCGCGACGGCTACGAGAAGCGCGAGTGGACTTTCATCCGCAAGAATGGTTCGCGCTTCCCGGTGAACGCGATCATCACGCCGCTGCGCGACGCGCGCGGCGCGGTCACGGGTTTCCTCGGCGTGATCGAGGACATCACGCTGGCGCACGAGGTCGACCGCGTGAAAAGCGAGTTCACCGCCGTCGTGAGCCACGAGCTGCGCACCCCGCTCACCTCGATCCGTGGCTCGTTGGGACTCATCCTGGGAGCAATGTCTTCAAGCCTGTCCGTCAAAGTGCGCGAGCTGCTCGAAATCGCGCAGAGCAATTGCGAGCGACTGCTGCTGCTGGTCAACGACATTCTCGACATCGAGAAATTCTCGGCCGGACAGATGCGTTTCGACGTGCAGGTGCTGCCGCTCGCGGGCGTGGTGAGCCAGGCGGTGGAGGCCAATGAAGGCTACGCGCGCAAGCTCAACGTGCAGATGGAGCTCGCCGCCTGTCCGCCGGAATGGTGCGTAGGCGTGGATCCCGATCGCTTCATCCAGGTGATGGCCAATCTGCTGTCGAACGCGGCGAAGTACTCCCCGGCCGGCGGCACGGTGCGCGTGTGGTGCGAGTCGCGCGCTGAGCTGCTGCGCATCACCGTGCACGACGACGGACCGGGGATTCCGGCGGAGTACCGCGACCACGTGTTCGAAAGATTCTCGCAGGCCGATTCGTCCGCGACGCGCGCCAAGGGCGGCACCGGGCTGGGTCTGTACATCGCGCGGCGCTTCGTCGAGCACATGCACGGCCGCATCGGCTTCGACTCCGAGGCGGGCGGCGGCTCCAGCTTCTGGATCGAGCTGCCGGCCGCGACGCGCGCCGGCGAGTAGTTAGACCACGGCGCCGCGACGGAAACGTTCATAGGGGAAACCACTACCGGCGCAGCCGAGATCGGACTCCCGCTCGCCGCGCGCAACGTTTAGGCTTCAACCCGATGGAAATCAACAAGCAGACGGAGTTGACGATCCGTGCCGGCTTCGGCGTCGCGCTGGCATTGCTGGTGGTGATCGGAGTGGTCAGCTACGTAAGCGTACTGCAGCTCAGCCAGAACTCCGCCAACGTCGCGCATTCCCACGAGGTCATGCAGGGTATCGACCAGATGGTCGGCGCCACCAGCGAGGCCGAGGCGGCGCACCGCGCCTTCATCATCAGCGGCGACGAAAAGTTTGTTCGCGAATACGACGCCGTGGTCAGCAGCACCGGCACGCTCAACGACCGGCTGCGCGAGCTCGTGGCCGACGATCGCGAACAGGCGCAGCGCCTGAAGGAGCTGCAGCAGGCGATCGACACCAGATTCGCGCGCAGCGCCCAGGCGATCGAACTGCGGCGCACGGGTGGCCTGGACGCCGTGCTGTCAATGGCCACGCACGGACAACCCGGTTCGGTGCTGCAGTCCAAGGTGCGCGAAATTGCGCAAGACATGAAGACCGCCGAACGGGCGCTGCTCGATGGACGCGAACAGCGCGTCCAGCACAGCGCCAGCGTCACGCAAGGCGTCATCGTCGGTGGCAGCCTGTTCGCGCTGGTATTCGTCGGCCTCGCGCTGCTGTCGATCCGCCGGGCCTTCGCGGCGCGCGCCCGCGCCGAGGGCGAACTCGCGCAGTTCTTCTCGCTGTCGCTCGATTTCCTGGTGATTTCGAGCTTCGATGGCTATTTCAAGCGCGTGAGCCCGGCCGTGTTCAATGTTCTGGGCTGGACGCCCGAAGAGTTCACCAGCCGCCCGTATCTCGACTTCGTGCATCCGGACGATCTGCCGAAAACAATTCGCGAGATCGAGCGCCAGATGAAAACCGGCGAGAGCGTGCTGCATTTCGAGAATCGCTACCATCACAAGGATGGCTCGTGGCGGGTGCTGTCGTGGCGTTCGATGCCACAGGGCGACAACATGTACGCGACCGCGCGCGACGTCACCGATGCCGCCGCGGCGGCCGATGCGCTGCGCGAGGCGCGCGACCAGCTCGAGGTGCGTGTCGAGCAGCGCACCGCGGAGCTTGCGACCGCCAACAAGTCGCTGCGCCAGAGCGAGCATCGCTTCCGCACGCTCATCGAAAACGGCGCGGACGGCATCGCGCTGGTCGATGCGGATCGCAAGATGCTCTATCTGAGTCCTTCGGTGCTGGCGATCGAGGGCTACACCGCCGACGAGCTGGTCGGCCGCATGGGCCCCGAGAACGTGCATCCCGACGACCTGCCGCAGCTCGAGAAACGCTTCGCAGAGCTCATTGCGAATCCGGGGATGTCGGTGCCGTTGCTGTGGCGTCGCCGGCACAAGGATGGCCGCTGGTTGTGGCTCGAGGGCACGACCACTAATCGCCTGAACGATCCAGCGGTGCGCGCCATCGTCACCAACTACCGCGACGTATCGGAACGGATGCGCGCCGATACCCGGCTGCGCGAGCAATTGCAGCGCCTCGCATTGCTGTCGCGGATCACACGCGCGATCGGCGAGCGACAGGACCTGCGCAGCATCTTCCAGGTGGTCGTACGCACCATCGAAGAGGAAATGCCGGCCGACTTCTGCTGCATCTGCCTGTACGACATGGGCGAGAACAAGCTCACCGTGAGCTGTGTGGGCGCGCGCAGCCACGTCGCGGCCAGCGGCCTCGAACTGCTCGAGGATTCACCCGTGCCCATCGACGAGAACGGGCTCGGCCGCTGCGTGCGCGGACATCTCGTCTACGAACCGGACATCTCGCAGACGCAGTTCCAGTTTCCGCGGCGCCTCGCAAGCGTCGGCATGCGCTCGCTGGTGATCGCGCCGATGGTGGTGGAAAGCCAGGTGTTCGGTGTCGTGATCTGCGCGCGCCGCGCGCCCGAGGCGTTCAGCAGCGGTGAATGCGAATTCCTGCGCCAGTCGGCCGAGCACACGGCCCTCGCCTCGCATCAGGCGCAGCTGTACGGCGCGCTGCAGCGCGCCTACGACGACCTGCGCCAGACCCAGCAGCAGGTCATGCAACAGGAGCGGCTGCGCGCGCTGGGGCAGATGGCAAGCGGCATCGCGCACGACATCAACAATGCTATCTCGCCGGTGGCGCTCTACACCGAGTCGCTGCTCGAACGCGAACAGTTGAGCGACCGCGCGCGCGGCCAGCTGGAGATCATCCAGCGCGCGGTCGACGACGTGGCTCAGACCGTCTCGCGCATGGGCGAGTTCTATCGCATGCGCGAGCCGCAGGCGTCGCTGGTGCCGGTCGACCTCAACACGCTCGTGCAACACGTGATCGATCTCACGCGCGCGCGCTGGGCCGACATGGCGCAGCAACGCGGTGTGTCCATCGAGGTGCGCACGGAACTCGACGCTGCGCTTCCGCCGATTGCCGCGGTCGAAAGCCAGATTCGCGACGCGCTGGTAAACCTGGTCTTCAACGCCGTGGATGCTATGCCGCAGGGTGGTCCGCTCATCATCCGCACGCGCAGCGCGGCGAGCGCGAAATCCCACGCGGTGCATCTCGAAGTCGTCGACAGCGGCATCGGCATGGATGAAGACACACGCCGTCGCTGTCTCGAACCCTTCTTCACGACCAAGGGACAACGTGGCACGGGACTGGGGCTGGCAATGGTCTACGGCGTCGCCCAGCGGCACGGCGCCGATCTCGAAATCGAGAGCGCGCCCGGCCAGGGCACTCTGGTGCGCCTGAGTTTCTCGACGGCGACCTTCGACACCGCCTCACCCACGCGCGCGTCCGCGACCAGCATCGGACCGCAGCGCATTCTCATCGTCGACGACGACCCGCTGCTGCTCAAGGCGCTGCGCGACGCGCTCGAAATCGACGGGCACGAGGTCACATCCGCGAACAGCGGCCAGGCCGGCATCGAGGCGTTCGTCGAATCGCATGCCGCGGGCACACCGTTCCCGGTGGTCATCACCGACCTCGGCATGCCGCATG